>Ga0307515_10002530_pt1 | contig 39520 bp, 44 predicted proteins | sample 17_EM_MG_FD_194513 | JGI IMG/M metagenome (GOLD analysis project Ga0307515, IMG submission 194513) | Populus trichocarpa ectomycorrhiza microbial communities from riparian zone in the Pacific Northwest, United States - 17_EM | ecosystem: Host-associated > Plants > Roots > Unclassified | place... | reverse complement strand
ATATATTGGATATTTAGTAAAATATCGTCTCGATATCTCGACGAGATCCTGAGGATAACCTGCGCGCAAATATCGGTGGAGACTTCCGGCCGAGGTCCCACGATGTCAGACCCGGTTAGCCGTGTAGTCCCACGCGACAAACACCATTCATGAACGTTTGCCAAATCGACTACATGATGTGAGCCCCTCACGCCGAACTGCTCACCCTAGTCGAGTGCATTCGCTGACCCCAAATATTGAGTAATGACCGGTTGTCCTTGTACACCCCTCAAGGTTCGTGGGTTTTTGATCGGCGATTCAGAGGGTCGACGGGATCCATCTCGATGTCCTCGCGAACGGCGGACGGTTGTGTATCAGGCGAATGACCACTGGCGGGGTCGATTGTACTGAAATGCCTCAACTGCCACTCTTGGCCGCCTTCCGAATCCGCGGACCGTTTCAACGAGACCGCGAACCTCATGGTCAGTATGGGATTAAGGCTATGAGTGAAGTGAGTATAACTACTCGTGAACCGGCGCACAACAAACATACATTCCGTATAAACTTCAGGCGCGAGGTTGAAATTGTCAACTCCAAAACGCTGTCGTTCAAGTCGATAGCATACTCACATGAACGACACTTGTTGGGGGATACCCTACAGTGGTTGTATTTAGCAAAGAGGTGTGTGAAACGAGCGAAGGACCGTACCTCCGTAAGGCTGTAATTCAGTTGGAAATCTATCTGCAGAGCGACCATAGTAAGGAAATATACCGTGGTGTCGGCAGCGATCGTGCGAATCAGCGCAGAAGACCCAAGGCGATACGTGCACCAAACGACGACGAGGAATGCGGACAAATCTAAGTGTTCTCCGTGATCAGCAATCCTCGGAATTTTACGCCAGAAAATCGGAACGAGCGCAGCCACGTACCAAACACGGTGCCGATTGAGCTTGGAGCCAACTTGAACCTGAGTTGCACAACGCTCGCGCACATGTTGAAAGCGTCGTTTGGGATCCGAGGAAGTTCCAAGAACACCGGGGGTGGGAGCGGGCTGATGCGAGCCAAACACTTAATCTCGTCAACGCCAAGCCCCCGAAGTACACCAGGAGTATCTTGTTCTTGAGAGTGATAGCGTATATCCTAAGACGAAGCTGCGTCAGCTGGTTAAACGATACAAGCAAACATAACGTGCCTCAGCGTATGAAGATTTCTGAGGAAAATACGTAAAATATGTATGGGTAGGTATAGTGTGCAGCAAGACAGCTAAGTAGGGAGGTGGTGTCAGTACAAATCCGCCACCCTCATCCAGGCAAATATCAGAAGGATCCCTTACAGTGCTGAGATAATAAATCTGCCAGAACTGGTACAGAATGAGAACGGTTCGAGTCTATCGATCGCATGACAAGTTAGGGATTCTCTGAAACAGCAGATTCGGGGGGAGTGGGGACGCACCGTCATGTAAAGGCCGAAGACTGTCGGATTGTTTGTTCGTCAGCTCGCTCTACATGTGCTCTGTACGAATACGAACTCCATGACTTTCGACCTCTCCAAACATATCGAATCTTGACGGACGTGTTAGAAGGCAGAGGCGGGGGGCTACGCCGCCTCACCTCATCGCCAAACACGAGAAAGTTGTCGTAAAGGGTTAAAGTCACCCCGCTGACCAACATATACTAGTCGAAACCTCAGACCTCGATGCAACCTACAAGATCGCGGTAGAACATACCTTCGCTATCATGCTGAAAACAAAGGAAACCTCTCGCGTCTTGAGCACATCAAAACAACTCCGGAAGAAACCAGAAACACGCACAGTGCCCGGGCGAGCTGCAACACCTGATCAACGGAATTCATCGTGGCTCAATCCTCCTCAGATCGGTATTTGGACTTGTGCTAAGAGAGTGGGGGAGAAGAGAGGCACAGCGGGAGAAGCGGGGAACTATGAAGGAAAGGCAATAGGGATCTCAGCTGGGTTGCTTGTCTCAGAGGGTGTGCACATCTTAAGGGTTTCGTTGTAGCGCTATATACTACTGCATCAGACAAGGGCTCCATCCAAGGACGCTCGCAACCCTCCGATCGCTTTCTCCAAGCGCTCTGGCCAATAGGAGGGGGGGACGGTCGACGTCTCGCATCCCCGACTTCACCTGGCACCCCATGCAGGATGGGAAGGTCCTTCGCTCAACAATATATCAATCTGACATATAATTAGCCACTGCCGTAGAACTTTTTGGTCGACGAGCGATTTTATTGGTTAAAAGCACCGAAATATCCTCCGAATCCGGGAGGAAGGTTGCGAGCGGTCCCCTCTGACCCGCAGGGAGTGGTACGTGTCAACGGTTTGTCCGTCAGGGTTTGTCCGAACGAGGTGGAGTGAAGAAATGAGTTCATTGGAGGGCACGCGCTCTCAGAGAATCGATTAATAAGTAAGACGAAACATGAACTGGAAACTGTACTGCTTGGTGTCTGGGTCCCAGTGTGACCAATTCCAATATCCTGCATCATCAGATTCATCCTCGATCTCCCGGGCAGGGATCCTAAACGCGATCGTCTCATATGGCTCAGCGGCGACCTGTGGCACGTCAGTCAGCCTTTGTACCGTACCCACTGAGGATACTCACAATGAGATACTGGTAGTTTTTATTTGGTGGTTCCCGTTTTTGCTCCCAAGCACTCATGAACCTTCGCCGGGGGGTGACGTCGCTCTTGACCTGCGGCAAATGCACCTGCACCATCATACCTTCCTTTCCGGTGTCCCTGTCCCGGACTTTTGTCACTCGGTACCCCGGCCTTCCAATCTTCAAGAAAACCTTCCGGTTGACGGAGGATTGAGGCGGGGCGACGGCCAGCTGGTTTTCCTTCATGTCGCGAGCCGCACGCCGTGCCAGATTCGTCTGGTGCTTCTTACCTTGTGTATGCGCAAGGTACGAGCCCTCGTTTGTGTGGAGCGTGAGGCAGAGACGACATTCCAGTGATCCGAGGTGGTTGCGGAGGATGTATGGATCCTACGAATTCGAGATATCTGAGCTCCATCCACGGGGTGGCGCGTAATCGCGGACTCACCTTGGCCAGATCAATAGTCTCGAGAGCCAACTTCCTCAGACGTTCTCTCCTATCCACATTGGCCTCCGAGGCACCAGCAACGCCTCCACCACCGAACTTCGAACCGACTCGATTCTAAAACACACTCATATGAGCACGTCTCGATGGGTCGCGTTGTCCCATGACACACCTGATAATCTAACGTGTGCGCGATTCAGAGTTGTGTCTTTGAGCTCAACGAAAGAAACTCACCCATATCGACTGGTTTGTGGTTTGAAGAGACGGCAGATGACAAGGAGCGTCGGAATGTCCCACGATCACAACGCCAGGAACGAATGCCCGAATTTTTCGTGATCGAAGCTCTCAACTTTTGACTTTCCTCCCGCACCCGCCTTGTACCTCCGGTCGCACCGCTATGGCAAAGAAGACCAAACGGACACTCGAGGATGCTGGTGAAGGCGACTCACCCAAAAAGATCAAGCTGGCTTCAAAGCCAGAGAAGAAACGGAAGTCCGAGGCCGACCAAGTGCCCGTTCAGACCACATCTGGTCCGAACGGCGAGGTGGACTTTCCTCGTGGCGGAGGAACATCCTTCACCCCTGCAGAGGTCAAAAGTATTCGTGCCGAGGCACAACGTGAAGCGAACGAGGATATTTTCAAGGTATGTATTGGACATGTATTCTAAATGCCATGCGCTTATTGAGTTACCTACGGACAGGAAGAAAAGGGGTCGAAGGTTAAATCCAAAAAGCGTAAGTCTCATTCCGGGGACTCCGGCGCGAATGGAGACAACGAGAGGAAGCCTGGCGGCAGAATTGAACATTTGAACTACAAGGTGCGAATTCGCAAGATCGGTGTTTAATAGTATGGCTAAAGGACCGTTATAGCGTGTTGCTATAGGCATGAAGATTTTATGTCAAATAGTTTTGGTCGAGCCGCTGTCTCTCCTCGTGTCGCTGTCAAACCAACTCTTCGGTCACATCCCAATCACCCAGATATCTTCCGAGTTCACGACGCTTCTTGAGAAGATCGACGAAAGTGTGGATGAAGAGGAAGAGGGATCAGAAGGCGAAGAAGATACATCAAAACAACAACACAAAATCCCGGACCTCGCGGATATCTTTAGGCCTGGACAATACCTGAGAGCAATTGTGACAGAGGTGCACGCTCCAGGCACCACAGACAACCTAGGTCTCGGCCGGCCGAAAGATGGTAGTCAGAGGGTGAGCCGAAGGGTAGAGCTGAGCATTGAGCCACATAAGGTGAATGGTGGGACCGCCGTGAAAGACCTCACTCCTGGTTTCGTAAGTGTGACCCCCGGTGTACGTTCGTATCGACTTAAAAATCCTGAAGGTGCTGTCAGCAGCCATCAAGAGCGTCGAGGACCACGGGTACATCCTCGACACTGGGATCCCGGACGTCTCTGGTTTTTTGTCATTCAAGGAGACCGGGAAGACAGCCGAAGTGATGTATCGAGTTGGTCAGCTCGTGGACGTTTATGTCACGAAGCTTTCCAGCAATCGACGGACATGTAACTTCGGTGTCGACCCCAATAACCTCGTCTCGAATTCAGTGAGTGGCTTGCAACGGTATTCTATCGTCCGTTAACTCTCATGGAGATGACTGAAGTTTCAAATGTCACTTCCGTGTTGCCTGGAGCTTTAGTTCAATCCCTCGTTACAGCCACCTCGGACCACGGGCTTGGGTTGCAAGTTCTGGGGTATTTCGATGGTACGATCGACCTTCACCACCTTCCCACGAGAGATCCCTCGGCAAAGTACAAAGTCGGACAAAAGGTCAAGGCGAGGGTCCTCTACGAACTTCCGGCTGCCTCCCCCCCGAAATTCGCACTATCTCTAGCGCATCATGTCCTGAACTTACAGACTAAGCAAACGGAAGGCTCACATATCTCAGAATTGTATCCGATCGGGACGATTCTGGATAGTGTGAAGGTCTTCGGTGTTGAGGGTGAGCATGGGGTGACCGTGGAGGTTACGCCTGATGTTACTGGATTCGTCCATGTTAGTGTTTAACACCTATCAGCTATCAGGTGTTTTCTCTCTCTAACGGCTAGATAGATATCCCACGTCTCCGACCAACACGTTCCCGCGCTGGCCGAAAACTCAGGACATTGGAAACTCGGAACGATCCACCGGGCTCGCGTGACAGGATATTTTGCGCTTGATGGTTACCTTCAATTATCTCTCCGACCGTCGGTCCTCGAGAAGAGGTTTTTGCAAGTTTCTGATGTCACAGTGGGAGAGGTGGTCAAGGGGACGATCAAGAAGCTTACTGAGTCCGCTTTGTTTGTTTCCTTATCTGGAAATGTAGATGGTGTCGTCTGGCCTATTCATTTTGCGGATATTCCTCTGAAGCATCCCCAAAAGAGATTTAAGCCGGGCGGTTCTATCAAGTGTCGAGTGCGTAGTTTTTTTTTCGTCGACTGACATCGCATTTCTGATTTTCCCTGTAGATTCTCGTCGTTGATCCCTCGCGGGCTCGAATAATTCTGACAGCCAAACGAACGTTGGTAGAGTCCGAACACCCAATTGTCACCAAATCAGAAGACGCACGGGTCGGCCTGGTGACGCACGCAGTTGTTAGTAAGGTCTTTGAGAAGCACCTTCAGGTGGAGTTCTATAATGGCGTAAAGGGCATCATCCTTCACAGGGAAGCTAGGTAAGTCGGATCAGAACCTCCGATCTCGTTTTAATTCACGAACGGCTTCTAGCGAGGGCATGGTTGGGGCGTTGACGGAGAGATTCAAGCCAGGGAAGCCGGTTCTTGTCCGGATTCTTTCCAATGACAAGGAGAAATGCCGCATCCTTGCTAGCATCCGGCAGGCCACAACCAATACAGTACCTCCCAACATCAGCGGTGTGGAGGTCGGCGACTCAGTTCAGGGTATAATCAGCGACGTCCATAAGGACAATGTACTGCTCAACCTCGAATTGAGTAATGTCCGGGCCCTGCTCTCACTCAAGAACCTGGCGAATCGCAGGGGCTCTACCGTCGCGCAATTACGGGCGGGCCTGAAAAGCGGAGAGAAGCTGGGTGACCTTTTGGTCGTTTCGAGGAACGTGGAGCAAGGGTTCGTGATCGTCGCCAACAAACCGACAGCGAAGCCCGTTCTAGGTGCCATCTCGATAGACACGGTACAGGTGGGCCAAATCGTTGGTGGTAGGGTTGTCAAACATGATAGGCGAGGCGCCTTTGTGAAATTCAACGGTCGGATTACCGGGTCTCTACATCCAACGGATACCTCAGACGACTACGAGGCTGGTTCACCTTTCCCGAACGTCGACTCGGTTCTCAAGGCCGCTGCCATCGCTGTTGACCGGGAGAAAAAGCATCTGACCCTCTCGACCCGGAGATCGCAGATGGAGCCATCCGAGTCTCATGTGGTTGTGGATCCAGAAATAGCCTCGGTTGAGGATCTAAAACCTGGCGCATCTATTCGTGGCTTCATCAAGAGCGTGGCAGAGCATGGTTTATTCGTCTCGGTCGGGCGGGATCTGGACGCTAGAGTACAGATCAAGGAGCTTTTCGATGAGGTCTGTCCCCCCCGCGCGAGACTAGGATTGCCCTGGCTGATGGCAATTATGTAAATAGTACGTGAAGGAATGGAAACCAAGATTCCAAACGAACCAACTCGTCAAGGGCAAGATCCTCGGGTAAGGTAGATTCTCCGGCGGTTACACTGACAGCTGACACTGGTGCTAGTGTGGACAAGGAAAACCGCAAAATTGAGATGTCCTTCCGCACCGGATCCGGTATCGCGGGCAAAACCTCCCTGCTGGCTTTGCGTGACTTCCAAGAGGGCCAGACAGTCCATGGCCACGTAAAGAAAGTTGAGGACTATGGCCTTTTCATCGAACTGGACGATAGCAAGGTTTCCGGATTGTGTCACAAATCTGAGGTGAGCAGGTACCCATGAGTCTGGACCCGACGCTGATGTCAGTTCAGCTATCAGATAACAAGGGTGCCGACGTCACACTTGCCCTACGTAGCTTCCGGGAGGGAGATCGTGTCAAGGCTTTCATCACAGCCATCGACCTGGAGAAGAAGCGAATATCGTTCGGTCTCAAACCGTCTTACTTTGGTGACAGCGGAAATTCCGATTCTGAAGCTGAGGGTTCAGATGACGAGTCTGAACCAGAGGCTCTCGGAGTTGTCGCAGCAGAGGACGAGGACGCCGAGATGTCGGATGCGCAGGAAGAACCGGAGCCCGAGTCCTCTGGCGACGAGGAAGAGGAAGAGGACGAACCGATGGAGGTGGATTCAGAACCACAATTCGCTCCCATCGAACCCGTGGCCAGCACGAGCAAGTCCCCCGCCGTGACTCTCGACGTGAAAGGTGGGTTCAAGTGGACAGAAGAACCGGATGAAGACGAGACCAGCGCTGGTTCTTCGTCTGACTCTTCCGAGGACGATAAAAGTGGGAAAAAGAAGAAACGGAAGAGAAAGCAGGTCGAACTCGATCTCACAGGAGACATGCACACCAGGACGCCAGAGTCCAACGCAGATTTCGAACGACTGCTGTTGGGTTCCCCGAGCTCGTCTTACCTGTGGATTCAGTACATGTCGTTCCAGATTCAGCTCTCCGAGATAGAGAGGGCACGTGAGGTCGCTAAACGAGCCCTCCAGGCGATCAATTTCCGAGAAGAGCAGGAGAGGCTGAACGTTTGGATCGCACTGTTGAACTTGGAAAATATCTATGGGACGGAACAGACGGTCGAGGATTCCTTCAAGGATGCCGTGCGGCGTAACGATGCCAAGACGGTTTATCTGGGTCTCGCGACAATATTTGAGCAGAGCGAAAAGTTCGACGTGCGTACCTCTTTTTTTAAGGTATTTGTCTTCCGCCGCGTTGCTGATCTTTCCAACAGAAAGCCGAGGAACAATACAAGAAGACGGTCAAGAAGTTCGGCCGCAGCTCGAAGGTTTGGACCGGGTTTGGCGAATTCTACCTAAATCGAGGCCAGTTAGAACAGTCGAGGCTACTCCTGCCACGAAGTCTACAGAGCTTGGAGAGGCATAAACGTGAGTTCAGGGTTGCCTTAACCCAGGCCCCGAATCCCACTGAGCCAGAAGATCTCCACCATAGATTTGAAAACCATTTCGAGATTCGCTCAGCTCGAATACAAGCTCGGTGATCCGGAACGGGGAAAAACTATTTTTGAGGGCATCGTGGACTCACACCCAAAACGCTGGGACCTGTGGTCGATCTACATCGACATGACAGCGTCTCAAGGCGACATGGCGGGCGTAAGAACCCTCTTCGACCGTGTTTTCGCTCATAAGATGACGAGTCACAAAGCCAAGTGAGTGTTTTGCCAATATTTATATACCATTTTATGCTGAGTGTAAACCGGAACTGGGATGGAAAACGATGCATATAGGTCATTCTTCAAGAGATGGTTGGATTTGGAGAAGAGGCGAGGGGATGAGGAGGGGGTCGAGGTGGTAAAGCAGAAAGCGATCGAATGGACACAGAAGGCTGTAGATCCGTGAAATATCAATGGGGAAGGGGCTACAGCTAAAGGTGCCGCTCACAGATAGTATTTACATAACATTTCGGTTGCGCGAGGAGACCAGCAAAGCATGAACAGAAGATAATTACGAGCTAAAGACTACGATTGATGACAAGGAAAGCCAAATGAGTGTAGGGAATCCTCTGCTCGGGACAGAAGATGGATGAGGGAAACGAAGGGGGGAGAGGATGTTGTAATGGGGTATCGAAGTGAATACCGACATAAGGGAATGGAATAAATAGAGTGTAAAGAGGAAATTTTAATCAAATGCGTAGCCTTGACCTCTGGTCCGTTGATTCGAGTTCGCTCACGGGCCTACGATTGCTCATAGAACTTGCCAGCTGTCTTTGCCAGTCATCCAGCTCGCTCGACAGGTGCTCAAAGGCTATGGCGTTCTCCGAGCTCGAAGTGCTGGCCCTACCCTCGGAAACGCCGGAGATTGGCCGACCCCCGTAAGTCGTTTGGTCGACCTCAAGAAGAAGTCCAATCTTGTGCGAAAGTTGTTCGTTCTCTCGCTTAAGTCGGGTGTTTTCGCTGCTGACCTGCTCCAAGAAGCTCTCGTCGTGGCTACCGCGTGTGATAACAAGAGAGTTTTGAAGGCGTTCGACATCTTGCTCCAATTCCTCGATGCGTGAGAGGCGTTCGTCGGATTCGCGTTGAGAAGCAACGAGGTTGTCGCGCATGTTCTCCAAGTCTCGCTCCAGGGAATCGACGCGAACGCGGAGGTCCTTGTTCTCACTGTTGAGACGCTGGGCTTGTCGCTGCGAGTCCACCAGCTGGCTGCGTAATCCTTCTGTGACGTCGTCGGAGGATGATGGGGTGGAGCGTCCATTGAGGCGGGCGCCGGGGTTTCCACGGAGGGTTTCTAATTCGCTTTGAAGGCTGGAGTTGTGGTTCTTCTGTTTCGTAAGCTCTTCCTTCATCTTGCGCATCATCTTCTCGGTTCCCCTGTATGAACGTCAGATCTACCCGAGTGGTTGTAGAGAATAGGGTCAGCGTACTTCACATAGTGGACAGCGAGTTGGTAGTCATCCTCGAGTTGACGCAGGCGTTCCTTGTATGAACGCTCGGTCTCCTCAAGTCTCTGATCATACTCGACAGCATCAGTGACACCATTGGGACCGCGGGAGGAGCCACCCTGGACCTTGAGCTTCTCAACCTCCTCCGCAAGACCCTCTGCGCGCAGTTCGGCCTGTTGTTTCTGGTTGATAGCAGCGCTGAGGTCCCTCTCGGCACGCTCCTGCAACTTGGACCGTTCAGCAAGCTTGCTCTCCAACTGGGCAACACGGGAAGACGAATCTCCCGCTTTGGAGTTCAGCTCGTCGGTATCAGGAGCCAATCCGTTCTCGGCGAGGTAGTTACGAAGCATGCCCAATCGCACCTCCGTGTCCGAAGCCTCCTTCACCTTGTCCTTGAGTTCGGACTCTTTGACGATGAGATCCTTCCGCAGACGGCCGCTGTCTCCAAGAGCATTCGAGAGTTGGGTGCGCAGGCCAGTGATCTGAGACCTCAACGACAGCTGTTCAGTCTCTCCCTCTCTCGCAAGCTGTCGCTGGCTCGTCAATTCTACTCCAGCCTCGTCCAATCGAACGGTAGCGTCCTTGAGCATTTTCCTGATCTGGCTGACCTCCATCTCCATCGCGGCGACCTTCTCAGCGTGGCCCCTGACGATTCGCTCTTCATCCGTCTTGAGATCCCGATGAGAGTCCAAGAGTTCTCCGAGAGAGCCGGTGGTCAGAGCCCTGAAGGCGTCAGCCTCTTCACGGGACTGCGCCCATGAATTCTCCACATCAGCCAACCTTGCCCTCAGCGTATCGATCTCGCTTGTCTTCGCCTCGAGGTCTCCTTTCATCTCGGCCAGGTCGCCCTCGAGCTGTGCAGAACGGTCCCGTGATTCCTTGTACTTCGCATCAACCTCCTCTGCGCGTGTCGAGGCGGACTGCAGGGCAACCCGGGCCTGGTCTAACGCCCGGACGTGTTGTTCTTTCGAGACTGAGAGATCTTCGACCTGAGATTGAGTGTTGGTAAACTCAGCCTCCTTCTGCTCGAGTTGAGAGGTCAGGTTAAGGAGTCGGTCGGCGTGTTCTCTGAGAGCAGCTTCCAATAGGATATGTCTGTCCTGGAGATCGGCATGTTCCCTCAGCTTCTCTTCGTGCGAATCCTCGAGAAGGTCTGCCCGCTTCGAAGCATCGACGGCCCTAGCCTCGGCTTGTTCCAAGAGGGTGGTGGTGAGAGCTAATGAGTCGCTAAGTTCGCCAATCTTCCTATCCTTCTCAGCACGCTCGGTCAGCATTGATGACAGTTGTCGCTCGAGGATCACGAGACGGTCACGTTCGACCCGGGCCAACTCTTCGGGAGCGGCGGCCTCAAGAGCAGCAACCTTGGCACGGTAGTACGCAGCCTCTTGGATAGCGCTCGTCTTCATCCTTTCAGCCTCTTGGAGTCTCTCGGAAGCCGACTGCGCCTGTTCGACAATTGTAGTCTACATTAAATTCATTTCAGCGAACGTTCTCTTCGCCTTCGGGACCGAATCGGACGCAAGAGATAATAAACGCACCTGGATAGCCGCACGCATGTGCTTAAGATTCATGATCATCTCCACAACCCTTTTTGTCTCTCCCTGATCGGCGTTGGCAAAGTCCAAAACCAAGTCCTCTGGTGGGTCCTGGGCATCGGCATAAACAAACCCAGATCTGGAAGCCCTGACGAGGGCAGCCTTCAGCCAGGCCTCACGCTTCCTCATGTCTTCGACACTGGAAGCACTCGGGGAGGGGCTGTCGTGGGTGTGACCGTTCGGCTGGGAAGTGGGGGTTCCGGGTGAACCATTTCTTCCGCTAGTGTAGAAAGCGTCCGTTGGGGGCTTGCTCCGATCAACCGGGGGGGAAACACTCCTTGCGGCCAAGCCGGCCCCCCCGCCTCCCGAAGCCGACATGACGATGCTGGTCATGCTCACCGGCTGGTCATCTCCAAAGCCTGGTCGTTGTACAGGCGAGACGGTTCGAGAAGCACCACCAGTTCCGGCGTAGGTCGGACTCCTCGCTCTCTGTTCTGGGGACACGGAACGCTCCGGAGCACCATTCATGTCGCTCACGTCGCTATCTTCATCCTCACGCTTGGGCCGCATGGGGGTTTTCCCTTTCTCCGCGCTTGTATATTGACCCGGCTGGGCGTCTGTCGTTTTCGGAGGATTCGTCGGGGACATTGTGCGCCTGAGAGCTTCCGAGTCTGGGCCGGGCTGAACGGGTGATACGGATTGAACCCCGGGCTCGGACTGGACCAGCGAACCTTGGGTGCCTGGCCGGTTGGACTGAGGGTTCACGGCGGTTACTGAAGTCTTCCTGGTATTGTTGGTACCATTCGGGACGGTCTGTTGCGGGAGTTTGTTCGAATCCGGGTACTTGATGTGTTCTATGGTACCGGCGCCGCGCACAAGACAATAAAGAGATCCAAACGTCAGTCAGAAGAGCACACGGGAGCGGGGTAGTGAATGAAATACGAACTCGTGTCCAAAACATGCACCATCGTCGGATCCTCTGGTCTGGCAGGATTCATAAACTCCGCCCCAAGACCTCCAAGCACGAAGACGCGGGGGCCCATTGATGCCATGGCATGTCCCGAGCGGGGACTAGGCGCCGGTCCCATGTTTTGGAACATATACCATCTTTGGTCTAAAACGCAAAGCGGCGGACGATTCCGTCAATAAATGATCAGTTCGCGGTCCCTTCTGATGAAACGAAGGAGATAATATCTCCGTCGTATGAGATACATACTTGATATCTTGAACGCGCCTAGGTCACCCAGGTCCTTCCCGTCAACACCTCTTCCACCGTATACGTAGACAACATCGTCCACTAGTGCTGCGGAATGGCCCTCCCGCGGTGATGGGATAAAACCGATACAATGGAGCTCCGCCCATGTGCGGGACATCGTGTCGTATGTCCAAGTGTCATTATAGTGGTATTGGGAATCCGTTCCACCGAAGCTAATCGTTCCACTTGAGCAACACAATGGACAAGGGTGTAGGAACAAATTACGCACACGACGAGCTTCTCCCCATGCGAAACCATGACGTGCCCCGTACGATGTGATGGGCGTGGAGAGTTGGTAACGGGTTCGATAAGCTCCCAAACTGCCTTGGTCCTCACTAAGAGAAAAATTGGTCAAACACCCGGCGGACATGGCGGTGAACGAGAATTACGGGAGTTGAGGTCAAAAGACCAAAGATCGTTTAGGAACTCTCCATCGACTTGACCACCGAACACGTAGAATTTCGAACCGACCATACAAACAGAATGGCCATATCGACCTCGGGGGCCGGGCTCCTGAACACCCACGCGTGTCCATTCCCGGGAGGCTGTGTAATAAGATAATTGAGTACGGACAATTAAGCCTGTTAAACTTAAGTAAGCCTACAGAGGTTGAGCAGGTACAGTCCATCATCATGAGAGTCTCCAGGCCCGGACCTATTGTTCGTTTTGGTATCGCCGCCCCAGACGATGAGGACGCTTCCCACTAAAGCGCTCGCATGTCCTACGCGGGGAGAAGGAACCTCCCCAGTGGTTTGCAGCATGGTAGCGGACAGTTCTCGTGTGGAGATGAGATAGACGTCGTTCCGGACTTGCTCGCGGACAAGACCGCCAAACAGGAAAAGTTCGCCAGAGGCGGTCGCAGTGGAGGGAAGGGCATGGCCATATCTTGGGAACGGCGATGGAGATGGGGTCTGGGGCGGGGCAATTCCGGGTCTCGGAAGAGTGACTGGAGGGTTTAAGTTGAGTCTGCGTTGTGACCAAGGGTAGGTTGGCTGGCGAGGCTGTTGCGGTTGCTGTTGCTGCTGTTGAGGGCCGGTAGTGACTGGGCTTGTGCCTCTGGGTTGCTGCTGCGGTTGGGGAGGTTGCATAGAGCCCATTCGCTGTACGACATTAGAAGTGCCTGTTCCCGAAGATGATGGAGGAGAGCCGTTAGGAAAGCCTCTGTGTTCACGGAAAACAAGTACATGATAAGTTGGAAGAACGGTGAGGGATGGCAAGAAAGACGGACTTGTCATAACTCGACTGCTTGGCGACCTGCTGTGGAGGCTGCTGTGAGCTGGCTCCGGCCTGTTGAAGGGCTTGAGAGGGAGACTGGACGATGTTCACATTGTTTGAGGGCTGGTTTTGGTGCTTCTTCCTGGAGAAGAAGGACATCCTTCGCGACTTTAAACCCAAAAACGGCGGTATGGTTGATGGAGGGGGGGGATTACGGGGGGGATGGGGTCCGTACTGTCGGCTCCGCTGGCTACTGTCGGACGGGAAGCGGGTTGGACGCGAGCGGGCGATGGGTGAAGTTGGGAAGAAGTTTGAACTCACCCACAGTCGAGGATTGACCGGCAGTCACCGAAGATTATTTTTGCGGGAATTTACCGCTCTGAGAGAGAGACGGAGAGCGGATAAAAAAAGAAAAAGGAAAGAAATAAACAAGGGACGGAGAGAGGAAGAAGGACGACGAGCACACAAAGCTCCCGGTCGGTCAATCTGTGCTGAGACGCTGATGGATGTGCGACCGGAACGATGGTCATCAACGATATCCGGACAGCATCTGGTAATACGTGTCTAACTACAAATTCCAGCTGACAATCTCGCCTTCCTCCTCGCTCGCGTGGTCTCGCTTTCGGTGGGCCATGACCCGTTCTTTGGACGGAAACAGTCGATTGCAGCCTGTACATGTAGACACTCATATCACCCATCCCCGCCTTGAGCATCCCAATCAAACAACTCACCGTCCAGCGTGCATATAAAGATCTTCGTCCTAACGCCGTGTGGTCAGCAAAACGTTACCCACTTTCTTTTTTTTTGCACATACTCTTCGGGATTAGTGACCCTGGCGATGCCGGGTTTGAGCTGTTGGGGCGTCGTCGTCTCTATTCCACGTTCAGAACGTGTCAAATCCATTAGAAACCGTCTACTTACCGTCTTGTAAGGCTGGCCTCGCCTTGAGAACCGACGGGAGGATATCAGAGATATCAGACGACATGATGTTACCTACGTCTCTTGATCGACTGTGCTTCGCTCCAACCCCCGTCTACATGCACTCATCCAACTCGATATGCACCCGACCCCCGACCCTCAGCAGAGACAAGACGTAAGTTCGAGACTGGACTCGTTGGTCAAAGATTCTTCCGCAATGCCACCAAAGAGATTATCCATTATCCGCGGGCAGTCAGTCAGCGCTCCTGCCTCTCCAGCATCCCGATTGAAGCATCTCGCTGAAGATGTTCAGCAGCCCGTCTCCCCTTCTCAGTCTTCATCTGGCCCAGCCTCCCCAATCCTGCGCTGGTTTCAGACCCAGATATCTCTACCCTCACCCCCACCTCCATCTCGTTCTCAGAGCCCTCACTCTGCTGCATTATCAGAGGCCATGCACGACCACCTCCCGACGAGACCAGAGCCTGCACACCTACCACCACAGTACCATGCCAGCATCCGACCCCCCATGCTCAATGAGCTCGCGCGATCCACTCTCCCCACATCTTCATTGGCTGCCCCTCAACTGACCGACTCCACTCTCGATCGACTGGGAAACCACACCCCAGACTCGTCGCACCTATTGTTATTGAATAGGATCCCGCCCTCTGCCCCAGCGAGAACGTCGCTCGATACCCTCCGCACTTTGTATACTAAAGCAACCCCAACTCATCAGCAAACTCGAAGCATAACCATTCCAGCCCCGTTCCGCAATTGGTTTCAGGCTGAACCTGTCAAAGGTGACGACGAACGCAAATCAATTCTAACCGAGGAAGACCAAGACGAAGATCCCGAGGTAGAGCGGGAGAACATTAGAAAGAAGTGTAAGTGCCCTCCCGACTGATTGTACCGTTTGTCCAGCGTTGAAAACCTTCCAGATCTCTCTCCGAAGAACCCTGTGGTATTCTGCCATGGCCTTCTTGGCTTCGACTCTGTCACCATCGGGCCGGCCATTGCTCCACTAGAGGTCACTCATTGGCGAGGACTCAAGCAGGTCCTCCAGTCCAACGGAGTGGATGCCTTGATCGCCCGCGTTCCCGCGACAAGCAGCCCGGTCGACAGAGCGCAGGTATTAGCCAAACGGATATCCGAATTATACCCTGGGAAGAAAATCCACCTGATTGGTTTGTCGCTCCCCTTTCCGTACTGTGAAGGTTTATGTATTTACACTCAGGCTCTCGTCTGGCGCGCAGGGCACAGCATGGTGAGTTTCCATTCTTCCGATGCCGTGGCCATTCGGGCTCAATAACTCACCAGGGCGGTCTGGACTGTCGGTACCTCGCAACACACTTGGCCGACAGAAACTTTTCTGTACTTTCAGTGACAACAATCGCGACGCCCCACCGAGGCTCCGCATTTGCGGACTACTTCCTCGAGACAATCGGCCAAACCCGACTTCCACAGGTCCTCTCCCTGTTAGACATGTTGCCGAATGGTGGCGGAGATGGCAAGGCGTTTGAGTTCCTTACGACGGAGAACATGAAGAAGTTTAACGAGGACACACCCGATGTAGAGGGTGTGAAATACTTCAGCTACGGAGCAGAGTACGAGCCTGGGTTGATTGACACTTGGAAGTACGGCTTTCCGCTGAATGCTCCTCGTCCGTTGGTGGCTAAACCGCGTATTAGGTTTCCTCATTCGGTGGTGTTAGAGAAGGAAGGCCCAAACGATGGATTGGTATCCATCCTCTCTGCTCGTTGGGTAGATACTCCCTCTCACTCTATGTTTGACATCTTCTCACCAAAGGTAATAGGGCACGTACCTCGGCACACTCGAACATGTCAACCACCTCGATCTCGTGGGTTGGACCAGCGCCACTCGGTACAAATGGGCCGAACTTATGGGTAACGAGATCAAGTTCAAACCCGCCACGTTTTATTTGGGAATCGTGGATCACCTTGCGAAAGCGGTGGAGGGTTTGAAACCGGAGGATACGGACGCGGACAGAGGAGTTCAAGACCAAGAAGGTGGTCATGAGGAGATACCAGATGGTGCGCCCCAGAGGGTAGCCCTGGTTGAGAAGAAACAAGTTACTGTGGCTGTGGAGGAGAGTGTGACGAAACTTCCTCCTTCGAGCGAACCCAGTGACAAGGGGAAGGACGGGGATGTGAGCCCAGTCCCCAGCTCGGGTTCCCTGAGACCCACTACCTCTTCCAACAATAACGGCAAGGTCACTGACGTGCCTCCTCCCACCATCCTGGACGTCTCAACATCTACCCCCACGAAGAGCAAATCTGACTCTCGCAGTCCCCTATCCCAGCAACAATCACGAGAACCGGAGCCCAAGGATCCCCATTCCATCCCTACACATGAAACCCTACAATGACGAACGATAATAGACCCCCTCCATCCTAGCATCCATTCGTCACCTAATGTCCTCATTACTTGCCGATCTATCGGTTCCGTCCTTCGAGGGGAGATTTGGACAAGAAACGGGATTATTAGTTCCAAAGATATAAATACAACATACTCTATCTAAGAAATGATCGGGTGGTGGGTACACGTAGCACAACGATGAAGAGAAAGTGAAGGACAGCCTGGCACCCCACAGAACCCACCCCAGGTCCCTGTCAGGACGAACGTCAAACCTTGGGCTTTCTTATCTTCACGCACGGACAGGGGTGCTGCGGGGTTTCGCGGTGCTCGCAAACCTCACGCTACCGGCAGGCCGGATCGTACTCGGTGGTGGACCGCCATGAGATCCGGGGGCTGGAGCTGGAGCCGGAGGCAGTGCAGGAGTATTCAACACAAAGTTATCAATCGAAACACCTACAACGTAAACCGTTAATACCTAAAAAAAGATTGCACCGAGCAAAGGGGGGCACTCACTCTTGGTGGCGTTTGTCACCTTGTAGATCCCAATCAGGCGGTGGCTAACCTCAAACATGTCATTCCTGAATGACCGGTTGATCAACAGAGGTGGCGGAGAGGCAAGCGGAGATGGAGCGATCAGAGTTGAATCGTTAGATCGTCAGCAGAAGAGGAGGTGCAGGGTTCGTACCTGAGGGAAATGATGATGAACTGCGCGTTCTTGGTTCTGTCCTTGATGTAGTTCGCGACGATAGACACGTTCCTGAAATCCAACGCGGCGTCGATCTCGTCCATGAAGTACAACGGAGTAGGCTTGTCGTGAAAACCCAATGTCAATCTGAGAGCATATAAATTGGGTTGGGGTTCTCGCTCACCTTGTAGGCGTGAAGAGCGAACACCAGGGCAAGAGAACTTAGAGTCTTCTCTCCGCCGGACAGGTTGGAAATATTCCTCCAGCTCTTCTTCGGTGGCATGACGCTGAAGATGATACCTTCCGAGAAGGGATCCATGCTGTCAACCAGTTCAAGTTCTGCGTTTCCTCCGAGGGTGATCATCTATTTCCAACAATGTCAGGCGCCAAGCGGAAAACAGGGGTCGCGGAAATCACGAACCTGATACATCTCCTTAAGCTTGAACGAAATAGCCGTGAACCCAGCCATGAAGTCATCCAACCTCTGTTTCCTCAGCTGGTCGTAGTGTTGCTTCTGAGCGTCTCGCTGTTTTGTCGTGTCATCAGCTTCCTGTGCCCGTCTTGTCCATTCTTCCTGTCGCTTCCTGTACTCCTTAAGGACCCCAAGGTTGGGTTTGGCCTTCTGGAGCTTTTCTGTTGAAAGAAAGACGTCAAAAGAGCGTATAAGTTGCTGCGACACACGCACCATCAAGCAACTGAACATCGGCGTGAAGTTGGTCCTGCTTAAGTAACTTCAGCTCGTCTTCAAGATAGATATGCAATTCATTGGCGTCCTTGTATTTCCTCTTGCTGGTACCAGGCTCGGCCTTGACCTCAGACTTGACTTCGCCCTCTTTCTTGACTTGCTCTCCTCCCTCCTCTTCGGGCTCCTCCTCTTCATCATCGTCCTCGTCGTCCTCGTCGTCGTCCTCGTCACTATCGTAGTGGGGGTTAGCAGTGGCTATGGGTATAGGGGTGGGACGGCGACTCACTCGATGCGCTCGAGCTTAAGTTTGTCGTGCTCGCTGCTCCAATGATCGATACGCTCCCGGTTGTCTTGGGCTTCTGCTTCGAGCTTCTGGAGCTTCTGAGTGAAGGCCAACTGAGAAAGAACTGGTTGAGCGTGTCGTTCTTGTATTCAATGCATCGACTCGCCTCCTTCTTTTTGAAACCCCTGATCTTCTCCGACACATCATCCAGCTTACTCTTGACTTCATCGAGTTTCGTTTTGGAATTCTCCTCTTGAGTCTTGGCATGTTCAACATTGTCTTTAATCTCCTGAACAGCTTGTGTACACTGCGCCATCTCCTGGTCCAGCTCTTCCAGGTCGGCCTCCGCTTCAGACAAGGCATCCTTGTTGGTCTGGATGCTCTTTGCGAGTTTGACAACGTCCTTCTCGGCTTTGGCTTTGGCGACCTCGGCCTTGGTGATTTCATCGTTGGCAAGGTTGATATGTAACTTGAGTCCGTCGACCTTGGATTTCTGGGTCAGAAGCCTCGCACCACCGATTTCCAGGATCTTCTTCTCCAACGCCTTGATCTCACCCTCGATTCCAGTGGCTCGGTCGCGGATCTCCTCCAGTTTCCCAGTCGCAGTCTCGATGGTTGCATCGAGGGCGGAGATTCGGGATTTGTCGGCGGCGCTGATCTGGTTTTTGGAACTAAAGTCCCCGTCAGCTCCATCACAGAGAAAGACCTCCTGCGGGAGACATACGAAAGCTCCCGTAACCTCCGTTCGGATTCTGCAATAGCCTTAGTGATGTTCTGGACGTCCATGTTGGCCTTTTGAAGGCTGATCTCGATCTCTGGGCCAGAGCAGATGAGAGCCTCAAGTTCTGATTCGATCGAGTGATGCTTTTCTTGAGCCTCCCTGAGTTTAGCCTCTGCGTCGTCGCTTTCTTTCTGATAGTTCCGCAGAACCTCAGGAGAAACGACGTCAGGGGCAAACTTTGAGCTCATCCCACCGCGAGAAACCTGTTTTCCTCCTCCGGACATGGTACCAAAGGCTTCGATCAAATCCCCAGCGAGCGTTACTACCTTCCGTTTTTCCCTATATGCAATACGATTGGCCTGTGTTAAGTCCTGGGCGACCAATGTGTCCTGAACGGCTTTGTAGAGGGCAGGAGCGAACTTGGACTCTTTGGGCTTAATAAGGTCGAAGAGCCGCGGGATGTTCTCGGGAGTTTGAGCGGGTTTGGCGGGGATTCGCGAAAGCTTCTCTAACACCATGAAAGAAGCACGACCGATGTTGTTCTTCCGGAGGTGTTCAATGCACGCTTGCGCCTGTTCGACGGTGTCCACCACGAGATGATTGAGCGCTGTTGCGGCTGTTGTGACCGCAACATCGTACTTCTCTGGGATAGTTCCGAGGTTCCCAAGGCGTCCCTACACAATCCATTGAGGGCTTGCACCCCAAGAGCGAACGGGACCTACGTGGAATCCATTAACGCGACCAGTGCGTTGTAGCTGAGTGAGACTATCCAGCACCCGGTTTTGGGTGGTACTGGCGGCTTGCGAAGCCCTGGCTTCTTCTACTTTCTGCCGGGTGGTGGATGACTTCTGTCTGCATTTCTGGAACTCCTCCTTGATGTGCTGGAGACGATGTCAGGAATGCTCGTCATGCAGTGCCCCACGAACATACTTGCGAGCGCTGTTTCAGTTTGTCGAGTTCTCCGTCCATTCCGGCTTTGCGTTGTCGTAGATCCCGCAGTTCTGATTCCTATTGCCCTATGAGTCATCGTACTTCCAACACTAGAAAGGTGGGATAACGTTCACCTTGGCCTCCTTTTCACCTTGAAGTCGGGTCTTGGCATTCTCCGCCTCCTCCTTGGCTTCTCTAACAACCTCGAACTTTCTCGCAAGGGTTTCGCGCTCGCTCTGAGCGAGGTCTATCGCGGCCTGCTTCTCGTTAACCTTGATGGTCCAAGGCTGCAGCTCCTTCTGCTTGACTTCGATCTGGTCGTGGAAAGAACGGGTTTTGTCTGCAAGAGGTACTTTCAATCGCTGGGGGGAATGTCACTACGGGATGTGTACCTTTCAGGCTCTCCTGAATCTCTTCGAGTGCCTTTTCCTCCTTTGCGAGAGCCTTCTCGTGGTCCTGTACCTTCTTGGCTTCGCGTACTGCCTTCGCTTCGTTCTCTTCAATGGATCGTTCCGTTTCGGCGTGCGAGTGCTCCTCCTGTAGCTTGGTTAGGGAGTTCAGCACATTTGCATTGACTATCCAAGCATACCTCCGAGATGGTTTTCTTCAGCTTCTTCGTCTTGGTTTTCGCGTGTTTGACTTTCTCCTCGAGGCTAACCTGTTTCCTTTCCTCCTTGGCCAGGTCCTTGATGGCTTCTGCCACCATTACCTTGAGCTCTTTGTACGTCTTTTCACGCTCCTCATAATCCGCCTGCAATATGTTGTAGTGTGAGAGGTCGCCTGCGTTTTTTTCTTGAAGGTCCTTGAGGTCTTTGGCTACCCGGTTCTATGTCCGAAGTAAGATTTACGACACAAGGAATGTATTCTGACTCACAATGTTCTGCTTAAATTCGCTTTCAATGTCCAGACACCGCCACAAGTTGTACTGTTGGAATCGTGATAAAGCCTTCGTATACTCATTCTTCAACCTGAGGTAATCCTCGGCCTCCCGTTTCTTGTCCTCCAAGGCGTTCTTCTCCTTTTCTGTGATCCTCAGGCGGTTATACTTCTCCGTGCGTTCCTCAGTAAGGCGATCAACCTCGGCAAAGGCCTCTTCGAGGGGTTGTTTGAATCCAGAAGTCCCAATAATATCCTCCAAATACTCCAATAAACCGTCCTCATGTTCCGAAGGAGCCTTTGGTTTCATAAGAGCAATGGCTTCGACCTCTCCCTGTAAGGAATTTGGTGAATTCCCTATGGAAACATCGATATAAATGGACCCACCTGCAAAATAAGGAAACGATTATGATCCAGATCGATGTCCTTGCCCTTGAGTAGTGTTTGCACATCTTTGAAGGAACTCGCACGCCCATTGATGCTGTACTCGCTCTTGTTCGACTTGTACGCAGTCCTTGCAACTACGAGCTTTGAACCGGGAACTACTTCAAAAGCGTCTGGGCCGGGCTAGGGGGGGGGGGGGGTAAACGAGAGAGCGCGGGTAAAAGGAGCCGGAGCCCACCAAATCAATGATCTCTCGGAAGTGAACCTCCACACTACATTGTTGGAGGTTAGGATACCGGTCCGAGTTATGGATGAGCTCAGATAGTTTCCCTTGGCGCATCTTCGAGGCTCGATATCCGAAAACGAACAGGAGCGCATCTATGGTGTTGGACTTTCCAGATCCATTGGGACCGACGATCGCGGAGAATGACTGAAGGCGGAGTCAATCCAGCGGACAGCGCATACGGGAGTTTCCGCACCTTATGGAAGGGACCAATTTCCTGACGTCCAGCGTAACTCTTAAAGTCAACTAACGCAATCTTGTGTATGACGAGGCGTGGCCCTGGACCCTCGGACTCTGGGGCAGGCGGAGGGGGTTGAGTCGGTGGGACGCGGGCGGAGGGTCGTTCCATTGAGGGTTCTTCTTCGTCGGACTCGACAACAGGTGGAGGTGGGGCTTTATTGGGTGATGGTTTCGGGGTGGTCGAAGGGGGTTCATCGTCTTGAACACCGAGGGGGTGGTCATTGGTGGTTTCCGTCTCCGGTTCAGGCTCCGGTTCAGGCTCTGGTAGAGGTGCTGGCGATGGGGATTTCTGTTTGACCGGTGGTTTGGATGGTCCTGCCCGCGAATTGGACTTCCCAGAAGTGGGGGCGCGGGCCTTGGACTTTGATGAAGCAGCTTCTATAGCTGATATCTCGACGATATCCGAATCATCGTCTGATACAACCACTGGTTTCCTACTACTGCGGGAAGGCTGCTTCTTGGGCTTCTTAGGCGGTACAACGACAGTCGATGGCTCGGGTTTGAGTGGTACAGAGGATCTTGCAGACCTGCGTGTTGGAACAGGCACCTGTTCCACTTCCCCATCTTCCTCATCCTTGACAGCCACCGGGGCCCTAGCCCTGACGGTACTGGCAGAAGCCCTGGAGCTTGCCACGGACCGGCCTTTCCGCAGTGGTGGATCCTGCTGCATGGTGTCGTTACTCACAGCTGGGGGCTCTTCCTTAGCCGCCCCACGCCTACGCTTGACTGGTGGAGGCGAATCATCGGCAGGTTGCTCCTCTTCTTCGGTTTCTGGAACGTCTTTGAGCACAGTCTTAGATCGAGCGGAGATCCGGGTTCGAGAGGTAGTCGATGGTGGTTTCTTTGCCCGGGAGGGCGGCTTCTCGACGATTTCCTCAGTGGTGTCCCCATCCACTTCCGATCGCCCTCGTTTCCTGCGAGATGTGGATGGTTTCTCTTCGGGCGGCACGGAAGCCGATGCAGATCGTGTCGCGCGTCGGGGAGGCATCAGTGTATCCGAGGGCCAAAGATGGCGGAAAGGAGGCGAGACAGACACGCGTCGCAAACCGTATTGCTTCACGTGACACTCTCGATCGTGTTCAACCCATCAACGTGACATATAGTCACCTTTGTAGTCACATATTCACTCAATAACCTCCAAAAACCAGTGCCCTAATCCATACCCTCTCCAAAGCATTTCCTCTCTGTGGAGTGTGTCAGGGTACAGTAACGGAACGCCCTCATCACCGAACCATGGATGCTGAAGTGCCTGAGTAGGGGTCACCCTTGCGGACGGGGAGCACAACAGCAGTCCGTTTAGGAGATCGAGTGGTGATGGTTTTGAACGCGCGTCGTTCGAGGCCTCGTCTCCCGGCGCATGTGGGAGAACTGTTCTGAGGCCCACCGGATCGGCGTGCTCGAAAGTCAGTAGTTTAGCATGAGGCAAAGACAGAAAGTCCTAGCGGAAGTATCAGGTCCTTTAATACGTGAGAAGGGTTCACTACATTTACCGGCCAATTCGTCTCATTTGGGGTGCCTCTTACTTTGAAAATGCTCCAGGCCAGCCCAATGTCGCCTCTGTCCGCGTTGAAAAGAGGCAGACGGTGCCATGAGGTTATCCGCGATGGTGGCGGACTCCGCAGGAAAATAAATGGTAGGGCCGTACGTTGTTGTTGGTCTTCTGCTTCCTCGTCGCAACCATCCCACTCATCTACGTCGTCGAGTTTCTGTTTCAACGGTCGGAAGAAGTCCGCAAACGTTGCGCCCGCGCTCCACATATCAGCGGCGAATGCGTCGTAAGTCTTTGGTCCAAATAAGAGCTCAGGTGCTCGATAAGGTCTACTGATGTTGAGCGGCGTCGGATCTGCTGCATTTTTTTCGGACGTACCCTGTGGCAACTTCCGTATACATATTTGTTTCCGGCTCGGGCCAAAAATCTTCATGATTCGCGTCACCAGCTTCCCAAGCAATTCCGAAATCAATCAATTTCACTTGACATGTTTCGGTGAGCAGTACGTTGCTGGGTTTAACGTCACGATGCGCAATCGAGCGGGAGTGCAAGTACTCGAGAGCGTCAAGGATCTGATGTACAACCCCTTTCGATATCAAGAGAAATCGAGATTCAAGAAAGGCATCGTGTATAGAGTCCGGGGTAGAAAAGGCAGTGAACGATGCGGAATTCAGAAGGGTTGTCAGAGAGTGTGGGATGTACGGCATCCACATCCGAAAGTAACCCGAGCTTTGATCATGAGCCAACAGCCCGATTACCTGTGGCTGTATTTTAAGTGGACGATTGTATCTGCAGGGTCAGTAACCTACGTTTGGACAAGAGAGGGTAGATAAGAGTCGTATTTCCTTGTGGATATCGTGCGGCTCCTTCGCAAACTTGCGGTCGGCTATCGAAACCTTCAAGGCTGTTGGGGGTGGGCCAGGATCACGGCACACCGTTGAGAATGGGCCGTCGTGGATAGGTTCCCTAAGTCGAATGAGTTCACGAGATGGCGTTCACAATGGAGTTGTGGAAGCGTACATATCGGAACGCACGTCGGAATGTATCTTTACGGAAGGAAATCACAATAGGTGCGAAGTTGCGATGAAAGATGTGAAGTGCTTGTGATCGACAAAAGCAATGCGACAGCCAAATATGATACAACAATGTTCCCCATCTAACATACGAACCGTCCAAATAATTACCTCCCTCCGCCTACGCCAACACCAAACGGTTTCGTACTGAACCCTCCAGGTTTTCTAGTGTTGGGGGGGTTGGATTCTTCCGCCTTCTTCTGCCATTGATCGATCAGCTTACTCACTCCAGCGTACGGCCGTTCAGGAGATGGTGATTTTGGCTCCGGAGCGTCTTCCCCCGGTGAAAGCTGTTGGGTAGGCTGGGAAAAACTACTTCGACCAAGTCCTATTGGGGATCTCCTGGGGGATGACTTTTGCGTGGGGGGTGTCCTGGATCCTGGCCGACCGTTCTTCTCATCCTCTGGAACACTCAACGACAGTCCCTGCCTCATCGCTGGCGAATTCGTCGGGGACACCTTGATAAACCTTGTGTGAGAACTGCCGATATTCTGGCTTTCGTTCTGATGAGGTCTAAGGCCGACAGGTTTTTGCGGCACTGAGGGAGAGAGCACGGGCATCCCGGAAAGCGAAGGCGACTTCGTCCCTGACCCACCAATACCTTCGTATCGGTGAACCATGTCTGTGATCGAAGTGCGCCGAGAGCGGGATATTGTCCTGATCCCTTCTTTATCTAACGGCACGGTAGAGGAAGGTGATGAAAGACAAGTTTCTGCTCCAATGGACTTAGATGAGGGGAAAATCAACATGGACTGTGGCCGTGACCGTGGTTGGGGTTGGGTATTAGACGATGAAGACGGTCGCGAGGTTGGGTTGACCATCCTCGACGCAACCGCGCTCGAATTGGGTTTCCGCTGTGGGTCGACGGCCGGCGTAATAAACCTCGATGAAGTGGGGGTTTTGCCAGTGGTGGAGGATCGGAGTGATGGGTGTGTCGGGGACGAGGATCTCGGGAGACCTGTGACCCCAGTCGAAGTCTCGGGCTCAGAGGGGAAAACCGGAGGTCGACCAGTCCCTGGGTCCAGTTTATTTCGTTTGTCCTTGTCCTTGTCCGAATGGCTTGATCCTCCCCACAAGTCAACCAGATCATGCACCGAACTTTGTCTGCGTTTTGGTTTCGAACTGACGTCAGACCTTTTCTGTCTGCTCCTCCTCAATTCCTTCAGAGTTCCAAATCCACCGTCCGGTTCCTCTGGACCATCGTCGCTGCTAACAGATCCGCTGGACGGCTTTCGAGGCAGTCGACCCTTTGGCATTACGAGACTAAGGGGGCTCCGGTTATCCGATAAACCATTCCCTTTTGCAGTGGCATCTCCGTTTGTCTCGGGTAGGCGAGAACTCCTGTTATTTCCGGGTCTGATCGGGTGAATCGCGGTAGAGGTGGAAGAATTGAGAGTACTAAGGAGCCCGATCTCTGGAAAAATTGTCTGCTCGACGTTTCCTTCCAAAGGCTGGGCGATGAGGTGGGGGCTCTTTTCGATGAAAGAGGCCCGCTTGCTAGGAGAATTTCGTAACACTGGTTCGCCTGGGCTTCCGTCCACTCCGGGGATGGCCCCCGCGGAAGTATTGAACCGGGATAGGACGTCAACGTTCTCCTGCTCGTCGCCCGTGAGCCAATCTCGCGAAGGCGAGGACATGGCTGCAGCCGACGGTCGAGACAAGAGGCTGGCGAGGGAGTCCGTAGCTTCCTTCGGGTTGCTATAGGACGTAGTGGAGGTAGTGGTGTAGACCCTTCCCAATGGAGGTCGCGTAGATTGCAGCCGTCCAGTAACCTGGCTACTTGGGATCTCCCCAAGCACGCCATCTTTCCTGTCCTGCATGGAGGTGCCCGTAACCGTCTGAGATCTTGAACCAAGTCCAGTCGACATGTCTGTCTGTGGGTTTAGTGCACTGTTGGTTCCCCTGGAGACGGACGATCGTGACGATCCGATGGAATAGCTTGGCTTAGGACCTGCTATTCGATCCAAGTCCTCGATGGGCGGGAATCGCTCCTCTGCTGGGGCATTTCCGGGGGCAGGTCTGGGGAGACTTGGCAGTGGTTGAGGCTTAGGTGAAGATGGGGGTTTTGGGGAAAGTCTCCTTGGAGCGAACGATTGTTCTAGGGACAATGTAAGTCCTGTCCTTGCCGTTCGTGCTTCGGCGAGAGTTGGTGCAGGTGGCTTCTCGGCTAAGCCGAGTCCTTCAAATACATCCTTGGACTTGTAGCTACGAGATATACCCATCCTGGAAGGTTCTTGGGAGGTAGGTAGGACACCAGAGAACTGAGGTTTGGCGATTGGGATCGGAACGGCTTTGGACTTGTCACTCGAGAAGTCGAGCGCGAGGGTTGGCCCTCCAAACGAGTCCCCAAAACCATTAGTGAGGAAGTCGTTGTCGAACCTGGGGGAATGTGTCGTAGTATCTTTGCCCTTCGAGCTGGGGTCAGGGGATACTGAGGGTTTAACCTTCCAGGCTCCTGAGGTGACGAGGCCGGATTTATGTCCTCTGACAAACGCATTGTCTTTGGGGGCCAACTTCCACGCCTGGTCTTTGTCGATGGGCAGGGGAGCCCCTGGTCCATTTCCCAAGATTTTGCTCTTCGTGGGCTCCTTGAGCGGACTCGTAGACCGCGAACGAGGCGCTGGTGATGTTTCTGGCCGACCGCGCCGCATTGGGGCAATTGCCTCGAGGACCCTGTCCCTGGCCTTGGTTCCGTTGTTCCGTGCCACGGCTGAGACCGGAGGCTGTGACTTATATGTGACCAAGTCGTCGAGCATCGCCTTCGTACCGCCAACGGTCATCGAACGAGGAGAAAGCGGCGTCGGTTCGGGAATAGTGTATGCGAATCGAGATTTTGTTCCCCGCAGACGATGAATGTTGTTTAGGATCTCAAAAATGGTCGGTCGATGGACTCCGTGCTCCCGTAACATGGACGCTGGATTAGAATGAATGGGGAACCTCCAGCGTTGAGAGGGGGACTAACCAATCAAAGTAACCATGTGAGAGGAGTAAACCGGATAAGGTGGGATTTTGTACTGGACGTTGAGGATTGCGAGTGGCCCATGCTCTTCAAACGGTGTTGTATAGTAGCAGAGTTTGTAGAGGAGAACCCCGAGTGCCCAAACGTCAGATTTCTCATCTACTGGGCGTCGCAAGAAGGGATCCACCATTTCTGGTGCTCGGTACTGAAGAGTTGTGTGACGGTTGAGGTCAGCTTCGAGTGCTCGGATTTCTTGAGTGGTGGAAGGAGGCCTTGGGTTCACGATTGTCGCAGATCCAAAGTCGCATAGTTTGAACGAGGTTGCCGAAGCCTGGAGAATGTTCTCGACCTTCAAATCACGATGTAGAAGGGCGGGCTTCAGATTGTGCATCGCAGCAACCCCCTCGCAGACGTCAACGAAAATGGTCAGGATTTCAGCCTCGGTTAGCCTTTCTCGTAGCCTTCTGTTCATCATATCGATTATACCACCACCTATTTCGAATCAGTTCCTGTCCACACGCGAGAGGTCGATCATTTCCGAACCGGGGCAGAATTCCATGAGAATGAACACTTCGTAGGTTCCGTTCGATAACCTGTGCCATGCAGCATCTATGAGATGCACAATGTTCGGGTGGCCCTTCAATATCCGCTGTGGACTGGATAAATGCGTCGCCGTTGTCACAGAGAAGTGAGTACTCACCATAATGTCAACCTCCTTCTTCACTTCCGTCAACATCGAATCGTTTGTGACGGCGATCCTCTTGAGAACATGATGTGTCGTCCCATAGACTGGTGCCGAAGTCCGTACGAGATAAACGTGAGCAAAGCCGCCTGTAGTTGGGTCGTAGCTGGTAAGCGGTTGTGTTCCTGAACGGGCGATCGCGGTTGAGGTAATGAAGCTCACCCTGGCTCAGGTATCGCTCGACTTGAACGGTATATTTGTTGACGGAGATAGTTTGTCCTGGCGCCAGAGTCCCGTGGGGTTGTGCGTAGGTTGGGATTGGATGAGCCATGGACTGGCTCGGCGGTGGCTTTGGGTGGACCTTTGGTGGATGGACAAGATCTCCAGGGTTTCGGTCTCACGTGGCAACGTGATCGCACAAGTGCCCGTCCGCCGCCGACTTGGCTTGTTACCACAGACCAGATCGTCATCGCACAAGATCGCAAAATGTCTGACGTCCTCCTCAGTCCGGTAGACGATAGAAATGCCCTGCCTTACTCTCGTCCGGTCACTCCTGATCATGGCCATCGCGTCGGTGTCTATGGATTGGGTGCCATCGGTTATCGTGTAGCCAGGAACCTGGCCAACTCCCTCTCCTGTCTTCCTCTTGTTGTCTGCAACAGGACACTCGCAAAGTCCGAGAAGCTTGCCAGCGAGCTCGGTCCAAACAAGATCTCCATTGTTCAGAGCCCCACTGAACTTGTCAACTCTTGTGATATCATGTACGCTTTGTCCGCATTGAAGCCAGCATACGATGACTTACTGGCATCAGCTTCACAATTCTCGGGAACGACGAGGCGGTCAAGGCTGCATACAAGCAGTTCTATCAAGCTCTCCAGGTATAAATTTCGCGTCGTGGTTCCCTTGCCCGATCTCACATCAGATGGCAAGGCTACATCATCGGGGACCGCCAAAATTTTCGTCGAATCCAGCACGGTACGTCTACCCGCTGTTACTCTTCGTACTTCATAATCATCTCCCCTCAGATTTATCCCGCATTGGCAGGTGCCCGGCGAATCATTTCTCATAATCACCGATTATTTGCTGAATGATGTCATTGAATTCAGGTGAACTGGACAATCTAATCTCTTCCGTGCCTCATGCTCGATTCATCACTTGCCCCGTCTTTGGCGCCCCCGCCGCCGCCGCGAAAGGCCTACTGATCGCGGTAATGAGCGGTGATTATCGTGCGAAGAAGGAAGTCGCCTATCTTCTCGTTCCTGCGGTTGCACAGAAGATCATCGATCTCGGAGGAAATGTCGAAAAAGGTTCGGGTATTCACTCCCTTCTGCAGCATCTTCTCAAAGTTCGCACCAGCCCCAACGTTCAAGCTTATTGGAAACTCTTTGATCCTTGGAACCATCGAGGTCATGGCCGAGTCCTTGACTCTCGCCGAAAAGGCCGGCGTCGATTCCAGCGTCGCCCTGACTCTCCTGAACGGTCAGCCGTTCAACCGTTTCTACAAATCTATGACTTTGATGTTGACAGCTCTTTAGATCTTTTCCCTGCTCCGATGTACGCATGTCTGTTACCCGGGCAATCTCCTACTAACAGTGCGCAATGTTATAGAATGGCCGCGTACGCTGACAAGATGGCCAACGATAAATTCGACGGGACCCAGGGCTTTTCCATCGACGGAGGAATCAAGGACGCCAGGTATCATTTTTCCTTGCACCGTACTGGGCTCTTGCTCAACGTAACCCACCCAGCCACATCCGGCGACTCACTTCGGAACTCAACTCACCTATGCCTGTCATTGATATCGCCCACCAACACATGCTTACTGCAAGGGCCGGACACATCTCAAACACACTACAGGGGACCGCGAAACACGAGACTCTTGATTGGAGTGCCTTGGTCTCCGGTGTTAGGGTATCTGCGGGCTTAGCACCAACGGGCAGCGGTTCGGTGCGTCATCTCCATTCACCGCCTGATCAACCATTTGATTGTCGTCGCAGCACACTGGAGTCGTCCTGGACGAGTAGACTCACGAGCTGTCGAATATTCCCAGAAACAGTCGCCTGTATTCACCCCACATGTAAACGTATAGAATCACCCTGTTGTACAAACAATACAAGGATAAGTAATGGGGACCATAACTCAACGTCACGCTTCACCGGGGGCGGTGTCTCTATAACCTCAGGCCACGTCGATATTTGATGAAGTCTACAAAGTTGTCTCTGACCTCTTCCCCTCTGCGTTTCAACTCGATTCCTCCAGGTTTCTTTTTGTTGATACCACGGACTAACTTCCTGATGGGCTCGACGGCCTCGACGAGCTTATTGAGGATATCGCATTCCCGGAAGTTGATGTCATAAGGCACCGTCTCGTCGGAATAGATGTCAATCAGAGCCGAAGCCGCCTGGAGAGTCGACTCGACAGACGCCTGATCTGGGATACCAGTAGGTAGCAACGATACGAGATAACTTGCGATGGCCTATACGGGAAGGATTAATTATGGACAAATTGGTCGCGGGGAAAAGAGGGTCTCACTCGGTTCGCACCGATCGACTGCGGGTGTTGAGCCAAACACTCGAGAGTCCCCACCAATTTCACCTTGATCTGATCGTTCCCGGTGTAGGTGTCGGACAAATCCACCAGAAGCTGCACTTGGCCCTCCTCAGGGACGATGAAATTCTTGAAGACGGTAGATGCACCCCATAGAACACCTATCGCCGTCTCCCAAAACGATTTTTGCTCCTGGGTGAAGTTGGCCGCTCGAGGATCCCCAACTTTCCCTAATGTGGTCCATAGCGAGCCCCATACTGGGGCTCCTTGAGCCCTCTCGGCGTCAGTGAGAGGTCGGTGAGAGGTGGCAAGGGACAAGAAGAGGTTGTTCAGGCATTCCAGTGCACAGAGGTGGATCGCCCCGAGCGCGGACGTTGTCGGTGGGTGAATGGATGGGGAGCCTGGCGGCGGGAAGGACAAATGCGTAGGCTCTATCAATGAGAGCAACGGAGTGACCAAGAATGCAAATCGGGAAAGGTTTGACTGAGATGCCGTAGGGGTTTCATCAGTCGTCATTTGAGCATCTCCGTCCCCTTCACCATCCATCTCTTCCCCATCTCCTTCCTCTTCCTCGTCACCGTCATCTTCAGGCGGAATTTCAGAGTCAGGCAATGTGGCGCAAACGGAGGTCAAGATCTCAAGACCAAGTTGAACAGTCCGTAGTCGATTCTCAAAACGTTCTAATTCGAGCTCAATGGGAGATTTATGATCTGAATTTGGGGTATGCTTGAGTGAGAGGCTCTCTATTTGCGGCAGTGAAGCCTGTCCTTTTGGTAAGACACCGCACCAGTTGAACGAGGAATACACACACCTGCTTCTCAACCAATGCCTCGATCTGCTGAGAAGTTTCGAGCAGCGAGATTGAGGTCAGGAGTGGTTGCAAGAGGGGCAACACGACCCCATCCTCGATGTCCACGGCAGGAGCAGTGGTGAGAGGAGGCAGGGGAGATATATTCCGCAAAATTCCAGTTACGAGAACCTTCAGAGTCAGCCCCCTGATGTCATCAGTTGCTGGCTCACCCTGAGCTATGGACAAGAGGGTTGACGTGTATGACCCATTCGTGCGCAACTGTTCTGCGGCCGGCGGGTTGTCGTCGGTTAACACGTATAGACACTGTGCTGTCATCGCTGTCGGTAATGTTTCCACAGCTGGACCGCAGGAACTCCACCCACCTGCAGAGGCAACCGCTGATAATGGTAATTTCTCCCGGTAAACCACGAAAGACATCAAGAATGGCACCAAGTTGGCCTGGTTGATCGTATTCAATGCCTTGTTCGATGTTTCCCTGCTAAAAGTCGGCTTGAAGACGCGCTTCGGTTGGGAAACAACTCACGATAAACACCAAAACATCGTGATGACACTGTCAGCTAGCTCGTACACGATCTTCTGTGCACTCTCAGGAGCAGATTTTGGGTTCTTCAAATACTGTGATAGGGTTTGAGCTATCTTTGGAGGTAAAATCAAAACGCAGTCCGGGGAGTATAAACTGTTCCCATGCCTTCGGTACAAAGGTATTCAGAGGGGCTAAAACGTTCTTGTTGTACATTTCACCGCACAGTTCGTGCCCGCCGTCGATGCACAGGTTCCTAAAATCCAAAACGAGCATAAGCGGTGACCACACGTGGTGTGAAAGGATCCCATACCTCAGCGCCCCTGCAGCCTCAACGACGACCTCCTCCTCACTGTCAGACAGACGCGTGATCAGGATACCGACCACATTCTTTCCCTGCAGCAACCGTCTTGTGGAGGGATCGTTTTGGATGATGTTGGAGACTGCAACACAGGCCCACTTGCGCTCAGCAGGGTCTGCGCTCTCCATCTGTCGTGGAACAGATTCAACCCTTAGCCATTTGCAGATTTCGTCGTAACACAGTTGCACACCTTTTGAAGGATCGGCGGAATCTGATCCTTTTTCTTGGAAGTCTCTACTGCAGAACCCAAACCAGGTGGTAGGTGGTTGTCCGGGACCCGCATGGGGTTATGGCGTCTCATCGCCTTTTTCTTCTGAGACTTGCCCATTGCGTTTTTGGGCTGCAGATACGAGAACAGAGGCAAAATTTGTGATCGGCAGCCACATCCAGAAAAGGGCGATGAACGGGATTCCTGTATTACATAATCCATCTCTGGGTGCACGCTCTATACACCGCTGGGGAGGACGACGTGTTCGTGCGTGATTCCCCGTCATCCCGCTTCCAGACCCCCCACCAAATGCCTCCTGAGAAGAACCCGCCGCCCAATGATATCTTCGATGACGACGAAGGATGGGAGGACATGCCCGTAATCAAGGAGGACACCGAAGCCAGTGGACTCGACGAGGAGGACTACAAGAAGTACCACTACAGAACCCCCGTCAAGGCAGCCGACGCCGGAAACGCCAGGGGGGACCTCATCGACTTTGGTGACCACGGGTCAGGTTGGCGTTCGAAACGTGACCAGAACGAAAGCGAGTACACACGGCTGCGTGTTAAGGAAGAAGACGATGCGGACGAGGTACACCTACGAACAAGATATCTATTCGACGAGGACAAGGCCATGACTCCGTTGAGTCAGATGCAAGCTACGAAGGACCTGCTGACGGAGGCCCAACGGGTCGCTTATGTCGGGTTATGCGCACTAATCACGAAGGAGATGTTAGACTCCTTGGCTAAGATCGGCGGGAAGGAGACTAAACCCGCTGCTGAACAACTGAACCTATGGGCGTTGAAGATCCTCGGACGCTTGTATTATCATATGGAGCTCGAAATTGCAGGTATTTGCCGCTTTATCTGCTTCACTGTGCTGTCTCACTTGCAGACGATTACTAAATCCGAGTTCATCAGAGCAGAAGATGATTGAGAGTCTTGCTTTACATGGGATCCAGGCGGAGGACCTTACCCCTCCGCTAATGACGACGCATACAGTCGCCAATCCAGAGTACGACCCCGAAGAGGCTAAACGCTTGGACGAGGAGAAGGCTCGAGAACCCGACCACCCTGACGACGACGACGACGAAGATGACAATGTGACACTTGCGAACCCTGTCAACCCTATCAATAGCGGCGAAAAGCACGATAATGGCGACACACCAGCACCTGCTCATGCTGAGAACCCAGCCCCTCCCGATAACAAGGTAGACGGTGATTCTACCCACAAACCTCCTGTGCAGACTACCGCCCGTGTCCTGGAGGAGGGAACCGCTACGGGGCCTATGGCCGGAGTCTCTGTGTCACTCTCATCTACCGATAAGAATGTGACCCTTGATATCCGATGGACCGTGCTCTGCGACCTCTTTCTTATCCTCATCGCCGACAGCGTTTACGACGCTCGATCTCGTGTCCTTCTGGAGAAAGTCGCACGTAAGTTGGGACTCGGGTGGTTGGACGTTGTCAAGTTCGAGCAGAGGGTAACAGAGGCGCTGGAAATCCAGGAAGGGGTGGAGAGTTTGGAGAACAACGAGATTATCAATGGGAGGAAGAAGTCTTCGAGGAAGAAGCGGATCGTGATGCTTGGGTTGGCAACGTTGGGAGGTGGTCTGGTCATCGGTCTCTCGGCTGGACTCATGGCGCCACTTATTGGTGCGGGTCTTGGGGCAGCTCTCGGAACTGTCGGTATTGGAGGGGCTACAGGATTTCTTGCCGGAACCGCAGGCGCCGCGGTTATTACCACCGCTGGCACCTTAACGGGTTCCGGCATCGCCGTTCATGGTATGGCTCGGAGAACACAACAGGTGCAGATATTCGAATTGCTTCCGTTACACAACAACAAACGGGTGAATTGCATCTTGACCGTCCCAGGGTTTGTAATTCTGTCTCTTTTGGAGTCACATTCATCTCACGAATGCGGTTCGTAGTTTTATAAACAGTCTGCAGGATGATGTCCGATTACCATTCAGCGTCCTGGATCCGATTGTTGGGGATGTGTGGAGTGTCCTGTGGGAACCAGAGATGATTCGAGAGACTGGAGACGCACTCAAAATCCTGACAGCCGAGGTCTTGACACAGGTCGGGCAAACGGTTCTGCAAACGACTGTGATGGCCACCCTCATGACTGCTCTGCAATGGCCAATCAGTAAGCTGGATTCAGAGGAATTGTCCTATGCTTGCGTTTAAGTGATTCTTTTAGTCTTGACCAAATTGGGGTATTTAATCGACAACCCTTGGTCAAATGCTCTTGACCGTGCAAAGGCAGCGGGTGGAGTCCTCGCCGACGTTCTGATTCAGCGTCATTTGGGAGTTCGACCGATCACGCTCATCGGTTTCTCGCTTGGCTCTCGGGTTATCTTCTACGCCCTGCTCGAACTTGCCAAGAAGAAAGCCTTCGGTATCGTTCAAGACGTATTTATCATGGGTACCACGGTCACTGCTCCTACCAGAACGTGGGCTGAGGTTCGAACCGTGGTCTCGGGACGACTCGTCAACGCCTATGCGAGGAACGACTGGCTTCTGAACTATCTGTTCCGTGCCACGAGCGGTGGTCTCAATACAATCGCCGGTCTCCGGCCGGTAGAAGGTGTGCCAGGGTTGGAGAATGTGGACGTAACGGACAAGATCGCGGGACATATGAGCTATCGAATGTTCATGCCTTTGATCCTAGATCAGTTAGGCTTCCCCGTGTCTGCGGACCACTTTGATGAACCGGAGGTGAGAACATGGGATGGTATATGCGATTTGCAAGCAACTTACAATTCATTCCAGGAGCCGGACTTCAAAGAAGATCGGGTTGTGATGAAAGACACCGAAACAACACAGAACAAAGGATGGTTTGGTCGGAAAAGAAACTCGGTCACTCCACCGCAGAAGGTTTCTCGTCCTCCATCGGCATCGCCGTTCACTCCATACAAGAGGAAGTCTCAGGCGCCAGAAGTGAATGTGACCGATCACGATTTGCCTCCCCGGGAAGAGTTACCGAAACGGACAGAGTCACCAGGACCACCGCCTCAGACCGAAAATGGGAAAGAGACACAGGAGACACCCGACGGCAACGGTGACTCTAGGGAAACTACTCCAACTGTCCCACTCCACGCCGGTTTCGACTTCGCAGCCATCAAGGATGTCTTACGAGAATCCAAGGAGACAGATGGGGGGAAATCTTCAACTTTTTCGCTCGGTCCCGTCCCTGAACATACGATCCCATCAACATCCCCGATAACGCGTTCAGGGTCCGCGCCACCTCATACGTCTACATACACCCCTCCCTCTCATTCACGACTATCTCGGAACTTTACTGGAGATGACTACACAGACGAAGATGGGCTGTCAAGCGCCCTCGCTCCAGCGTTTTCACGTTCATTGTCTCTCGCTGACATGCACAACACCGGTAAAAACAACGACTTTACGTCACCCAATACGCTTGGTCCCGAGGTTCCGACGAAGTCTCCGCTCCCCTCAAACTCACCGTCGCTCTCTTTTGGGGGTTATGATGGTAGCATCTGGCAAGGGTCGTCGATCGATGGATACAAATCGGGGACAACGGCTTCGACACCGTCGTTATCGCTATTGGGGGAAGGGAGAGCGAACGGATCATATGATTATCTTTCATCATCGCCGACGATCAACCCGTTCGTTAGCCAGTCGTCGTTGTCTTTTGGAGGGCCAGGGGGGACAATAGACCACGTTCCGCCGACGTCCATTGTTCCGCCCTCGAACAACGAGGCAGACCCATGGTCCTCCCCGGTCCCACGAGGGAAGAAGCCGACTAGCGGACTCAATTCGAACCCGTGGGCTTGAGGTGATGCGGGGTAAAGGGGGGGGGTGGAGGGGGGTCGGGCGTCATTAAAGGTTTGATATGTGGAGACGATGCATTTGCAGCACGGGTTTTTTTTTTCACCCTCTTTTTGTTTGCAGAGCAATCCGGTAGATAGCACAACGTAGTAACACAGGACGTTTCCGGGTGGATCCGAGAGACGATGGAGATTGGGCCGGTCGGGTTGGCTGCTTCCAGTTGAATGGGCACAGTTGAAATTCGGATTGCCGGGGGAGGGATCCGATCAGAGATTTTTTCCCAGAAGGGAAGTGTATCAGATCCTATAGTACTTAAGTAATCTTTAAATTCGTCCGACCCCTCACGCTTTCCGCTCCCCGACCCGCAAGGTCTCCCCCTCGTCTGCTGTGGCGACCAGCCCACTCACTAAGCAGTCGAGATATGCTCTCTCCCTCAAAGAGTCCACGTCCAATCCTCAAACAAGCCTCGTCCACCTTTGGCTCCTCAATGAGATCAGCCAGAGTTCATTTTCCACCAAGCCCACGTTTATCCACTTTTCAGTTCACCCATTCCCCTCAGCTCTACGACCGTTCACCTCTCGTCGTTCAGCCAAACGCCTGCGCTCTTCCTGGTAGAGGCGAGCGTGTCTACCTGGCGGAGGACTACGATAACACCGCCCAAGATGATATCATTTGTGACTCAATACCCCTTCGCGACGGACACTCCCCTCCTGAATACCTTCGCGAAGCCCCTACATACCCCCCTTCACTCGACTGCTCATCCTCTTCTGCCCACCCAGAGTCTGACGAGTCTGACGGCCCGCTCTCCACCCCGCCGGACCCGACCAACCTCAGCGCCACCCCATTGATTGTAACCCACCCCCCAGATATCCTCGGTCCCTCCCTTTCAAGGAGACGTTCGGACAGCGATGTCCTCGCCTTCCTTCCTCATCCGCCCTGTTCCGAGAAGCCCAAACGTCCCAAGCGAAGTCTCAAGCGGACCCACAGCGACAGGCAGCTGTTCGGCTGCACGTTCAGCGAAGACCGTTTTTCCACTCCTGCTTTCGAAGGCTGCCTCGGCGGGTTTTGATACCACTATTCCACTCCACGATATCTATCGCTCCACAGCTTCGCTTTCGATCTCACGATTTGGCCTTGTCTTTGTTTTTTATATATCGAGCCAAGTGAGATTTACTCTCGCACATCGTAGTCGCTTTGTTTTCCACCGCCCACATCTCTGACACCTGCACCCTCTCGCATCCCTCGTTGTCGGAAACCCAACCAACGCATTTGTACTTCATACGCCTCATACCATATTTATCCAGTATTACAGCTTCGTAGCACCATGCCTCTGTTGCATGCACGCTCTGTAATCCGCTGCTTGTCTACGTTCAGACCGAGGTACTCTGATAACTAACAAAGAAATACACACACAAAGAAATAATGTACTAACCTTGGGAATCAAAATTTTCTCTTCATCGCTATCGCATGATCATGGGCATCGTTGCCTGTTGCTCACGCATCAAACGCGGAAGATGAGACACGCGCTCCATAACTGTGTGGCCTTACTGTATTAAGGAGAGGTTTTGTATGGTGGGTAAGTATTCGGATAATGGGTCCGTGTGGAGGTACTTAAGACAACTGAATGTTTAGGGTTGATTGAATCCTCTAGTGGATCCCTCTTACGCGACGACCCCCCCCCCCCCCGATTCAAAACCCTCTATACAAATTATGTATAAACATCGCAGTACTTACACGTGCAAATGGCATCATATCTGTCGAGATCATAGATGCGCAGGATTTTACCGGTTACCATGTACAGTACCCAATGGCCAATTCGACTCAATGCCGGGGAACCCAACCTTTTTTTTTCTCTCTACTAGATCCCATCGCGGTGTACTGTATATGAACTCATTCAAGGCGGATGGGGTGTTTTGGAGGACCCCTGAAGTTTTTGAGGTTTTTGGCTTCGAAGCCGGATCTTTTTTTGGCTGGGAATCCGGACGCGGGTGGGTCGAAGTTTCCCAGTGGTCGGTGCGGAATCCGGATAAATCCATGTTGCCTCAAGCCAACCGTATCAGGCTCGCGTAGAGCCGTGAACGATTCGCTCGCCGGACCGAATGCGACGGGCGGGTTTGAAGGACTAGTGAAAGCCCTTCCAAAGTCTGCCATGAGCCAGTTTGGAGAGGGTATTGGCGAAGCCACAGGCATTAAATATCAAATACCCGCCTAGAAATGGACGGTATCCAAATGAACACCAAATATTTAAGAAGGCCACGGAAGCCAAACCTATCCTCAGGACAAAATCTGCCTAAAAGAAAACCTGACAAGACGAGAAACTGGGGCGGAAAAAGGTTTTTGTGGGTGTAATGCACCGGCGAGACCATCAAGGTGACCTCAAAAAAAAAAGTTAGCAAAGCTCGGATGGAGAAGCAGTCTATGACGTCGGGTGTGGGAAGTTTGCTTTTTCTCACCCTCGCGTTCAAATTACACAGCACACAATTTTTTTCTCCATCGTTAATATCCTCTCATGCCCTCCTCCGGCGAAATAACGCTTGGTTGGCATGTCTTGCAAGTTTCCTGCATGGTTTGGGCTGACGACGGCCGTTAGCCGACTCTGGCGAAAATTTTACTGAGCGCCAGTCGTCTTATGGCCAGATCCCAGTCTGGAATCTGGATGCCTGATCTCAGTCCGGACAAAATCGCTCACTTTCGGATCCGGCCTCTATGCTCAACACCGGGGGTCCTTGCGCATCACTGTGTCCGAAGGAGGCCCTTCGGTCCGATGCCCTAGGGCGGCAAACGAGAGGCAAACGGCTCGCCGGTGAACGTGGAAATGTAATATGTCGGGGGATTTGGGAGGTCTAATGGTGTTAATCCCGCACGGAAGTAGACTCGTAGGTCTAAATTCGCGATGTCATCCTCGGGTTACAAAGCCCCAAGTTGCCCCAGTCGCCTGTGCTATGCGGTGGGGTGGCAAGTGGTGCTCACTGCGGATGTCGCTGTGCTGTCTCCACTGGCGGGACGGCACGGGCAATTAATAAATGAAGTCAGTAACAACCTACGCGAGTAAAAAACAAAGGCTGTGGAACATGCTTTACTCACAAGGAGCCAAAACCACCTTACCAGATGCTGTGATCA
>Ga0307515_10002529_pt1 | contig 39525 bp, 30 predicted proteins | sample 17_EM_MG_FD_194513 | JGI IMG/M metagenome (GOLD analysis project Ga0307515, IMG submission 194513) | Populus trichocarpa ectomycorrhiza microbial communities from riparian zone in the Pacific Northwest, United States - 17_EM | ecosystem: Host-associated > Plants > Roots > Unclassified | place... | reverse complement strand
TACCTATCCGCTAGGTACCTAAAGGGTAACCTACCTAGTAATATATTATATTATACTCTTTAAAACTTAACGTGTATACGCGAACTCCTTTCTATAGTAGACGGTAACCTTTTTCTTATTACCCCTATCCCTTACCCTATCCTTAGTATACTAACCTTACTCTTATATTAGGCGTTACTAGCTAGCTTACTAAGAATTATAGGCGGTATAGATAGCTATAATATAGTCTTAAATTCGACTAAGTTATTTAGCATTTATATTAGAATAAGAGAGAGCCCGGGCAATATAGTAATTAAAAACATTAAAGGAACGTTGCTACTTAGGCCTAGGCTATTAAAGCTTAAAGTTAGTAATAGAAAAGCTTACCTTAATATAACTGCCGCTCTTAGTACGTATGTATTAATTATAAGGACTAAAGGCATTAGATTTAACGCAATACGTCTTATTATAAGCCTTTAAAATCCTATTATTAGATTTCTAGTCTTTTAAAGACATATAGGCAAAATTATTTAGGTAGGACTAGTACTAGTTGCAAGTTAGCGGAGGTTGGGGTTCTATATATATAGGTAGGGCTAGGATATACTATAGAATCTACTTAAAAGAGCAGTTAGTAGAAGAATAAAGAGGTATATTAAATTATTAATAGAAAAGAAGAAAATCTTAATAATATATTAAAGATACGCCTAAAATTGGACGAAGATTAGTAATAGAAAGTAAGGTGTTAAGGAAAAGGATTAAGTTTAATAAGCAAAGTATCTTTATACTTTACCTTCTAATACCCTTTTAGTAAATAGCCGCAACCTTACTAATATAACTCTGTTATAATAGCGCCATTTAGAAGAAAGGAAATACGCGTATAAGCTATCTAGCTATTACTTCCTTATAAAAACTAATAATGCGGCTAGGGGAAGGCAATTAAGACGTCAATTAAAGACATATATAGGTTAAATTATACCTAAAACAATACTATAGTATTAAAGAATAACATTATAGACGTTCTTAATAATCGTATAATAGCTATAGGTGCTATTATAAAGTATCCCTCCTGTTTACTAAGTAGTAGAGCTACGCTAAACATACGGCACAGAACTATTAGATTTGAAAGCATATATACTAAATCTTAGGAGATAAGTCTCCTTAATTAAGTAATTAATACCTTAACTGTATTTAATAGCCTAAGGGTAGATATGGGAATAATGTGTTAGTAATATAGAGGATTATATAAAACGATTATAGATTATATCTTAACAGTTAAAGATAACGGCAAGCTAAAGCTCTATATATTAAATTTTTTACTAAAATTTTTTACGGAACTATACTGGAACACTAAATTGCCTATAATACTTATAATTAATTACAGACCGGTATAAAGGCTTAGAAGTAGAGTTGTATAAAAATCCTTATATTAGCCTAAGTAGCTACTAGTATATATCCAGTAGGCTTCTAATAGATCTCCTAGCAATCCTCGCGTCTTCTCTCTAGTTATATTTTTTCCTTATTAAGGTTTTTTAGGAGTTTAAAGTAGGGGTTTAATAGATAGATAATATACAGCGGTATACTAATATCTCTCTAAACCCCTTCTGGGACGAGCCCTTATAATCTCCCTATTGTATAGTAATAGCGATTAGGGGCTAACTATAAAAAAAAAAGGGGGGGGGGGTAATATAAGGGATATTATTGCGGACACCTTAGGTTCCCCTTAGATAGTCGCCGGTTATATACTAGAGGCACGTACCCGTAGTATATAGTCTCCACGATCCTAAAGGCCTTACCTTCTTTTATCTCGGTCCTAGACGATCAGCTAATTATAAGCTGCTTATATAACAGATTGTATTGTTGTTATCTGGTACATAGTTCGGAAATTTATTAGTCCCTCGCGCCGATTTATATGTAATTCTTATACAAACTCGCGCGCCATACTAAATTTTTAGCTATTAATTAACAACGAACTAACGCCTTTATAAATAATCGGCTAACGTTATGTTCTAGAGCTTTATAGGGCGATTCTAATGCTGCTAAAATTATTGTAAATAGCCTGGTGGTTATTGCTATATTTCGCCTTAAATAAGTAGATCTCCCCTTTAAAGCTCTACTTAAAACTTTACTACTATTAATTAATAACAAACTAACGCCTTTATAAATAATCGGCTAATGTTATATTCTAAAGCTTTATAAGGCGATTCTAACGCTACTAAAATTATTGTAAATAGTGTTGTAGTTACCGCTATATTTTGCCTTAAATATTACTAACTATAATATACGTTACGGTGTTGGAGCATCCAAATTTGGAGGGGTTTGACGCCGCTTTTGGAGGCTTCAACACCGCGTGCGAAACCTGGCAATCTCTTGCTGCTGTAAGGCCCTAAGCGAGGAATCCATGCCACACCCATGAACCCCATGAGATTCACCACATTCAAGTGCTCTGGCTCTCGGGGCCCTCGAAGCGCTCATTTTTCAAGCTGTTCAGCACTCAGCCCTTCCAGAAAATGCATAAATATCTGCCTCCGTCTCCGCCACCCAACTCCCTCCCTCGCATCTCCTTCCTGCATCGCGATGTGCGCAGTCCACAACGCCTTCTTTGCGCCTCAATTCAGTCCCTCATTGACTCGCTCGTTGGTCATCCACTCCACACCTCCGTAGCCCTTTTTCTGCCTCCCCAGTCATTGCCGCCTTTTTCCGCTCGTCCCTGGGCTCAAACTACGTCGCCATTCTGCTCTTCCTTCGCCTTACTCATCTCTTCCACCGCTCCTTCCTCCATTCCCCTACTCCTCACCCTCTTGGACGGTACACTATCCTACAACTTCGTCTCTCTGTGGATAAGCTCTTGCTCATACTGGTACCTCGGAGATGGCAGTACAAGGAGGAAGGCTGCAACGGCGGCGGAAAAGAGTTCAGCTATCAGCAGATTATTACAACAGGCTTCGCAAAGAGCTAGCATCGCAAGGTCCGATCAAAGTGGAACGGGCAGGCACCACTAAGATAAATATGAGTGGAGTCTGGAAGAAGTGGAAACTGTAAGTTGAATACTTGGTAGACTGTCTATGGCTTACCAGCAGTTAGATTCTGTAAAACGGTCAAGCAAGATCCGATTGCCCTGCTTAAGTCTTCAGTCCCAGGAGATTATATGGCATTCTTCAAGTGGATCCTGGATTGCTACCCTCGTGTACGGAAGAAATCTAGTGTCCATCAGTACTGGAGAGTCCTTAAGATGCTGTACAAAGAATATGCAAATGGATGGTTGGATGAAGACTTAATTAAGGACGTAAACAACGTGCGAATCCGATCTGCGAATGCTAAAGTAAAAGTGTAAGTGTTATTGCTAATATAGTCGCTACAGTATATTAAAATTCTGAAGAAGAAGTACAAGCTCGATGTATCTGTACGGGATAAACCGGTATTGTCGGTCGACGATCTTCTCCGAGTACTACACTACCACTGGGTGCTGGACACTTGGGTATATCCCGACGAGGAGCAACGGCTGCTACTTGCTCTGCTATTCCTGTTTGCCGCCTATACAGGGTCTCGACCGTGCTCGCTGGTCGACGCGACAGTAAAGAGCTTGGACAAATGCACAGAGGACAACATGGAAGAGGAGAAGGTCTACCCTCACGACTACATTAATGAAGACGATGATGAATATAAAAGCAAGTATTGGAATGACAGTGAGGATGATGCAGAAGAATTTTTTGCCGATGCGGATAGTGAAGAATTAAAGTCAGTCCTCTACGAGCATGTCACGATACTTGCAGTAAGAGTTGGAGACCGTTCAGTACTGGCCATGTTCATCACAGTAATTCACACGAAGGGAGAGGATAGGAAGCCCCAACCGCAAGTGTTCCATTTTACTTTACTTTTTATTTAACCACGGGCTGACGAATTTGTAGCAAAACGTACAAAGTATATCAGAACGTCAATCCCTTCCTCTGTCCCATTGCACACATGGTTGCTGTAGGACTTCACAATAATGCATTTGCCGCCTCCAATATACGAGATCCTGAACAGATCTTACGCGCCCGGATTCCTCCCCGAAAACTAAGCAGGATCTTTAGATGGAAGGAGAGCAAGCTAAAAGAGCCCATATTTCGCGAACCGGAACCTTTGAGAGGTCACATCTTGACACCCGAAAAGAAACCTTTACCTTTGCGTGCTCGAACTGCTGGCCGTTACATGAAACGCCTGGGACGAGATGTCGGTCTTGAGGATCCATTGTCGCAATCTTGTATAAGACGTGCCACTGGAAATGCTGTTGATGGTATGCTCTTCCTTTTTCCCTTTGATTTCACCTATATTATGGCTTATGGCTAACTTTACTCGAATCGCAGATGCGGCGACCGTCGCTGAACGAGATCAGATTATGGGGCATGCTTACTCAGGCATATTCCAATTTTACATCAACCCACGCATCAAGTGTGACGTCCAGGCAGCTTTTCTGGAGGAACCGTCCGACAAAGCGTTGATGAAGGTCATGGGAGGTATGAGCCTAACTTCCGATCCGAATGCGCCAAAAGGGTTGAGCAAGGAGGAGTCTCGCGCAATTGCAAATCACCCGAAGATCGTCGAGTTACGTCAGAGGAGAGATGCTTTGACCGCGAAGATAAGAAAGATACGGAATAACTCTGGGCCTTTCGCGGATGCGAAGGAAGAGAGCCTCATTCAACAGAGAGAAGAAGCAGAGGCGGCTCTGCGTCGGAGGAAGAAGCGTTTACGAGATAGGGCAGAAGCAAATTCCAGGAAAATGTATTTCCTGAACAATGATACAAAAGAACTGGAGGAGCAGTGCGAGGATCCATCACTCTACGAATTAAGCGACGGCCAGGCCACCACCGCTACCTACCAACTCGAAGAGCGGGCTCGCATTGCAGAAATCCTTTGCAGCCCATATGGTGACCTTACGGAGCCAGAGAACCTTGACCAGCGAATCGATCTCATCCGAAATTTGACAAAATTGTGCTCCCGTCGGGAAGCTCGGCGACGAAACACACGTCCCTACTCGCCGGTAGAGGTTATTGCGAAGGAGGAAGATGTGGCTATATCTCATTCATTCCCTTTGGATTGCGACCCCCGCCAGTGTCTCTTTTGCATTGGCGATGAGCGCTTACCCTACCAGCAAAGGCTGTTCTGTTGGAGTCGGCCAGCCAAGATGATGGATCATATAGAAGATAAACATCTTCAATTATTTGCACCAGATTCAAAGATCCCCTGCCCTCACCCGAAGTGTAAGGAAGGTCATGTGGCTTTGAATGGCGTTCTGCATTTCAAAAATCATGCTCAGACAGTTCACCAAATCAAGCTTCGGCTTCCAAAGGTGGATTCTATCTAACCTTTTCTTTCTTTCATTTTCTAGTGCGCAAGAGATATAGAGGAGGTATCTGCGCTGAATAGTTTTGAGAGGCAGCGTTATGTGCTTGCCAAGGATGGATGTGACCGTGCTTATCCTTATCTGAAGTTCCCTCGATGAATTCTATATAGAGTCGCCACAGCGGGCTCGTTGAGAACCCTGCAAGCGACTGTACAAACAAATACTGACTCACTGAAGAGTAAGATCAGCTTCACCATGTCCGGATCTTAGAAGGTGAGCATGGGAAAACGAGCACTTAACAACCCACTGCTGTCGCTAATTTCAGTGAACATGTTTTGGTGCCTGACTGAAGCAGAACCTCCCCAGCGCGTTGGGGTGTTTGGAAATGACGTCATTACTCAGGCCACTCCTTGTGGTCCTTGGGGTTCAAAGCTGATGAGTATGAGAAATAATCGACTTTTTGCTGAATTCTTGTTCATGTCTGCTAACTCTGTTTAAGCAGCTAGTTGTAGAGGTTGCCGGACGAGAACCTCTGAAACTTTTCAACGCGAATTCCAGTTGCTGGCGGCGAACATATCCATCTCCCACCAACCACTTGTGCTCCTTCAAATGCAACTCCACCCGCTTGAGCGCCCTCACGAAATCTTTCTCCTTCGCCTCCACAGTTTCCTTAACATACAGCCCACGTCCCATCATTGGTACCAGAACCCCCCCTGCATTCGGCCAGTCGTGAGAGAATGCGACGGCCCAGACCCAGTCGGTATGGCCTTCGAGCTTCCGTAGCTCTTCTCCCGTTGCTGGGTTCCAGAGCCTGACCGTCTCGTCGTCTGACGCTGATGCCAGCAGCTGGCCGCCATGAGAGAATGCGACGGCCCTGACCCAGTCGGTATGGCCTTCGAGCTTGCGTAGCTCTTCTCCCGTTGCTGGGTGAACCTCTAAGACAGTCGAAATTGGTGGAGTTGTTTAGTTCGGAACAGTACTACCCTGTCTTGGACATGCTCTCTTCATACTTGGGCCTAGCCGACTTTGAAGTCCTGTACCAAGTGAGCAAAGAACTCTACCAACTCAAAGACTCTTTGCGAAGAAAACACTTGAATATTAACATCCGCCTGCGCGACTTCGTGGCCAACCCTGAGATGTTTCGATCTCAGCTTGGAAAGTATGATGCGCTGATCTCAGGGGTTTTCGCCCTCAACTTCTTCGAGTTAAGCCGTTGGAAGGTACCAAATCTGGATATTCTGGTCAGAGCCGGGAGCCATGCGGATGAGTTTGAAAACTACATACGAGATCAGGAAGGTTATGAGACAGACTCGAATGATAACCCAGAAGTCGAAACGGTAAGTTGCTCACTCTGTTTGAATGTCCTAAGCGGGGATATTGGATAATCGCTGATTCTGTCATATAGGGTAAAGGGCGTCTCATCTTTAGCAGTAGCACGCGGCCTGGCATGAAACTCCGAGTTACACGGACAGATGGGCACCCTATTCAAGCTATACTTGCTTCCTCGTACACAACGGCAAGCGTCAATTTCGTCACTTGGAACAAGGCGTACTCGATCTTTCCTGTACAAACCGTCATTCATCACAAGTTCTATCCACTTAAGCCTTTGGACGATGACTTTGGCTCTGTTCTTAATGAGCTTGGTAATCAAGGCTGGACAACTCGGGACATGATATGGCCAGACTTAGCTGCGGATCGTGTTCGAAAAATCCACAGGTTTCGTCGAGTCGGTGATCGATTCTCTCTCGTAATCCCACTGAGCATCATTAACGTTCGGCAAGCATCGACGCCAGATTTTGTGATTGAGTATTCTCAGTTAAAAGTCACTACGGAGCCCTCCAATGCACCAGGTGCCTTCCAGCAAGGTGCCTTTCAGCAAGGTGCTTTCAACCTCTTCCAGCAGAATCAGCCCCTGCAGAATCAATTCCCTCAAATTCGATCCCATAGGTTGATATCACCCGCCCTGCGCCACGAATACACGCTTGCTTTTGGGCCATGGCATAATTACGTGACGGAAAGACTACAACGCTGGACCTGGGTCGAGCTACATAAACTGGAACCGGGAAAACGTCCCGAGCAATTCACAGATGGTATTCCACACCACTCTAATCTTTCCCTTCCAGAAGAGTTTCAAATGTCGAAGACTTGGGATTATGCTGACGATCAAATACCGGAATGGTATCGGGAATGGGAGCAAATGAAGGCGTAGTGGTGCACCACGATTTCCCCGGTGAAACCGTAACTTCAGTTGCGGCGAGCCGACGGTGGGATTGCGAATAGCTAATATGTATACGACGCAAGTCGTAGAACCTCAGAGCGATCTCGTTCAACGTTGTGAAGCCGTCGATGCACAAGTTGCCAAGCTCTTTGAAGACAGAATGCTTGTACCAGAATTCGGTAGCTCCTCACATCTCGCGTAACACATACTGCTTTGCTGCATAAAGCGCCGTTTCATGATCGCGATATACCACGGCTACGTGGTCTGCAGTATTCAAGTAGCCGACATTTCACCAATTCCTAACTCACGTTCCCTCTTGCCGGCGTCGTGAGGCCATATCCATTTCCGTTTGCTTCAGTGTGCCCGTGCAAGTTATCACCTTGCCGGTATCATCTTTAAAACCGTATGCCCACACCTGCTCGTCAGGATCCTCCCGGGACCCAAAGTCTGGGGGCTCACCAGGCGGCAAATAAGGATCGGTGGTATACCACCACGCTATCTCGATCGCGCGGCGTGCGGCAGGTGTCGTAGCTGTTGTTATATGTGCCTCTCGCTCCTGCAAATAGACGAGAAAGTTGCTTCGCAAATTCCAGGACTTGCCGTAGTCGGGACACGAGGGAAGCATGCAGGGGTAGGCCCATATATGTCCAGAAGGGAGGTCAGCATCGTCAACCTCGTCATCGAGCTCTGAAGGAATGGGAGGATTAGTGTTCGAAGTAGTCATGGTGTGTCTGCCTTGCGGTTCAATTGAGGCGATTGATGATAGAATGTAACTAACCTTTAATAAGTCTCTTTTCTGCATGCAGGGCGTGTCGCATCACCCAGGAGAGGTTAGACTGTTGACGGCCAGAAACTGGGCGACGTGTAAGAAAACTTACTGACTAAACTTAATTTACAGTTTCAATGTTACATAATAATACAGTCATATTAACTTAAGTGGTTGCGTATTACCGGAATTGTTCAAAGTTGCGCCAGCAGGTACCGACCTGCGTTGCGAACTTGCCTCCTACACAACGTCCATTGTTGATGATTATTTTAGATTGGTCTGTTTGTTGAACCTAGCCTTATCACTTGACTATATCTGATTGTCTAAGACTGTTTGTTGGAAGGAATTGAATGTATAATATAACGTTCGCGTATAGGATATGGAAATTAAGAGTTGGGATTTGGGATATAGCACCTAGCAGAAGGTGTTGGTATGTCAATTTGTGTGAAGTTTGTATGATGGGAACTGGAAAGCACGTTGGACTGATAATTTGGTATCTTTTCTTTACCCGCATTGTGTTTTACGTAGACACTTCTATCACCTATACCCACGCCAACTGTGCTTTAATATTCGTCCTGCCAATCATGTCAGGGTAGTCGCAAGGCTTCGGCGGCGACTCTGGATTGATCATCTCCATGAGCTGCTCGAGGATTATCAGCGCGGACAGACCGCGCACTCCGCCGCCATCCAGCGCGAGCAGGCGGAGCTCCTTGTCGGGCATGTCCAGAGGGCGGCTGCCGTTGTGGGCCAGACGTCGTCGCGTTTAAGCCTGGTCGGTCAGCATATATGTCTACTGAATGCATATGAATATTGCTGACGCTTATGCATATGCATAGAATATAGCCCAATTGTTCAATTGTTCAATTCTTGACACCACTGAGCGCGAAAACGATTGGAAAACCTGACCAAGGCTTGCGCTTCTATAGTACCTAGATCTTATAATTGATATCATAAAATAGGAAGACACCACATAGATCAAGGATTTGGTCAGGTTTAGTAAGATCTTCTCCAATCACTTTAAATCTGTACTCTATAGCAATTTCTTAATATTTAAGGCACTTCCTATCTAAAAATTATAAATCTATGGTTATCTTATCGCTCGATTCGCGCTCTATACCCTATAATACCGCAATTATATCTTCTTTAAGAGAGCGTCGCCACCTTATCTTATTGCTATTCTAAACTAGATCCTAAGTAATTTAGAGTATATAATACTCTATATAATGCTTCTAAACTATTATCGACAATATATATAGTATAGGAGGCAAATCCGCTATATAGAGCGGTACCTCCTAGAGCTACTTTAAATAATTTCGGTAAGGTATAATTAGGAAGTTAAGCTAACTATATAATTATATAATATTAAGACTGTAAAAATAAGTTTAGTTAGTACGTTTTCTTATATATAGCCTAGTTCTGGCCGTTGGCAGTCTAACCTCTTCTAGTGCGAATAGGAAATGCCCTATATATAGGAAAGAAACGACGGCTAATTAACACTTAAGCGACCCCTATATTTCGCGGGGGGACCGTACTTTATATAACTATTCTAATAAGTTAGCACTTAGAGAAGCCTGTACGCTATATAGTAGGAAAGCAGGTATAATCGATTAATTTATTGCGGTTTTGTCTAGACTATAGTTCCTACAATCTTTAGATAAGCTATACCGCACTAGAGCCGCCGTAGTAGAATGTCTGCCTTCTATAGGGTTAAGTCTATTTAGCTATAACGCAATACTTCTAGCCTCGTCCGTCTAAACGCGTCTAAATAACATCCTAGCTTTTAGAATGTTAAAGTAACGGCGGCTTCCGCCTAACCGGAAGAATAGCGGATGACGATATTCCTTAATATCTGTATGCCATCCTTTTATATATATAGGGACTAGAGAGTAAAGAGGTTATCTTTAAGGACCTAGCTAAAGGGTCTACTAAAGACAAAGCCGGCTATAGGAAAATTTAATTTTATAGAGAATAAGCTGTAAAGGATAGATTATAATACTTCTAGGTAGATAGTTATTGCATTAAGAAATCGAGTGATTCCGAGCTTTTGGAGTTAATTAATTCCATATTTTACTGGTATTAGCGCGCCGTAAAGTACTATATATACCTATAGGATATCTCAATAACTAAGCGGAAGAGAGGAGATAAGAAGGCTTAGGATATGTAGGAATAGGCTTTTTAGGAGAGTAGATAGTTTAATTGGGGCTAGACGCTTTAGGAGCTTCTCGCCCCTATATTAGTAGAATTCTTCTCTAAAGAGGGGAACCGACTTAGTAATAAGTAGTCTCTTAAGTAGCTAATCTATAAGATAATAAAGATCCCCGTTTTAGCGCTTTAGGGGCCTATATTATCTTAATTTAGCGCTAACTAGAAATTAGACTGGGTAAAGAACCGTAAGACCACACGTAAAGAAGACTAGGCGTACTCTCTCTTAGGCATTTACGGAATCTCTATATTAGTTCTCTATAGTAAGGGGAGGACAAACGCAGTTAGACGGCTTAGGAAGGAGATCAACAATACTTTAAAGGATAAGGAGTGCTTACGTCACCTATACCTAACCGACCCTCGCGCCGACAAAATCCGTATTGAGGAGACTAAGGGCGGCCCAATACCGGACTCGTACCACTAGATCCTAGAAAATTGCGACTTCAAACAATGGCGTAATAACCAGTAGAGCCACCTACTATGGATCAAAGGCGATCCCGGGAAGGGCAAGACAATACTACTCTGTGGGATTATTAACAAGCTGAAAAAGTCAATAGCTGAGACACATCTCCTATCCTTCTTTTATTGTTAGGCAACCAATTCACAAATTAACAACGCCACAGCCGTACTGCGAGGTCTTCTATACTTGCTTATTAACCAGCAGCCGTCACTTATTTCGCATATCCAGAAGCAGCATGATTACGCAGGCAAAACTCTCTTCGAAGATACAAATGCTTAGATCGCCCTGTCCAATATCTTCACAAACGTTCTGCAAGACCCGAGCTTAAAAAGCACTTACTTAATCATCAACGCACTCGATGAATGCACGGTAGGCCTGCCGAAACTATTAGACTTTATCATCCAGAAGTCGTCGTTATGTCCTTATGTCAAGTGGCTTGTCTCCAGTCGCAACTGGCCCCCCATCGAGGAGCGGCTAGACAAGGCCGGAAGTAAGGTAAGGCTATGCCTCGAGCTGAATGCGGAGTCTGTTTCTGCGGCTGTCAGCATATACATCCGGCATAAAGTGCGTCAGCTAGCGCAGGAGAAGAAGTACGATGACAAGACTCGAGACGCCGTACTCAACCATCTGTTCTTAAATGCGAAGGACACTTTCCTTTGGGTGGCTTTAGTTTGTTAAAACCTTAAGAACATCCCACGGGGAAGAATCCGCGCGAGGTTGAACTCATTTCCGCCTGGGCTTAATTCTCTTTACAAGCGAATGATGAAACAGATATGCGAATCGGAGGATTCAGAACTCTGCAAGCGGATACTTGCCTCAATCGCGACCGTATACGAACCCATCACTCTGACTGAACTGACATCACTTGTTAAGATGCTCAAAGAATCGTCCGACGATGTAGAGTTATTACAGGAGATCATTGGCCTTTGCGGTTCGTTCCTAATCGTTCGAAAAGATACGATCTATTTTGTGCATTAGTTCGCAAAGGACTATCTGCTCGCAAAGGCATCCGTTGAGATCTTTCCATCTGGAAAGGGAGAGACCCACTACGACATCTTCTCGAGATCGCTCGAGGTGATGTCTAGCACGTTGCGACGAGATATCTACAGCTTAGGTCCGTTAGGCTACCCTATCGAGCTGGTTAAACAGCCGGACCCGGACCAGACTGGCTAACAAACAAACAATCAAACAAGTTATTTGTTGCACGGATCACAGCATTGTACGTGACCACGTGCACAGTACTCTCATTGGTGCGTGCGCAAGTCAACTTGTTTGTTTGTTTGTTTGTTAGCCAGTCTGACCTGGACCCATTAATGGCGTCACGCTACTCTTGTATCTATTGGGTTGACCACCTGTGTGACTGTAATTTCGACTGTCACATAGATTAGAGGGTCGACTTGCAGGATGGAGGTATAGTTGATGTGTTCGTAAGAAAGAAATTTCTGTACTGGCTCGAGGCTCTTAGCCTTTGCACAAGCGTGCCGAAGGGGGTGCTTGCAATGGCGAAACTCGAGGCGCTCATCCGGGTGAGCTTTGGGACTAGCGATACTATATAATTCCTACTAACATGACTTAGAGGAGGGCGGATAGACTCGCATTACTCGAGCTAGTTCGAGATGCCCGCCGATTCATTATGTATCACAAGCAGGCAATACAGATCAGCCCTCTACAGGCATATGCGTCTGCACTCATATTCAGTCCAAGCGGTAGCCTAATAAGGCGTCATTTTAAACAGGAAGAGCCAAAATGGATCACGATAAAGCCAACTATAGGAGATAAATGGAGCGCCTGCTTGCAGACGCTTGAGGGCCACAGCAGCTGGTCCAGCTCGGTCGCCTTCTCACACGACTCGGCCCGGCTCGCGTCGGCGTCGCACGACAATACAATCAGGATCTGGGACGCCAGCAGCGGCGAGTGCCTGCACACGCTTAGTAAATATATAATTAATAACTTTGATAGAGAGGGGTCTGGGGAAGATGATGTTTATATACTGTGTCTGGAATAATTTGGTAAAGTTGGAATATTGCTAGCAGGTAGTTCCAGCATGTTCTGGATACTTCGGCGTGGAACATTCCAGAAGCTTCGCTGTGCTTTATGTGACCGGTTCATTTCCAAGATCCAAGCGTCTCACTTAATAATCTCTGTAATGCTCCGAAGCGGAGCGCGCAGCGCGACGCCAGAAACTCGCTAAGTTATATATAGGATTTTGCCGCTCTTGGTATTGCGCAGTAACGTGCCTTCGCGTCGCGACCTCCTGCAAAGTCGAACTCCAAAGTACCCAGTCACCAGACATAATGCAGGAGCGGAGCGCGCAGCGCGACGCCAGAGACTCGTATAAGAAATATTCCTCTCTTGGCATTCTTCTGTAACGTGACTTTAAATCGGGGCCTACCCGTTACGTGATTGCGGAGCTTAGCGTTTGGCCCACACTTAAGGGCGTGTTCGGTAAACTTTTAGGGTTGCGCGTTGAGGGTTGTACCATACAAATTTCCTGCAACCCTAAAATCGCCACGCTTCCTAAATCCTCTAGCGACGCCCTGTTCGGTTGCACAGGGATTTTGGGAGGGATTTTGGGGTGGCGAAGCGTCGTTAAGGATTTGCTGCAGCGTCAATAGCGGCCCCATACAAAATTGGCCTGCAACCCTGAGCTGCAGGAATTGCTGCAGCGCTGCAGGGTGATGAGTCAGCACCAACGCACCCACCATAGACTATACAAATTCGACTTTTTGGTGTTGAAAATTGTAGTAAGAAGGATGCTAACGCAATGATTTTTTCGAGCTTGAACTATGCTTGTTTGAACCAAATTTTGGTATGTTTATCAAGAAATAGCGAAAATTCTGATCGTGACGAACCAAGCCATTTCTTAAGGCCGGCATGAGAGCCTTCAAGGCGTGACGTTTCCCGGAGCCCAAAGTGTGTATATTGGTTCGTCCAGGCCGAAACACACTTCTCCTTCCATGGCCACCACTCTCGAGCAAGATACCTTGCACAGACTTTATTACAGCGCTCGGCCTCAACGACAGCTGCTTCAAAGTCTGCTACAGTTTCAGCCCCAATACACTTATAGTAGCATTGCATAAAGGCTTCAGCAGCTTCGGTATTAACGTTCTCTTGCATCTCTTCGTTCCAGACTTGCCCGAGCTGTTTTCGAACATACGTTAGTACATCCTTATTTTGATGCCATCTACAGATAAGCATATCGGTAGTAACGAAGGTCTTCTCAAGAGCATTCATTAATGCAATCTCTCGGTCCGTAATCATTAGCCGTACATGAATTCGTTCTTGACGAAAAAGCTTCTGAAGAACATCAACAGCCCAGGTATAGTGGATCTCCTTTTCTCCAGGAAGCATAGCAAGGCCCAAGTGTATCGTCTGAGACGAGCCAGATACCCCAATTAGATTAAGAAGTGGGCGGTTATATCGGTTCGTTTTGTACGTGCAGTCAAAGAGTAGAATATCAGGAGAATCTCGAAGCAGTTGGATAGCCTGAGGCGGAATTAGAATAATTGCATCTAGGGTTCCTTCGTTTGTAACGAGGTAGTCAAAGAAGTAATTTAACTCTTGAAGGCTTTGAAACAATGCTTCAACAGGTGTCATTGTACCTAGCTTTTCCCGCTTTATTTGCCTCTGTTCGTTATAAACGTCTTGCCGTGTAATAAGAAGTGTTAAATCTTCTTCTTGTAGGGTAGACAATATACGAGAAGGGTCAACGGTAGCAGCGTATTGCGAACGAATGAAGCCTCGTACTTGTTCCGAACGCGTTCGTCTTCGGTGGCCTGGAAGAACAATAGCAGAGGCTGCTTCGTGGTTGTGGATAAAGCTGGACTGTCCTTGATGGTGTTTAATTCGCCATGGTCCCTCTGGGTTGCTCTGCTCGGCAGTAACGAGCTGTATTGTCATCTTACACCCTGTCTTCTTAGACCCTCGTTTTGGGCGAATCCGATCCTCCTCCGTAAGCTTTCTCTTATTATCCACCTTTCCAGCTCGAGTACAACGAAAGATCCGCTTATAGATAACACCCGATTTCATTTTAACGGATCTATACGTAGAAAGATCATAGCCATAATCTTTTGCCCACGTATACATTGCTTGAGTAGCTGCCGCATAGGACGGAAAGGTGTTTTCGGGAGGGGGAGGTAGGTTGAATTCGCCAGCTTCAAGTGTAGTAGTTGTTTCGTCTGAGGAAATAGGGCTTGCATTACTCGTTGGTGACGAGGGTTGGATTGGTAAGGGCTCCATTGGTAGGATTGTTGATAAATATTCCATAGAAAGTGTACTTTGCGCGTTAGAAACGAGGACAGACGCGTTCAGCTTAGAAAACACAATAGTAATAAAACGGATATAAGTTCTATATGTATTACGGCTATTCCCAAACTATCAAAGTTTCATTCGTTTTAAACGAGCGAAACTCCAGTGGATACATGGTAACTCAATATGGTTAGTATGCGCAGTCCTTAATTTTTGGTGCGCAGTCCATACAGTTTCCCACAAATGGCTGGAGCATGTACGTCGACAACTTTCGATGGAACGATTGCTGTGCGCAAGTTCGGGTGACGGACTGCATGGGGACGGAAGCGAACGTGCGCACCGCTGGAGAGTGCAACCTCCACCCACTCGTGGCGCGGACGTGACAGAGGCGGCGCTGGGGGCTGACTGCGTTTGCGCCATGATTGGCGGCGCCCCGTGATTCAGAACAGACATGCGAGCGCAGCTGAACCGACAGCGTCAATACAGGCTGCCCAGTACGATGGAACCCAGCAATTCTCACGAATCTTAAAGCAGAGCTACTCGCGGCTAGCAAAGCGGATCTTGCAGGACTGCCCATCAGCCAGCCAGTTAGCTGTTTTCACAGATGACAAGAAGCAAGACGAAGTGGTGGCAGCGGTCAAACGGTGGCTGGAGCATGCCAAGAACACGCAGTGGTTAATGGTGTTCGACAACTACGACAACCCCAAGGTGCCAGGCAATGCGGACCCCGGTGCAGTCGATATCCGGCAGTTTCTGCCTGAAGCACACCATGGCTCGGTAATCGTCACGACAAGGTCATCGAAGGTCAGTATGGGCCATCGCGTGAAGGTGGGCAAGTTAGAAGACGTCCGCGACAGTCTGCAGATCCTGTCTGAAATGACCCTTAGCGCTTGCCTCTCGGCCACCTACAACAGTGACGCATTCTTCCAAAAATGACAAAAAATCGGCCTTGATGAAACCCTCATGCTCATACCAGACTTGCCTGATATATGTCTTGAGTTCTCCAAAGAACTCCTCGATCGGATTCAAGTCCGGCGAGTAAGGCGGTAGGTAGCGTAGGATCACTCCCGCGTCGTCGCACAGATGCTGTATTTTCTCCGAGTGGTGAAATGATGCGTTATCCATAATCAAGATAGATCTTGGGTTAGGCCACTTGCCGCAGTAGGGTAAAAGCTCTTCGATGAAATCCTCGAATATCCTAGTGTCAGTTGATTCCTCGTACACTCGGAAATGTATAACACCATCTTTTGTATATGCGGGGAGGATTTGAAACCTTCGGCCGCGATGAAACCGTTTGATTTGACGTGGCGTCTTTCCTCGAGGAGCCCAACCCTTGCGCCTGATCCCGATGCTTTTGTCCAGCCCGGTCTCATCTATAAACACCAGTTGATCAGGACGGAGGGACGATATTTCATGCACATATTCGTCTCGCAGATCTGGGTTGCGCTCTCGTGCGACGTTCTGTGTGACTTTCTTCGACCATTTAGAATCCCTCAAGGCTCTGCGAATGCTGAAACGTGTTACGTCAACATCAAACTCTTTCCGAAGAAAAGCAGCCATATCGCTGAGACGCATGCAAGGATCGATGGAAAGCTGGTCATATAAAGCGGTCAGCATAGGAGGAGTGACGGTCTTGGGTCGGCCGGCACCATTCGATGGGGCTTTAGTCGATCCGAAGAGAAGCAGGTTGGATCGGATGCGGCGCACCGCGCGGTCAGAACAGTCGGCGATTTTGGCTATATCATCATCTTTAAGCGCTTCGTCATCTTGTAACTTACTACTGATCATGTTCTGAATCAGAACATGCTTGGAAAGCGCGAGATTTGGCGCCATTGTGGTCAAGCCGTTGATGGCGGTAAGTAGGAGAGCTACTTGCGGCATTTTGGCGCTTCCATTTTTACTGCCTGATTTTGGTGCCTGACGATTATCCCCTCGTCCGGCAACAATGTTGCCAATTAGCGCCTATCGTTGCAGAAGTATCTTTACATACAAAATTTGGTGTGTGGGTACTTACTTCTGAGCAGCCACTGTATGCCAAGGCGCTAAATTGCAGAGGTATCTTTACATACAAATTTTGGTGTGTGGGCTACGCCAAGGCGCTAATTGGCAACATTCTTGCCGGACGAGGGGATAGACGTATTTCAAGGTACCAGGAAGTAGCATATACGGATAAATATTAATCCGCACCGATTTTATCTAGTCCGTGCGCTTAAATAACTTCTTTAGAGTTTGACGAGCAGGACGCCGATTTCGCTTATAGCTATAACTTACTAGAGTTTTCTTCTCTATCTTTCTTTGTTAACCTCCCTCTAACCGTCCCGGGACACTAGTCGTGCCGGGACAAAAATCGAGTACTTTCACTTCTTATAAGCATAGAAGTCTGCGCAAGCCCTGCTGTTCTAATATTTATGCTGAGCTAGTAGCGCTAGCTATCTCTGAATCTGAAAATCTCTTCTTGCTGCAAAATTATCTTCTCCTGTGTATGTTGTCGCCGCCCTTGCAAACTGTTAAGTTTTATATTATTGCTGGTTGCCTTCTACACAGTATTAACCTCACTATCTAATCGCGCTTGCGGCTTCAACTTAGACCATTTTGATGCTTACTATTGTTACTCCGATGTCTATAAGTTGCCATATCTAACGCTTATTGCGATATAGCTTGTTCCGCCACAAATACCGCGACTTCCAATTAGATAAAGAGATCCCTTGGTTAGCGTGCCAAGGGTAAGATATAGCTTATGTCATGCTGGGTATGCACTTAGGCCTTGTGCTCTGAGGCGCCGAATCCTCTAATGTGGCTTATCTCGGATCTAGCTCGGCGATTTCATTTCTGGCGGCTATATGCGTCCCTGCGTGCAGAACCGCGATGAAATATTGACAACATCGACAACATCGACAATATCTGTGTCGGCTATATCTGAAGACGATAATGCAAAGGCAGAAGGGGACGTCACTTGGAGAGGCCTAATGTTTCATTAGAATTAGAAAGTGGTAAGAATTATATCTAAAGCCATGGATGTTCATTTAACGCTTACTACTGTGACAGACTCTATAGCGCTCTTAAAGCCAATAAGACTCTGCCGGTTTCAATGTTATAGCTGCAGAACTAAGTAATGATCCGTCATTCTAGCAGCCGCGATTTCATCCTTGGCGATTTCTAACTCGCTCCTTCGTGCCTTCTGGGTCTTCCTAGCAACTATTCCCTGCTCTAAAATGCTTTTCCGCTTCCGACCGCGCTTTCCTTTGCTTATCTCTACGTCTCTTATAATACGCTTTACCCGCGCCTCCTTAAGATCCTTAAAGCTTATAACCTTCGCCCTCCCTAATACTGTAGCTTTAGTCGACTCCCGCCGCTTAGCTTTGTCATTCTGTTTGACTAGAATCTGGTTTTCGTTCTCCAGCAGGGCACGTTCCGCGAAGGACACTTGTGTAGCATTGAGAAGCTTCTCTAGGCGCAGCTAACTCTCGCCGTCAAGTGCATGATTGTCCCAGTAAGCAGAAACTTTCCTAATATCAATCAAATTCTCTGGATCGCTTGGGTGGGATGTTTTGCTGCGCAGTCGTTACGGACCTGTCCGAAGGCGGTGCTCAGCCACACTCTGGCAAGAAATCCAACGAACTCTCCTCATTTGAAAACATAGCAAGAAAATGTGAAAACCTATGCTAGCAAAATCTGTAGCTTTTGCTTCTCAGAATTGCTCAGAACACTATTACCATCGATAAGTCGCTTTGCAGCCTCAACATCAGGCTTCCGATCTCCAAACCTCATAGCCAACCGCCTTGCCTCTGCAGCGGCAAAGTGTGGACGCAGGGTATCATCCTGGAGCGCTGCTTGGATAGCAGTGACACCCTGCTGCAGATGATCGCCACCAAACACCAGCACCAAGTGAGCATCAGGCGAGGTGAGCAGTTGATGCGCGGCAGCAGCATGGCTTGCATTCTGGGGACCCGTGACAAGAATGGTGGTGGAGCCGATGATGCTTGCAGCGGCACCTTGCACGTCCCATTTGACCTCAACATGCACGTCGTACAGGCCGCTCGAAGGGAATAGAGCACCTTTGCTACCGCGCAACAGTGTTACAGAGTTTGTGACTTCGTCGCCCGAGGCGAGGACACTGTATGCGCCGCCGTCGTTGACCACAATGGACCTGAAAGACCTGGACACTCCAGATGAATGTACCACCGTGCCTTGAATGAAGCCGGAGCGGAGGCCAATGTCTGCGGGGACTTGCACTTGAGATTGCTCGTCGCTAGATTTATTGCGTAAGGCGAGCTCCAGGCGGACGGGTGCACCGAGAGGAACTTCGCCCAACGTTGGCAAAACGGAGAGCTCCAAAAATGGGAGCTCGACTGCATTGTCTGGTGGCGAAAGTATCGGTCTGGTGTGGGAAGATCCGAAGGGGGATCCACCTGGTCGAACAAAGGCATCGGGCCAATGCTTCAAGCGGCGAACGTCGTCGTCAGCAAATGTCCATTTGATGTTGTCTGGAAACGATGGCTGCCTCTGTTCCCCGGCATTGGCAATAGTGTCGCTAGTGTCCATGAAATGCTGATTTCTCAAGTTATGTTCTAAACTCAGCGCGTGGCCGATCTCGTGAACAGAAGCGCGGAAGTACGCCTCTGGCACTGCGCCGAAGCGCTGCCCTGTAACGCGTCCCCAGCCAGACACGATAATCCAAGAAGAGGCAATGGCGGCGCCTTCACGAGGCATGTTGTCGCTATCTGTGCCAAAGGCATCGTACATGATACCGCGGGGAGTACTGTCGATCTTCTTGACACAGAGAACGTGGAAGCGCCATTCGGCATCCAAGTTGGCCGCGCTTCGCCAGCGGAGCATGCCAGCGTGCAGTTCGGCATCGCTCCATCCATCGTCGTTGGGGCCTGGCGCAGGTACGGTGGTCTGACCAGTGATGACGTTCAAATCCCACGATACGTTGCTGAACACCTTCTGCCAATCCTGATGATTGGCACCGGTCAGTCCATTGTCGAAAGGGCGTTCGATGCCATCAACACTACTGATTTCGAGGGCGGCCTTGCGCAGAAACTCTGACACCCATCCCAAGCTGAGGGTGCCAGTGACACTGCCTGAGGTGTCTAGCACATCTCCGGTCAAGTAGTCAACCTCACTTGGGTAGCCAGTGGGAGCAGAAGTCCATTTTAGGGCTGCTGTGAAAGCACCGTCGTTCGTCCAAGTGCCCGAGCCTCCGGTTGTCGTAGCAGGCGTGTACTTCCAGCGATTGAAATCTAGTTCAAAGGAATCTTCAAGAGTGGATCCTTCTAGGATCTTGGTAATAGAAAGGTAATATTGGTACTTGCTAAATGGCAGAATGGGGATTCCATTCTCTGGGAGAGGACCAGCACCGATAGCTGGACCAGATGTTCCAGAACCTTGGTGAATGGGTCGCTGATAAAGGTCTCCGCTTGCCGTGCGGCCACCACCGGAGGCCGTAGGATGCACTTCCACCCGAATGGTGCCGTCATAGGCGATAAGGTCAGAATTCGAAGATCGAAAGGTAACAAGCCAAGCACCGCTTCTCACACTACGCTGAGTTTGAGTTTGCTGAATAAGCAGTTGACTCGAATCTGTTAGTTGATCGGTTGGTTTGCCGCTGACGCTCAAGCCAGGGAGTACAGGTGGCAGTGGGGGGAATACGGCAGCCATAGTGCAGAGTAATATTCGACGAGAGGGGCAGAAATGCCAGTAGTTTGATCTCTTAGACAGCAAAATTGACTTCACTGAGCAATGCATACAAACACCAAGGGTAGTGTTGGGGTTTTATGATCCATTTCAGCTCCCCGAAGCTGAAAGCAGTGAAACAAGTTGTATAAAGGGAAACCATCGCGCAAAATCCTAGATCCTTTGGACACTTCTCAGCTCGCGATAAGCTGAATGCTCAGACTTGGCAGGGGAGCTGAACGAAGTCAGCCTCACGAAACTCGGCAGAACGAAATGCCCCGTGGCGATGCGAGCAGTCTAATGGTGCATATGATCTCCTTCAGCTAGAATGTTCAAATCGAGCCCTTCAACCAGTAAAGAAATGTTAATTTATGGGCAAAAGTTGAGCAACTCGAATTCCCTCTGGCATTCGTGGCTCGTCGGCGATGGCTGCCTGCCCATGTGTTTTCACCTCCAGCCTCGCCGCCGACTCAATCCTTGTGAGCGTATAAGTGGAGGTGAGTGCCGCCCTGTCTGTGATGGCTGAATAGAGTCTGAAGTTTATCCTTCGCTACCCCAGACGTCAATTCTTCTCGCTATGGCCCGCTTGGAATGGCTCATCACTCGTGCGCTACTAGTTGTAGCATTTATTGCTGTCAGCCTTACTGTGGCAGCATCTGCTTCAAACGCCACCTTCCGTTACAATGTAACCGAATATGACCTCCTTGTAGCAGCGCCAGATGAAATAACTGGCTGCAGTGGCTGGTGGTAGCGCTCTCGACAAATGCGCACCACGCTGTAGAGCTTGTCTCTTAGGTCTGTGGCCCCTTGTGGCCGGGCGGCATCCAGGAAAGAGGCGATGGCGCCAGTCGGTTGCTCCGGTAGAAGCCTGCGAGTACTCATTGTCTTTTGCGTAGATTCAACCGTGCTGTTCAAGCATACTGATATCATGGCCAGCGTTTGATGCTTAGTTCGAGACAGATCCTGGCAAGCCATAAATGGCCGAAGAAATTTGTCCGCCTGAGCAACTTTGGTGACCTGGATCTTTGAGCTCCCGAGCCAGAAGATTGTGTATTGGTATGGCCTTCTCGGTGTTGAAAGTTCTGGTAGTATCCTATGTACTATGAGGCAGGGTCTGAAGGCCATCATAATTCAATTACCAGCATCTGCTCCAATATTCCTTGTGCACAAAGCTCTTCAGAGCGTTGAACGCATCTTCATCAAATACCTCCGCTATTACCTTTTCTTCGACCTCTCTGACATATTTTAGAAATTGAGATTCATCCTAAAACACGCTGTTTTCTATGTCCTTTCACTGTTTTCTGGGTTTGCCGGCGCTCCTCCTGATTTTCTATACTAATTAGCACGAGTCGATATAGGTAATTATTCACAGGCACCATAATCGGTGTAGCGGACTGCGTCTCTGCCATCATCTACTAGCACTCTGAGACTCACCATACCCAGAGAGTTTTGAAGCTCCTACGTGAGCATTGGAGGATAGAAGCCTTTGCATTATCACGCTCAGCTGGCACAGCAAAGCGACGCCGGCATTCAGCAAGCTCTTGCAATAGTAGAAACGTCTTCAGCTGTCTCGTTCATCCTGCATTTGAGGAAAAATCTGGAACCCAATGTTCAGCTCGAGACACACGGTCGTGGACACAACTGCGTGATTCTGTTGAGTGTACTCTGTAAAGCTGAACCATCCATCGACCGCCCCCAATAGCCAAGGTCTTGGTACCTTGGCAGTTGCTTCTCACGACTTGCCTCTCACAACCAGCTGAATGGAATCATGCCGAGTAAGATGAGACGATAATGGTAGCTATGGATCTAGAACCCTCTAAGGATTATCCGGCGGTGGACCTGGACTTCTTGAGCTGAGAAAATCTTCATAGTTCGGTAGAATTGCTTCAGTTAATGGGACGATTCAAACCACAACGCTTGAGCTGCGCAGGTCTCAGCTCGGCAACACAGCGCCACAATTCGCTCACCCATGCATATACTTTGCGGGCATTATGTTATCCATCTTATCATTGGAAAGCAATTGCCATTGCATCAATACCAAGCCACCTAGATTGTAAAACAATCTTTGTTCGTCTTCAGCTCTGGAACACATGAGAGCATCTCACCCTTTCAGGTGCAGGACCTTTGCACATCATCACCGGTGAGAGTGATGAATCTTGAAACAACGCCTCAAAGTTACAAGTATGAAGGAATATCGTGTGCCATTAACTTTTCAGCTTTACGAAGCTGAGCACAGCGTGGCAGGAGTGCTTCCAGCTGATGATACATAAAGAGCAATCTAGAACATACGGCGATATCGTGCCCCTCCGCTCCTAGGTAGCTAGATAGGCTAGACTCTTAACGTATTTCTCGTAGTGAAGTAAAATATCGGAGTATAAGTACAGGCTGATTCCATGTGTGTAGCGGAAAAACATCAGATTTCTTCATTCACATTACCGTCTCGTCACACGAACTATTCCAACTCCTTCATTGCTCAGGCCACTTTTCAGCCAGAAACTATTCAACATGGGTATCAAGCAGAAATCCGATCGCGATCAGGAGAGATCCAGAATCGCGGCCGGAGGATGGGAAGTTGCCTACGGAGATCTCGTCAACGAATTCGACATCCTAACTGCTGCCTTTGCTGGAATTGCTTCCGCAGCGACTGCAGGCGGGAGCGTCGCCGCTTGGGTTCAGCAGCAAATCCAGGCTCAAATTGTCAAGTTCGGCAAGTCCCTCAACGACATCTCGCCCACACTCCGCCAACAGGCGATCAGCAAGGTTGAAGAGATTGTCAAGAATGGCCTAAAGGGAGAATGGAACATCGGTGGCATCGGTGTCAAGGCCGGACTTGCAACGTACCATCGCTGGTGGAAAATTCCTCCCTTTGGTGGCTGGAACAAGCTCCCACCACCCCATTTCCAACCATACATCGCGTTTCGTATTGCCCAGTTACCTGCCGATAGAGGCGACTCTGCGGGCACCGTCGAAGTCATCAAAGTGCCCTCGCTTGCAGATATCGGTCCTACCGAAGCCCCGTTTGAACCTCCACCGTCACCCATTGGCACCTATGAGGATATCAGCCTTGCACTTACCGACGAGGAAGTGAGCAAGATTCTCAAGGAGGCAGGACAGCAGCCATTGCCACCTGCTCTTCATGCTTGAGTAAAGTTACTTCCCACGTTCCGACTTGATCCGTCATGTTGCCTCTATAGTGTGTCGATAGCTGTTATTACTGTTCTTCCTTCAAGGAGTAACGTAACCCATGTTCGTGGCCCTCGATGGGGGGGAGGCCCCTCACCCAGGGATGGAGGTTACTCTACTTTAGTCTAATCAAATCAGTCTGTTTACGAGTAATTTCGCAAGCGCAATCAAACGGCGTAGGTGATGCTGCGTGGAAGGTAGTCGATAGCGATGCGAAAGCTGGCAGGTCACAAGGCTGGCGACAACATGCGCAGGAGAATGTAATTTTGCAGCGAAAAGAGGTTTTCAGATTCAGAGGTAGCCAGCGCTACTAGCTCAGCATAAATATCGGAATGGCAGGACTTGCGCAAACTTTGACGCTCATGAGAAGTGAAAATATTCAATTTTAGTCCCGGCACGACTGGCGTCCCGGCACTATTAGAGGGAGGTTACAGTACAGTCCTGAGTTCTGATTCGCTCCGTTCCCGAGCCACACAATGCCCTGAAAGCTGGATCGGCTGTCGCGTGCTTGGCTGGCTCAAAAAAATGAGAGCTGCTTCGGGAAACAATTCTGACGTCCATTGACAACGTTGAAATTCACCCAAACCCGCAGAATCTCTCTCTTCGCTTGTCGCCCGGCAAGGCTCTTGAAGCTGGAGAATCGCAGGCGGCTAAAAATAGATGGGGGACCAAAACTTGACCCTCCATCGGGGTTTGGCGGACTCCCACCTCAAATGGAGCCTGGCCCGTTGCGCTCGCTTTTCGTTCTCATTCCTTCCACCACCACAGTAAGTTAAGCCGATATGGACCGTGCTAGTCAAGTTCTCGCCGATGGTCTCCCTGGATCTCAACGTTGTACATACCGTGCCCTATCAGACCATGGTAAGGTCTCTAAAGCTACCCTCTGGCATCGAGCACACGGCCGACGCTCCAAAGAAGAAAAGGCGAGGAGGCAACAGTATCTTACACCAGAAGAAGAGAAAGCTCTCGCTAAATACTTGAGACGGTCGGCCGATCTGGGTTACCCTATTCCAATCAAGTATGTCCGATCACTTGCATTTTGCATCGCAAGCAGACGTTCTGGAGCAAAGGCAGCGACGAAGCCTCCAAACAAGAATTGGCCAAAGGGTTTCGAGATACGTAATCCAGAGCTCAAGGCAAGGAAGGTGAAGGCTGTAGATTGGAACCGTCACGACATCAACATATATGGCAAGGTCACTCACTGGTTTGAGGTAATCGGAAAGGTCTTGGAAGATCCAGATGTGCTCCGTGGGAACGTCTATAATATGGATGAGACTGGCATTATGCTTTGCATGTTAGGCTCAGTCAAAGTCCTTGTAGGTAAGGACGACATGCGGAATTACAGAGGTGCAGGCGTCAAGCGGACAATGATTACAGCTGTAGAGTGTATTTCCTGTGACGGTAGGTATCTTCACCCTCTTATCATTTGGCCGGGACATACCCACCGCAGCAATTGGACAACTCACCCGACTCCCGGGTGGCATTATGCTTGTTCCGAATCTGGATATACTGACTCCAAGATCAGCTTGGAGTGGCTCACTCACGTGTTTGATCCGCAAACAAAAGAGCGGGCCGGTTCAAAACCGCGCGTCCTTGTGTGCGACGGTTTTCAAACACATGAAACCCTCGAAATCTTAGTTTTGCCTTGAGAACAATATTCGACTGTGCCGTCTTCCATCTCACACTTCCCACAAGCTCCAGCCCTGCGATATTGGAGTATTCGGCCCTCTCAAGGCCGCCTATCGTGACGAAGCCGAGAAGCTATATCGAGGAGGGGCGAATACAGTCGGAAAGGAGCATTTCACAGCGCTTTACAGCGCTGCGCGAGAGAAGGCATTCACTCCCCATAACATAAGGGCCGGCTGGGGTAGAAGCGGATTGTATCCGTTTAACCCAGATAGGGTGCTAAGGGATATTCGGAAACCTCCGGCAGAGATAACCATTCCGAACGCTGATGATGTGACCGATGAATCACGTTTATAAGATGAAATACTCCAAACCCCTGTAACAGTTGACGCCTTTCGCTCGCTATGTGGCCTAGTCCAATGGGACAATCATGCACTTGACGGCGAGAGCAAGCTGCGCCTAGAGAAGCTGCTTAATGCTGTATAAGTTTCCTTCGCGGAACGTGCCCTGCTAGAGAACGAGAACTAGATTCTAGTTAAACAGAATAATAAAGCTAAGCGGCGGAAGTTAACTAAAGCTATAGTATTAGGGAGGGCGAAGGTTATAAATTTTAAGGATCTTAAGGAAGCGCGAGCGAAGTGTGTTATAAGAGACGCGGAGATAAGTAAAGGAAAGCGCGGTTAGATATAGAAAGGTATTTTAGAGTAGGAAATAGTTACTAGGAAGACCTAGAAGGTATAAAGGAGTAAGTTAGAAATCGCTAAGGATAAAATCGCGGCTGCTAGAATAAAGGATTACTACTCTATTCTATAGCTATAATAAGGAAGCTCACTATTAGTGTAATAGAGCCTATAGGATAGGATTAGGCGGTATATAAACATTTATAGCTTTAATACAATTCTTACCACTTTCTAATTCTAGTAAATATTAAGCTTCTTTAAGTAATATCCCTTCTGCCTTTATATAATTGTCGTTAGGTATAGCCGATATAGATATTATCTATATTATTAATATTATCGGTTTTATTGCTGTTCTATATATAGGGATATATATAGCCTCTAGAAATTAAATCGCTAAGCTAGATCTAAGATAAGCTATATCTAAGTGGTTTGGCGCCTTAGAGTATAAGGCTTAAAGTTTATAGCCTATATAATATAAGCCGCATTTTACCTTAGTACGCTAACTAGGGAGTCCACCGTTTAATTAGAGATTATAGTATTTATAGCGGAATAAGCTATATCTTAACAAATGTTAGATAGGGCAACTTATAGATATTGCTATAATAATAGTATATACTAGAAAGGTCTAATTTAAAGCCGTAAGTATAATTAGATAGTATGGGTAATGCTATATAGAAGGCAGTTAATAGTAATATAAAAGTTGACTAGTTATAAGGCTGGCGATAATATATATAAAAGAAGGTAATTTTGCAATAGAAAGAGGTTTTTAGATTTGGAGGTAGCTAGCGCTAAAGGCTTAGTATAAATACCGGGATAATAGGACTTATGCGGACTTTTATACTTATAAGAAGTAAAAGTACTTAATTTTTGTCCTGTTATAACTAGTATCCCATTACTATTAGAGGGAGGTTAATTTATTTTTGAAAGCGAGTTAAAATATATATTTTAGATATCTAACTATTATATAAGGGTATAAATATACCGATATTATAGATTACCTTAACCCTTTTAATAATATTACTTTATTACCCGCGTTCCTAAGTACTAATTTAAGTATAAATTTTATTATATCTAGAAGTACGCCTAAATTGCTTTTAGCTATGCGAGCTACTAGAATAATACTAGTAGGAGTAGGATAGGGCGTTTATTTAATTGCTATATACTTATTAAACGCGTAAACTTTATAAATAAGCATCTCTAAAATTTATAAATGGCTTACTAAAAAGTATTAGTGGTACTAATACACAAAATTTAAGATTTATTATATTCTAAAATATAATTCTAAGAGAAAGAGTCCTTAGCTTTGTAATTGCTAATAAATATCGTATTATGGGAGTCCTACTTTACTAGACTATTTAGCCGGGAATAGAGTCTTAACTTCGCCGGTGTTTTAATAGCCCTGTATCTACTAAGCCTCCTATTCCCTAATTCTATAGTGGCCTTTCCTAACTAATTTACTACGTCCTTTATAACCGAGGGTATGATCGTTATAAGAGTTTTATAAGACACTAGCTCTAGCGACGCAACTACTAAACGTGCTTATAGCGATCCCGGACCTATAGCTAAGGCTGAGGCCGAGGCCGAGGGCGAGACGGAGTTCGCAACGTAAGGGGAGATTGCAATGTCAGCTGTTGTAATGGGAGAAGAGACTCTAATAGTTGACGACGTGCCATCCGCCGCTGAGGGTGGTGAAAGGCGCCGCGATGGGGAGTGCGAGCTTGATGAATGGGCGAGTGCTAATAAGTCTGCCATAGTAGACGAGACGATAAGTGATGCTTAGATAATAGCTGATTGGAGTTAGGCAGTCTGCAAAAGGAGATATTTTAGCCGCTATTACCGAAACAGTCTATTCTAAGTCCGAGTCTTAATAGAATGAGGAAATGAAGGCGACTAATACTAGCGAGCAGGAATAGAATTTAAGTTATGGAACTTAGTGACGATAACTACGAAACTGCGATGGAATAGCCTTAGTAAGACAAGGCTGCTCACAGCACCTTAGAACGGAACTTTATATATAATGTGCATCTACTTATAACGGAACAACCGGCGTAACGGAATAATATTATATACTTAAGTACCTTAAATACTTCTACGCGATTAGATAAAGTAATAAATATATATTTACTATTTTTTAGCTAATTCTACGTCTAGTATTAGGTTACGATTAGAAAATTACTATAGTCTTAGGTATTTATTTAATTAATCTATCCGTAGCGACTATTTGCGACTTCGCTATTAACCCCTGCTCTATTATGAGTTTCGATATATATAGGTAAGTTTCGTCCTTATTAGGGTCCGTTTTCTATACCTTCTCCTACTTTAATGCCTTTATATATATTTAGTAATGGTATAATTTAAAAATCCTAGAGTGATCTCCCGCTAAGACTAAATTTGCTTAATTTTAGAAACGGGTTAGCGTAAGTAGTAACTATAATACTAGTTTATTTGGCTGTTATGCTAGCTTTATTAGGTTAGGTATTTAAGGAGCGCTTTTCTAATATATTTATAAATATAATGTAAATCTAGTAGCTGTAGAGATAAATAATATGCATTGCTAGTCCCCTTTAGAACCCTAAAAATTTGTACAATCTGCGAAATCGTGCGATCTGCTAAATCGTGCGATCTGCCAAATCGTGCGATCCGCGAAATCGTGCGATCTACGAAATCGTGCGATCTGCTAAATCGTGCGATCTGCTAAATTGTGCGATCCGTGAAATTGTGCGATCTGCTAAATCTTGCGATCCGTGAAATCGTGCTAATGAAGTAATCGTTTTATTGAGAGCTTGAAGGCTTATAACCCTATAACATGGCGCCTGATAAGAGTTTTAACGACAAACTAGCGGAATACCGCCGCCTTTACCCTCTGATATATAGCTTACTACCTCTAGCAGCTAGCGTAAAAGTAATTGCTTCTATAGTTAAAGTATTAAATTTTAAGTTAAATTAAACCTAAAGTTTTTAGAATTCCCCGCTTCCGCTATTTACTTATAGCCGCTAACCCTAGTACTTAAACCTATATAAGATCTGTTATTCTTAGAATAATTTATCTACTAAATTATATAATCCGCTAAATTATATAATTATTTAATAGGTAGTACCTCTTTCTAATTTAAACCGTATCTATATAAAGACTAGTATAAGGATATTACTAGTCTAAAAGATATACTAGTAGAAAAGTCCTAGTAGAGAATTGCTCCTAGACTTTACCTATATTCCTACTAGTATAAGTTTATACTAGTATAAGTTTATACTAGTATAAGTTCCTACTAGTACGAGTTTATACTAGTATAAGTTTATACTAGTACGAGTTCCTACTATATAAGTTCCTACTAGTATAAGTTTATACTAGTATAAGTTTATACTAGTATAAGTTTATACTAGTATAAAAGATTAACTAGTAAAACCTTTAATTAGTAAATAGAAGACTAGTCCCCTATAGGGTCCGCTAATACCTTTTAGAATAAGCCTAATAAGTAGAGTACTTATCTTATAAAGCCTAGTATAAGTATTTATATACTAGGTAGGTAGTAATAAAGCCCTATAGGCCTAGCGAAGTATAGTAAGTCTAAGAATATTATATTATCTATATTTAATGGTATTAGGATTATAGTTAGGTAGTTATAGGCGTAGGTGCTATATACTAAGCTTTATAGGCGGTTAGGATACTCTAGGTAGGTAACTATAGGCGCTAGTAGCGCCTATATATAATTATATTTTTACTTTTTATAGTTTAAGACGCTATATATAGGTACTAGCTTACGGCTAGAACCCTATATTTAATACTATTATAGTTTAACAATATTTTATAATCTTATTTATATTTCTTTAAGTATTTAACTTTATTACTTTAATCTATAATAGGTGGCTCTACTAGTTATTATGCTATTATTTAAAGTCGTAATTTTCTAGAATCTAGTGGTATAAGTCTAGTATTAGGCCGCCCTTAGTCTCCTTAATATGGATTTTATTAGCGCGAGGGTCGGTTAGGTATAGGTAACGTAAACTCCTTATTCTTTAAAGTATTATTAATCTCCTTCCTAAGCCATCTAACTACGTTTATCCTCCCCTCTCTATAGAGAACTAATATAGAGATTTAGTAAATACCTAAGAGAAAGTACGCCTAGTCTTCTTTATATATAGTCTTATAGTTCTTTACCTAGTCTAATTTCTAGTTAGTATTAAATTAAGATAATATAGGCCCCTAAAGCGCTAAAATAGGGATCTTTATTATCTTATAGATTAGCTACTTAAGAGACTACTTATTACTAAGTTAGTTCCCCTTTTTAGAGAAGAATTCTACTAATATAGGGGTAAGGAGCTCCTAAAGTGTCTAGCCCTAAATAAACTATCTACTCTCCTAAAAAGCCTATTCCTATATATCCTAAGCCTTTTTATCTCCTTTCTTCCGCTTAGCTATTAAGATATCCTATAGGTATACGTAACACTTTATAGTATACTAATACTAGCGAAATATAGAATTAATTAACTCTAAGAGCTTAGAATTACTTAATTTCTTAATATAATAACTATCTACCTAGAAGTATTGTAATCTATCCTTTATAGCTTATTCTCTATAAAATTAGATTTTCCTATAGCCGGCTTTGTCTTTAGTAGACCCTTTAGTTAGGTTCTTAAAGATAACCTCTTTACTATTTAGTCCCTATATATATAAAAGGATGGTATAAGTATATTAAGGAATATTATTATCTACTATTCTTTTAGTTAGGTAAAAGCCGCCATTACTTTAATATTCTAAAAGTCGTATCTTCTTATTAGGGCATCGCGAGGCTTGTAAAGGGAAATACTTTAAGGGTAGTTCGACTATGACGGCGTCGAGAGGCGCGAAAGTTGCTTTTATATTAGTATGTAGCCATTTAATAGCCTAATAGATTTAGTAAAAGGAATAAGTGTCTAGAAGGCCTTGTCTCCTACTAGGATATTATTTAGACGTATTTAGATAGATAAGGCTAAAAGTATTATATTATAGCTAAATAGACTTAACCCTATAGAAAGTAGATATTCTACTACGGCAGCTTTAGTGCGGTATAGCTTATCTAAAGATTATGGGAACTATTATCTAGATAAAACCGCTACTAACGGCTAGAACTAGGCCATGTATAAGAAAACGTACTAACTAAACTTATTTTTACAGTCTTAATGTTATATAATTATGCAGTTAGCTTAACTTCCTAGTTACGCCTTACTAAAATTGTTTAAAGTAGCTCTAGGAGGTACCGACCTGCATAGCGGATTTGCCTCCTATACTATATATATTATTAATAATAGTTTAGAAGTATTATATAGAGTATTATATACTCTAAATTACTTAGGATCTAGTTTAGAATAGTAATAAGATAAGGTAGCAACGTTCTCTTAAAGAAGATATAATTATAGTATTATAGGGTATAGAGCGCGAATTAAGCGATAAGATAACTATAGATTTATAATTTTTAGATAGGAAGTGCCTTAAATATTAAGAAATTGCTATAGAGTATACTAACTATAGCGATAATAAAAATATTAATATATGCGTAGGTTCTAAGTTACTTAAAAGTTAAAGTACTTCTGACTTCTTCCGTAATATAGGGTGTTCTATTACACTAGGGGGGAGGTTAGTATATTAGGTAACTTCCGAGCCACGCGTTAGGGCTAGACTAAATTAGGAGGAACCCTAGGTCTTGGCGGCTTTATAAAAATTAAAGTATTTATAAGGGTAAAGCCGGTTTTGTAAGCTACTATACTGTATAATGTTATCTCTCTTCTTACAAGACCATAAACCTGTCGAATCTGCCTCGCATTTATGCCGGTTATTGGCTGTTAGGTAAGCGAGGGGCTGAGATGGGGCTGAAGTGGTCCGTGCAATTGATGTGGCTTTGTGCCAGTCTGGCAAGCTCCTGTGGGAATCATCCTGCCTTGGTTTGCGCTGACTGTTGCAGTAGCCGTACAAGCTTGTGTATGCGCCTGTTATACCTCTATTACTCGCGAACGAAAAACCTGTTCGCCAGATATGGTTTGGTCTTAGTGAGTGAGCAAAGGCCGCTTTTAACCTGAGCCTGGGGTGAGCCTTTGGGTGAACCTTTAGGTGAGCCTCACCGAGCGCTCCGGGAGCGGGTGTAAAAACAAACCAAGAGCGACAAACTTTCTATTATCGGTCCAATAACAAAATTATATCATGACATAAGCCAATATGTACCGCTATCGTCTTACTCGCCAAATTTATCACCCAAAACGAACGATTAATTTATCTTTTGGTCCCACCATCTTTCGAATCAGTCAAAGTTGTCCCTCAGATACCTTCGGACTCATTTGGTTTAGTTGGGTCGGTTCCTTTAACAGGCTACAGGCCCGGAGCTATGCCAATACCAATACCCTCGATTCTAGAAGTCAATTTCTTTGCAGAAGTTGCCGGAGCATATCGTTCAACAGCCTTGACAGTCCGGCTGGACACCATTATCACCAGAGTTGGGCTGATGTTATCAGGCTCAGTCCAGCCTGCCACCTGTGCTGGAAGATCCGATATTACATCGAATCTCTGCAAGCCCAATACGGCGTAGCATCTCTTAGCCACATCACCAAGGACCCAGATTTCCAGGAAGCACCTGCCTGGCTTTGTCTTCGACGTGAAACTGGCAAGAAAGCAATCAAGGACGCATCCCGCCTCATCGTTGAGCGACGGGCCACATCTCACGAGGCGAAAATCTCTTCTATTGCAGAGTACATCTGGGAGTTTGATTCTCTCTGCATCGAAGAGACCAGCAGGTATTCCTTTGTCTTGCCACTCGAGCCTGACGTTACTGTCTGACAGTCAGCCCAGTGGCTCCGCGGAAGAACATACAGAGAGAGACACAATAGACTACAACCTTGAGAACTGCTGTAATCTCGCAACAAAGTGGCTTCAGCGGTGTAAGAACGACCACGCAGACTGCGCCTTTCCCTACGCAGCCAAAATGCCGAGCCTTCCGACTCGTGTGCTTGATTTAGGACCTGTGGAGCATGCGTGCCCAACACGGCCTAAATCTATACGTTTACATATCAGCGATGGAGAGAAGGGCGAGTACGTTACTCTCAGCCATTGCTGGGGAGGCACGAGCACGATCCGAAGCACAGAGGCAACGCTGGATGTCTTTAAGAAGGGACTCGACTATGACGCTCTGCCCCAGACATTCAAGGACGCAGTAGATGTCACAAGATGGCTCGGAATTCGGTATTTATGGATCGATTCCTTGTGCATTATTCAGGACAACCACCGTGACTGGGAAGTCGAATCAGCCAAAATGGCAACATTCTATGAGGCAGCAACCTTTACCTTGGCTGCTAGTGCAGCCCCGAATGGGGACTATGGCCTCTTCGGATCTAGAAGAGCACTGGAGCCAACATACATACCACCGAAACTTCCTGCTGCAGAAAGCGGAAGTCGAGAACGTTGCGGTACCGGGTATGTGGTATTTTTTGAGGACAGTCGCACCAACCCACTGCAGCGCCGAGCCTGGGTTCTCCAGGAGCAGGTTCTCTCCCGACGTATTCTGTCGTTTGAGAAGAAAAGCGTCACCTGGGCCTGTGCGGAGGCCCGTGCCGGGATGAACGATGGAGGATCGTTTGACGAGGGTCTTGGCATGATGCTTCAGGGACCGGTTTTGCTGTCCGACCCCGGACCACACTGTCGAGTGGGATTGCGCAACTCGGGGACGATGGGCCGCCGAGGTCTGATCGATCCCTCACTGAGCTCGAGGTTCGAGGAGTTCAGCCTGAGCGGGCTGTGGTATCTCCTCATTCAGGACTACTCACGCAAACAGCTTACCTTTCTCTCGGACAAGCTCCCAGCACTCGCTGGGCTGGCTCAGTTATACCAGGGCACAATGAAGGAGGACAAATTCCTCGCAGGGCTCTGGCTAAGCGACATTCTCATCGGCCTGATGTGGCGGCACATAGCCTCGGACGCGGAAAAGTCGCGAGGCCGGCCCAAGGAATTAGAGAAGATGCCTTCGTGGTCGTGGGTCTCAGTATCCGGACCGGTCGCCTGGCTGAAGATGTACGTCTCGGACGTCAGAACCGACCTCGTCATGCAGACGCCCGAGGTGGAGTACGCCAGCGAGCCGCTCACTTCGCAGATTGTCCGCGCGAAGCTGACGTTCCTGTCCCTGCTGGAGCCGGTAATCATCGGAGCCGAGAAAATAGGGGGCCATCGGATCAACTCCAGACACCTGCACCGCGTGTGGAGGAGGGATCGTCCGGACGGTATGGGCGGAGAACGAGGAGTGTTGCTGGGCACGTGCCTGCCGGATTATTTCCTCGAGGAAAACGAGCAGATCTTTGCCATGTACTTGATGACGCATGATAACTTGGAACAGGGAGACCACACCTGGGGAGACTCCAGGACTGTTCACGATGTTATCCTGGTGCGGCCGACTGGGGTGAAGGGTGAATACCGCCGGGTTGGGGTGGGCTGGTTCAATGCTCCAGGGGAACCCATTGTTTTCCATCCTGGCTGTTGCGCATACCAGACCATAACCCTTGTGTGAATCTTGACTTTGATACAATCGGACTTGTGTATTGCCCAGTTGCTCATATTGCCGCGAGGCCACGGAAGATATGGTTGAGTTCTAAACATCTGTCCTCGATGACGAACCAGAGGTGCAGAAACTTTCGGCTACGCCTCGCAAGCGGGCTCCACATGGAGATTTAAAGGATCTGGCGCAGGTATGGTCTCCCTTTTCAGCTCCTCCGTACATGTTCTTCTGTACGTGCGAGCTCCCGGACGACTTTTCGCGGCCGGCAGGTTTCGAGGGCGTGCGAAACGTGGTGTTCACTCGGGGCAGATCTCTCAGCGGTAGAGCCTCTCATCTATAACGTGGGCTGCTGATCGATATTAACTGATATCATTTTATCTGGACATGCTATCGAAACTACGCTTTCCGGATGATTCCCAAACTATACGGAGAATTGAGCATCGTTCATTAAGCATAGCGATAATGTGAAAGAAAGGCCGGTTTTTTCGCAATAATATCAATCTCTTTGAATATTTAATAGTAAATAATCTACTTCAGATGTCGCTCTAGATGTATAGTTTTCGTTGAGGTTGAGTTCGCTGTTAGCTAATAACTATTCGTACGACTGAAATAGTCTAATAAGTATTCAAGACCTGGGGCCTGGAGACTACGTTTTGGATTATATAAATAATAGAATTCTGGCTGCCGCGGAGATTTCTCTATATAAGTGTTGGGGGGGTTTGAAACCCTCTACGATCTTTACTTGGTATAGGCACACCGGCGTAGGCGGTAGTTCTTGAGTTCCGTACTACCGGCGGCAAGGGCCCGTATGAAGGCCATCTTATTTTGAAGACTCAGTTGATGCCCCGGGGGCCGCTCAGGGAGGCTCCCGGAGGAGGAGGGGAGCAGAGGGGGATTGGAGGGGGAGCCAAGCGGCGAGCGCCTAAGAGTAGTCACCGATCAGGACGGGCAGCGCTGGGTTTCGCTGGCGACTACCGAAATAAAGGCGGCGCCTTTAGAAAATGCGCGAAGTGCTCGTTTGTAACTTAAAAACTTTTCGTGTGAGCTTCGGGTAGCCGGAAACGACCAACACCTGAAGAAAGTATAGCCGAGTCCTTGACGTCTCATGAGTCACAAGCTCAAGGTTGTACATACAGCTCTGTGCACGACCAGCTTCCACCCCCCTTTGGCGAGATTTCAAATTCGCTACGCGCATCCAATCTCGCTTGGTTGCCACCAACTGTACATAGTAACTGTAGCGAGCGCCTATGCTTGGCTGTAAGAACCTTGCTTTTAAAGGACTTGAAGCTATTCGCGATCAGCTTTTCTCTAGTATCATAATCTTTGTCAAATACCGTGAGGTTTCCACCCATACCATATTCGCAATATGGCTCCGCGAATAGGCCCATATCAGCACGCCCTAATTGAGGATCTTCTTTAACTTAAAGCAACCCGAGCAGAGTGTGCCCTCATCGCTAGTTGTACAGTTCACTCAATTACGTTAATTAGAAGGAACTTACGGATATTTAAATTAACTCGGGCGCCTTTAAACGGTAAAGGTGGCTAGTTTATAATAAGCAATTGGATAATTATAGTAGTACTAATACGGCTAGAGGAAAAGCCAACTCTCTTTAGTAATGAGATGGAGTAGTTAATCTATGACATATTTAACGTTGTAGTAAGCCGCTATATAATATTTTAAGAGCTCTATTTAGCTGGCTAGATAAGAAAGCGGGTAAGCTAATTAGATTCTCTAGTTATGCAGCTTAGAAAGTAGCTTACGTAAAGTAGTGTCGCCAGGTAGCCCTTAAGCGCAGCGCTTACAATCGCGATATATATTTCGCTATTATATTATAATATACCGCCGACCAACTGGTGTTTATAGATAAGTTAGGTGTAGATTTAAAGATAAGCATACAGAAGACCGGCTAGGCTCCTTATAGTATTGCACCAGTTTCTTATACGCTATATAATTGGGGTAAGATGAGGCTTAATATGCTGCCTACGTATATAATTAACGGCGTACTAGTAGCTTCGGTATATAAAAGCTTAATAAATAGCGAAGGCTTTAAGTTCTGGGTGGTAAATACTCTTCTACTACAGTATAATCGCTTTCCTACTAAGCGATTAGTAGTTATTATAGATAACGCCAGCTTCTATTACTTAGAGAGAATATAGGCTCTCTTTAACGCCTTTAGCGTTAAGCTTATATATTTGCCTGCGTACTTACCTAATTTAAATCTAATTAAAGAGTTTTTTAAAGAGCTAAAAGCTTTTATTTGGTGAGAGTGGTTCTCTTAAGTAGAGTACCCTAAAAGCTTTAACTATAGCTTTAAAGCCTTTCTTCTTTAGTGTATAGATAAGGTTAGTAGCAAGAGCGAGAGCGTAAGAGGACATTTCCAATATAGTAGGTATAATTGTTAAGGTTTTTAGTATAGGGAAAATTAATTTTTAGTGGCGTTTTTTTGATTATACGTAACACTTATAAATATACTAAAGGCTTTAATCTTATATATAGGGTGTCTTTATTACTATAAAGGCGCTAGCAGTAATAGAGATACCTTATATTCTACTAATTATCTATATCTTAGAAACTTCCTTTAAGCTGCGTATAACGCTTATTTACCCACTTCTTTAAATCCTTCTATAGCCGCCTTATAACACCTAATTTAACACTAGCCTTTATAAGCTCCTTAATAGGATTAGCGCTATTAGATTTATTATATAGAAGCTCTAAGTCCCATCTTAAATTATAGACGATTTTGTATACCGCCTTAAAGTTAGCCTCCTAGTTAAGATTATTAGATATACTCTACTTCTAATATATAAAGAACTCCTCTAAATCCTTTACGCGGTTAATACTATATAGGCGGCGTATTAGTAATATAGGTAAGGATAATAATATTAGTTAGCTTGCTAGTGTAGGAGTTTACTAATTTAGTACTAGGCTTGTAAAACTAACGTAAAAGTAGTTAATAATACCTGGAGTACTAGTAGTAGAGCTCTCGCCGGAGGCTAATTGGCGTACTCTTCTACTATTATTTCCTCCCTTTGCTGCTCTCTTAGTAAGCCGTGTGGTAAGCCTATAAGGTAGATTCTAAATATTCGCAATACCTTACTAGATACCAGTTACCCATTCTCTTAAGTCCTTATCTATTAATTTAACGTCTACCTGGCTAAGAATATAGCACTAATTAACATTTGGGTAGCGCTTCTTATAACGCCAATATCTAGTAAGCTTAACCTGTAATCTTATAGCGTCACCAGCAGGAGACACGTAAGATATTAAGCTCCGCTCCGAAATCTGTAAGGGCGTTAAAACTTCACTATAGAGTTAATTAAGTATTAACGGACGAGAGCTAACTCTAGAGTAAGAGGCCGCTGGTTAATTTACAGCTGGGGTATATATAATTAAGAGGTTAACGGTAAGAGCCTTAATAGCGCCACTTCTATTAGTATGCTTCGCCCATGATATAAGCTGGGTATTAATCTTCTGCCACTAGGCTACAACCTTAACTTCTATAACGTTAAATTTAACGTCACGAACGCCTGCGTACTAAGTGTTAACTTTAGCCTTAATCGGCTAGAGCTTAATGCGAATACCTTACTCTTAATAACGTAGCTTTCTCTTATAAATAGGAAAGACTTAGAGTCGCTAAAGATTATAAAGCTAAAGGCTTATACTAATAAGAGTCTTAGTAAAAGGCGAATCCTTTAGGTATTGAATTACTATATTATAATTGTAAGTAATAAACACACCGCCGCTTCTCCTCTCTATATTACTAATCTCACTCTTAAAACGTAGGTGAGGCGGCGGAATTAGCTTATCCTTATACTTACTAAGTAAGCGTGAGTAAGCCCTTAGGGGTAAGCGAGAGGCTAACGTTAAGTAAGTAATTAGAGGGGTATAAGCCTAAGGAGCACGAGCAACTTCCTAAGAGGGCGTGGCTTAATATTGTGGTGTTAATACTGGCGGCTTTTATGTCGAATACAGTAACTTATAAGATCTTAACTAAGGCAATCTACTAAGCTGACTTTGGTAGTATATACGCCAACCTTTTACCTCCTCCTTAGCGGCCTCCGCTGCGGCTTCTGGGTCGTTATCTATTTCCTTAAGCTCCTCTAATATAAAACCTGGCTAAACGGTGTTATATTCGCGTCTTAGCGGCTGTTATATTATATTTAGGATATAGCTTAACGGTAGTAGGGGTCTAGGTAATAAGGAGGGAGGAAGGTAGCTTCGTCGAGTTCGTTAAGAAGGAGAACTCTTACCTGTTAATTAAGCCGCTGCGCGTTTTAAAGAAGGATGCATATTAAGGGCAAATTAATAATAGTACAACACGATTTTAGGTGGATATTATAGCTTTAGTAGGTTAGGCAAGTTCTATATAGCTTTAATTTGATTGTCCCTGTAACTAGGACGGTCCTTGCGTGCAGGCATAGGCGCTCGCTACAGTTACTATGTATAGTTGGTGGCAACCAAGCGAGATTGGATGCGCGTAGCGAATTTGAAATCTCGCCAAAGGGGGGTGGAAGCTGGTCGTGCACAGAGCTGTAACCTGTTAGCGTCGCCGAAGAAGTGCGCTAGATTGGTTATGCATTTCTCGACTGGAGCGCTTTAGCCGAGTGAGCTTTGATCAGCCTTTTCTGATTAGCATTTTGCAGCTATAGTGATGTGCAC
>Ga0307515_10002528_pt1 | contig 39533 bp, 30 predicted proteins | sample 17_EM_MG_FD_194513 | JGI IMG/M metagenome (GOLD analysis project Ga0307515, IMG submission 194513) | Populus trichocarpa ectomycorrhiza microbial communities from riparian zone in the Pacific Northwest, United States - 17_EM | ecosystem: Host-associated > Plants > Roots > Unclassified | place... | reverse complement strand
AACGAATATTGGCCCAATCGCATATCTGACAGCGGGAGGTGAAAGAGGGGCTAGAATTGCACAATTTACGTACTGATCATGTCACGATACGATCAGAACTCAGATACTTAATTGGAGGCAAAGTTGCAGGAACCGGAATATGGAAACGCGGTCCGGTTCCAACCCGTCCCCAAACCCGCTGGGTACCCCTGTTTTCCGGGTAACAACCCGAACTGGACCATCCGGTCCGGTTCCAAACCCGGACCGCAGCCGGGTAACCCGCAACCGTTGCTAACACTAGTACCTATAAAGGTGGCCAATACTTTGATTATGGATAAAAGCCGTAGCACAGCCCTTGGATGACACAAGATGCAATACCCAAAATCCTTCACGCTCTGTTGACACTAATTTTCAGACTGAGGCTCTAACCATGTTGCTTTACCTTTTGCCCACAAAATCTGGCAATACATTGATTATGGGTAAATGCCATCGCACAGCCGTTGAATTATGCAAGATGCAACACCCAAGATTGTTGACACTCTGTAGACGCTCTGTTGATGCTCTGTTAAAGCTCTGTCCACCCTCTGTTGACGCTCTGTTGACACTTATTGTCAGGTGAAGCAACATCGACAGTAATGATAATGCCAATAGAGGTGGCCAATACTGTGAGTAAGGATAAAAGCCATAGCATGGCCATTGGATTTTACGAGATGCAATACCCAAAATAGTTGATGATCTGCTGACGGTCAGTTGAGTCTCTGTTGATGCTCATTTTTTGTAGTACTGACAACAACATTGATCACATTCCCTATAAAGGTGGCCAATACTTCCATTATACATAAAAGCTGTAGCATAGCCCTTGAATTATACAACATGCTACACCCAAAATCATTGACACTCTGTTGACGCTTGGTTGACGCTGATTTTTAAGTGTAGCAAACATTGACATTAACCACAGTGCCAACCAACAAGGCCAATACTTAGATTATGAGTAAAAGCCGTAGCACAGCCCTTGGATTATACAAGATGCAACACCCATCATTTTTGACCCTCTATTGACATTCCGTTTCAGAATGTCTCTGTGACTATGTCGCTTCCTCGCTTGCCAATACAAACTATCAATACGTTGATGAAGGATAATATCAAGCAAAGTGTTTCCCAATCAATATACATGCGAGACTATAAATTGTTGACGACTTGGTGATGCTCATTTTCAGAATGGGTCTGTTACTGTATCGCTTTCTCTTTTGCCTATAAATGCTGCTGATACGTTGGTTATGAATAACAGTCAGCAAATCGCTTCCCAATTATCATACTTACAAGACCAAACATTGTTGACGCTTCATTGACGTTCATCTTTAAAATTTTGCTGTTACTGTGTCGCTCACTCATTTGCCTATCAAGGCTGCCAATCCGTTGATTATGGACAACCACGAGCAAATTGCTTCCCAATTAAGTTGCTTCCCAGTGCAAAAATTGTTCATGCTCCATTGACGCTCATCTTCAGAATGGGGCTGTTACCTGGTTTCTTTCACATTCTCCTAGCAATGCTGACAATACATTGGTTATGCATAACATCAAGTAAAGTGTTTCCCAAATGGCTTGCTTACAAGACCAAATATCATTGACACTCCATTGACAGTCATGTTCAACATGGGGCGGTAATGGTGTCACAATTGCTTTTCCATTTCACAGCTGCCAATACGTTTGTTACGTATAATAGAAGCAATTCACTTCCCAATTAACTTGCTTAAGACACCAAAAATCATTGAGACTCCATTGATGCCGAGATCAACATGTCCTTACTGTTGTTGTATAGTTCATGATTTTGTATAAATAATCATATAGTCATCATTGACAGCCAATGTACAATTTGAATGAATACTGAGTTGCATGCAAATGCTTTATGGTGTCTCAATTTCTGATCCACTGATGCATATGATCTCTATGCAACGGATGACGTAGCACTGTCAGATTTCAGCGCTTTCAGCTGGCAACTTTCCGTATTTAGATCCATATACTAATTTTTGATTAATGTAGGCCAATTTCCTGATTTTGTCTTATCCAGTTACTTCTGCTTGATTTCCAAGACCGACTATAATCAATTTTTAAAATGTTGACTATGTGCACGGGGTCTGAAAGAAGAGTTATGGAGTTGGATGCAAGGAAGCATCCAACATGCTAGTGGTCATTCCTACAGATTCGCATTGTGTACTGACCGATCCTCCTATGCCACGTAGGCCCTCAATGACCCATACTTTCCAACTAAATTTTGCCTTCAATTTCGATTCCACATTCTGACTTACCTGTGAAAGATATGACAATATCATTTCGATCAATTGTGGATATACTCGGTTTGGAGAGTAGCACTTTCATCTGGCACGTGCGTCCCTTGCACCTGCACAGATGAATTATCATTTCTCACAATCCGCTCACTGAAATTAACAGAATGCCGTCAAGTAGCAAAATAGATTCACCAATTACTGTGCGTGGATATAAGTAGTCAACAATGGCAAATTGTGCAGGTAGTGTACAGATGACAAACTCGCCAGTACAATATGTTCATCTGAATCCAATTCCTGTATGGTAATATGCTAGGGAGGTTATATGCAGAGGTAAAAGCTTACAGGTTTAACAAGGTTTGTTTTCTAAATTGGTAACCAATTGGGTACGGCATTGGGCGTGAGAGCCAATATGCCTACTTCAGACTGTGGCTTCCTGAATGCTAACCTCAGATGGCTAATTGTAACTTGGGAAGTTCCTTGTGGCATTGAGATTCTCCACTGACACTATCGCGTATCTCCATCAGCTCACTGTATGTTGTCGGCACAGTAACAGGAGCAAACCGATCCATTTCCAGCTTGATTACTCCCTTAATTTTTAATATGGCCGATCTGTACCTCAAATTGTACTAATGATGCAAGACAAAAGATTTTTCATGCTGAACATCAGGGTGTAGCAGGGAGCATCTCTCTGCTCATTTTGATTATAATGGCAGCCAATAAAACAAACAAAGACAATGATGTACAAGAGTTAATAGTTTGCAGATGACAGTAGGATATCTGAATGCAACAGTAAATAGAAAAACCAGTAAACAAGAGCCGGAGATTGGAAAAAACGGGTTGAACCAAACCTCTCAAAACCCACGGGTTGATGGGTACACATCTGCGTTTGCACCGCCAAGAAGATGATGGTTGGGTCTTTGGATGGTTCTGGAGCTGAACCTAACAGTGTATACAGTCCAAACCGGGATGGCTAGCGGGATACTTGGACTCATTACTAATTCTACACCTCTCCCAGAACCTGACCCAAGGGGAGAGGGTCGACAAGGCTGAATTGAGGTTATAGAGGTTCGCAACATAGACCTCGATGGCGAAGATGGACAGCATACAACTGCAATAGATTGCTTTCAAGTCACAAGCGGTGTTGGACAGTCCAAGAGCTCACATGTCAAGTCAGTACTTATGCCGCATGTCCAGACCGGACACGTTCCATATTATCCAGGAGGTTTTCATGAGAGATGGTAATTGGGAAATGCTAGTGTTATGAACAGTGCTGTTTTCGGACTGTTTGTACTATAGTTGTTGCAAGAAAACCCTGCCCCAGGCGGTTCCGTCCGGGTTTGTGCGAAACAGTTCACTCAATTAAGTCCTTGAATATTCATCCGACAATTTAGTGTTTGGTACATGAAATGTGGAGCTTCAGATGGCACATCTTTTGGCAGTCTGGGGTTTTTTGATATCTTCAAAACTCAGCAAGCTGTTATGAAGTTATTGTCATTTTTGGCCGAAAAACGAGGTTTTTGGGCTACCGCTTGCTGAGATTTAAAGACATTGAAAATCGGGGACATCCAAAAGATGCGCCGCGCTGTGCTGCATATTTTGCATACGAAACACTAAACTCTCTGCTCAATATTTGTGGCCTTAAAGTGATAGTTCGCTTAAAAAATCGACGATTTTTGATGGGGTAGGGCCGTCGCCATGCAGACCTACAAAACTATCCAGGTCCAAACCTGGACCAGTTGCTCGCACTAGGAGATGAAACCTCTGCAAGAACTCATCAATTGCAGCGCAGCAAGCATCTTTAGCGCACCGAGACTGCGAAAATGGCTTGGTCTAGCACACGACCCAACATATTTCACCCCTCTAGGCCTCATTGGCCAAGTATTGGCTTATGTGAGTGACAGTCGAAAACTGACATTTAAGGTTCAGTGTATGGAGCACCAACCCCTGGTTGAAGAACCAAAATGTGCTAGTTGTGCACATGCAGGCTTACGATGTGATTTGGGGACTTTCTTCGTTCCAGTCCAGCAATCCTGACGTTGATTGGCAATGTGGTCGACTTGTGGCTCTGCGAACCCCAGGGGCAGTGGAAGCAGTGACGGTGGACCAGGTAGACCATTAGGAATGCCCAGGCATGTCACTGAATCTATCGCTAGGGAGTTGGAATGTTTCAAAGGAGACAGCAGTATCCCAGCTATTCCAATACTTCGACCAACTGCCTTGGATGATCTACTGCCCAGTGAACAGATAGTCGGGAAATTGTTTCTAAGAGCGGGGGATCGTACATGGCTGCTGCGAGTGACTGTGGAAGGCACCACTGATGGTGAGTGTGATAGGCCACAGGGGCAGGACAGGCAAGCACAGAACAGGGGTGGTAGTTGCGGCAGAGGAAAGTCCACATGGAAACCTGCAATGACAGCAACCATAGTGTTAGCAACAGGTTTGGACCGTCACTTCGCGTCAGGATACAGGTCGGAACCGAACTGGATCCAGATTGGCAGTCCAGGTGATCAATAAACCTGAACTCTCGATTCGGGTACGGTTCCATTGACATCTCCCTACCAGTCTGAATTGGGCCGGTTCTCAGAGGGTTGTATAGCAGGTCCATCTGTAAATTCATATCAGATGCTTGCCTTTGCTATTCGAGTATAGTACTCAGTCAAAATCGATCATTTGACATCTTGTAATGACATTTTGCATGTTTTGCATGTTGCGAGATCAACAATATTTTAATTCATGTTTTTTTTTGAATGATTTGTATTTTTGACAAGGGAGGAGGTCAATAGTTAAATTATAAGCTCAAATATCGATTCGATGCCTTCATTACCCGATCTGCATCACCAGCAATTGTTGACCCTCAGTTAATGCTGAGTTGACAGATATTGTCAGAATGGCGCCGTGACCATGTTACATTGTCTTTTGCACAGAGTGGATGTCAATACATTGGTTATGGATAGCAGCGAGGAAATCACTGACCAACTACCGTATTTACAAGACCAACCATTGTGGAGGCTCCATTCATGCTGGAGGTGGAGCAGCATTGACACAGACGATATTGCCAATAAAGGCTGCCAATACTTTGAATATGGGTAAATGCCGTAGCACAGCCCTTGGATTATACAAGATGCAACCCAAAATATCGTTGACGGTCTGTTGGCGCTAATTGACAGACAGGTGCTGTGACCATGTCAGGATCACATTTGCACAGAACGGCTGCGAATACGTTGAGTATCGACATATGCCGTAGCAGAGCCCTTGGAATATACTTGATGCAACACCCAAAAGTGTTGACACTCTGTTGACACTCAGTTGACACTGTGTTGATGCTCTGTTGACGCTCTGTTGATGTTGTGTTGACACTCTGTTGACGCACATTTTGAGGTGTAACGGTATGGACAACCATGATATTGCCTATACTGGCTGCCAATACTTTGATTAAGGATAAATGGAGTATCACAGCCCTTCGGTTTTACAAGATGCAACACACAAAATCGTTGACGCTCTGGTGACGCTCATTTTCAGACAGGTGCTATGACCATGTCATGATCGCATTTGAACAGAACGGCTGCCGATACGTTGATTATGGACATATGCAGTAGCAGAGGACTTGGAATATATGTGATGCAACAACCAAAAGCGTTGACACTCTGTAGACACTCGGTAGACACTGTGTTGATGCTCTGTTGACGATCTGTTGATGCTCGGTTGACGCTCTGTTGACGCACATTTTGGGATCAATCGGTATTGACAAACACGATATTGCCTATACAGCCTGCCAATACTTCGATTATGGGTAAATGGAGTATCACAGCCATTCGATTATACAAGATGCAACACCCAAAATCGTTGACGCTCAGTTGACGCTGATTTTCAGACTGGGGATGGGACCATGTCACGGTCTCTTTTGGCCACCAAGGCTGCCAATATGTTGATTATGAATACCAGCTAGCAAATGGCATTACAATGGACTTACTTACAAGATCAAAAACTGTTGATGCTGCGTTGACGCTCACTTTCAGAATGTGGCTGTAACCGTGTCGATTTCTCTTTTGCCTATAATGGCTGCCCATACTCTGGTTATCGATAACAGTGAGCAAATCAGTTCCCAATTAACTTATTTACCACAGATAATATCGTTGACGCTTCATTGACGCTCAGTATCAGAATGTGGCTGCTACCGTGCTGCGGTGTCTTTTGCCTACAAAGGCTGCCAGTCTGTTGAATATGAATAGCAGCAAGCAAATCACTTTCCAATTAAGTTGCTCACATATCCAAAAATCATTGACCCTCTGGTGAGGCTCAATGTAAAAATGGAGCTGTTCCCGTGTCGCTTTAATAATCATTTAGTCATTATTGACAGTCAATGAATAATATGTATCCATACTCAGTTGCATGCAAAAGATTTATGGTGTAGCAATTTCTGATCAACTGATGCAGAAGTTCTCTGAGCGATGGATAACTCAGCCCAGTGACATTTCAGCGCTTTCAGTTGGCAACTCACTGCATGTAGAGCCATCTCCTAATTTTTCATTGATAAAGCCCAACATACTCAGTTTGCCATATCCATTTCGATCCACTCGATTTTCATGACATATCATAACCAAAATCCCCAATACTAACTATGTTCACCTGGTCTAAAGGCGGAGTAATGTAGTTGGTTGTATGGATGAATGCAACATAATGGTGGTCATTCATACAGATTTGCGTTGCGCAATGACTGCTCCTTCTATTACTCGTATGTCATCACTAAGTGAAACGTTGGCAGTAAGTTCTATCTTTAGTTTAGATTGCACGTTCTCACTTATCCGTAAAAGGCAAGATGATATAGTGTTGATCAGCTGTCAATCAACTTGGTTTGGAGTTTGAACCATTTGTATAGCCCGTATGAGCCTTGCTCAAGTACAGACGAATTATCATTTCTTACACTATAGTCAGTGAAATCAAAAGAATTCTTACACATATTGAAATAGATAAGCCAACTACTTTTTGGAGAGATATGTTGTCAATAATCATATATTTTGCAGGTTGTGTACACATGACCTAAGAGCCAATACAATATGTTTACCTGAATCCATTTCATATATGGTACGTAGATATGGAGAACATATGCAGGAGTGAACGCTTAAGGGTTTAACCGGCTTCGATTTGTTAATCTGTGATGAATTGGGTATCGTGTCAGTTGTTAGAGCCGATATGCATTTGTGAGACGGTGATTGGTGGCATGCTATTTACCTATGGCTACCCTATCCCAGGAGGTTCCTTGCGGCATTGAGATTTTCCGCTGACACTATCATGTATCTCCATCAGCTCTCCAAATGTTGTCGGCACAGTCATATAAGCAAACTGATCAAATTCCAGATGAATGACTGCCTTAACAATCAATATGGCTGTTCTGGACTTCAAATCTTACAAATGATGCATGATTAACATTTGATCACACTCAACTTCAGGATGTAGCAGGGAGCATATCTCTCCATATTTTGAGTATAAAGGCTACCAATAAAACAAATATAGAAAATGATGTACTAAAGTTAATATTTTACACAGAACAGTAACATATCTGACTGTGACTATTAATAGCAAAACCCGAAAAGGAGAACTGGACACTGGAACCAAGGGTTAAAGCCAAACCCGGCAAAACCCGCAGTTTGACGGGTACTGGTACCGGTTTGGCCCACAAAGAAGCTCCAGGTCGGGTTTTTGAACGGGTTTGGAACCTAATGAAACCATTTTTGCGGTCGAAACCTGATCCGCTGGCTGGTTACTTGGATCCATTGGTAACCATAAGCTGCAACCAGCATGCCGAGACACCATGGGAGTACTGGATGGCGGGGTCTGGCCCTATTGTGGTGAACTGTTTCAAATTTGGGTTGCTGGACCTTCCTCATTACTGCTCCATATCTATTACGAATTTGAAACAAATGTGTCAAGATGGGGCTGGCCCAGCGATATTCATTGTGCCTAAAGTTGCTGGAGGACACATCCTGGCCGCAGACTGGCAATTTGTTGTTGTTTTCTGCAAAGACAAGGCCGAGACACTCACACCACATTGGTTAACCAACCCTGCAATCCACTTGAAGCTCAGCTATAACTTGCAACCTGACCAGATTTAAAACCAATCGGAGTTGCAGTTGCGGACCGTAAAGACTTAAATCAAGCCAAACCTGCCCAACGGATTTATTCAGTGATCATCATAGCCAGCTGCAGCGCCAATACTCGTTGTAAAACAGAACCATAGAGGGTTAAGCCGTTTTGGCGGTTACCGCACACTCAATCTGGTGACACAGAAGAATCCGTATCCCCTTAGATTAGACTTCGAGATGGTTCACTGCTTGCGCGAGGCTATGATATTCACAAAACTGGACCATCGCGTTTCCTATAACCCTTTCGGGATCAAGCAAGATGATCACTACAAGATGGCGTTTTGAACTCGTTACGGACAATTTGACTACCGGGTCATGCCATTGGGTCTATCTTATGTACCAGCCACATTGCAGCCTTGTAGCAATTATTGCTCAGGGCCATACATTGATGAATTCGTGGTATGCTACCTCGATAACATACTCATCTACTTGACACCCAAGAAGGAGCATGAGGGGCATATACGCCGGGTTCTGCAGCCACTCAGGAAAGTAGGCCTCTAATACACAGCAGAAACGTGTGAATTTCGAATTTAGGAAGTCGGTTTCCTGCGGTTTGTTATCACTTCCCATTGAGTTGGCATGCAATCGGACCGGATTACCCCAATCAAGGACTCGCCGACCCCGAAATAAGCTAGAGACTTCTAGGTCCTTCCGGGATTCACGAACATCTACCGATCATTTATCTGGCAATATGTTAACGTGACCCTTCCATTGACGGATTTATAACCTATAACAGAGCCTTATCATTGCAACACTTTGAAGGCTCGGCCTACTGGGAATGGGCCAGGGAAGGCAAGTTTGCGTTCGGAACACTATACAGGGCCTTCACTGCAGTGCTGAACTTCCATCATGTTTATCCGCTCAACATAATGATTGTCCAAAAGGATCCCTGTGGAATCACGGATGCAGGCATTCTCAATCAGTACAATGGTTGCGGGGTTCTCAGGCCAGACAATTCCTACTCCCAGAGGTGCTCTCCAGCCAAACAAAAATAAGATATTTATGATCGGAAGCTATTGGCCATTGTGGAAACACTAAAACAGTCGCAGCAACACCTCAAAGGGGCCAATTACAAGATCTTTATTCGGCATGATGACAAGTATCTCGAATACCTCCTGATATCCAAAGTAGAGTTCAGAAGACATTCCAGGTTGTCGGAAATTCTTTCGGTTTACGACTTTGCCATCTGGCAGCACCCTGCAGGCCGCACAGTGGCCCATCCAGATCACTCGACTACGAGATTGGCTATGAGGAGCCTGTGGCACCACTATTGGCAACTGTCTTAGTGGAACCATAAGACGATCTCATGCGAATATCAATGGCGGCCCAGGAGTGTGACTCTCTACGTGGGCAAGTAGTAATATGTCTGTTCCATGAGAACCCTGAGTCCGGTCATTTGAGAGGTCTTAAGATGACTGAGCTCATATCTAGGGATTTCTACTGTCCAATAATGAACTTGCGTGTAGGTAAGTATGTCAGAGGCTGCAATGAATGCCACCGAATCAATGCACCTTGGCACGTCAGGCACGGGATCAACAAGCCATTGCAGACACCATCATGGCCAGGCAAAGGGGTTAGAATGAACTTCGTTACTGACAGGCCCCAGTCAACGTTATCGGGCTATAGGGGGATTCTCGTGGTTATTGACTGACTGAAAAAGTGGCCAATCTACTAACCATGCTGGAACGATATCGACTTGCCGAATTGTCGCTTCTCTTGATTAAAAACACCATCTGCAAGTGTGGCATCACGGATCACATACTTATAGATAGCGGCACGCAGTCTACATGCCGGTTCCGGACCCTGGTTTGTTTTCACTTGAGTACAGACCATTGCCTCTGGACCCCGTAGCATCCTCAGATGGACGGAATGACAGAGTGGCAAAATCAGATGATGGAGCAGTATCTCAGGGCTTTCTGCAACTATGAGCAGGACAATTGGGTCGAACTCAAGCCGCGAAGCAAAATTTGCATGAGACAACCCGATACTCTTGTGTACGAGGTTGACACTGTTCTGGGCGAATTACCACTAACATCTAGTGATGCAGTTTAAGGCCCCAAATAGACCATATAGCCTGAATTTGGAAATCCAAGCAGATCCTTTCGAAGCTGGCTGGAGGAGACTCACCAAACTCTACATAAGAACTTGCAGGAGGCTCAAGGCAGGCAGACAACATACGCCAGTGGCAAAGAAGTTGTTTTCCAGGTTGGTGATAAAGTCTGGCTTGCAATGCGGCACATCCGGACGACAAGACAGTGAAAGAAGTTGGAATAAACTTGGACAGGACCATACACGGTATGTAAGGTGATTAATACGAACACTTATAAAGTATACCTTTCAAATAAGATCCTCCAACTCAACATTTGCAATGTATCTTAGCTCCACCACGATACACCTCCTGCAGGCGGCCGGCCACCATCTGAAATGTAGCCGATGGTCATCGATGGCTCTGACGAATGGGATGATGACCGGATCCTCGACTACCAGCAATGCCACTGGAAGCTGCATTATGTCATACGCTGCGTGGGTTACAGTTACATATGGCCTAGATGGGAACTTGCGGAGAATCTCCGGATTGCGCAGGAATTAGTTGATGTAATTCACCTTGAGCATCAGTGGAATCCTCGAGGATGAATCGACTGAAGCAGTGGGATTGGAAGCTAATGAGGGTTTTAGTTTGCTTACTTTCTTATGGATCTGGAGCCAGTATAAATGGCGTCAGCACAGGTTTTTACCACCTATCACAGGGCTTGGTGATTCCCCATGCACCTAATGCACCGTGACACTGCTCATGGGGAACTGATCGGTTGGGGGTCTTAATCAAGTCGTAAGGAGGCTTACACATTTGGGTTGTGGTTGCTTATTGGTTTTCTATTGTTATACACATATGCGGCAGCCCAAGGGATCTCCTTCTAAAGGGGAGAATTATGCAATGGCACTCTTGATTAGGCTCTTGCAAATGGCATGAGACGTGTCGAGGGCCAGGTAACCACAACCTTATATAGACCACTCACAATCTCTCTGTGATCGCCAGCAATTATCCTACGTATTAACTACTCTATTATAGTACCACATGTACATGTGCAACCGTATCTTCCCATACACTCTCATATGCGACAATATACCGATATACGGCCTTACGTGAAAGCCTCTGCCTGTCCCTTCGAATTCCTTGGTTAATATATTGTCAGGTATCCAACTGAGTTAAAAACTCAGACCATCATTCTTGTATTCAGTCTATCAACTTCTTTGTCCTACAATACTCAAACATCTTATGGTTTGACAACAGTTGAAAAGGATACGCAGCTCATTCACATTCAGGTCTCCGCTCCTAAAATGCCTTAATAATTCCCAAAAGTTCGTTATTGCAGATATCATAATTGCACTCACCTGATGTATATTTCTGTGAGTAATATGCCGCGGGATATAACACTCTTGTATCATCATACTGTGATCACATTCCACCACATACACAATCAGAAGCATCTGTCTCCATGATAGCTTATTGTTCAGGATCAAAATGTCGGAGAACTGATGCCATAGTGAACAGCATTACCAGATATTCGACATAGGATTGTTGTTCCGCTTCCCCTTAAAACCATTCATTCTTCTTCCTTTATCTTGCCAATGGTTCCACTGTATCCAAAAACATCAGAATGTTATGTCTGTGATAATTACAAAACCCACCAAATCATTGTACTTCAAATACGTTATTCACCCTGCCATTCTTTGTTTTGCATTCACGGCTCCAATTATTAACCATTTCAATCATATCGTCATCCATTGGCACCCATTGTATTAATATACTCAATCCCATGGATCCTAGGGTTTCCTTATGGAACTTGTATTTCGCTGGTTTCAAGTAAAGTCTAGCTTCCAAAAGACCTTGAATAATCCATTTAACATGCCACTCATGTTCTTCTTCCGAGTTACTATATATCACTATATCATCTTGATAAGCTGATGCCAAAACATCCAAAGCCTCACCTATAGTATTATAATAAATCTTTGACAATGTGCAGGAGCATTCGTTATGCTTAACTGCATCACTGTAGGTTCAAATCGGCCTTATCTTGTCCAGAAACCTAAGTAATAGTCATCCTCATTCACAACCTGTACCAAATAGTACGCTACGCGAACATGAAGCTTCTTGTATATTCGTGATTTACGAAGAACATTCAACATCGCTCATACGATACAAAGGAGGTATCAATATTGAACTGTATTACTATTGATATGATGATAGTCGATGCAAGATAATAGCTCTCCGTCCGGGTTATTTATGACCAGAACTTGTTCTGCAACAAATCACAATAATTGGCGAATACATTGGTCAGACATATTTTCTTCCAGCCTGTTCCTAAGTACAACCAATTCTGCCCTTTACATCAAATACAAGGGTCTCCAATTGAGTGTGTGACCCTTCAATCAGTGTACTTCATACTCGATGCCTGGATGATGTAGGGGAAGTTGATCAGCCGAAATGTTATAAAAACACAATATGAATTCATGATACTATTTGGGAATGAGCTCCTCCAGGGGTCATTCTTTTAAATCATTTGCCTCAATAGCGTTGTTTATATCACATAAGGATCCCTGAAATATTGTAAGCTTCCCCCTTTTAACTCTCAGAAACAATGAACATTCATTGAGCATGACAATATTTTCTCAAAATGACTGTTCTGGTCGAATTTGTGGTTCAAATAATCATTTGCCTTGGTGACGAACTTGTTGTGGAGGTTGTTCTGTAACTGCTTGTACTGTAATTCGTGTGTTGTGACAATGTGTGGTAAAGTATTGTGAGCCAAGCATAACCGTGTTGGACATGAACTGTACTGCCGTATTATATAATCGCTGCAAAGGAATTCCAAGGAGAATTGTATAATGTCCTAAGATTGTAACTAACATAGGCAACTGTTCATTATGATCCTGGATTATTACCCCAACTGTCACACTATGTGTATTATCAACAGATTCTATAAATCTTCCAACGATAACTTCGACTTGACATGTTTCTTTCAGCTCTTCAAGTTGTATTTGGCAATGGTGAGGAAAGTGATGATCCATTAATGCAATGCCTATAGCTCCGCAGTCAATCAGCGCATGTGTACATATATCCTTGTCATTCACAGTCAATGTACAGGTTATAACTAAATATTGCCTTTCAATTGATCATACCAGTACCTCTACCATGCTAACTGATACATACGAAATTCAAAAACATTTTGCAGCATTTGAAACTTTCACTTTCACTGTCACCTAAGGAGCCATCTTTCTTTAATTAACTCAATCATTTCCTGATTGCGTAGAACCTGTCTGAGTTCCTGCATCTTGAAACGCTGTTCGTACCACGCTCAACGCCAGAGCCTTCTTCCTCGCAGCATATTCCGCCGCCATGTGGGTACACCCAGCACAGTATATTCACCTTTTGTCCCTAAACATCTATGCCCTGTTGTTACTCCGAATTCCTCCTTTTGCATACACTATGGTCCATAGACTCACGTCCGGTGTATCCCACAACTGATCCAGCCGGAGCTGTTGCTGGGTTCGTTCGAGCAGTTGGAGCCCTGGGGCAAGCGGGAAATCCTACCTCTCCTCCTGTTTCCGGTGCCGCATTTTCGGACCTTCACTGACAAAGGTTATTATCCGGTTTCTGACACACTTTAACCAATGACGGAAGCTCCTCCGCCGGACCACTATACGTAAAGGAATCCCTGATTTTATCTGATAATTCATAACCAGAGGCAATTTAGCAGGGCCGCTGGATTCCATACAAGATCACCAGAAATAACTTGGCACTATGTGTTGTTCTGAGAGAACTCTTGGTTCATTTGTTTGAATTCCCGCATGTTCCATTCCAAGGTTGCTACTCAGCTACAGTCCTGAACTAGTGCTTCCAGGAGATGGATACAAGTTGTTAGGTCTTTCAACCCACTCATTCGGACCTCACAGACATATGACATCATATGGCGCAAACCTAGGCCCCAAAGGCAGGTGAATGTCTACCGTAAGATTCAGTCAGCAATTTGTATATCATAACCACTGCGTCCAAGGTAAACATCTTCCTATGGCCCCATTCATCTGCCAACAGAGCTTCTGGCATTTATGAATCCCAAACCCATCCCCTCACATTAAACCCGATTGCCCCAACCTGTTGCACCGGAATCTGGGTTTCAGGTAGGATGGAGGCTGAATACTTATTGCTAGGTAGTCGGTCATCTATCGATTAGTGAATCAGAGTGGAATTCAACTGCCAGACCTCCTGAAGAAGACATTCATCTTCCAATTTGAAATTTATTATGATGAGAACAGCGCTTGATACTGAACATGTATGATTTGGATGGACGACTTGCTCACCAGGGACTTGCTTTTGAACCTACCTTCGACCTCGGTGGGTGTGATTTGTCCTCCTCCATGATCTCTTTCAATTGCTTGGTGATATGTTGGGCTGGTGAGCTCATACTCTGGTGCACCAACTGTTATCAACAGTTCCACAAAACCTGCAAGTGCTCTTGGTTTGGATGGCAAAATCGGGTTGATTCGATTCTGGACCCATGCAAACAATACCCGACCCGGTGACTCTAACCAGGTCAAACCCAGACTCCTACCCTTCAGACCCCAGATTTTTCCAGATATGCTTACATCACTCGGTGGCTATCTCTGGTTCGGCGTTTCGGGTTCAATTTATATGGTCACAATCCCATATACTACTGCAAATCCCAATGTATTGACATATGTACGTCCCTGTGTTCTTTTGATTGATCGGGTGTATTAGTGGTCAAAATGAAGAGAGGCATGTGCCCTACCACATCCGGCAAAGTAGTGTCAATCCAACATCAACAATTGTTGGTTGTGAATCATGGGTAGTGTTGGCAAAGGGTCCGGGTAACCCGCCAGTGGTCTGTGTTTGGACTTCAAATAGGGGTTCTTTCGATTCTCAACCTGGCCAGAGACCAGACCTGCTGACTATTGGCGGGCGTAACCCGGACCCGTACCCGTCAAGCCGCGACTTGTTCCAGGTTTGGCTAGACCTGTGGAGACCAATCTCTGGTCCTGCTTTGCCCATTTCACATTTATTGTTGCATTCAGATATGCTACTGGTAATCGTAACATATTAACATGGGTACATTACAATTTATTTTGGGGGTATTTGCTGCCATGATGTGCGAAACTGGCATACTCATGCGCCCTACCACTGTCTTAATGTGAGTGTCACCTGAGCGTCATTGATATTTGGTCTTGCATCTTCGGTAATATCAGTGGCGCTTGATGACAAGCATCCAGAAAGAAGCAGATGGCAATGTTCATAGGCAGATATCTATGGGATATTCCCACTGCATCCTCCGGGACAGTAACAACTTATCTCATTTACAGAGCTACCACTAAGTATTCTTCAGCCTTTTAGAGTATAATAACACTGAAAACAATGTATATAGACTATAACGGCCACATCACACTGTGATTAACCATGATGGAAGTACAACAAGAGTTGACACTCTGTTCACGCTCATTTTGAAGATGGGGCAGGATGCGTTTCACTTTCACGATTGCCTATAAAGGCAGTCTGGATTCAGTTTATGAGAATGTGGAACCCGTCGACCCCTAGATTACTCATCATACACGACCAATAATCGTTGACCCTCAGTAGATGCTCATTTCCAAGATTGGGCATGGAGGGTAATGCAATCTGTTTTGCCTATAAAGGTGGGCAAAAATTCCTTTATGACTGACTACAACTTACCACCAGTATGATGTGCCAGGATGTATGACGAACAATCGTCGACCCTCAGTTGTCGCTCATTACCATGACAGGGCATGGAGGGTATTCCAATCTATTTGGCCTATAAAGGTGTGCAAAAATTCCATTATGACTGACTACGACCTATCAGCAATGTGACGTCCCAGAATGTATGTCCCAAAATTGGTAACGCTCTGTTGACACACATTTCCAACCTGGGGAAGGGACAGTAGTGCAATCAGTTTGGCCTATGAAGGCCACCAAAAATATCATTATGACTGACTGCAACATATCGCCATTGCGATTTCCTAGGACGTATGGTTAAAAATCATTGACGCTCTGTTGACTCTCATTTGCAAGATCAGTTTCAGAGCGTGTCTCCTAAATTTGGCCAATCAAGGCGGCCAATACTTCAATTATGTATAACAATGAGTAAATCAAGTCTAAATTACGAGACTTATATGACCTACAATTGTTGAGAAATCTGTTGACACTTATTTTGCCACAGCTGGATCCACAATATGCAATCATTTCGTGTGGCATTGTCCATCATCCAGATTGTTTTCCCAGCCTTTCTGGCATTTTCATTTACTTTCTTCTTGATTACTACATTGTTCTTTAATAATCCATAGATATATAGAATAATAATCTGCAACATTGTGTGTCTTTCGTTCCATGCCGGTCATCAGCTGCCGGCTCTCTCAATAGGCTGCACCGGTCTTCAAAATGGATGTTAGCAACACAACCACACAACAGATAGTGTACTAACCAGTGTATGGTCCATTATCAGTCAGCATATCTGTCTCATAATCAGTGTCGTGCTGGCTATGCTGATAATGATCGAAAGATTTTGCACCCGGCACAGGTGAATGCAAATGCCTATGTTGGGCGGATATAGTGATGATTTGGGAAGATTGAACCCCGGAAGTGTTACCGGTTGTGGCAAGTGGCGTGCCAGGCCGAAGTGACATCAGGTCTGGAGTCCGCTGTCTGAGTCGGTCCAGTGGAGGTGCACATGATTCTTTGGGTCTCTAACATGTCTGTGTATGTTGTGAAGTACAAATTTAGCATGGAAGACATCCAGGTGTGTGGTTTTGATGAAGCATTACTGGTTGTTGTTGTACCGCAACGTTATCCTGTTCATCCCCATTCAACTCAACACTCGGCTTCATCTCTTCTCAGACCTTGGTGCATGGTTTCTGAATGAGGTATTTCGTTGCTTCTGTGGTGGCATGCAGAGAGCCTTCTTTGGCCAATTAGGCCATATTCAACGCGAGGCGCATCTCGGACTGTTCCCGCATTAAATGACCTCCTTCCCATGCCATAGTAGCAGACATGTTGAAAATCTACCAAACATTAGTTGCTGCTTCAAACAATGACATTCAGCTATTACCTCTACCATTTACACTTCCATAGCCTCCTCTAAGGTGATTACAGCCTGTTTCAACTACTCACGACTATGCTTATCCCGAAATTTTTACCCACATATCCCATAGGTGACAACACCATAATGTTGAATTTCGTTGACGGGGAGGACAAATGCCTGTGTCGAACATAGAAGTTTCCCATTACGGGCAGCAATTTATTCATTACGTAGCTCCCTACCGACACCTGCTGTACGGTATACGGTTAATTGACGGCTGTGTATCTCGATACAGACATACTTACGTTTAACTGCATGATGCTTCTTGTTCTTGCTTCTCCCAGTCTTACAGACTATTTTTAACTGGGCATCCAGGGTCATATGTTTGGTGGCTGCATTGGCAGCATTGTGGTGAACTAACTTGTGTCTGCACTGTTGCTGTGTGCCAAGGATTACCAAATGTAATGTAGCGCCTTCCGAGCGGCCGGAATTGAATCCGCTGTCACCTGTCACCGGTGACTGAGTATCCATGATACACTGGAGTGGAATAGGAGTGGAAGATAATAATGACATGAAGTGGGAAGACCTGAGGACTATATAGTTAGCATCATGTTGGAATGGAATAAATAGAAGCCAACATGATCTTTATACCCAAAATGAATTCTGCAGAGTATGGCTGCAGGTTGCAGCTGTTTCCCACTGCCCTGCAATTTGAATAAGTTGGTCCAATGAAGCTTGTTTATTTAAAGGGATACATTGCTGTGTACGACACCCGGTATAGCCTAATTGTTACATATTAATGTGATATTGTTCAATGGAAAGGACATCTGCTGTTGTGTGTCTGAAATAATCCCGGGATATTACTTGAAACAGACGCTAACAATCAAGTTATGTTGTACTGTTAGCTTCACTATTCCAGATTTATTCACAGTCAAGAGGGAGATTTTGCTTTCTTCAAGATGAGTAAATGTACCAACCTTGACATACAAGATGCAGCTTGACTCCAGATTGTCCATAACTTGCAACATCCAACATCTCACCCAACAACAAATTCAACACAAACAACAATAGTCAATGCTCCAAAAAACATCTTTTCAACACTCCCGGCGGGCTAATCTGGCAAATCAACAAAGCAGTTCACCCAAGACATCATCAAGCGAATGAAGGCCAAAGTATCTTGGAAGCAGAAAGCGTCCAAGCCTTTGGGGAATTGGGTAGCTTGCGATCCAATCAGAAGGTCGTGGCTGAGAAACAATGAGAAACGCACTTCTTAAGCAAGAAAAATGATGAAAAAAGAATTGAACATTATGTTGAGAGAGAGATTACTGGGACAACAAAGCATGTTGAACACACAGATTAACCAATTAAGTAGGAGTAGGAAGATACAGAGGCAGCTGAAAATGCAGGATTGACGACCAGAGAGTCTGATATAATATACCGGGAGATGATGGTTGCTATCGAAGACAGTGTGAGGGCTATGATATGTTCGGATGATGGGGATGATGGGGATGATGAAGCTGATGAAGAGACTGAGCGGGGCCAGCTCAGCTAAGATGATGAACCTCACTAGGTGATGGGCACAATCACCAAAATGGAGCAGCAATCCATGGAGAGGTTTCGCCAGAAGCAGAGGAAGCTTGAAGAATTGACCCAACCGGGATGAGAGGATGCTGCCAACTATATCTGGGAAAGAGATAAGAAGAATGGCACATCAGAATTAATGGTTCCGGCAGTCTTTCAACCGCTCACCGATGATCATGCAGTGGCACCTGCACTGAACTCTTTCAATGAGCTAACGGAGTGTCTTGACACTGCTCAATATGAATCTGGTTGCATGACGACCATCATGCACCATTCACTTATGTATCCAACTTCAGAACTCTCCGCACAGGCCTCGTGCGCATGGCTGAGATATGTAAAATTCATTCTGGTACGTCATGGAAATGGAGGAGAAGGAGCTGGATGAGGAAATGTCAATGAAGAGGAGCAAAATTTACGAAACACTATTGAAATGATCTACATTCCGTAAATTGGCAGCCAAAAGCGCAGGAATGTGATCGGGCCATGTCACTTCTCACTCAAATATTCTGGATAAAGGTTAATTAGACATTTTGTGTTAAAAAAGCTCCTGGATGCAAACAATGATATTTAGAAATGCAATATTGTATGTCAATAACAAGTATAGGATTCAGTGGATACAATTATTTTGCATACAAACGCGGTTTTGATTTGATTAATGTGAGCGTCAATGGTGAGTCTATAAGTTTTGGCATTGGGTCTTGGAAAATCCGATGAGCTGCGTTGCGACATTAGCTCATAATTGAACTATAGACCATCTTTCTACACAACAATGGTTGTGATAACAATGTTATGATATAGTAGAAATTTGTGTCAATGGAGCGTCAACGACTTATGGTCTCATATCTTGGCAAAACCAAGGGCTGTCTGGTGAGATTTACCCATAATCGAATGTTCGGCCACCTTTCTTGGCAACACTTGTGGCGACAATATCACTTCCCTGTCCTAAATAGGAGCGTCAATGGAACATCAACGATTTCAGGCCTTGCAACGCAGACAATCAAGGGGCCTTTTGACGACATTAATCGATATTCCAACTCCAGGCTACCTTGTTAAGTGACCATAATGTTGACAACGTTATCACTATGCCCTCACAATGAGTGTCACCCGAGCCTCAAGAATTTTCGACCTTCCATCTTTGAAAATAATTGGACTGGGCAAAAATTTTATCCATCATCTTACAATCGGCAGCCTCTCTGGGGAAAAATGCTTGCGACAACATGATTACTATGTTCCACAATGAGCATCAATGAAGTATCAACGGAGCATCAACGGAGCGTCAACGGAGCGTGAACGATATTCGATCTTGCATCATGGATACCCTAAGGGAAATGGAACGTACCGAACCCACAATCCACCTATCGTCAGGCTTTATTTTCACCGATGTTACTGACTATATTGTGTCTGCCTCCTACAATTAAGCGCCCACAGAGCGTCAACACTTTTAGTAAAGACTCAGCAAGCGACATAGCTCGTGTTAGCAATGGGTCCAAATTCCCGGGTCGGTTCCGGGTCTGGTTCTAACCCGGAACCAAACCATTGTAACGGGTTTCCATACAAAACCCGCTCCTCAAAGGTCAACATTTCTTGCTCCAATTAACTATTTGAGTTCTGATCGTATCACAACCTGATGAATACGTAGATTGTGCATTTTTAATCGCTGTTTGACCTCCCGCTTTCACATTTGCATTCCAACATGTATTCGTTGAGTCGCGATCGAAAACCCGCCAATTTCGCTTAAATTCAAACTGCATTTCAAAGCCACTCAACGAATATCAGTCGGATTGCATATCTGAAAGCTGGAGGTGAAGGAGCGACTAATGCTGCACAATTTATGTACTGATCATGTCAGGATACAATCAGATCTCAAATACTTAATTGGAGCCAATGTTGAAGGAACCGTAAAATGGAACCGCAGTCCGGTTCGAACCTGTCCCCGAACCTGGCGGGTACCCCTGTTTTCCGGGTAACAACCCGGACATGACCATCCGGTCCGGTTCCAAACCAGGACTGCAGCCGGGTAACCCGGAACCATTGGTAACACTTGACACTGCAATGCAGTGCATTACTCTGTTCCTAAATGGAATTTCACGCGGTCAGTCTTTGCAATCTCTCCTTGTATACAACTTCAGAAATATACATGCAATGTTTCAGAGATCTGATTTTTTGTTTCGAGGTCTAGAGCGAATATTTGGGAACCTGCATTGTGCATTACTATAACGTCACTATCAGCAGCATCTCGTTTGAGATGACACATCTTTCCAATTCCCACTGCCATGTCGCATTCACAATCTATAGATACCTCATTGTCACATGACATGATCTCTGCCAAAAATAAACGTTTCTTTATTCATGATTTGAATGACCATATATTACAAATCATCTTCAATTCGTGGTGCGCTTCAATCAATGTTGCCTACATATGTCCTATTGCATGGAAAAACTCTGGACATGAGGCTTCAGGGAGATTCTATTTGCACTGCGGAATCGAGGAGACTGGCAACCCTGGAATCATATGTATCATTTCTCATCAAGTTTTTCACGATCCTGCAGTTCATGGGACCAGCTCAATGCGGAAACACTTGCTGGCAATACCTCACATCACAAATTTAAATGAGTTGCCCGAGTGAGAAGATTCTGAATTGACTAATCCAACGGCCGAGAAAATGGCTTTGACGATCCTAAAGAATTATGGAAGTCGAGCAATTCCCATTGTAAGTTTGCAGAGGAAAGTCTAACTTCACAGTCTGCTCAATCTTTACTGATTGAAATGAGAGACAAAATTTCCGAAACTGGCAGCTAAGGGCATTGAAACTACCAAATTTCACCAACACACATGGAATCACTACCTGATATTAAGATTTCCTGCATCTCATATTCCCTGCAATGCTATATCAAATCTCGAGCTACGATGGTCATATAAAGCATTGAGCTGCAAGCTGGTGCTGCTGTCGGCCACCACTTTTACTAACATTTGGCGGAGAGAATATGCACTGACTGTCGATGCGATTCAGAAGCTATTGTCGTTACTAAATAAAGTTTGTTTAGCTTTGGACGGATGGACATCAACTGATAAACTCGCCCTGTCATCAGGCATTGCTTACTATATATTGTGAAATTGTGCATTGCATGAAGTACAACTCAGTTCCGATGTGGTTGATCGTCTGTTCATTTCCCGTTTCGGAAGCTAATTCTGGATGACAGGTCGAGGGCAACCATACTGGAGCGATGCTAGCTGCGCATTTCAAGAATGTTTTTAATCGATTTGAACTTACGGACGGCCGTTTGCTTCCAATTTGAACCAATAGTGCTTCCCCAGATAATTCGATAACTCGTGAGCTACAAGCAACTCTTGAGGACTCTGGAATCGAGTGGCCTGCATTGAGGAACCACATACCATGCACTGCGAATGTCATACAGCTGTCTTTAGGTGCATTCTTGAGCAGTCTCGGTGTAAAAGGCTGCCCCAAATATTGGGAAGCACGTGAGCATGATCAGAAATTTGGAGACAAAGAAAGCATAGACATTGGAAAGAGTCAAAAACTTCGAAAATAGGGCAAAGCTAGAATCAACAAGGTGTCGGCCATGAAAACAGGTTTCGCAAAGGTATTTGAGAAAGTACGTACTTCATGATATTTTGAATGTTCTGAAACTGACCAACATAAAGCAGAAAATACTTGGTGTATTGATTACACTCCCACCAGGCTGTCGAAACAAGTTTATTGACTGTCAAAAAGCGAAGGTCCAAATCTCTGAACTACTGATTATGGATATGAAGACTCGTTCGAACTCGAACCTGGAGTCGCTCAAGCGAGCCAACCGATTACACGAAGTCTCACACAAGTGGCTTCACAATCTAAAATACACTGAATACCGACCACCTTTCACAACTCACAACGAATGGACTATTGTAATGTATGTTACGGAATTGTTGATGTCATTCCGATATTGGCCCCTGTTCATGGCTAACAGGCATACACTCCCATCGCATCACGTTATCACAGTATACAACGACATATTTTGTCACATGGACTGCGTAATGTGAGCTCTTGTTAATAATAAATGTCAATGGATGGAAAACTTGCTCTTTGCCATGAAGCTAGGCCAACAAAAGCTGTACAAATACTAAGCTGAAGTGACTCCCTCGAAGGGTATGCCTCCCATTTCGACACATATCTGCGATCCATTCTAGAAGTTGGGATCGTTCAGAATGTTGGACAGGGGAATGGATATTAATCATGAGAACAAGACATCCTACACTTCCTAATACCAAGAGGCCTTTCTGAAGTATATGGAGAATGAATACTGGGCCAAACATCGATAGGTAAAGGTCATTGAACCAGACCGCATTGTGAGTAGCATTTGGGTCCCCTCCGCAAAGGTTTCAGGATCCGGGCAATCATCTTTTTATTGATATGATTTTTCAAGCGATAATGAACAATACCTAAAGCCCAACAATGTGGCTGGGATGACACCCGGACGAAGTTATCGCGATCCACACTTATTGACTTCCACCAGTCTCTATTTGAATTGACCGCCTGATGCACCCAAGAACTGGAGGCAAATTAATCTGAATCTCAATAAGTACCACTCTGACACGATGAATATCAACACGACAGTTTGGATACCGGATATTACTGACTGGTGGTGGTAACTGGAGGAAATCCACTCAAGGTAGGTTGATCTCTCCAATTTGGCGTAGGACATATTGTCAATAATACCACACAGTGTCAGAGTCCAGACCAGTATTTCCCTTGGCCGAGATGGTATGGGCTGGAGGCAGTCAAAAACAACAGGCAAGACCCTTGGTGAAAAAGTCGTTGTAAGGTAGATTGCTTGAGGCAATAACGAGACTTTGGAAGATGCTTACCCAGAATTGATACCAGGACCACAGGAAATGACTTGCAGATGATGAAAGAGGCGGCTGAATAGACATTGCAGAGAATGGCCAAGGTTCACAACTTTATGGAGATGTGGCAGTGCAGCCAAAACCTATCTGATACCAAGAACAAATCTCGTCCTCAAAACAAGCATATGCCCACAGTAGGATATATTTCAGATACGGAAGAAATGGTAAAACCATACTCGTCACTCTTTCATCATGATCGTGCGGCTGCATTCACATTGTCAGACAGATCTCCTTTCCCACCAACTTTCTCTACAAAAGACATCCCTACAGGACGAACTCAAATAGTAAATGTTTGCTGAATCCCAAAATTCAACTGCCATCCAGTCAAAAGTGATGAGGGTAGGGCACCTGAGAGCATTTCGGACACTCAAGATCAGCTAAACTGGAATGGCCACTTAGATAATCCAAATGACACCGAAGACGATTGAATCACAGTCGTTCACTCTGATAATGAGCCACGCAACAGCATTGAGGATCCGGAATGCTAATTGGAGTTTGCTTTGAGCACCACACCAAACGTTTCCGGATTGATTCGGCCCACTCGGAAATAAAAGAGGTAGGCTGAAATTGTGTTACTGACGGTCAATGCAATCGAAACGAGGACCAGTAAGGGAGTGAAGAAAATGTAGGACATAATGCGTCAATGGTACACCAGCTTCTTTCTGTATGTTGACTGAGAGTATTAGTTAGGGATATATTATGGGCGAATGTTGAGCAGTAGCTTGTGAATATCGGTTGATAAACAGATGTACCACAGGCACAATGAAGGTTTTGGCAAGAAACATAGATGTTAATCTGCTGTGAGTGAACAGGGCAAGAATGTTACTGCGCTCGGCTTTGCCACACGGACAAGTCTGAATCAGCCAGAAAGACTCCCAATACGTTCAAATCATGATGTAAACTATTCTCGATGGCAGCAGATGTTAAATGGAGAATTCATGAAAATGATCCTCATCGGAGAGTCAATGATTGGTGGTTTTGTAAGTACGGTAATTAAATACTGATTTCATCGCTGTCATGCATAATGGGTATATTGGCTGTTTTGAAAGACAAAAGAGCCGGGAGCTCGGTCACTGCCCAATTCTGAGTATTAGTATTAACAGAGTGTGAATGATTTTTAGCTTCATATCTTGGGTCATTTATGTTCCAATTGGTTGCAGACATCCAGTTATCAGATATTGGCAGCCTTTACAGATATAAACAACTGCGACAGGCTCCCAGCCACATCCTGACAATGCGCGTCAACAGACTGTCAATGATTGTTAACTTTGAATATTGGGCAATTTATGTTCCTATCTGTTGCAGACCTCCATTTATCAGCCATTGGCAGCCTTTACAGGCATAAACAACAGCGACATGCTCCCTGCTGTATCCTGAAAATGAGCGTCAACAGGCATCAATGATTTTTGGCTGCAATTCTTGGGTAATTTGTATTATGATTGGTTGCAGACCTCCATTTATCAGCGATTGGCAGCCTTTACAGGCATAAACAACAGTGTCATGCTCCCTGCCACATCCTGAAAATGGGAGTCAACAGATAGTAAGTGATTTTTGAATCTCATCTTGGGTAATTTATGTTCCGATTGGTTGCAGACATCCATTTATCCAATATTTTCAATATTAACAGGCAAACAGAATCGAGAAATGCTCCCTGCCGTATTCTGAAAATGAACGTCAAGGGAGTGTCACAAGGTATAATTGTTGCAAATTTGGTAATCAAGGCAACATGCGGATGGTTGTGTTCATAACGGAATTATTGACCACCTGGATAGGCAAAAATACAATATACAACATGTAAATCACCAATTCCAAATTAATTGATATTGCAAGATGCAAAGCAAGCAAAACTGTATTATTGGTTGTTGAAACATGATTTTGATAAGATACTATTAACAAACTGCAAAAACAAGAGCGTTATATGAATCTTTAGATAGATCCGCTGGGCAACCCGGGGACAACCCGGCCAATTCAGACGGGTTGCGAGATTACCATAGAACTGTACGAGTGTTGGTGGTTCGGGTTTGTTGACAACATGGTATGGCAATTTAGCAACTATTCGATTTGAACCCAAACGCGGACCCGAAGTGACAGTCCGGAACTGTTTGTAACTCTAAACTTGGTTAATCTGGGGGGCGACGGGTTGCAAACAGTCCTAAACACAGTAATGGCTGCCATTATAGGAAGAAGTGAAACTGCGATGTTTCCTACCCCATCTTGAAAATGATAGTCAACGCAGCATCAACAATTTTTCCTCTTGCATCTTTGGTTATATGATACCACTTGATCAGATGCATCCATGCACAAGGATATGGCAGCTTGCATAGGTGAATCTGTAGGGGATTTTCCTGCCACATCCTGCAGGACAGTAACAACATATTACATCTCCAGATCTACCAGTAAGTTTTCTTGAGCGTTTTGACATACAATGACAGTCCAAACGATCTATATAGATAATAACGGCCATGTCACGCTGTGATTGACCATGTTGCAAGGCCAACAATCATTGACCCTCTGTTGACACTTATTTTCCAGATAGGGTGGGGAGCCGGTTGCTGTCTGTTTGTCCAATACTCGTATGCAATACTTCCTTTATGACTCTCTGCAACATATCGCTCCCCAGATTACCCAAAATACACGAAGAACAATACTTGACGATCATTTTCAATATGTGGTAGGATGGGTTTCACAATATGTTTTGCTTATAATGGTGGCCAGAAATTGCTTTATGATTGTTTGGAACCTATGGGCTGTTGGATCACCCAGGGCAACAGTCCAAAAATCGTTGACGCTCTGTTGACACTGATCTCAATGTATTGTATAGCCAATATCTTCTACGATCCATGATTATAAAAATAATTATACTCACTTATTGTTTGCCTTTCTGTGTGATATCGACTAAGCCCATTGCCAAAGCCATGTCTGGTAATATTATTGCACAGACCTCTCTCATTCTCCAAAAATTGATATATCTAACTGAATATTACATTTCGCTAGCTATACTTTTGTTTATGAACAATTATCCTTATATGACTGCTTACTTTTCCCCCATATTATATCTTTAAGTTCAATTCTCCCTCAAGCAACATATAAAACCAGCTGAAAACATATTAAATCAATCTGTCCTACTTATTCTTGTTTCCTTTATTCCTCATTGTTTCCATTGCACTGTCAGTCATTAACCCCTTTTCAGCCTGTTTCATAGATGTCCAAGTTGGCCAAATACATCCAGGACAATGTGGTGCTAAACACACCATCCGATGCTCTGGGATATCTGAAGCCTTGAAACAATTAGATAGGTGTACCTGCGATTCATCGTCACATTCACTGTTGTCGTTGTTCTTGTTTTGGAAATTTAAGTCACCATTCAAGTTAAGCCAATTTTCAGTGTCAGAAATGATTTCAGGTGCACTATCCCCATCTATTTTGACTGGATGGTAGCCAATCCTTCTGATTCAGCAGACATTTGAACCTTGAATTTGACCTCCAGGGAGGTCCTGGGCAGACAAAGCTGGTGGCAAATGTGATCTTTGGAACAATTTAAATGCAACCACACAAGCATGTTGAAAATGTGACCAGAATGCTTCGATGATATCTTTGGTATCTGATATGTATCCTACAGCTGTCATTTGCTTCATGTGAGGGTGAGATTCCTTCTGTGCAGCACATATTTTTTGGCTGCCTTGCCACATTTCCAAAAAGTCTTGGACATTGGCCATTCTGTGTAGTTGTCATTTCTCCCGTCCATGCTTCAATTCCAAGTCATTTTCAGTTGCCGCTGTAACCATAGGTGCACACTCACTCATCAATGTTCCTGGATTACCTCGCGCAAAGAGCCCTATTACAAATTTTTCCTGAACCGTCTTGCTATTGGTTTTAGACTGTCTCCAGCCAATAACATCCAGCCCAAGAGAGAAACTGGCATCCACTCCAACCCCATGTGGTATAATAGAGAACATATCCCATGCTGCATTGGCAAGATCGGCATATGTTGAGTGCATTTCATCTAGCTGGTACCACCAGTTGGTGATATCGGATAACCAATATGCACCGCTAATCTCGATGGGGTCAGAGTGGTAATCAATAAGATTTTGATTAACATGACCTCAATTCTTTTGTGATGCAGGCAGTAAATGCAAATACTGTCTAGCGGATGGCACTAAGCATGCTGCGTGATCGCTTGGTCTGAGTGTTGTTTCAGCAATGCTATTACACCTTAAGTATTTCTCATTATCGCTGGACAAATCATAAGGATCAAATGATGGTTGACCAAATCCAGAAGCTGTTACCCAGCGGATGTTATTGCTGTGCGCAAGATTGTCGAGTTTAATGGTGGACATTTGTCAATGTTTCGTTCTGTATTCGCTGTCAAAAAGATTCAGAAATGACTCCACATTTTCTGTAGTTTATGAATTCTCGTCCTCAGGATGAATTTCCATCACCTTGTCCCACGTCCTAACTGATTGAACATTGCGGAATATATAAACGATAGGTGCTGAAATGAGATGCAGACCAGTCATTGGAGTGACTTCAGACTAATATGTGGACAACTTTGGGCATGCAACCTTGATGGCAAACTATCGGTCATGCTTCCATTCTGTCTACTTCTTGGGCAAAGCTCGCATAATGCCAGCTATATGATTGAACATGGTATTGTAGACAGTGATGATATGATGCAGAGTAACAGTATGCCATTTCGACTTCGAAAGATTGCAGTATAGGAATTGCCTTGAAACATCTCTACCGCACTTCAGGATATTTGATTTATACTGTGTTGTGCCGACTGGCTGGTAATCACTGTATTATGGATTCCGAAGCGATTCCCAAGTGAATTTTTTAAATCCGTAGACTCCCTCATGTAACTCTAGTCTCGAAAGCTACCTTGTTTTCACATCTACAACAGGTAGTTCTGCAATTCATACTGTAGCGTTTTTACAGTCAATTAACTTGCATCGATGACCAGGGGTCTGCATAATATATAAAGTAAGCATTCTCTGCTATTTGAAGGTCAGTTTCAGGTCTTTCAAAATGTCTAGAAATACATACTTCTTGATAGCCTTTGCCAAATCTGTTTGCATAGCGGTCACGTTGTCAATTTCAGCATTGCCCTCTTTTCGCAATCTTTAACTGATCACAATGCCTGGGCTTCCATTCTGTCCACATTGCTGATCACACTCTTGGGCTTCCCAAGACGTCGTGTGGCTTTTTACCCCATGATTGCTCCTGAATGCACCCAAAGCAAGCTGAATGAGTTGCGCCATAGGTGGTATGTTGTTCCATATTGGAGGCCACCCGATTTCAGCGGCCTCAAGGGTTAATTGTAGTTTCCGAGTTACCAAGTCATTTGAAGAAACATCAGCAGTCTTAATTCCTCGTAAACAGCTATCAGCAAGCTCGAAACGATCTCGAACAATTTCACACGGCATTGTTAGCCCTGCTCAAGTATCTTGACCCTTGATTGATTATTCTTAATTAGCATTCGAACTAAGAACAGAACATGAAATCAACCGCATCAAATGTGACTTGAATTTCTTTCAATGCCCTACTTTGATTCGTATAGGAAGCTATGACCAACGTATTCCCTAATATTTTTTTTGATATCCACCCATCTAACACCAAGCTAAATTTATTTATTGATGCCAATTGCCTTTCAATTGCATACACTGTCAGTGAGTATTCCCACTAGGAAATGTTGCTAAGGGTGCTACCAGATGGAAGCACCAGCTTGCTGGTTAATGGATCGAGTGACAGTTATAGATTGGAATTTGATACAGCATTGCATGGAATATGGGCTGGAACAAATAGAAATATGAGCTAACCATTCTAAGTATCTTGGAGAAATTTGGCATTCAGGTAGGCCATTTTTGCTGGTTTGGAGCATTCGGGCTGTCAATTGTGTTAATATATAAACAATCTAATGGTTGAATATGAATATCTTTCGTGAACTTACGATTGTAATTACCTGACTCCATTGGCTCTTCAATATGACCAATGTGATGCCATCAACTGTTGTACTTGCCAATTCACATACTTCCAACTCTGTTAATTCGTTAAACATTGTAATGGGTGCTTTTGCCAGGAATCGTTTCCCCAAGGAGCAGATCCCATGTTCTGAACAATGGCAAAGAAGCTGATGACAAATGATCCATATGATGCCAGGGCTGACGATCTACTCAATTCTGCAGTGCAAATAGAAATGCCATGCAGGTGCATGTCTAGAATTATCCCAAGCTGTTGTACTCTTCGGGTCCACATTCCTTCAAGCTCAACAAGCATGGAATATAATTTGTAAATTGAGGTCGCTTAAATCCCGAATAAAGTCACACTCATTTTTGGATGATATCATAACCTCTGGGCACAAACCATTTATATACTCGCAATCTGACATGTTTTCAGGAATCTGGAAGCTTTGTAATTTCGGTTGAGAGACTTGCAAAAGTTACATTATTGTTGAGTAGAGCACTCGTGTTTGAATAATGACTCTTTAGCTACACACAAGACAAAAGTATGACCTGTGAGATATTGCATGCATAGTTGTGAAGTTGTATAGAGGGTCAAACTGACAAGGTTGACCATTGAAAACCACGATTAGGAACACCTCATTGCATTTCATCGCTATGAAGCTTACTGAGTCCCACAAAAGCTGTTGCCGCTCTGCTGACCCACAGGTTTAGCAGGCAATATTGGTAATATTTGTGGCATTGTTGCCCAAGAAGGCCACCAATTTAAGTATTCTGGGTTGATGTCGATGTACAGCAGTTCGATTATGCAAGCTGCATGAACAATCATCATTGATACTCTGTTGACTCTCTGTTGATGCTCTGATAACGCTCTGTTGATGCTCTGTTGACGCTCTGTTGACACTCTGTTGACACTCTGTTGATACTCTGTTGATACTCTGTTGACCCTCTGTTGATGCTCTGTTGACGCTCTGTTGAAGCTCTGTTGACGCTCTGTTGATGCTCTGTTGACGCTCTGTTGACGCTCTGTTGACACTATGTTGATGCTCTGTTAATGCTCTGTTGACGCTCTGTTGATGGTCTGTTGAGGCTCTGTTGAAGCTCTGTTGACGCTCTGTTGACGCTCTGTTGACACTCTGTTGATGCTCTGTTGATGCTCTGTTGACGCTCTGTTGATGCTCTGTTGACGCTCTGTTGAAGCTCTGTTGACGCTCTGTTGATGCTGTGTTGACGCTCTGTTGACGCTCTGCTGATGCTCTGCTGACGCTCTGTTGATGCTCTGTTGATGCTCTGTTAAAGCTCTGTTGATGCTGTATTGACGCTTCGTTGACGCTCTGTTGTTGCTCTGTTGACGCTCGGTTGATGCTCTGTTTACTCTCTGTTGATGCTCTGTCGACACTCTGTTGACGCTGTGTTGACTCTCTGTTGATGCTCTGATAACGCTTTGTTGACTCTCTGTTGAAACTCTGTTGACTCTCTGTTGACCCCCTGTTGACGCTCCATTTTAGGCCATTGTAGAGATGGTGTCACAACAAGTTATGCCAAGAAATGCGGGTAATAGTTCGATTCTAGGTTGATGTTGCCGTACCACCCTTTGAGTTTCCAAGATGAATGCCCAAAATTGTTGACACTGCGTTGACGCTCATTTTGGGGATACAGTAGCGATGTTATTGCAAGTATTTTTACGTAGAATGGAGGCCAATAGTTTGATTCTGGGTTAGTATCGCTGCAAGACACTTGGTTAATCTACGATGCAAAGCTAGAAATCGTTAACGATCCATTGACGCTTACTTTTCGGATGGGGTTAGGAGCTTGTCATTTGCCTTTTTAGCAATAACACCGACCAATCCATTTACTTTGGAAGGAGGTGACATTGCAGCCATTTGATTGTGCAATGTGTAAAACTAAAAATCATTGATGGTCCATTGACGAGGGTTTCTAGGATAGGGCAACAATTGTGTCGTTTATCTTTTTGGCTATAATCACGACCAATAAATTAAACTTGAAGTGATGTTACAATGGAGCCCTTGCATTGTCGAATGTCTAAGACTAAACATTGTTAACATTCTGTTGACACTTACATTAAAGACATCGAAATAGTCTTCATATAATTAATCATTGTATGGAACAGATCACATACTCACTATTCACCTCGAATATTGTGTATCTAAGTGTTCTCATGTGTATCCTGAAGATTTTTGGGGTTGCAATTTCTGGAGAACCTATATGCACATTATCTCAGTGACAGATGATATGTCCCTATCACAGTTATGCAGTGTCTGCTGGAAATTTACAGTGTATATAGCATTTCACTTATTTCTGTTTAATATAGGTTGACTTTTTCGCCATTTCTTCAACCAGCTCCTTCTCCTCATTTTCGATGATGTATCATCTGGAATTTCAGATATTGAAACCTTGTGGAAAAGGTTTGTATGGAGCGGAATGCAGTTAGATGCATTAACGAATGGAGTGTGTAAGTCCTCATTCGGATGGATTTGTATTGTGTACTAAGAGTTTCTTCTATCACTCGTATACTCTCACTCACTGATAGTTTGTTGGTATATTTTGTCACTACAATATCTTTTGTTTTCTCACTTAACAGTAATTAGGAAACAGATATCAACCTTATTGTCCATTTTACAACAAGATTTGCATCAGCAAAAAAAATTTCCTTCTACACAGAATGGCTCCGTGAGAGTAGATGTGCTGCGGCATAGCGGTCAGGGACACCATGGTGGCAGCTTACTACACACCTGATGGCAATACCACACATCACGTAGCAAATTGTCCTCTGATCACCATGTCACTGTTTCTTATTGGTTGGTTGGCCACCAAATTTAAAATAACACTCTGACTGTGTGGCCAACTCTGACCATATGTCGGAATGTGTTCGTTGGGTACCCGGTGTCATTGGAGTTCCAATACAATCTGTGATGCGGCAAAGTGTGTCCTCACATTCCGTCTACATGCGCAACATATGCAATTATGTCTTTCCTAATTATGCATATGATTTCAAGTTGTCAGATTTGTGTGGCTATTGACAATCCCTCGCTTGTGCCTTCCGTTTGCTGTCTTGAATCAAGTACCTATTTCTGGAATTACGTGTGCGTTGCTGCTAATGCTTCCCATGCTGAAAACTTGCAAAGTAATGGCTGGCGGTGCTTGTCTGGCGGGTACACATTTTGAGATGGCTCAAACTTACCAGAGTTTTCAGGTATTGAGGTGATTACATGGGCAAACCATAACTCAACTACAGCTCCATCCCTGATTAGGAGCTTGACTTTGAATAGTCATTGCAGTTTCCACGGGAGACGCCCATTCAGCTCGCCATAACACCTCCCACAGAGTTGCTCTGCCCACTGTACGTCGTTCTGTTAATCTCTTCCTAGCCAGCTATAGCTTCCTGTATATCGAAACATCTGAGTTACACGGTCATGTTCCAAACTGTTAGTATGAAGCATAATACCATGGATAATACACAGCTCCATCGCCTGGAGTTGTTCATTCGACATATACGTTGTGATATGACTTTGTTGCTTGTTAGACTCCCACGTGCCGTTGTATATTCCGATGTGGTGCATTGCATCTTGCCTGTTGTCGAGTCATATTCTGATGACTTTGATTCTAGCTTCAGGATGCTTTCGATCACTGTGGTTTTGGGGTACTATCAATTCAGGCTTCGCATATGACTGGGAGATCAGTGGGGTAGCCATATCAGCATCAGAAGGAAGGACTTTGCAGGTGGCAGAGCTGTTCTCCTGATGCGGTGTAAGGGCTTGTAGATTAAGCTCCCTTATTTTGAAGCAGAGAATGCGACGCTGAAAGGAGATTCCTTGTGGCAGGTAGTTGAGACAGTTATTGGAGGTGTTGCAACCGTCCTTGAGCTTCATTTAATGTGCTTGTTTATGTCACTCAGCAGAAAACTGTTGCAAGACTCCATATGAATGAATCTGTTTGACCTAATGACTCATCAAGTGGATCATTGGACAATTGAAGTCCGCACATCACTCCATCGAAACATCTATCATGTGGCTGATATAATCCTGCCGGGCATTTATTTCGGGCCACGTTTTGGGCGGCAATCATGTTTCAGCCTATGTTTCTTGGTCTTTCTTGCCCTTCTGCATGAGATCGATTCTGAGGGCATCAGCTTAGGCCTTCGCCATATTGCCAGCTTGCCCGAGTCAGAAATCCTCTTTGAAGGTGTTAAAATAACGGCAGGCGTCATCCAGGTAGCTCGATATTGCATCATGGTGAGATTTACATCGAGCATACATATGGAAATCTAACACCGCCCCTCTGCACTCAATTGAGTTATTTATTATGGGATGCTCAGAGGGGTTTCCACCTCATGGAGACTGCACTACCACTCCAAGCAGGTGCTGGCTTATTTCCTTCATCTCCTATCCATTCCATTGAGAAACTTCCTCATATGACTTAATTTTTGGTGTGAGGCCAGGGTAATCAGGCAAGCATAACCAGATTTCATTGTACATGTCAAGCAGTTTGTACATCTTCATGAATTGGAAAACCGACTTCTGAAGGTTGTCCAGCATGCCGATCTGCATTGTATGGAGGAGGTCAAGATTAGGGGGGTCGAACACAGGACGGGGAATATGTCGAATCACGTTCCATCCTCGGTGATCGTGGCGCAATGCAAATTTGGCATTTTCTGCCATGGTCTTAGCATTGCTGAGCGTTTGATATAAGTTGTGATCCCACTGGGGGTATTTCTTATCAGAAGGAACATAATCTCCAAGTTCTTTTTGTGTACACTCGCACTAGAAACAGACATACTGCTCAAGATGATGCAGGTCGCTATACTCTGGGCAATCTGCAAGCTATGCTGCTAAAACCGATTTGCAATGCCTAAAGTTGCCATCGGCAGAGAGAACATTGTAATACCCTCTCTCCGCACTGGTCTTTTCTTGAAAGGTATGGGGCTCAAGTACCCGCCGGCGTACCTTGTTCAGCACCTCTCGGTTTGTTTCCCGCTGCTGATCCAGTCTCTTCTGAGGAATATTGCACTTGTTCTTTTCAATCTCCAGCAGAGCAACCACTACAACGCTGTGCCATGGAGGCATCTGGCGGATCTTCGAATATTGATTGCCAATTGCCATATATCCAGGCCACTCTTTCAACTATGCAGAAAAGCTTGAGAGATAATTTCTGTCGGACATGAAGATCAAGCGAACTAATGTATTCCGTACCTTTTGCATTGACCAAATATGGATTAGCACAGTATTATCCTTGAGTTTCAATTCATACCTTTGTCTCCCACCAGCAGTCGGCAGTATGCATTTCGGCATAGAGGCATTTCGGAGGCATATTGCTGGTAAAGCAGCACTGAGGGGCATAAATGACATGGTTGGCATAGGTTGGCAGCCACATAAACCATCTCATGATATTGATGATGTCGTGACTCTAGTATGTGATATAGCATTGGTGATTCCCATTGTAACTCATATCCTCGAGAGTGTGTAGTTTCCACTCCCAGCCAACGTGATCACCTGGCATGCTAACCACGCGCTTCTGGACTCCAGCCCTGTTGTTGAAACTTGGCAAACGCAGAGTGGTATTCTCTTCCATCAGCACATTGTCATAGTACCTGTTCATGCCCTTCCTCTTGATCCCACACTGGATATATTAGTACTATTTATGTGTCGCAACAAGGTAGTGGTGATTGACATCTAGGTTCGTCTCAAGGCCACCATGAGCGTCGTCTTCCCATGGCTCAGCATTATAATCGAACAGCGGCTGGGTAAATTGCCGTCCGCAACAGAGGTTGTGGAGGTAGTTGAGACTCCGAGTCAGCCAAGATTTCAATGTGTTCGAGGTGGGGAAACTCGTCCAAGTCTTCAACTGAATCTCTGATCGTGTTGAATTCACCCCGCTGAGCAGGCTCAAGGCATTGGGGCGCAATGCGAATAGTCAGATTGTTGTGTTGTTCAACTTGAAAATTTTTAGGATACTGTAATTCGATATATTTAAGCCACCAGCTGTCTGAGGTCAACTTCTGTAGGCATGAACATTTGGGGAATGGACAAGGGTCTTCTCTGGCATTGTCAACAACACACGAGCAATAGTGTATACACTGTACACAGGGATGAAAGTCGGTGCTGGACCTGAGCAGCCTGGTGTGTATGCCCATGATACATTCAGCTAACTTGAGAGATTTATTGAACCTTAACACAGTCACAAGGTCGTTCCTTACATGCCAGGAGTTGCAAAAACGCTGCATGTGTGATGTCCCATAATACTATGAATTAAATAAAACCAATACATAACCCACAAATAAAATAAACTCTGAGTGATTCAAAAACCTCGTGACTTATGTAATAGTCGATACCTGGGATAACCAGATTAAAATCAAGTAGCCAAACCAGATAAGAACCCGACCCTGACCTGAACGCAAAACTATCTCCTCTACAGCAACACAAGGACATGTTCACTCCTCCTCTACCTAAGCCCACTAGGCACACCTCAGGGGGAGCTGTATCAGCGAGAGGGACATTGGAGAAATGGTACGCAGGGAAAGGCACATCAGGGCGACTGGCACCACCTTCCGATTCACCAAGCAGCTGCTGATCCATATCCACATCTGAGGTGTTTTGAGCTGTCTTACCTTCATGCAGAGTTGGCACTGTAGTGAGAGGTTTTAGCGGTGTTACAAACTACATATATTCCAGCCCAATGAGGGGATTAGTCTCCAGAGGTTGTGGTCCTGGCTAGACACCAGGATTTTGGTTGGTGTGGTAGAGGCCAGAGGTTGTTGCCGTAGGGTATGGTCGCCCATCACGTGGCCTCGCTCAGCGTCTACGATTGGCTGATTGTCAACCATGGGATTTACATCGTCAGCCGATGTATTTCCAGTCTCTCCATGGCCAATCATCCGAGGTTTTTTGCCATCATCCTCATGCTCATCCTCCTCCTCATGCTCATCCTCTTCCACCTCATCTTCCTCCTCTTCATCTTCTTGTTTATCATGTTCCTCCTCTTCATCGTCACTATCCCTTTCGATATCCACATTGGTGTCAAAATCAATGCCATCAGGTGCGTCCACATTACTCTCCATGCGCATATCCAGCATAGAGTGATGTTCAGGGTGATGTTCGCAATCAGACTCATCGGTATAGTAGGTATCATCATCTCAGGCAATTGTCATGGCGGGGGTTGATTCCGGCCCTAAATATGCCTGCTCTACCTAGCTCTCTGTGCCCGAGTATGCCTCATGCATTTCATTCTTCAACTGTAAAACAACCGCACGAGATCTATCATCTCCGCATTGTGTTTGGTTAACAATACCCTGTCCTTTACCGTTTCCCTTCCTCTTCGCCTTCCATTTCTTCATTGCCTTCCCCTTCACCTTGCACTTTGCCTTCAATTTCTTGTTCGCATCCTGTGATCTCATCGCTTTTCCGGTCCCTTTCTCACCGGCCTGCGTGTCCTTATCGCCCTTGCAGTTGTGATTGTTATTGCCATCGCTAAGAGGGCTCCAGCCACCGCTCTGCACGGAAGTATCTGCCCAGTTCTCATCATCATCATCACCACCGAATATCTCATGCCAATGCAGTAGTCTACTCACCAGGATGTCGGCTGGATTGTACTGCACGCAACTTGGTGACTCCCTCATTGCAGTGAAATCATCGCTACCGTGATTAATAAAATGTTCACCGGCACGTTTAACATTGCCCTTGGTGGCCGTCTGCAATATGGGGCACTCAACTTGATCCCGAAAGCCACAGAGGTTGTCCCACTTCTAATTGTTCATTTGGTCGCAGGTTTTGTCAACTTTTTGCCCCATATATGACTGGAAGGTTGCCCACCACTCCTGAAAAGGCAAACTCCTCATCCTGCTGTGCAGCTGCAATCGCTGGAATTATGAACAGTTGCGAGTCATGACAAGATTAAGAAATATCATATCATAAATGAGGTCCCATCCACTCTAATCCTGAATGGGGCAATCAGTGTAGATCCGTATGAGTACATGAAGGTGTTCCGAGTTGAATCCTGTGATATGGTCCTGATTCAAAGCCAGGCATCAATTTGTCACCGATGTTGGCCTGTTTGCCCAGGCTGTTGCTTGCCCCTTTTCTTTGGGGCAGCCTGTTTGTGCCATCGCAGTGAGCTGGAAATGAATCTACATCGGATGCATTAGCATTACGTTACAATTGCTATACCGGATGGAAGCCCAGAGGGAACTCCCAAAGTTGTGCAGGTTATCACGAGCATTTTGGAATGAGAGGAGTTGTTTTGTGAAAGTCAGGTGATGTCGAGAGAAGGGAGGACTCTGGCGGTGTGTTGAATATGGGAAATTAAGAGAATGAATGTGTAGGCGGGAAGAAGGGATATATATTCTTGAATTCCTGCAATTTCTTGGTTCAACTTGTTTCGTTGACTAACACACAAAATAACCTAACCATCTTCTGGCGCAACCACAAGGCACTTCACGAATGGGAAGACTTGAGCCGAGAGTTAATACTCGTGGAGAGCAAAGTTAGCAATGCCAGGAGTTGCGTTTGTATGGCAAACCACTTTTCCCGCTCAGACCACATGCATCTTAGAGCAAACTGAGTGATTCTCAGGTTATCCCAACTGTGCCACCGTCCAACATGGCAACTAATACACCTAGCGGTGGAACAAGCACACCCATCTAATGTCATAGGAGAGAGAATATGTCATTGTTCGCTTTGCGATTCTTTTAGCGCTGAAAGAGGTTTATTTCCACCGGGAAGCCGAAGATATAAACAATCGATGATGTGAAGTATTGTGCCAAGCACAAGTGCAACACTGTGACAAGCACAGCAAGGAAGCATAAACACCATTCAAGCAGTTCAAATCGGCCTTCAGACGTTGCTGTAACAGTGAATATCAATGTTGAGTTTAATCTGGTAGCAGGTAACCCAATAATTGAATGCTCTTCAAGGGATCTTGTCCCCGAGTATTGCCAGGGTTCAAAGTCTAGGGCATTCTACACTGCACTTTTCATTTTTGTTAAAACCCTTCCTGGTCGCTCAACTTGGTGTCTACCTTGCTCGGCATTGCATACACATACAGAAGAATTAATTCCTACATTATTAAGGTTGCACATCAATATAAGACTATGTCTTCCAAAGGAGCTCTGCCTGACATGACTCCGGTCGTACAAAACGTTTCAGTGGTGTTAATCGCCAGAATGAATAGACGCGTGGGGTTTCGGGGAATTCTCAACCTCCGTCTGCCAAGAGAGGGGTTTCTATTCCAGCTGGGGAGAGGGATTTCTCTCATGGTGGGAGTTCCGTAGCGTCTACAATTCATGGTTGGAACACCACATACTTATCTTTTCGGAACAATTCCCCCGTTCCAGATATCCCTTAACATGTAAATTCCACCCTGTCCTCTGCACAGTAACAATCAATAAATACCACAACCTCCACACCGAGTACAAGCAGTCGCAGCACACAAGCACCGTCAGACACTTCACAAACAGACTCAACAACTGGCGTTGTATCCAGCCCTGCAGGGGATATTTCTAACAGTCCCACTCCTCTCGGTGGTCATGACATGATGCCTACCCCCATGCCTGATACAGAATCCCGTGCGAG
>Ga0307515_10002527_pt1 | contig 39534 bp, 48 predicted proteins | sample 17_EM_MG_FD_194513 | JGI IMG/M metagenome (GOLD analysis project Ga0307515, IMG submission 194513) | Populus trichocarpa ectomycorrhiza microbial communities from riparian zone in the Pacific Northwest, United States - 17_EM | ecosystem: Host-associated > Plants > Roots > Unclassified | place... | reverse complement strand
CTTTTTCTTGGCCAAAGCTCGCATCACGCCATCCATGTGATCAAACATGTCATTGTAGACAGTGATGACGTGATGCAGAGTAACGGTATGCCGTTTCGACATCCAAAGGGTCCAGTACCGGAATGGCCATAAAACCTCTATCACATACTTGACAACAGTCCACTCATCCTGAGTCGTGAAGAGCGGCCGGTAGTTGCTATACTTTGGGTTTTCAAGCCACTCCCGGGTGAATTCACCCAATCGGTAGGCGTGCTCGAGCAACTCCAGTGTCGAGTTCCAACATGTCTTCACATCCATAATGGGCAGTACTGCGATCCGGACTTTGGCTTTTTGACAGTCAATAAATTCGTTTGGACGTCCAGGTGTCAGCGTAATCAATACAGCAAGCATTCTCTGCTATATGAAGGTCAGTGTCAGCACTTTCATAATATGTTGAAATACGTACTTTCTCAATTATCTTCGCTAAACCTGGTCTCATGGCCGACACCTTGTTGATTCTAGCATTTGCCTCTGTTCGAAGTCTTTGACTCTTCCCAATGTCTGTGTTTTCATTCTCTCCAAACTGCTGATCGCGCTCATGGGCTTCCCAAGACTTGGTGCGGCCTTTTACACCCAGACTGCTCATGAATGCGCCCAAAGACAGCTGAATGACGTGTGCCATGCATGGTATATGGTTTCTCAATGCGGGCCACTCAGTTCCGGAGGCCTCAAGGGTAGTTTGTGCTTTGCGAGTCATCGAGTAATTTGAGGAAGCGTTGTCGGTTGTAATTCCAAGTAAACGGTCGTCATTCAGTTCGAACTGATCAAGAACTTCTTTCAAATGTCCGGCTAGATGTGCTCCCGTATGCTGACCCTTGACCTGTAATCCTTAATGAGCTTTCGAAATAGGAAAAGATTGGGCTATCAACCTCATCGAATGCTAGTTGTACTTCTCGCAAAGCCCAATTTCGATCCATGTAGTAAGCGATGACCGACGTTGTTGCTAATTTGTTCGTTGATGTCCATACGTCCAAAGCTAAACTAACTTTATTTGTTGACGGCAATTGCTTCTTAATTGCATCCACTGTCAGTGTGTATTCCCTCCGGAAAATATTACTCAGGTTGCTGGCTGACAATAACACCAACTCGCTTCGTAATGCATTGTATGACCGTCGTAGCTCAAGGTTTGATATGGCGTTCCATGGAATATGTGCCGAAACAAAACCTAACATGAGGTACCGATTCCAGGTGTCTTGGTGAAATTCAGCAGTTTGAAAGTCCTTTGCTGCCAGTTTAGAGCGTTTTGTCTGTCAATTCAGTAGGTATACTTGAAACCTGAATGGTCAATTTGATTTTCCTTTGCGAACTTACAATTGGAATTCCTCGACTTCCTTGCCGCTTCAATATGGCCAAAGCTGTTTCATCGACCATTGAACTAGTCAATTCGGTTACCTCTGACACTGTTAATTCGTTCAACTTTGCGATATGCGCTTTTGCCAGCAAGTGTTTGCCCATTGAGCTGGTCCCATGTTCTGATGGATGGCGCAGAACTTGATGACAAATGATACATATGATGCCGGGGCTGCCAGTCTCTCCAATTCCGCAATGTAAGAAGAATCGCCACGAAGGCGCATGTCTAGAGTCATTCCGAGCAATAGGCCGCTTCGAGCCTACATTCATTGAAGCCTATCAAGCATCGAAGACGATTTGCACAGTAAGGTCGCTTATATCACGAATAAAGACATGTTTGTTTTCGGAAGATATCATAACCTCTGACAACGAGGTATTTAGAGATTGTGTATCTGACATCGCGGTAGGAAATTGAACTCTGCGTAATTCGATCTGGGTGACTGTCAATGGATACGTTATGGTCAGGTAGAACGCAGGTTCTTAAATATTGACTTTAGAGAAACAAGCAAGAAAAAAGTCAGACCTGTGAGACATCGCATGCATATTTGTGAGGTTGAATACAAGGGCATACCAAGACGAGACGGTTGCAATATCATTGCTAGCATTTTTGCCCATAAAGGCAGCCGATAGTCCGATTTTGTCTCATCGCTGCTGCCTTGCTGTCTGATAATCCAAGATGCAAGCCCAAAAATCGTTGACGCTCCGTTGACGCTCATTTTTAGAAGGTAGTAGCGATATCGTTACTAGCATTGTTGCCTAGAAAGGCGGCCAATATTATGATAATGGGAGTATGCCGTTGCACAGCCCTTGAATTGTCTATGATGCAAGACCAAAAATTGTTGAGGCTCAGTTGACGCTCATTTTTGGGAGGTGGTAGCGATATGGTAGTAGGCAATTTTACCCATAAAGGCGGCCAATACTGCCATTATGGCTTAATGCTGTCGCGCAGCCTAGTCATTATCCAAGATGCAAGACCAGAAATCGGTGATGCTCCGTTGACGCTCATTTCTCAGATTGGGCAACGAGCGTGTCGCTTGCCGTGTCACATCGAAAGCCGGCCAATTACTCGTCTTTCGATTTGTGTGATGATGCAACCCTTTGATTGCCATAAAGATCAAACTAAAATCGTTGACGCTCCGTTGACGCTGCGTTGACGCTCACTTTGGAGACATACCAACAGTCATTGGGTGCGCAATCATTTTGCATGACCGTTATAACGTCATTATTGACAGGCAATAACTTATTACCATCCAGTTCGGGCCTGGGACACTCGCCGGAGATCGCGACCTAATCTGACTGGCCGACACCGCAACCGCTCTCACCACACCCTCTGCACCACTATTGACATCATCAGTCAGATCAATGACGTGGTTCCTTCGCATTTTGGCGCTTTCAGCCGGTAAATTACGGCATACAGATCCATCAACTGATTTTAGACATATAGCGCCGGACTTCCTGACCTTTCTTTTTCCAGCTCATTTTCCTCGATTTCCATGACGTACCATATGCAATTTTCAAAATTTCGACCATGTGCAGCAGGTCTGAGCGGACAGTTATGCAGTTAGCTGTATGGACTAATGCTGCATTGCGGCTGTCATTGATCCACGTTCAGACTGCGCACTGACCGCTTGTCCTATGACTCGTATGACATCACTGAATCGAATTTTGTTAGTATATTTCGTCTCAATTTTAAGTTTTGCTTTCTGATGTAACTGTAATTGGCAGGTCGATCTCATGTTTTCTCGCCGTCTATCAACCCGATTTGGAGTCTAGAACATTCGCATGGCCAGTTCGACCCTTGCACACACTCTGATGAAATATCATGTCTCACAATTTGGTCACTGAAATCAGGAAAAAGCTGACACGTAGCAAAGTAGGTACACAAATTGCTTTTCCGCAGGATAGGTCTTCAAAACGACCTGTTTGGCTCTCGATACCTCCGGCGACGCGGGAGCCGTCACAATATCTTCGTCCGTATCCGATTTCTATACGGTGATTAACTAGGGATGCTTCATGCAGGAGTAAAAGCTTACGGGTTCAACAGGATTTGCATCCTGAATTGGGATGAAATCGGTCGCCATGCCGGGCGAAAGAACCGCTATGAATTTATGTGACTGGGGTTTCTCCGAACCAAGCCTCATTTGAATACTTCCTTATCGAAAAGTCACTGCTGGCATTTCTGATTGTCCTCGGACGATCTCAGGAGTCTGCGTATGCTCTCCAACTGTTATTGGGGATGGTGTGGCTGTAGTCGAGTCTATTTGGGGCTTGACAACCGCCGGAACCTTCAATTCAGCAGTCCCATACCTCATATCTCTCTCACGAAAGCAGTTGGCTGCATCCCCCCATCCTGGTTGGGTCAATTCATCAAGTCTCATCTGCTTCTGCCAAAAGCTCTCCATGCGGTGCTGTACCGTTTTAGTGATTGTGCCCATCGCCCAGCCAGGGTCATCATCATCACTGAGTTTCCCGAGCTCTGTATCTTCTTCATCATCTTTCTCGGCTTCCCCGTCCTGCGCATCATCGGAACATGCAAGATCGCTCAGACTGTCTCCGATAGCATTCAACATCTCTTCAAACGTTGTTTCGAGCTTTGCGGTTGTCGCGCATTCGTTTTCAGCAGTCGTCATATCTTGCATAATCGCTGTCTCTGCGTCTTGAACTCGCTTTCTTGCCACAGCAGTCTCTCTCTCCACAAAATCCTCAATCCATTTCTCTTTCTCTTCATTGCTTAAAATGTGCGTTTCCTGTCTTTTCTCCGCTGCAAGCTTCTTTTTAGATCGCAAGCTGCGCAATGCTCCCAATGCTCGGACCCGTTCTGCAACCAAGCCGCTCTTGCCTTCATTCGCTTGATGATGTCGACGTGTGGAATGCTTCGTCGATTTACCGTATTTGCCCACCGGAAGTGGAGAAACGTTCTTTTTGGGAGCATTGACCATTATATCGTGTGTTGACCTTGTTGTTGGGCGTGATGTTGGATGTTGCAAGATATGGACCACATGGAGGCAAGCCAAGTCTTTTATGTCAAAGTTCGTACGTTTGATCAACTCGAACAAAGCAAAATCTGCATTTTGACCGTCATTTCAGTTGGAATAGTAACACTAATCGTACGTTATCACGTGATAGTTAGCGCATTTTTCATGTAAGATCCCGGCGATGGGTTGAGACAAACATCACCAGACGACCTTTCCGTCGCAGAATTTCTTTTTTATATGTATCAAACACGCGATATCAGCTGTCGTTGACCTCAATGTATCCCTGCACACAAACAAACTAACAAACATCATCGGACCGACTTACTGCAAATCGCGGGACCGTTGGAATCACTTCCAACTTGGAGCGATACGTAGCAGGATGTATCTTGAGTAGAACGTGCAAGTTGACAGTTATTCATCCCCTTGTGACCTGTAGCTTACTATATATTCCTCAGGACTTTCCACTTTTCGTTATCATCTTCCTCACCTTTTCCACAACAGCAAGTCATGGCTCCACAAACACCACGGCCCGGTGTGATTCAATCCGAATCGAGCCGAACGGCGTGCGCTTCATCCAATGCACCGCTGGCTGAGACACAGATGCAACGCAGACACCGGTTAGTCCACCTCGATGGTGCAATTGCAGCCACCGAAAATATGGCGCAGGACGCACCTTTACACACAAGTACGTAAAACCGGACGCAGCAATAATAGGCAGCAACATACTATCGGATGTGAGTAGCTCCATATCAATATAGAAAGCAGTCAACGAACAATATAATATACCACTGGTGTACGTAGAGAGCTCCGTGACCAATTTATCGCTGCCCGGAAGGGCAAACCTGCATGGTCGACGAAGGCATTTATCCGCACGGTCCGCGAAATCGAACATCATTAGGTCATCAGCGCTGGGATTTTCGCGGACAAATTTCGTGATAAAGGTCCCCGGGAGTGGACTAAACATGCCTTAAAGACTCTAGAGGAGGCTACGGAGTTGTATATGGTTGAGGTAATTGCCGAAGCTTCGATTTAGAAGAAGCAACTAATTTCTTGTAGGTTTTCAACATGTCTGCCACTATGGCAAGGCAAGGAGGTCGGGTACAGCTGGAACAGTCCGACATGTGCCTGGCCTTGAATATGGCGAAAATGGCTAAAGGCGGCTTTTCGCGCGCCGCAATAGAGGAAACACAACAACTAATCAAGAAACCTCGCGCAGAAGTCCGAGAAGAGAAGAAGCGAGGAGTTGAGTTTCCTGGTCATCACAAGGTGAAGGCTGCGATGGAAAGACACCCGGGAATGGTTTACAAAAATCATACGGCCGGCTGCCTTCCATGCCAAAATGGTAACGCAAAGAATCCGGTGACCCGCTGGAAGTGCAAAGAAACCGCCGCACCTTCTCCACAACCGGCGGCACTTCCGCCCGGAACGCAACCTGCGCCACCATGTGACGCTGAGGGAAACAAAAGAGATGAAATAGAAGGTATGCCATCCAGGTGTGTGTATATGCATTCTCCACTTCCAAACACTCAATTTTTCAATCATAATGCATTTGCCAAGGAAAGCAAGCACGATAAAGTTTTTATTCCAGATTTGCTGAGTACACTATCTGCTGCGTCGAAATACCGCTGACATTGATTTTGCAGACGACAACAGCCTTTTGGCCGAATCTGAGGGTGGGGACGAGAATTGATTGAAAGTAACAGGTGGGACACATTACTGTATATTTTACAGGATATATTTATATGCACAATTAAGGAACAATGTAGTGATAATGAAAACATACATGAAATGGATCGAACGACTGTCGAAACACTGTACATGATAATCTATGCCAAAGTAACAGGTTACATAATGCGGATACGCCTGTGGCAAAATGAGCGTCAACGCAGCATCAATGATTTTTGGCCTTGCAGAATGGTTAATCAAAGCGCGAGATAGCCACTAATGTCTATATATGGAGTTTTGACTTGTTTTATGGGCTAAAACGTTTAGGATCACTGAGTTGCAGTATTGAAAATGAATTAAGTTGCGATTGTCCGGGAGGCTGTTGCGGGATGACCTCTTGCTTATTAGGCTAGAACGGCTGCTAAAACCTGGTTTATAGATGTCTACGATCATTTACCACCAAGACTACCCAAGATTCAAGACCAAGAATCATTGTCGCTCTGTTGACGCTCATTGTCAAGATGGGGCAGGGAGAGTGTAGCATTCTCTTTTGCCTAAAAAGGCTGCCAATACAATGATTATAGATAACAATGATTAATTCACATTTTATTAACCTGACTTACGGGACGAAAAATCGTTGACGCTCCGTTGACACTCATTTTCAGAATGGGGCAGCGAGCGTGTTTCTTTCTCTTCTGGGTTGAAAAACAGCCAATACCTCATTTATGATTGTTTGCATCCAATCGCCATCTAGATTACTCATGATGCAAGACCAAAAATCGTTGACGCGCCGTTGACTATCATGTTCAGGATGGGGCAAGGAGCGTGTCTCTCTTGTTTTTAGTTAGATAGGTGGCCGATTCATCCCACAAGGTCAATGATGTGCAAAAGTTAATATTTTGCGATTAACAGTAGGGTATCTAAATGCAGCAATAAATAGAAAAACCCGAAACACAGAACCGGAGATTGGAACTGACGGGTCTAGCCAACCCCGGCACAACCCGCGGGTTGACGGGTACGGGTCCGGGTTTGACCCGGCAAGGCGTTGCGGGTCGGGGTTTTGGACGGTTCTGGAACTGAACAAAACCGTTTGTCCGGTCCGAACCCGGACCGCTGCCGGGTTACCCGGACTCGTTGCTAACACTAGTCACGCGGAAGGGAGGAGTGTCAGTGGTGGGGTGCAGGGTGGGCAAGGGGAGTGATGATGGTGATGGAGGAGGGCGGAATGAAATTTGAGGGCCCAAAATCCATGCCAAGGAGCTCCTATCCAGTGGAGCAGCCCATGCATGCTGAGCATTGCCGAAAGGGAGGGAGGTAAAGAGTCAAGTAAGAGATTGAGGCGCTCCTAATCAAGGTCGAGGAGTGGATTCAGAAGTGCCCACTCTAGATGGGGAGCGTCCACAGAAATGCAGTATGGAGCGCTGAATGAAATATCAAAGCACCAATAGAGACCGAGGAGCGCCAATGGGGATTGAGAAGCACATATTATTGCGGAGGAGAACCATGGGGGGTGGGCATGAAGCAGCCCACCATGTGTAATTGACGAGTGCAGTGGCTTCTGCAGTAATACAATCCATCACCGTGGAAGGGCAAAATCTACCTCGATATTCATTTCAAGACAACATAACTGTAACCTCCTTTCCAGTGGCATACACAGACAGCGCACAATGAATAGCTGCGGCTACAAGGGTTAACATCTGTGGTGTGAGTGGTTCAAAGAACTGTGATGTGGTAGGTTGTCACCCCAAGCTATTGGTGTTGAAGAAAAACTGATGTTAGATTAATTCAAGCACTTTCATCTGCGTGAACCAGGACTTTTTATCATCTATGACCATCGAGAGATAAGCATCATCAAACAAGAGCTCCTTAACCAGGATTCCAAGCTCAGTCTCCGATTCTAAATCCAACCGGCAACTGCAGACAATAGTTCGACGAGCTCCATCTTCCAAACGCCCTCGAATGGTACTAATCTTTAGTTTTAACCATGTATATGTTTAGGGATTTGTATCATCACAAGTAGAATGGAGGAGCAGAACACAGAGTAAATACTTATGTCTTCTCGGGTTTGCAGATTGATTTCAAGAGATCAACGACTGGGCAATTGACACACAGATCGTATACCAACAGGAGCAACTGCTAATGCCCGCTGTTGATCCTGGGATTCAATGGCAACTTGCCAAGCTGCGTCAACCATCGAGTACTTCTCATCAGAATGGATTGGCCAGTCAGTCTTTGTGAATACGATTGCCCACGTGAACAGATTAGCTACCACAAAAGTAGGCTTTTGGTGTTGACGAACGTTGTGATCTCCACCGGCCTTTGGTTGGGGATCACTATCGTCTCCACCAGCCGTGGGAAGCGGGAGCGCCTGGGCGGGTACAATGTCAGACTCACGTAATATGTTGATCGTTGACTTTTGGCGTTTGAGCAATGGTGGTGCCATGGTCTTGGCTGGATGATGCAGTTTTGGAAGTGAAGTGCGGGCAATGACAGTATTGGCATGGTTCTGTTTCTTTGGCAGTGGAACCCTTGTAGTTCGTATTATCTGATCACAGCGCACATTGTCTAGATGGAGGACCTCTTGCTGGTTTTCCAACTCATCTTCTTCGATATCTGATAACAAGGTGGACGAACCAGTTTCTTCACTGTTGTGATTGCTGATCTCTTCCCAATCATTATCGTCATCATCCTGCTGCATATGAATTATAGCGCAGACATTAGTTATCTCTAACACTATACACCGAGGTTGGAGTTCAAACATTTGATTGGCAATTAAAATTGGCTGTCTTCTTGAATGCTCATGGAGGTGCTCGCTCAAGGGGTGCTTCTTGATTCTTGTGTGAATGGTGATTCCTCACCTGGCTGGCCGTAGGTTCCATGTTGTAGAAGTGAAGTTGTGGAATGTAGACAAAATCATATCAAAGTAAATATAGTAGGAAGTTTAATCGAATAATTGGAAAACAGGGCAACACAGTAGCATGCGGTCGAAGAGGAAGCATTTCGAGTGATGCCTGGCAACAGTGACGCTCAGCCAAGGAGAATACAATTCAACGTGTGCCTGGAAAGAGTCCGCAAAGGAGTAACTGCATTACATATATAAATTGTCGAAGCCAGTTCTGTGTTGTGATTTAGGAAGCGTCAGGTGCACCAGATAAGATGAATTCTTCATGCCCCCTTTTCCCAAATATTGGCATTCATATCCAAGTACGCTATTGATGCACGAATAGGAGGTTGGATTAAGCCAACATACCTAGAATTCGAACCAGATGCACATGATGATCTCGACACACCTGAAGAACTCGAGACGTTAGCATGGTTGTATTACTGACTCAATCTCCGGGCCGGACATAGGTAGAATATTGACAAATGGGTTCATCATGATCAGCCCTGCATATAACTCCACTGAATGTAGTTCATAATGCCTCTAGTTCTAGCATATGAGAGGTCACTGCATGGCACAGAATTGTCTGTGTGTTGAAGAAGCTTGCAGGACGTGGACTGAGGATAGAGTTGGGACCTTCATGACTGGCAACAGTTGAAGTTACATGGATTGAAACTGGGTTTATTGCTGATAGTGGAAAAATATGAATCTCTGAATGCTGTATACCAGTCAGAAGGACACCCTATTTTGATGATATCCTGTTGTTTTAGGATTCTGCAGCAAAGTTAGCAGTTGATTCGGCAATATTAGATACAGAAGTTGTCATTCACCAGTCCAAGTCTGTCAAAGTCAAAATATGTATGCAGTCAGTGAAAGAGAGGACGGAGAATTTGGGTTTATAAAGGAGAGATTCAACATTGGGAATGAATGGTAAAGGTACGAAGAAGACTCAGGGGTAATCTAATTGATTGCAGTTCTCGTCAATGACAAGATTGCTAGCGAATGGGTCATGAATAGGCACTCACATTAAGATGTTGCGCATACTATCATGAAAACACCGCATCATTTAATCACAAAGATTATGAGTCTCAATGCTACAATGTTGACTTAACATAAATATTGGCGTTCACAGCAGTGCATAATAACAATATGAATGCATCATGAGGCTTCATCCGACAGCGGAAACACAAATAACAGCATGCAGTTCCGGCCAATTGAGGTGCAGCAAGCATTGAATTGGAACAAAGGATACAATCTAATGGCTGTGATTGCAAGCTCACCTTACTTTGACAGTTACTTGTACTCTCAGAAACTGCCATGTCTTTAGTTGAGCATTCATTATGACTTGTTCTTCATGCACACTGGCGATTGGATGTTGGCGGAAATCAGATATCATCTGATTATGATTTGTCACGAACTTCAGGCATTCAAGGTATGCACTGGGCAGGTGCTTACCGGTCACCGATCGAGCCGCTTAGCAGAGACTAGCATTCAGATTCTTTCTCTTCGAGCTCTCTTAATAGAAATTGGTGGACACAATCTATTTTAAGATGCGGGGTTTTAGCGGCCCGAACATACAAGTTATTCAAAATGTAGCTAGGTCTGGATTGGAAGCATTGTGAATTTAAGACAATTAAAGGAAGTGTGGTATACAAGTGAGCGGGAGTTGCCAGTCATCTGCACAATTGCTGAGCAGATGCTGACTTTGGATGTTCACTATCTCAATCTGCAGCTCGATTATGCAGCCCAAACTACAGAAGCTATTATTGGATCTTGGAAATGTAAGGTCCAAACACAGTTCTGAGTCGAAATTTGATCAAGTGTGGTTACATATCGGCGAGGGCTGTGCTTCTACAGTCATCGTGTGGTGGACACCTTTCTCCAAAGAATAGGTTGACAAGGAGCATAACAGTTAAGGAATTTAAGAGGTGGCCTTCATATACCGATCAAGCATAGATTCAGATATTAAGCTGGGTTTGTGCGGGATGAGCCATGCCTGCACCTAAAAGTTTAGTGTTTGACAGATGACACTCTGTGTGCTGGCAGCCTCAGAGTCAAATGTAATGCAAAGTGGGTATTCACAGTTCAGAGTCATGCCTGGAGTGGGATCATATGCAAATGACGAGTCCCTGCATGTCGAAATTAGCCGTTGAATAGAATATGTGTGCGGTGTCAAATCTGAGACCATCACACTCGACAGGAGAGTGGATCTGAGGTGTGCCTGAATTGTATTACTGAGCGAAGAAATAATCGGTGCTATTCTTTGCGTTAGCCGGGGATGAGCGAGCCGCCTTCCAGGATATGATACATCAACAACAATATCGCTTAGACATTCTTACTATGCCCAGATGATTAGATATATACTGTGCTGGATCTGTCTCAGGAGAGTCGAGATGTTGATAGTGATTCTCATGTGCAATTGACTGTAAATTATTCATCATTATTGATTCAGTGAATATCCTGAATTCTTTCGCAATTCTAGTATCCGGTCCACCTGCAATAGACATGAAAGAAATAATTTGAATCACACATGGAGGTTCAGCAGTACCCGATAACTTGGATCCCTTTCGCAGATTTCGGTGTCACAATTCCACATGGATACAATCCCAAGAAGAGGGTATCTGACTGCAGCTTCATCAAATTGACACAAAGATAGTTGTCCGGTACTGCAGAATGTGACCTAGTCGACCATTAAACCGGTGCACCTGCTTTTCATCCCATGTTGGAACATCCAAATCAGGCTATGTTACGATTTACCAGATATCGGTTGATCAATGACTTCATATGATATTCATCACTATGATCAACTAACACGAAATGGAATCTAGCTCTAACCAATACTCCCCACGAGCTCCTTATTCTCCATACCATTTGCCTATTTTGCATCAGTGGGTGAGATTGTGTCGGTAGAATGTTTAAAGTGGCGTTGCTTGATTACACTGCCCAGATAATTATCATTCATCCTCACCATCTGCCAGCACAACATCTCCATGCTCCGTCAGCTACATGATATGATCAGTAAGACATTTCAGAATGCGGTATGTCATTGAAGTCGTGATGTTCGGTCGGCTCATCCGACCTTGCAGGACTCTCATTTGTGCTACACCCGAGAGCTGGTGGAGATAACTCACTCTGTTATCTTAACTACTTTGTCCAGTGTTCAATAGCCACGTGTGTGGAACTCTGTTTTGCCCCAGTCGGACACCCCATGCAAATGCCTGCCGTCGTTCTTCCAATACCCATTACGTCTTAGTTATTACCGCACAGTTTGCTGCTGTGAGATTTAGGCTTGTGCCACCCACTTTGGGTGTAGTTACAAATACAGAGGGATTTGGCAAATCATGGAGTTTGAGCTGCATTTCTGTGCACCCATCATTGCCTATTTCTGCGTAAATGTAGAAAATATCCAAATGATCTACAAAAAACATTGTGAGCCACCACTTCAAATGACCAACTCGGCCTGGCTGCAGATGAAATAGCACTGCCATTTAAAGAGGAGGCGCACGAGGCATGGCCCATGAATTACTTTGAAGCTCATGCTAAAGAACCTCATCCGATGCTTCGTCTTCGTCAGGCTTGAGATACTCCGCAGGTTCCTTGACAACCATTGAGAGAAATGAGTCTCTCAGCCATCGGAGAATTGGAGAATCCACCTGAGTATTCTGTGGCCATTCATTGTACCATTGTCCAGACATGTCATTCTGATCCTAGGTGTCGCCCAATACCAATGAGAAGCATGCCAGCCACCATCTATGTACCCTCCACGTTCCTGAAGCACCCTGTAAGTGTATCTCTCCAAAAGGGTCTTCAGTTTTGCTTGCTATTTTTCTGTCCATTTGAGATCAATGAGGTGTGCATTCTCCTTCCGTATCCAAACAAGTGGTTTCCCATTCGCAGGTTTCATTGCTGACCATGTCCTGATCGTCCAGGGCTTTGCACTTTTTATTAACCAGTGTGCCGCGGTGTGTGGAGCGTATTCGTCTGGCGTCTGGATAGCATACCTCGAACTCTTCACAGCAGAATACTGTGCCTCGGCTCCATGCTTTTCCATTACAGTGTCATCCTCTGGATCTTCAAGTGCACCTGAAAACCGCCACATTGTCTGGAAACACCAGTTATAGAGTGAATGGAAACCCGGCATTGTAGTGACTTGAAGTTTGAAGCCAATTCTCACATTCATCACAATTTGCCAGCCCACACTATTTTTTGTCTTATCCCGATGAGACTCATCAAATATCCCAAAACTCCATGAGCAATGTGAGACTTGCCCATTGCTTGATGGTTTCGCTCTGGTTGTTAAGGAATGGTATGAAACAAGGTGCATATTACATCGGTTTTTTGGCTCTCGAAGACTGTTCCTCAGATTCTGGTGGGTGAGATTTGCATTTTCCGCATGCAACAAGCTAATGAGTTTGAAATCTATTGCGAATGTCATCTTGTCAATGACACTTTTGAACTTCTCTGCAACTCCGGGCATTCTCCCCACCAGGATTGGTTCAAGTGCGGATGTTAGCACTGGATGCCCCTGTGGAGGAGGTTTCTGGATCTCTACAAGGTGGCTGGGCACCAAATTATGTCCCCCAAGTGGATACCATTCCCATTCTTCACCGATTATCCCGGGACAGTCATTCTGTACCATACTCACCCAGTGTCTAAGTGTATTCCCCCACACAATCTACAGCGGTAACCCCATTACAACTTTCTCAGTCACCAGTTTGGAAATCATTGCTGCTGCCACCGAGGTGAAAGTATTTCCAAGTCTCATTTCATCCGCCACCAGTGCTTCTGGCATATCAGCATCCCAAACCCACCTCCTCATGATGAACCAGATCGCACAAACCTGGTGAGCCAGAAACTTCGTGCCGGGCTAGGCTGGAATTGAATACATGTGGCCTGGAACACGGTCATTTAGTGATTCACGAATGGGATGAGCATTATTCAGCCTGAGCACCTCCTCATGACACTTCTATTCAAATTTGTCATTGAATGTGTCGAGAACACAGCTTAATTCTGAGCTTGTATTATTTGGATCAAGGACCTCCTCACCATCCACTTGCTCCTGAACATCTCTTGCACTGTTGTCGGTCTTCTTTTTGTCTTCCATGATCTCTTGCAGTTGCTCCGAGGTAAGTTTGGGTGATGGGCTCATACTCCAGCGCTTCTGAAATTCACCGCGATGTTAGGTACTTCACAGAGAAGCATCTGGATTGAACAAGTATGTGAAATATAATCAATTCTATTCACTCAATCAGAACTTACATTAATGCTACTGTCAATCTCTTCCCCACCTGCCTTCTCATCCATCACTCTTTCATTTTCATTGGCTCCCTCCGAAGGCTAACTTTCTGGATTTGCAGTGGGGCATAACTAACCGGATGAAGGCTAGCAGGGATTACGTTCACCAGTCTCATTACGTGCTCCGCAATATCTTTCCCTGTAGCTGCCTTTATTTCTACCACAAATAGTTTCAAATTGTGTCCCAGTTTCAATATGGAGGCATTTGAAAGGGAGCTGTTGTATGAGATCTGACCATATAGATGGTCATTCATCATTTGCCCAAGTACAAATAATCCCATATACTCTTCGTCCAATCCTTTCTGTGTCAAGTTGCATTTGTATATCACCTTCATACAGTATGGTTCTTTTAGAGTACAATTTTGTTCGATGAAATCAATCAGCTCCTCCCAGTGCGTGACATCTTTGTACGAAGCTTGGAGTTGATTGCTGGATGTATGGGCATTGATGCCATTCAGCACTCGATGAATAACAACTATGAAAGTTGTATTCGGCAAGTGTGGGAGGTTACCTGTTGCATTTTTGCCCATGCGCTCTCCCTAATCTATCACCGGTCACATGTTGCCTCGCGTTCCCTTCATTCTCGCCTTCCGAACCTTGCTTGCACGTTTCTTCAAAAACATCTCAATCGACAGCCGCTGAATCCATTCCGCATTGTCGAAATTTTCCAAACACAGCAAGGTTTCGAATGTCTCCAAAACATGTGCAACTCCCATCTCCCAATGCAGGGGTCCATCTCACAGTTGATTCAGATGGTTCTGTCCCCGGATATAGACCGATACATCTTCTACAGAAACCCAGCCGTCCATACTTTCTTCCACTTGTTGAAGGTATGAAAGTTGGGCTGCCCCATGCTTTTGGCAAATTGCTTCAAGGAGAATTCCATTTGCTTCAAGCTGATTGGGGCTTTGCCTTTGGCCCTGCTGAAGTCTGATGAATCGTCGCCCTCATAATATGCATCATATTCGTCATAGGAAATCTCTGGCAATGGAGGCCAATCAGCAATCCGGGCAACATCTGTCCTCTGCTGTTTCGTAGCTGGCTGTAATCATTGTGTTGGGAGGCTACTAGGGGGTCTACCAGGTGTGCCAGGAAGTTTTCCTGGTGCAATGGAAGCGGAATAGGTTGGCCAAATGACTGGATTGTTTCCAGGCAGTGCTGGATGTACTCGAGGTGCACCTGGAGATGACGGCCCATGTCCTGTGAATTGCTGAGGGGGGAATATTTGAGGTCCACGGTGTCCTGCGTCGGGAAAATCATATGCTGGCCACAATGGTTGATAACTCAGATATCCTTCGGTCGCACCTGAGCTTGGTTGTGAGCTTGGTGTCATGTTGAATGGAGACAGGTGGTAGAACTAGGGAGCGCCTGGAAATGGTGGCTCCAAAGGTGGATAACTATACCATGGTAATTGTGGATGAAGTTGATTCACCGGTTGCCCAAATTGATTGGCTTTGCTTGGTGTATTTCCAGCATTATCATCTGATGCTCCCACAATTTCATCTGGGCGTTGTTGTGAGCCCAACAGCCCACCCGTTGGAGCCACATTGGTTGCCTTCGGCAGAGAACCAATCATCGACGTCGGATGTGAACAAAAATCGTAGTATTCAAATAATCAATTCAATTGGTGATTTCAAATGAAGCGGAGTATAGTTGAGAATATTGAAGGTAGCAGTGACCTTTGGCGGAATGAAGGCCTTTTATATGCATCATAGTTGTCACAAACTGTGGTGTTTCACTTCACCTTTGATTCCATGAATCCTGGCTTAGAAAAAGTGATCATCATCACACACTTCCTGCCTTTCTTTGTTATATGCTCCAATTTGTAAAGTCGGATCTTGCATAGAATCTCACCTTTGTTCAGTTTATGACTGTAAAGGTTATAGATGGAATATGACATGATATCTCCAGGAACCCAACAAGAACTATATCCAGTTGTAAGGTTAGCATGACTAGGCATTTTACACTCAAACTGTGTGTGTACGACCTGCTCTTAATTCAATATGAGGCCTTGTTAGTTGAGCAGCAACAGTGATTGCTTCCTTTTGAGCTCCTTGTGTTAAGCTCATGATCTCCTCCGAATCCACCCACCAGTCAAGGATCATTACTGAAGAACACATCTTACCAGCCTATCTGTTCTCGATGATCATTGAGCAGGCATACAGCCAGCAAGGAAACTTACCTATTCATTGTATTCAATGGATGTCATCCACTGCGTGAGGCTCGAGCGTAGATGTAATCTGCACAATACCACCTTGATTTAGTATACGATAAGGCCAATTGTAGTAGCACCTGATCAACAGTATTAACAGTTGATCTCAATGATGACATAAGAAGCTTTCTTTGGTAACAATTTTCGGTAGATACTGTGCAGCATTATTGTGTGGGAATTGATCAATATTATCCTAGATTGTAAAGAAAACAGATTGTGAAGTGACTTTGTTTTACCCCTCGTCTCCATTTGTTGGGGTGTGATGTTGCTTTGCAAGTGATACGCTAACCTGAGTTCGAGTTATCTCGCTTTCAAACAAATATCCTTCAGGATCAAATCCAACAACAAAACATACCCCCTAAAGCATTATCGAGATTGCTCAGAATACTGAGCATTTCTCAAATAAGGTCAGCACTCGCCGGAACCATGTTTAATGGTTTATCTGCAAAAAGAAATCATGCAACGACAACAGCCTGGAATCTCACGATCAACAATATGACGCAATATCGATGAATGATGGGCTACGACCCAACAGGATTCTACCACCTTCAGGCTTCACTCACCCTGAGCCATCAGGGTTTGACTACGGTAGGTCCACCCAATTGGCCATGGACAAGCTGTCAATTAATCATCTACTCATCGAGAACAAACCAGGTGCACTGCCACATGAAGATACTCCCAACAAAGAACCTATAAACCCTCAGCAGCCTGATCTCACCTGTACCCCCGATCCAACAAAGACAAAGGGTCATAGGCCGGTAGTTGCAGTGGAAAATTCAGTGGGGAAAGCGTATGGCAAAGCAACAGGATAGTACAACAAGCATCGCAAGTACTCAGTACAATGGAATCCATGGCATCCATTGCGGTCTACACAGGACTTTCACCAGGTTCAATTGTTTAGCCAACAAACGAAATACAGGATAGATCAACATCTTCGGCATGGACTGGACGACTTCAAAATCACATCATTTCAATCTACAGATGCCATTGGAAAACTCCGCTCTGAACTCGATTTTGAGCTTGGCAATGATCGTTGGATTGAAGATGACTCACATATCTTTGGAACATTAAACTATAGGGATGTCTTCAAATGTATCCAGTTCCTCATAGCACATCATCCATTTCAGGTACACCTCGATTTCGAACAGGTGCTCCTCACTGACTCTGAGGGTCATCGAATCTACAACATGATCCGCATGGGCGATTGGTGGTGGGATATGTTCTAGTCCAGTCACGGAGGATGTCCCTCCGCGGAGAGACCGGTCCATTCACGGAGTGTACCCCGGCACCCCACCTCCGTGACTGGACTGGTTCATTCGCGGAGCATACATATAAAGTGGTAATTACACTCAACGTCGTGGTGCAACTACAATTACACTGTGCTCTATATCCTGACTTGAAACCAGCTCTTCTTCCTCGTTGCCCTCTTCCTCCACATCGTCCTCTTCCTCTTCCTCTTCCTCCTCCTCGTCCACATCCTTGTACTCGCCGAGACCCTCTCCTTCCTCAATATCCAGCTCTGTCAAATCACTTTCGTCATTTTCCTCTACGCTCTTGTTGACATCATCAACAGAAGTGGAGTATGTCTACGCTGTTGCCTCTGCCTGTGTATTTGCTCGAAGCCGCTTTTGATTGTGACTGGGTCCAGGTGGTGTTGTCTTCCGTTTAAGATTGAAATTACCAGATGGCGCTGCAGAAACACCATTGTTTGTGCATTGAACTCCATCATTTCGCTGGGCTGAAGGTATATAGTTGCGCTGGGTTGAATGTATGTAGATGCGCTGGGCTGAATGCACGTAGTTGCGCTGAGCTGAATGTAATTAGTTGCGTGGATTAAATTCAGCTGGATATGGCCAGCTGAGTACGCATACATCCGTGGGCATATATGCGTGCAGTGCATTCACCGAGTGTACACTCCGTGAATGGACTGGTCCATTCACTGAGGTGGGGTGCAGGGGTATACTCCGCGAAAGAACCAGTCCAGTCACGGAGGGTGGGACTCCGTGAATGGACCGGTCTCTCCGCGGAGGGACATCCTCCGTGACTGGACTAGAACAGGATACACAAGATCAACTTCCTGCTGGAGCGACGATTGTGCCAGTCATTTGTGCATCCGACAAGACTCACTGGACACAATTTTCGGATGATCAACATGTCTAGCCGCTGTATCTCTCAATATGTAATATTCAAAGAGCTATGTGCTGGACACCGATAAAGCGTGCCTGGATTCTCATCGGCCTTATCCCATATCCACGGAAAGGTGCCAAGAACATTGACGAAGCATGGCATTCTGCAGTTGGCACTGTGCTGTCTCAACTTAGGCATTTTGACATCACTGGCCCCAGCTTGAAATGGGATTGTGCTGATGGAGTCCAGGAACAATGTTACCTGCCGTTGGCAGCCTGGGTCAGAGATTATCCGGAACAAGTCATGGTTGCCCAAGTCTCATATTGCTCAAGTCTCATATGGCTCATGTCCGATGTGCGAAATTCCTAAAGGGGCCCCAATGGGGCATTCCACCTTTCGACCACTCGAAAACTCAAGAGACCAGTACATTTCCTAGGAGCTGCTGGAGGACAACAATAATGATGCTCTGCACGCTCTCGGTGTCCATCCAATCCGCAACCAGTTCTGGCAATTCCCTCTCTGCGATGTCTATCGCCTTTGGCAGCCTAATGAATTGCATCAGCTGGTCCTGGATATAGTTAAAGACTTATTGCACTGGCCGCTGAAATACCTGAAAGTGAGACAGGTTAAGGATCAATTTGACAATCGATTCACATCGGTGCCACGATATTCCTGCCTCCTGCACTTCTCTAAACCATTCGATTCTTGGACATGCAGCACCTGGAAAGGTAAAGAGATCCGTGGAATGATCAGAACACTGGCAGTGAATTGCGCTCCAATTCTTGTCTGCTCCAAGGATGACGGGAAAACTGCGGCGGAAACAGCCTCTGATGAAATGGTAATGGAAGCAGTGCATGCATTATGAACATTCTCTCTACATGTTAGCTAACAAAATCACTCTGATCTATCCCTCAAAGCACTAGACGATTCACTCAAACAATTTTACCATAAGAGAGGGATTTGTTGAGAACAGACATTGTCAAAGGCTGTGAAGGCCCAAATAGGTGACCTGTTGGCAACGGAATCCTATCAGTTACGCGAATAAAAGATTCATACCATTCAAGCTGCAATGGAGGCCCTTGTGTATAGGGCTGAAAAGATTTCCTCAGCAAAACGTAGGCAATTTCAGTTGTGCCTGAATAGCGCCTGGCAGGCAGCAACCACTTGGTCTGATGCAGATCGTCAGAAGGCAATCAAGCGATTGGAGTGCAAAATCCATCAAGTGACACCTGCCAAACCCAAGGTTTTCGATAATATATTCCAACATCATGAACGACAACTATTGCAGACAGTTGGGACTAAGGCAACCGTTCCCAGAAGCTTATTCGCCGAACATCTTTCACTAATTAAAACTGCAGCTGAAGATGATGCTTACCGGGCGGCAAACATGACTGCTGACAACCAACTGCAATTTCAGATTGACCTATCCAATGCTGAGACAGGAGCCACGACCTGAAGCTTGGCTGATACAGAGCACGTCACTATCCAGCTCCAGAGAGAGAGTTATGCCATTACTTCGAATGAACAGAAGCGGTTCAACAAAGAATTCGCCATCTGCATGATCAAGTTTGAAGCTTGGTGGGAGACCATTGGCATTCAGACGCTCCAGAACACCAATGAACAGCATGTAATCCATTTCAGATATCCAATAATGCATCTTGTGAGCCATATATCAGAGTCAATTTGCCAAATGGGTTCCAGTGGCAATTTCAACACTGATATTTCTGAATGGCTACATATTGCCAATGTGAAAGAGGAACATTGATCTAGCAACAAAGTCAATTACATTTGACTGATGCCTAAGCATAACAACCAGTGTATTGGTCTGGAATATATAGAGAAGACACTCTTATATCTTGCACTCCAAGGCGGGTACGATGTTGACTCTGCAGAAGTTTTCAATCTGCTGTCCGCTACCAACAATCGGTGAATTACACGCAGGGCCCATCTGTTACATCTCCAAACAATTTAGGTCGAGCCCTTATTCTGTCCTGTATCACAGCAGGCAGATCATTTGAGAGAAATGCATGTCGGCGGAGTGTGCAGAAGTATCAGATTCAGTTTACTCAGAGATCCATCAGAAGATTTCGGATTTCCCAACTTTGGACAGCTGTGCCACACTCAAATTGCAGAGAACAGGGGACACGAAGTTTGTGGACTTGTGCTCGGATATGATCACAATGTACTCATTGACACTATATCTATGAAACTCCTCAATGGGCTGTTGTACTACCATCAACCATTTCACAACCATACTTCAATTGAGCTTCTGGGACTTGATTGCAAGGTAGAATATACCAAAGCCAACCAAGGGATCATGCCTGAAGCTCATAACATCTGGGTCCTGTATACGCAAAGTGAAGGCAATGACCCCAATAACACCTTCCAAGGATGAATTCCTTCATTTCTTGTATTATACTTCAGCTGGACTCCACCAAATCAGATCCTCCAATTTCAGAAACACCTGCCAGCCGGCCAAGCAATCTCGACATTTTCTAAGAGGTGCAAACAGACCCAATAACGGGTATTACTTCTTCAAGCTCAAGAATATGCATTGCTGATTCCAACACAGTTCAAAGAACTTCATGATTGGACTGATTGTATTGACGGGTTCATCAGGGAGGTCAAAAAGACGAATCAGATGCAAAATGCACGTGTTGGAGCAATTGTTGGACTGGCACATTTACCGCCGGAGAATGCTGCATCGGACGGCATCGATAGTGTATGGCTTGTAAATAATCATGTTGATTTAGATACGTGCTGGACAGTATATTAATTCGATTGGAATGCGTGATTCAAGTGTGTAGCTGTGAGTACTGTAAGCAACGGGTCCCGGTAGCCCGCCAGTGGTCGAGGTTATGACCGGCTGTTCGGTTCGGTTCGGTTCCAGACCCGGCTAAAAACCCGACCAGCTTTGTCTTGGCAGGTTTGTTACCTGGACCTGACATAAACCCGCGGTTTTTTGACCGGGTGGTACCTGGACCGTGCTTCCATTTTTGCGGTTCCTCTGACTTTGGCTCGTATTAAGTATTTGACTTCTGATCGTATCATGACATGATCAGTATATAGATTGTGCAGTTCGAGCCGCTCTTTCACCTCCCGGTGTCAAATCTGCGATCGGACCATTATTCGTTGAATCGCTGAGACATAAAACGATATATTATGCGGAATTGGCGGGTTGTCAATAGAGACTCAACGAATATTGGTCCGATCGAAAATCTGACAGGGGGAGGTGCAAGAGCGGCAAAAACTGCACAATCTACGTACTGATCATGTCATGATACGATCAGAACTCAAATACTTAATTGGAGCTGAAATTGTGAATTTGAAATGCCGGGTTTTTGGTGGTAAAACCGGCCCATTTCCAATGGTGTGGGTGTTTGGTGTGGTAAGAACCGTTGCCACGGTCCGGTTTCGGGTGGAACCTTACTCGGAACCGAGCTGGGATATTGGACCCGTTGCTAACACTTGCTGTGAGATAGTTTATCGAATTGTACTAATTTATGCAGACATTATATCTCTTTACTCCCAGAGAGTCTGGCACCAGGTGCACTGGAATAGTCTTGGCGACACATGTCGTAGTCCCAGCAGCTCCGAAATTTTGCCAATTTAAAGGTATGATTTTATAGCATTCTGAAGACGACTTGATACTCTGTAGAATCTTCCTGTATTCTGTTCCTCAACTTCCGGAGAGTTGATGAGCACCTGAAGCACATCTCAGAGCACCTAAGAAGCACATCGCTGCGCACCCAGCCTGTGCGGGAACTATTGGGAGCTTCTGGAAGGATCTGTGTCGCTGTTCAGAATAGCTGAGTCGTGGAATTATGACTTCCGATCCATTTTACATTTTGCGGATGAACTTTGCTCTTGAAATTGAGTAGAGAGGTCCCCAAGTTGGAGTCTCGCCAGCTTGTAAATGTGCTTCATGATCCATACCTGGTCGAGGTGGTAGGAGTCGATCTGCCAAAACCTCATTAAATCAGGGGATGAACTCCTGTTATTGCTCAGGGATGAGTTTTTCCAACGGTTGTTCCTTCAGATTCTATGCTTCCATTGATTTATTTATGTTATTTGATAATGTCGAAAAATTTTAATTATCTCTTTCTCAACAATTCAAAACAAACATGATCCATTGAGTATAACTATATTTCCTCGAATGCGCCCCTGTGGTCGTATATGTGGTTCTAATATCCCTTCATGCCCAGAGTACACCAGTTCCGGGGGTTTCTCTGTTACACCTTGTACCATAACAGGTACATCATCACAATGTGTAGAACAATATTGGTGTCCAAATGTGACAGTATTGGATGCAAACTATACTGCCACATCATGTAACCGTAGCCAGGGAATTACAAGCAGAATTCGATAATATCCTAACTTTGTAACAAACATGGTGTTACTGGGGTTCTTAATCACAATAATCAATATGACAGTTATTGAACTACGTACAGCCACCTATTGAATTTCTCTTTCTCTCCTCGTCTTGTCCTCAGACTCAACATCTTGCCCGTGCCACAGCTGCAAGAGCTTGCAAATCAAACGTATGCCAGCTCCCGTCTCAAATATAGATGTAGACAAGATTTCCCCATCGAACAACCACTCCTTGGCAAATTCCTTGTATGGTAGTGCGCAGGTGTTGAGATATCTCAGCACCAGGTAGTGGATATTCTCGAGTTGACATAAATGAAACACTACACAGTAAGTGTGGGTTAAACAGAGCTCTCCCAATTCGAAAAGCAGAATACCAAAACTCTCAACACTCTGCTGCGGTGCGTACTCGGCTGGTGTATATCGATGTCAAGGCATATAGTGCCCAGTTACGAGTATGTATAAGGGAACAAATTTTAAAAGAGGAGTTAGGATTCTTAATAATATTTTAAGATTGTCTTCGGTGCTCTGAGTTGAATGATTTCTCGCTCCTGCTCCCTTCACTTTCTTCACGACACTGCTGCCTCTGTATATGAACGTCCCAGGCCTCCACACCTATTAGCTATGACCACGAATGCTTCCCTTATCGCTATCGTGATTAACCAATGTGGTGTGAAAGCATTACGCTCCTGATTCATTAGGCCATCTATCCCCCGCGAAAAACAGACTAATCTCAGACCTCTCACAATCGTACGAGTCGGTAGTTGGAACTTTCATCAACCAAGTTGGTAATCCTTGTCACCTCTTGAATCCCTTACGCACCTGAGTTATTTAATTTCGTCACATTTTTGGTCGACGACCAACTGATGCTATGCCAAGGTAGAAAATTGACGCGTAAGCTCGTATCCAATACGAGTTTACATTGCGATCCAGACTGCTTAAATCACTAAAGAGTGCTCGCTCTAGGCCAGTGCCTGCATCATTATTTCCTCAGGTACGTCATGCCAAGGTCGAGATCATTCTCTTGACCGGAATATGCTCCACCTTATCCTAGCCCATTACAGGTAGGGGTGAAGAGTCCTCGGAATTGCATATTGACTATTAACTGCCGTGCATGAAAATCATGCAAGCCCCGCAAAGTATCCTGGTGTGAACAATGGCCGAACTACCAGTACTGCTGATCACTACTGATTCCAGCCTGGTCTTTGTTCATACTCTTCACACGACCGATATGAACTCCCGCTAAAAAGCATATCACTGACCACTTAAACAATACATGCATAAGTGTTATGCATATCATAGATATGTATGCATCTGGTATTCATATTCAAGTATCATTATCACTGTTAAAGGAAACCCCTACCACATGGGTAGCTGTTCCTTATGATCCTGAATTGTCATTCCCATTATGGCAATTTGTTCAATGGCCTCTGATTCAATAGGTTGTCCATCGATGACCTTTACTTGCCATTTCTCTTTTAACTCTTCGAGAGGTATCTGGTGATGGCAAGCGAAATCTAGATCCATAAATGCGATGCCTGTAGCCCTGCAATCAATCAACACATGTGTCGGTATTTCTTGATTATTGACAGTCAATGTGCAGGTTATAACTGAATCATTTCCTTCCATTGATCCTTCTGATACCTCCACGTTCATAACTGAAAGATGCGAAATTCCGAAACATTTCAATGCATTCAAAGCAAAACTTTTCCTGTCAATCAAGGAGCTATCTGTCTTTGATTGGCTTAATCTTTTCCTGATTCCTCGGAATCTGTCCCAGTTCCTACTTCCTTAATTTCCGCTCCAGCCATCTTCAATGTCTGAGCATTTTTCCTTGCCGTGCAATCTGTCGCCCTATGGTTAAACCCACCACAGTTTAAACACCTTCCTTCTGCGAACCTCTGCACTCACTAATCGACACAAATCTTCCTCTTGCCTGTGCTGGGATCCATAGGTGCAGGTCCATTAGATCCAGGGAGAATTCCGGCGGAGGCTCCTGCGGGATCCTTTGGAGGCGTTGGAGGTCTGGGGGCAGAAGCAAAACCTATTCCTCCCATATTCGGGAGTGCTTGTTCCGCCAATTGCTGTCAAATCTGATTATCCCGTTTCTGGCACACCATCACAAAAGCAGGAAGTTTCTCTAACATATTACTATAAGTGAAGAAGTCCTTCATTTCGTCAGACAGCACCATCCTTATGGTGTTCCCCAAAGCCGAGGGGTTCCAATCGAGGTCAGCAGCAATAACTTCAAACTCAGAATAATACTGGGAGAACTCACGGTTCTTTGGTTTAATTTACCACATCTTCTTTTCTGTGGTGGCTACTCTGTTGAGGTCCCCACTAGCTGCTTCCAGAAGTTGTATAAAAGTTGTTAGATTTTCCAGCCCTATTGTTCCGTCCTCCTGGACGTGTGGCAAGATCTGTCCTAAGGCTACTCCCCTCAGCCAGTTCAATGCATACCCATTCATTAACTGCTTGTCGGGAAAACTGGCGGGCTTGTGTCGAATGACCATCTGCAGTTGAACAATCCAGCTTCTCAACTGAGGTTGATCAGACTCTGAAAAGTCCAGGGAGTCTGGAAACATCTGACCCCTGTCATCGGATGCCTGGGGAGAAGGTGGCACTGCCCGGGCGGTCAACGTTAAAGCATTAGCTAACTGTGTCCCCAATGCACAATCTTCCTCTCCAGACTATTGTGCATCTCGGGTCATTAGGTGAGGGCACATACGCCCGTGTTCGGCCTGGTAGGCATACGTATGGTAATTATAGGACACAGTTGCAAACCTATATGCAAGTGGTAGTAGATGTAAATGTATAGGTAAGATTATCGCTACAGATCTAAGGCTTATAGTGGGCCAACTATATAGAATGGCCATTACCCGGCCCTGGGTCAGGTGCCGCTGTTACATTATCCCCCTCTTTAGGCGCAGACCTTCTGGGGTCCATATACCGTACAAGAGAAAAGGAAAGAAAAGCGAAGGAAAAGGAAACTAGGAATGAAACAATTATCCTAGGCACACAATCGTACAATCCGATAAGTCCCACAACTGATCGGTAAAGCTCAGCGGCGACCACTCGGCGGATCTGGCGCATGGGGAATCTTCACCTCCAGTGGCGGTGGTAAACACCCATACTGGCGCCATTTGTACCGGCCCGAGATCCAAAGAAGAGAAGAAGAGACCGCAGAAACAAGAAAACATCAAAACGTGATGCGGTCTCCATATCTCGACTTCCAAACCGATACTCCGCCGACCATCCATACCCGTAGCCCATCTATCTCGGCATACGCCGTTAGTGGAATTGTAAGGGTGGTAGAGAGCTTCCGCTCGTGGCTCGGCATTGATTGGAGCTTCTGCTGTCATCATCGTTCATACCCATCGGTGATTATCGATTGTATACATCAATTGTGTGTAGTCTTATTTGTAGATACCTAACACATCAGTGTCTCTTAGATGATTATAATTACCAATTTCAAGCACGCTAGGGCTGTGTGGGCTCTGTGCAGTTCTTCCGCATGCTGTGTAGAGTATATCTTGCAGCCGGTAGTCATCAGTTCTCGGCATTGAGATGCAGATTCAGCTTAATTCGGTAATCATCGTGCGAAGTCCGCGTATGTGACAATCCGGTTGACTTTATGGGTGCGTTCTCAATAGGCGACTTCAGTAGCATCTCGGTCCACTTCTTGGTAGGCATCTCGGTGCGTGTTGCGGTAAACTGCCTCCATTTGGGCTTATAACTTCTCGGTAGTGCTTGACTAGTCTGCAACGGCTATCTCTGTCTTTTTGAATATTCATTGCTCCGTCGACGACTTCTCTATCATATTGATTGTCGATTGCCCTTGTGGCTTGGTAACAGTCAAGTCGTGATTCATGATTGTAATCATAATCTCGCTGTGATTCGAGATGTAATTTGGTGACCCTTTCTTGTCATAACGTTGAGTCTCGGCAGAGACGATCGTCAAGATTGGCCAGGGTAATTTGAGAAAGAGTCAATCATCGCATGGATCTCCTCTGTCCATTGGACAATGCTGTGATCTTCAATGCCTGGCATCGTAACTGTGATTTGCATATAGCACTCGCACTGACCACTCATGGATGGCAGAATTGACGCCAATGCATCGCGCATGGGTGGCATATCATTGATCCATATCCAACACTTGAGCATCACAGTAGGCGGTCATACTGACAGTGATAGGAGCACACTTCCGCTCTCGGAAGGCGGCAATGTACATTGCATTAACAGATCACGCAGTGTCTTGATTCGGGATTATGTAGGGTCCCGGTGGACGGCTTCTCGCTGAAAGTCATTTGGATGATAGCCTCGGTGCGTTGTTGGTGGACATCTCTGGGCCCATCTCGGTAGACAGCTTCCGTAGAATAACCCTTTGCTTCCCAGTAGTCATTTGGTAAGTCTCCAGTAAGGAGGATTGGCATTGAGGTTGGTATGCTGTTCGGCGATAGTTTCTTGATCCTTCGGTACGCCATTACATAAGCATTTTGGTCAGTGGCTTGGTACAATCGGGCTCCAGTAATTCTCTAGATCTGATTTCTATGTGATGTCTTTCGGCAGTAATATCAGTTGCGGTGAGATCTCGGTGTTCAGCTCTTGGCAGTTATCTCCGCTGTCTCTTGCGATGCCATTTGGTAGGCTGTTGAATATGCACAGTGGTCATGTTCGATCATGTTCAGGACCAATTCGGTCGCCATTTCGCAGTCGTTCTGTATCTCATTCGGAAATGCTTTGGTAGCTAAGTTTTTGCCATTCGGTACATTGTTCAGAATTGATTCGGTAGACATAATGCAGTCATTTGGAATCACATCCGGAACTGCTTCGGTATCCATATTTGCACATGTTTGTTATGGATCAGGCGACGTTGATAATCTCATCATCCCTCCGGTGCACTTGCAGGTAAACTGGACGTCCGTCGGATGCTCGGTAAGCTTATCGTCTCAGATCGCAGGGTGCGCACACTGGCTCTCCTCCGGGTGTGCATATTGATTCATCTGTTGGTGTGCTTCCCATCACTTCACACGATGCACTCATCCATCATTCTTTAGTGTTGTTTTCTGAGTGCACTAGTCGATTCATCCCTTGGTGCACTTGCCGCTGCTAGCTTTCTGAATTGATGCATCAATCTCACGGTGCATCATTCCTCCACTTCCGGTACCATAACTGTTGCTGTTGTGGTTGCGATTCCGGTACGGTCATCCCCCGCTTCAAAATCGTTGCTCCACTGAGGAGGAATCTCATACGGCTTGGAGGAGAATATCGACTGGGAGGGCTTGATTCGGAAGGCAATTTGTAGTCATCAATTGCCATCATACTGGTGTAGCTGGGGATCATCGAGTCTGAGTTGGAATCTCATTCAAGATAGTATTCTCGGTAGTATAACTTTGTAACCAATTCGATATTAAGCTCGGTATTGTATTCTGTAAAATAAGGATTGTTTATCTGCCTCTCTGCACTCTCATTTGCTAGTCTTGTAGCATATCATCGAAAGTTAAGGTCTGAAAAGGGGTGGAATTTCACAGAACCTTGTGTATATTGCAATAGTGAAAATGTCTGATTGTCATCCATCTCCGAGCAATAATGCATCTCCGGGATGTACATATTAGTGCTCCTATGTCCAAGTCTCGTGGTTTCCATGATAGCTCTATTCCTCGATAAAGTAGCTTCCCGCAGGACCGTGGTCTCTCATAACCAGGCCATTATCCCTTGCCCGGGCTTCCAATTGTATAGAAGTATTCTGCGCTTCCAAGTGCGCTTCACCGCTGTGAAATGTCTGTGGGGATGATCTGCCATCTGCATACCCGTACGGATTCATGCGGCACTGAATCTGCTGCATCTGTATTAGCCAAATGGATTAAAGACAGAATGGAAGCGGAGGAAGGGAAAATCCCCGAGCCCGGATCAGAATGGTTCGCGATAATTGTGCCAAGCCCCTTAGTCCAAGAACACCCTTCGTATCTCAGTGAGCCAGTAGCAGTCATTCAGTTTTCCCCTGCGAACTCTATCTGCCACAACACCCGCCACTGCTCCCTGCTTGCCCATTCAGCATCGACCGGGGCTCATGCCACCTAATTTTCCAATGTGACACCTTCCGACATTGTTTATGCTCCCAGCAGAAGGCTGCCCTCGTAAATTTGTATGGCGAGCAATGCGATGACCTCACTTGCAGGTAGGTCATCGAATGCAGCGGTCCCTAAGAACTGAATGTATATGGCTGGGGATGGTTCCCAAGCACCCTCTTCCGCACTTCCATCTCCATGGGGTAGTGAAGTGATAGTTGGCTCATTCCCGGGATTCCTAACCGGCGTCCGCAAAACTATCAACTGGCCTTTTGACCAGTCAATTTCAGGATTCCTAGATTGGAACCGGGGAAGGCTAGGTACGAGATGATAATCGATCTTGCGCACAACGAGGACATCCGGTTGGTCAACCGGCACCTAATGTTCAACATACAGACGCTAGATTTTCATACTCGGACAATTTTACACGGACATCATTACCCGGTTACATGACTGGAAATGACAATGTATGCCTGTTCTCATGGCAGTCCGAGTCGCCGAAGCACTCTGGGCGCCATGAAGAGGTGTTACGCCTTTGGAGGTACAGGTATACTTACGGGATCATACAGGATCACTCAATAATCCAAATATGCACTGTCGATTCGAAATCATCAATTGTCACTCAGATTTCCTACTTGGATCAAACTTCTGGACTTGTTCACCTATTGGTAATATCTCCATTACCCTGCCTTCACATCAATAGACCAACAATGGCAGCGATCGAGCTGAGCGCAAATAAGATGTGCATTACCTTGAAATCGGTATTGGTTGTAGGATATCTATCGTCAATGGTTATTCCTTATCGGCAGGAAACCTTATTCCTAGTAACCGAACAAACAACTATTCACTCATGCTCCAGTGGTGTATTCCTAGGGAGATGAGGTGTCGTCAACATCAGACCATTATGTCATCTCAAGATATGCAGGGTTATATACGAGATAAGTCCATAACCAATAATTGAGAAATGGGAGCCCAGTCTACCAAATGGACTTGTACGAATCAATCCATATTTCGACCACACCTTCTTGGTCTGGGGCGAATGAGACTTACCATATGTCCTGAGTGGCACGGGTTACACTCCGTTTAATATATGGCAAATCAACTCAGCTGCAGAATACTGTATATTTGGCTCCAACAAAGCATACTCAAATTAAGGGTTCTGTATTTTGCCGCAATCATAAAACTGTTACATACCCGGTGGGTATATGAGAGGGCACTCTCACTGGTGCTTGGTGAGACGAACATATTTGTTGATAATTGGCGTCTGATAAGCTCGTATTGATACAAGGTATTGCCAATAGCAATAGTGTCGCAATATGAGCTCATTGCCCTGATGACGGAGTTAATACTCATCGGAGATAGGACTCGACAATCAATGGTAGAAGGCAACGATGTTCAGTCAGGTATGTATGTGAACTCCGAAACAGGCTTTGCCAGTCGTAGGATTGTTAAGGGTGTGGATCGTCTGTTATATATCAGTGATACTGACATGGAGGAAGGACATCGATAACATTCCATCGAACAAACAATCTACATTGAGATTTATCTATGCATCCCTATCAACCTTCTCAACCTCGAGGTTAAGCCTTAACTTTATTCCTGTGTATTATCCATTAGTTCTGTATTGAAGTCCACAAGGATACTTCTCTTTTGAAGTCCAGAGTTGTACGTTCATCTTCAGTTCTATATCACGGATAAAACCAACACTCATTACTTGGTTATTCTTAGTACCTTCATCCAAGCAAGTTGTTGAGTGGGAAGAGAACACAACGATACTTTGGAGTCCGAAGGAAGTCCAAAGAACCAGCCCGCTGTCGTGGTGGTTACAAGGATACTTATGCTAGGATACTCTTGAGTCAGCACTACTCCTTCTGCTGAGGAGAAACTACTTTGCTGTTTCTTATAAGTCAAGTCGATACTTGGAGTCTTCGTACTTGAGAACCATCAGTCCTTGGTTATATGTGCCAGTTGCTGGGCCGATACTCTCGAGTCTGAAGGGAGTCTGAGGACGCGCATGATGATAGTGTCTTTGTTCAGAAGATCTTCTCTGTAGGATACTCTTGAATCATGTGCTCCAGTATATTGATAGCATGTAAGACGATACTTTCTAGTAGATACTATCTTCCAGGAGCAGACAACGGAACAGTTACCTTGTTACATGGGTGGTAATCCTTATACGCATCCTGAGTGAAGCTTTGATCATTCCTCTCTGTATCAGTCCGGAAGTCATTAGGGGCTTTCATTGATTAGGACATAGAGTGGATCTCCCGGTGTTACAATAGGCTTTTACAACCACAATCAATAAGAGCTGGAATGCGTTGCCTCTCTCCGGTATGTCTCGAACATTGAGTTCATGAACTGTGTGAGATACCGTAGGCAGGTGGACTTGAATAGTCCATAACAGTTCTGCTTGTGAATGCACCTTACGCTGCGCAATGTATAGCCACTATAACTTCACTTCAATCAAGGGAAGGCTTCTCATTGTAAATGGGCTTCATTGATGAGGTAAGTTTCTTCGTAAGTGCACATTGCTCATGCAGACGTTCCAGCGGTAAGAGGGCTTAATTTGTAGACTGATCCTCCTCTGTAGGTGGGTGCACTTGTGTAGTGTTTCCATATAGATATTGACTTGACATGCTGGGGAAGGCTCTAAAGTCATACTCAATTTCATTGCGATCCAGTGCGGTTATATTTCATCCAAAGTTGCCATTACTGTAATTACGGTAGAATGCATTGATATACTAGGTCTCGACCGTCAGGGCACTTCCCCTGTACAATGATTCTCTGCAGTAATTTCATTTCTGGTGAGGAGGTGCTTCCATCATGGGGTAAATATCTATAAGTGCACTTCGCTCATACAGACATCCGTGGTGGTCAGTGTGCTTCTTTCGTAGGCTGATCCTCCTCCGCAGGTGTACGTGGCTGTAGGATGCTTCTGCCAGTGGACTTTGTCGAAGTAGTTAGAGGTGTAGGTGTACACAAACATTGAGATAGGTGCACTTTACTCAACTAGATGGAATGTAGTCGTAACTGTGCTGATTTGTAATCGTCTGTTGACTTTGGCTTGGTTTGCAGTATTGCCGATTCAGGGGTAAGATCGCAGTGTTCATTGTAGGTTTTTCGACTGATGATCGTGCTCAATTGACTCATGGGAATGGTGTTTGACCAGAAGTATATATGTGATATTGATCGTCTTGACCACCGGTGACGCGTCTCGTACGCCAATTGGTCTCTGAACTTGTCTGGAGTGCCATGAAGTGGCTCAATTGAATGATGATATCATCAAGGTTCTGTGCTTGCAGTAGTCAAGTTTCGATATCTCGTGTTGAACGCAGTGGTTTCAATTGTTTACATTATGATGTGGCGTGTTGGTGAGCAGGGGTAAACTTGTGAAATCCCATGAGCAAAACGTATCTCTGTACTGAGAATGTGATAATCGTGTAAGGGCACATACACCAGCGTTCGGCCTGTTAGGCATACCTATGGTAATTATAAGAGATGGTTGCAAACGTGGATGCAAGTGATTGTAAATATAGACGTATCGGTAAGATTATCAGTAGTGTGATAAGGCTCGTGGCAAGCCGACTATATAGAATGGCTATTACCCGGCCCTGGGTCACGTGCTGCCGTGACACATTAGTGCCAGTTCCACTTGCAATTCATCGTCAGTTCTTTGGGCTGCGGGTCTCCTCTGGGCCTTATCCCATTCATCCATCAGAGGCTGTATTCTGTTCTCCATCTCCATATGAGTGCACTTCGGGGGTAGAAACTGTCATAACTTGAGGTCTGTGATCTCCCTCAGTAATGTGATTGTCTGGGATGGGTGGTTGCATCCGATCTATGCAGTGTTCACGGATTTGGTAGATTGTGCTACCCTTCTCAGCACCTCCTGTGCTTCGTGCAGCATTGTCTGTCTCCGTGCGAAGTCCACCTCGACTATGTTCCTGTTGACAATTACTCCCATGATGGCCTCGTTTTCCACGGACAGCAGTGCCACCTGGTTGTGTTGTTCTGATCTTGACATCACAATGAATGAAGCAAATTTACCAGTACTGAACATATATGTCCATTCCGTAATGAGTGGGAGTCGGAGGTACCACCACCATCAGTGGAACTCCCAACGACTTAGCTGTTGTCGCTGCTGCTGCTGTGTGTCCGACTGTAGACTGCTCTCCTACACAGTTATGACCTTCACAATCACAAACTTTGTTAGGATCACAGTCAGTAATCAAACCAACCTTTAATCCTTTATACTTTATGAAATGTTGTCCAAACACTACATCGTGAGTATCGAGACCACTGCCCTCTCTAGCTGTGTCTGGCCAATATGTATTCCAAGACAAGGGAACGTCCGACCGTTCCGACAAATAGCCTTCCTGAGGTTCTTCCTTGAATGGTGCTAAAAGTATAGCTTGAATACTCTTGAAGGCCTTCAAAGTTGCGGGTTCGAAAACAAGACATGGGATTCCGGCAAGATCAAACCAGTTCATTTGGGAAGTACAGTTACTGTTGTACTGTTGCATTCGAATATGGTGATGAATGTGGGTACTGGCCAATGTCAAATCCAGTAAGTCATGGTAACTCGTCAACACAATCAACACAAAAGTGAATCAGACAATGTTTTGGTCCTAAATAGACCAAGCTGGTAACAGTGCAAGGTTCAGAAAAATACGTACACCCTGTGGAGGGATGTAGGCACATTCAATTGAAGGTATATTGTATGGGACTCCTTCTAGTGTAACGGGTGGGGTCGGACGTAGGTGATATTGGTAACAACTAATGTAACATCAGAAAACACAACAAGAGGCTCGATGTTTGTTTCGAGAGGATCAAGACAATACTACAGTCAAAAGTTAGTTCAAAGTCATAACTTCCTTTGCTTTACATCAGAATGAGTCAAGAGAGAAGAAAAGGAAATCCTGCAACGCCAACAACCTGTGGTTATATACAATTCATCTGCCACCCTCAGATCATTCTCCATGCTCCGATGTACCATCCAAATCTTTCCCGATCATCTTACACACCACCGCACATTCCTTTGTCAATACAACCACACGATATCATCCGACATCGAGATATCTCAGAACACTTCCTTATTATAATAAATTATATCGCCACCACCACACATTGTTCGCACACCATCTGCGCGTCTCCCAGCATCTCCGTCATTCCGTAACACTGCCTCCTTTTGGCATCCCCCGATACCACCCTCTTGGTACATCTCCTACTCTGACTCACAGCCTAAGTCATAACACTTTCCGCTTGAAGTCCAGAGTTGTACATTCATCTTTCAGTTCTATGTCATGGATATATCTATCACCTCTTTAATCTTGGTTATTCTTAGTACCTTTATCGAAGCGGGTCGTTGATCAGGAAGTGAGCAAGATATTACTTTGGAGTCTGAAGGAAGTCTCAGGGCAAGCCCGATTGCATTGTGGTCCAGAGGATACTTCTGTTAGAATACTCTTGAGTGGGCACTACTCCTTCTGCTGAGGCGAAACTACTTTGCTGTATCTTATAGACAAGTTGATACTTTGAGTCATTGCATTTCTGGACAGTTGGTCATCGAGTATAAGTCCCAGGTGTTGAGACGATACTTTTAAGTTGTTAGTAGGGCGATCCTCTTGAGTCGTGTACAACAGCAATTGATATCTTAAGAGGATACTCTTTAGTCTATACTATCTGTCAGAAGCAGAGAACAGATCAGTTACCTCCTGTCCTTTTGAGTTGTGATCCTTATACCCATCCTGAGTGAAGCCTTATTATTCTTCTCTTTCATCGGTCCGGAATTCATTAGAGGCTTGTATTAATTAGGACCTAGGGTGAAACTCCCAGTGTTACAAGGATTTTGACTGTATGCTGCTAGAGTATGTTCTTCTGATTGCCGGAACAATGTGATCTTGTTATGGTCAGGTCTCCAGGGTAATACCCTTTTGAACACTCTTCCAACTATGAAATCAAGATATGGTTGCCAGCCAGTCATGGCCACATATCCCTCAGGTTATTGTGTATATGCCCAAGTGGTTTTGAAGCGTTACTCTCCCACATGCTTTCGGCCATCCTCTCGCATAACAGCAAACTACTAATGTGATAGATCATACCTTCAACTTGGACATCTTGCTTCCGTGCAGTTCAGCAGTCAGAACATCTGATGGCACATAGCCTAACTGTGCATTTTGCAATTATATTAATGCCTCACCATACTCTGGCTATTCGGCAATTGCATCCGTCAATTTTAATTGGTGACCCACCGATACCCCTCCAATGTAGATAAAGACACATACGTAATGTTACAATGCATACTAACTCAAACCAATGAGCAGGGTGGCTTCAGGTCTCTTATCTTCAGCCAATGTCAAATATCTCTTAGGCACTGCATGCTTAGGTCTCAACAATTCGATGACAGGGAAGTTTGGCAAGGACTTCCTTAGCCTAAGGATCAGGCTCACAGGATCTGCTTACCTGCATATTGCGTTATATCTGCTGCTCATGTAATTCTGTTTAATCACAACTTAGCTGTGTATTGTCCCACTAGATAAGATATAGGAGGTGTGGTTGAAAATCATGTATACTGCTGATGTCTTTTAATTTGGACATCCCAGTAATGGCAACATAATTGCATCATCATATTTGAATCCACTTGGGTCTACATAGGTAATTCCTATCCAATCGTCATGTGGCTCAAGTGTAATCCCGCTCAAGATCAGTTGACTGGCATACATAATGTCCTTTCATAAATAGATGTTTTGCAATATTTGTTAAATGACTTTGATTGTATATACTATAATTCGTCATGTACCATTACCACTGCTAAGAGAGAACCCCTAACAGGCACGCCTTCAGGAGTTTCAGTTGGGAAATTATATAAAGCAACATGAAAGAAGTGGCCGATCTCCTGAAAGCAAGTCTTACGATGGTAGGCTACTGGTGTTAATCCATCCTTGGGATGGTAAACTCCATCCTTCATCCAGTACCCCTCAGGAGAAACTCCAATACAACCCATATGAATTTGAGTTGCCAGCCAGAGATAAAGCTGCTGAGCAGTAACTGGCTGCTCGAAATGCTGCTGCTCCATCTCGGGCCCAAGAGGCTGCTTCTGGGCATTCGAATTGGTATTGGCTGCATCCTGCCACATAATGGAGTTGGTAAGAAAGAGATGGAAGATTGGAATTGGAGTAATGGCATCTAGTTCAGAGCATGAGATGGGCAATCAGTTTCATGCTTTGTGAGGAGGAACAATTGGTTGTGAAGGGTCAATTGTGGGAAGCTCAGGAAGATCTGTCAAATCTTGAATTGGTTTTTTGAGTGTTTTCTGGTACAGATGTACATGATGTTACAGGTCTGATACACGGTTACGGCTACAGGGGCTGATGTTTCCTGTATATATGTCGAGTCTTTCTCCTTGTCTCTTTTCGGTACCATCGAATACATACATACAGTTCTCCACAACTTCCATATCGTAACATGTCATGAAGCCGGTCGCCGCTACTCTTTGAATCTCTATCTCTATTGAATCCTCAAACGTTTTGTTACAAGAAAATCTCACGTTATCAAACCTTAGCTCTTCGTTCCCTTCATCGTTGTCGCCTTCATCGCCTTCGCCAATGTCGCCTTCATCAACATTGCAATCTCCTCCTACAATGTTTTCATGCTAAAGGTTTTTGGTGGCAACAGCACATGTCTAAATGAGAAGTTCCCTTCACCTTTGCTTGAGAAAGTAATGTACTGTCACGACATGATGGCTGACTGGCGAATGCTGCTCTCTTTACTGAATACCAACAATTCCTACCATTATTTCTACCTATCATTACATCTACCAACAATCCAAGTCTAAAGCCCTCATCGAGGCCAATCTTGTTCATTGTCAAGTCCTCTAGTTGAGGCAGTTGTCCATTGCTCTGAAGTCTGTCTGTGGGTTCACGGGACTGGCCTGTCTGTGATTTCACGAGGACTATGTCTGGCTGTCTGTCTGTCTGTCTGTCTGTCTGTCTGTCTGTCTGTCTGTCTGTTATCTGTTGTCCATTGTCCATTGTCCGTTTTCTGATGTCAAGTCTCCAAATTGAAATTGTAGTCTTGTCTGTTTTGCTATTCTCTAGTGAGTACCTTAGTCCGGGGGAAGTAATTGTTGTTGTGCAGTTTTATCTCGATTAGGCAGTGCCCGTTTTTATTCTATTTGTCTCGTATGTGTTTCCGGGGATGGTGTAGGTTTCTGGAGAGTTTCCTGCATCACGGCTATCAGCTGGCCAGATGGGTCCTTCATCTGTGGCTTTTTACTTGCGTATTGTTTGGCTTTCTTAGTTCTGCAGTTCTTGCGGCTTTTGTTTGAATTTCATGGAGTGCAGCAAGAGGAGGAAGTGTTACAGATGTACATGATGTTAAAAGGTCTGATATATGGTTACGGCTGCAGGGGCTGATGTCACTTGTATATATCTCAAGTCTTTCTCCTTCTCTCTTCTCTGTACCATCGAATACACGCACACGGTTCTCCCCGACTTCCATATTGTAACATTTTCTCATGCCGCTTTGCCGAGTGATCAGCTATGATTGACCCGGCTGGCTCAATATATGCTTCGTCTGAGGAGCTAAAATTATCATCAAGGTCGAGCATTGCAGGTTGAACTTCAGTAGTGGGTGAAGACACATCAGGTATGATGACAGGTCAGTGCTGTACCAATGTAGGTGGTGGTGGTGGTTGGGAGGAGGTGCACTTTCGACTAAAGTGATCATCCATCATGTGATGCTTGGCACTATGTTTTTTCACATTTTTTGGTGAGGATGGTGGAGATGAGAGTATAAGTGGTGGGGGTAGGTAGTTGACATTAAGATCCCGAGGTCTGAGGGCTTCTCTGCTCATGGTTGTTGTGGTGTGGTGGATGGGAAGTGGGAAGGTGGTTGCTGCTGGGCTGGAGGATGGTACTCTCACAATCTCCAAAGTACTGCTATTTATATGCCACTCAGCACCACAGAACTTGTCACACTGCCACAAGAATTCACAAATAGAAGCTTCTACTAGTTATCTTTCAATTCATAATATTCTAGGGGGGGGTTTAAGTGGGTGGCTGTGTTGTTATAAGCGACAAGGCGCAGTGCACACGAAAGTGGGCCCTTTCGTGGGCCCACTACCAGCAAAGAGATAATCCAGCCATACCAATCATTCTCTATCACTATTTCGACGGCTTCATCAAGCAATTTAGTAAGCCACTAACGGTTGCCAACATGGCACAATAACCATGCATGTACACTTCCGGCTTAATATGAAATGACCCGTAGTAGGTTATTAGCCGGAAAACCGCTTGTTATGGTCACCCACATTTTCCAGTTTTCAGCGAAGATTGCTAGTCCCAGAAGCCATTACTATATTCTACTGACGGCAACCTTGGTCGGTAGCTTCACCATGGTTGTACCGATCCTGTAGCTCCGCAAGTCTAAGCGATTTATTACTGCATACGTGAGGGTAGGTGCAGTATAACTGGGGTTTGACAAAAGGGTTAGGTTGCTCCATGAAGGTGTGGGCGACATATTTTTCAGTTCTGAATTGCGTATACACTGTCGTTGATCCCGTGTTCAGAAATTTTCAGGAGGCTCCTTCGGCATGCCGAAGCTTAAGGATGCATATAGTAATATTATGGTGGCCTTCAGACTTCACCGTAGAGTAGTTTTCAGATAAGCAAGGATTTCCCAACATTTTGCAACTAGACAGACAGCTGGCGGGTTTTGCTAAGTTTTGCCACCCTGCACGTGCTACTACGTCATTCACATTTCGAGAGCGAAGGGTTCATCTTGCGCCCAGAAACTTCCATTGCTTAGAGAGATTATGTTCATAAAGAAACAATACGGCCAATAACAAACTAACAATAACATTGATCTAATTCCGTGCCCATACGACAGACTAATCGGCTTGCAAATATGAAACTCCCTCCACCATCGAGAAGAATAGGGGAGAAAACACTAGAAGAATCGGCCTACGTTACAGTATTTATCAGCGCGAGCTTTATAATTAGAATGTTCCAGAAGTCTCCTTACTTATGACTTTACTGAATTTGTCAGCGCCAGCTTTATCATTAGAATGTTCGAGAAGTCTCCTTACTTAAGTACATATAAAGCAACGCATAGCTAAGGGGTGGTGGTCGGGGTTGGGGCGGCAGAGGCGCCGCGGTCGAGGAGCAGCCGGACCGTTGCCTCGTGTCCGTTCCAGGCCGCCGAGCGCAGCGCCGTCCTGCCGTCATTGTTCTTGGCCTCGATGTCGGCTCCGCGGTCGAGGAGCAGCCGGACCGTTGCCTCGTGTCCGTTCCAGGCCGCCAAGCGCAGCGCCGTGCTGCCGGCATTGTTCTTGGCCTCGATGTCGGCTCCGCGGTCGAGGAGCAGCCGGACCGCTGCCTCGTGTCCGGTCCAGGCCGCCAAGCGCAGCGCCGTGCTGCCGGCATTGTCCTTGGCCTCGATGTCGGCTCCGCGGTCGAGGAGCAGCCGGACCGTTGCCTCGTGTCCGTTCCAGGCCGCCGAGCGCAGCGCCGTCCAGCCGTCATTCTCCTTGGCCTCGATGTCGGCTCCGCGGTC
>Ga0307515_10002526_pt1 | contig 39539 bp, 5 predicted proteins | sample 17_EM_MG_FD_194513 | JGI IMG/M metagenome (GOLD analysis project Ga0307515, IMG submission 194513) | Populus trichocarpa ectomycorrhiza microbial communities from riparian zone in the Pacific Northwest, United States - 17_EM | ecosystem: Host-associated > Plants > Roots > Unclassified | place... | reverse complement strand
TATGTAAACCTATAAATAAGCTTAGATAGTTAAAATTTTCTAGTTTTATAAGTATACCTTATTTACCTATTTCTTTAATAATACTATCTATATAGTTATATTTACCGTTTTAATAGCCTCTAATAATAACTCTAAACGCCCTTAGGGACTTTAATTTGGGAAATATTCCTTATTTATAATAATCCTTTATATTATTATTAGAAAGTTTATAAAAGGCAATATAATATATTAAGATATAATAATAGGCCAAGCTAAAGGCAAAAGTTTTATCCTTTTAAGGCGTGCTTAGATATAGAGGTTAGGCTTAAACTAAGTATAAAGTAAGAAGAGGATATCTATTAATTAATAAACTAGTAAAGTTAATTAGCTTTACGTTTAAATATTTATCTAAGAGAATATTATAGTACGAGATATTACTATATAAAACACCTTTAGAGTAAATATATTTAAGAATATCTATAAGCTATAAAATCTAATATATTTATAAAGTTTAATTAATGTTATTACTTCTATCCTAAAGAAATATATAAAGCTAGCTATTTAGAGTATATTCTAAACGTATTACCGTATAGTTATCCTCCTAGAAAAGTTCACTGCTATAGTATTATAAGAGTCTATTATATTAACTAAGTCTCTTATAGATCTCCTTTTTAACTTTAATAAAGAGTTGAGAATTCGCGTTATTTAGAGCTTTAATAACTTTGTTTTAAAGTTTATCGTAATATATAGTGCCTAAAATTCCCTAGCTAATAAGATTTTCACAGCTATAGCTAGGAGGTGGCACTATAATAAGGTTTATAGTATTAAAATAGTAAGGGCTTTAAAGGGGCGGTAAAATCCTAATATCTAGCTAACTAATCTATTATTTATACTAAATTTTAGACGCTATTCTTGGATAAGATTAGTATTTATAGTAGATATACTAACCCTATATTATCCGGATCTAGTTAGCGTAAATAGTAATATATTTTCTCTAGCGTTTATTATTTGCGCTAGTCTAGTTATAGGCTAGCTATAAAGAATATAAGGCTAAAACTACACTACCCTAGCGCATCCGGTTAAAAGCATATATTAATTTTTAGTAATTAAATAGTAGAGTTTATACCTTTTAAAGTAATACGTACGGCCACTTTAACGTATTTTTACCCTTTTTAGGTATAAATTTACGCATTTTAATTAGCGTAATTAACACGCGCTTTCTACTAAATGCGCTAGGGTAGTGTATATTTATAACTTAGTTAGCTAATTTAAATTACGTAATATAGTTAAAACCGAATAATAGTCCAAATAATAAAGTCGGGCGTTAATAATTAATTAACTTATATATATAATATAAAGGCGTATAAACTAGCTATAGTTAATTTGCCTTAGAAATAAGAATAAGCTATAAAAATCCAATCCTTATAAGATATTTTAGTTAGCGGAGGGGCTATATATTTAGTAACTCTAATATATAGCTAAAATGCGCGTTATAGTGGACGCCTTACCTATTCTACTATTTGGCTAGTAGCCTAATTATATACATAATATTCTGCGCTAAAAAGCTTTAATAATAGGGTAGAGTAAATCCAGCTTAAAAGGTAGCAGCTTAGCAATTATTTTATATAAGTTTTTTTTATTAGGCACTAACGCCTAAGTAGCTATAAAGCTATTAGCTACAGTAATACCTTTATTTTCCCTTATAAATTTCCTTTAACCCTACTTCGGTAATTATTTATAGCGTAGTCTTATAAAGCCGCTCTCTATTTAAGCCTACAATCTACCTCTTTTTATATTTCTTACGTTTTGCCTTTTATAGTTATTTAGTAATTCTATTCTTGCTATTAAGGTAAATATTAGCTTAGCTATTTACCCTTTTTGCGTACCCCTTCCTAGTTAACTATAAGTTGCATTTTTAAATAAAGTCAATATTAACTAAGCCTTTTTTCCTTGGCTACTAATAGGCTAATAGGTCTTGCGTGAATTATAGCTTTTCTCCCCTAGCTAACTTAGTGTCTCCGTTAAAACCTTTTATATTATATTATCTACTTATTAATTATAGCGGTTAGATATTTTAAACTTCTATTTTACTCCCTTTAACGTACTTATAACTAACTTATATATCTATTTAGAGAGGTAATAAAGCTCTTACTAGGTAAAAAGAAAAGGATATCCTAAGTTATTGTTTCCCCCTAACTACTAAAGATAGGATAATATACTTTAAAGGCGAATATCTTTTAATTATTAACTAAGAAACTAGCAACCGGAAAACGTTTAAAGAAGGTATAAGTAAATATTAGGAATATAAGGTGCCTACTAGGTATACTTATTATATTAGAGGCGCTAGCGTATATTTTAAAGTCTAGGAGAAGATTATACGTTATAGCCTAAAGATATTAATTAGTAGTATCTATTATTATAACCATACTAGATAGTAAAGGAGATATCCTATATATTATCCTTTAGGAATAAAGCAGCTAAGCATTCTATCGTCTTTAATTCTTATTAACTTCTTTTTTACTTCTATAGCTAACTATTTTAAATAGCCGTTTTAAATGGATTAGGTAATTTTAAGATGTTACTAGCTAGTGCATTTATATATATATACTTTATTTCTATTCGTAAAATTATTAGTAGGGCCTTATATATATTTAAAGCTTCTCCTTACCCCTGTTTTCCTTAAATGGTAATAATAAATTAGCTAGTGCTAGTTTCCCCCACTTACTTTTATCTTTAATACGCTTTTGTTTTTTTATACTTTACTAGCTTTTATAATAGATTATTAATTACTAGCTATAATTAGTTCCTTATACTATTTTTACTAATCTAGTAGACTAACCTTTAAGAAATTCGCTATATTTAGAAGACTTTTATAAAGATTCTTTATCTTCCCTAAGTATATGTAATGTGTCTTATACTATAAGTAGCTATATCTAGACTAACTTAGGCTTAATATTATTAAGAAGGTAGGTAAATATATCTAAGGCTATTAATCCTTTAGCCTAAATAGTAGGTGTAAAAGCAATTGCCTATAAAATCACCCCGTTAGGACTTAAGCCTTAGATTAACTTATATCTCTTATAAATAGATTCCTTCTTAAACTTTACGTCCTTAAAATTAAATTTTGAATCTTTAGGACCCTTAAATATTATAATAATATTTCTCCTAAAGACGGCTAATTATTTTAATTGGCTATTAGCGAAGAGGTTACCCCTTAATAATTATACGTTTAACCTATATTTTTTACTTTCCTTTTATACTTGCTATGTCCGCGATTTCTTTAGCACTTAGATTTTATTTTAAACCTTCTTTACTACCTCTAAAAGTTTTAAGCTTAAGTCGCTTAAAGTGTCCTACTAGTTATTAGTTAGATAGACCTTATAGAATTTTAGCTATAATTACTTAGTCTTTTTAAGTAGGCCCTTTAACTGCAAAAGTATTATAATTGCTAATATGCTAAAAGATTAGGGACTAGTAGGTATAGTAGTAGGGGGAGAGAGGAAAAGGAGCTAATTAAATTATATGCTATAGAGGTTAAAAGCTAGGTTTAGGATTTAAAGTTAGGTAGCTGCCTAATTTATATAGGTCTATAGAACTTTTAAAGTAAGGGTGGCTAAGTTTTGTCGCCTAAAAAGGGATAGTATTAAGTACCTAAAGAATTGGATCTCTAATTAGGGGTTTTTTTAAAGCCCTTTTTAAATAATATATAGCTAGATTACTTACTATAATCTAGCTAGCATTACTAGCACTAATTTTATACTTATATCTTTAATTTAACCTAAGATATTGCTTATCTCCTATATGTTAATTAGAGCACTTCTATACTTTAGGTAATATCTTTTTTTAAGCTTACTCTAGTGCCGGAGTTAAAATCCCATATATAAGCTAGAGGACTATTTCTATAAGTATAGCAAGCATATATATTATAGCTTTAACTACTATAACAAAGACAATATTAACGTATTTTAACTAAAGTCTACTAGGATTAATTGGGGAGGGTAACCTATTACTAGAAGAGGGGCAGATATACCTATAGTACAGCTTATATTATATAAGAAAAGGGCAAATCTAGCCCTAAAAAAGATACTATTTAGCTCCTCTTTCTACTTAGCTCTTTCTTTAGATTAGTATTATGTTACTAAAGCTTTATAGAGTAATAATACTAGTTATATCTAAGCCTGTTACGCTAGCGCCTTTACTACCTTAAAATAGTATAAATATACCTCTTAATAGCCTAAGCTAAACGCGTCTGTATTATAAGTAGTTAACGTAATATCTTATAATTAAAATACTTAGGGCCGTATTAAAGATAATCTAAGCAGCCTAACCTCCTCCGCCTCCTCCGCCTTCTTTACCTCCTCCTATAAGTTTAGGGGTTAAAGAAATACCTAAAGTTAGAGGTTCTAAGATTAAAGTTAAGGTATTAAATAAGATGTATACTCGCGAAATCCTTAAAATATACTTAGAAATACGCTAATATAGCGTCTACTATAGCTAGGATAAATAAAGCTGCTAGTATAAGACTATAAAGACTTTGCCAGATACGTTAAGTAAGTATAATATATATAATTAGCATATTTGTGTCCTTTAGAAGAAATTTAGTCTATTTCTTAGGTGTCTTTAAATATATTAACTTAAATACTAACTTTTAAGCTAGAAAAGGATAAGAAAGACTATAGTACGTACCTAAATATAAATTTAGGGGAAGTAAGAGATGCCTTATAGGTGGTGCTAAACGGTATATAAGCTATCTCCCTTTAGGAAGATAAGCCTATAGTAAATAAACCTTTTTATAGATATAGCTTATTCTAATTTAACTTCTAGATTCCTATAAACCTTATCTTTAATTTCTTACCCTAGTTAAAAATATACTAAAAAAGTCTTTTTCCTAACTTAATCGGCGCTAAGCTCCTTTAGGGGTTGCTAAGATTCCTTAAAGACTATTTCGCGCCTATAACTAATAGTTTCCTACCACTTCTGGACTATAGTAAAATTAATTTTAATCTTTTTTAGGCCTTATTTAAACTAAATATACACGTCCTTATAATTTACGAAGGCTTAAATTAACTAAAATGCCTTATATATAATTTAGGTAATTTTAAAACCTTATTTTTTTAGCAAAAAGAGCTTCGCACTTAACTGTTACTATTTTAACTATAATAGGAAGGCGTTTAGCGAGGTAAAAATCACCCTCTCTATTTTAGAATTCCGTTTAACTATAAAAATTATATCTTTTAAGGTATTTCCGCTAAAGCGTTATAAGAGATAAGCCGAGATAAAGTAGGATCTTATTAGTAATAGCTAGAAGTTTATATCTTTAAGAGGCATTAACCACTGTAAATATAAAGGGATCGCGTTTTTCTAGACTAAAGATAGCCTATTAAGATTTTCTACAAGCGGCCGCATTATAGTAGATACAATAGTATTTTATTATTAGAATCCTAACTATAGTAAGGAGCTAATTACTATAAATACGTATAGAATAAGCGTAATTAATTAAGGGACTAACTAGTAAGGTAACGTAAAGAATTAGGGTTTAGTTCCTAAGGAGATAGAAGAGAATAAGTACCTAATTTATCTACTAACGGCCCTAGCCTTTAGTTTAGCGGATAAAAAATAGGGTTAAACTTTTTATACTCTTTTTCTAGAGCTAGCGAATTATATATACTAATATAAGCACTAATAGGTAAATTTGCCGTCGCTAAAATTAAGGACATTAAATGGAATGCCTTAGCATTTAAGTTACTCGCAATTAAGGAGGATAAGAAAATAGTGCTTAAAGGACTTATAAAGAGCTACCAGTCTAGGTTTAGGAAATTAAAGTTTAATAATATAATTAAAGGGAAGGGAAAAGGCCTAGTTTTTTTACTACAGTAAGTTTTCTAGTAAGGTATTAGCTGTTTTAAAGGCTAACCGTTTTAATAGCCTACCTAGAGTAGGAAAGATATTAATAGCTAAAGCACTTACCAAATCTTAAAGGAGACCCCTCTATGTAGTTTGTTCCCCTTTATAAGTATATTTATATACTAGTTTAACTATAAAAAGGCTTATATAGGAGACCTTAATATAGATCTAGCCTATTTAGAATAAAACCTAGCTCTAATAGTTAAAAATGTTTACTGCTAAAGTGCTGTCCTTCTTTTAGACAAGGCCGATGTCTTTCTTATAAAAAGAACTTTAAATAATATCCAACATAATAGCCTAGTATTCGTTTTCCTATAATAGATAGAGTATTTCTAAGGCATTATATTTCTTATAATAAATAGGATTACTATATTTAATGCGGCTATATAGAGCAGAATATATCTTATACTTAGATATAATAAGCTAAAAAGACCGGCAAAAGAGTAGGTATAGAAGACATTTCTAAAGTAAGCTAATACTGCTCTTAATATCTTTAGAAAAGATATAGAGCGGCTTTTAAAGCATTTTTTAAACAGAAGATAGGTAAAGTAATATTTAAGTAAGAGTTTTAAGGCTAGTACTAATATACTATATTAGATTAAGAACACTATATAGATTAGTTACGGCTTAGCTAAAAGTAAGGGGGAGAAACTTATATATAAGCATTTAAGAATAGCTCTTATATTAAACTAAGATTTTAAAAGTAACTTTAAAGGCGCTAAACTAGTTAAGAATTTAAACTTATATATATAGATTCGCTTATATATATAGAGTATTAAATACGTCTTATAGATCTTATAGCTATAGCATTATTACTTATTACTTTTTTAAAATTACTTACTTACTCTTATAATAATAAGACTTATATAGTAGGCTATAATATAGGTAAATTACTTATAGATCCGGGAATAGGAGAACGGAAGCTATAGGGCATTAGTTCCTATAAGGGAGTAAAAAATATAAGTATTAGTTCCCGTAAGGAATTAAAAGCTATAAAGCAATAGAGAAAGCGGGTATTAACCCCTATAGAGAACCGTAAGCTATAGGAGATTAGTTTCTATAGGGGAGTAAAAGAAATCGCTATTAATTCCCGTAAGGGAGTAAAAGCTATATAGGAGTAGGAGCTATAGGGTATAGTTCTTATAGGGCAGTAGAAGATACGGTTACTATATACTAGATAATAATTTTAGTTTAGGATATAAGAACGGGAGCTATAGGGGATTGGTTTTTATAGGGGAGTAGTAAATATAGCTAATGGCTTCTATAGGGGAGTAAAAGCTATATAGAAATGTAAGCTGTAGGGGATTAGTTCCTATAAGGTGGCGGAATATATAAGTATTAGCACCTATAGGGGATTTGTTAGAGTAAGGGATTTATTAGAGTAGGGGATTTATTAAAGTAGGGCATTTATTAGCGTAGGGCATTTATTAGCGTAGGGGATTTGTTAAAGTAGGGGACTAAATCCTATAGGGCATTTATTTAAGTAGGGGACTAGTTTTTATAGGGCGGCGAAATATATAGGCATTGGCTCCTATAGGGGATTTATTTAAGTAAGGGACTTATATAAGTAGGGGATTAGTTAAAGGAAGGGATTTATTCTTTTATAGCCTCTATTTAAGCGGTATAAGACTGCTTTTAATAGGCTATAGGAGTAGATTGCGTATTTTATAGAAATATAAAGCCTATATAAAATAGTGGGGTATAGGGACCTAATAATCTAGTATAAGATTAGGTTATCTACTTTCCTAGGTTTATTTAGCCCTAGCAACTTACCCTACGCTATTTTATATACGTTTTAACTAAGGCTGCTACCTAGCCTTAGCCGCCCAAATCTCCGTAAAACTTTACTTATATAGTAGAAGAGTAATAAAATATTATTCTATCTACTCTATTAGTACCTTTAAATCCTTTCTTACTTCCTAAAGCACCTTCTTTATTTAAAAAGGAAGTTTTTCATTCTTTCCCTTTTACCTCCTACCGCCTAGAAATATTACCTTCCGCAATCTATTAACCTAAGGGATTAGTAGCTAATAGTACGGTAAAAAGTAATTACCTATAGTCTTAAGAAAATCCCCTTTATTATCTACTTCTCTTTTTTTTTATAGCTAGCTCTTCTATATCTATAGAATTCCACTTATTAAACCTATTAATAACATTACCTTTTTTATTAGGTCTATTATAGTAAATATATATCTAAAATAGCACCTAAAAGAACAACTTAAAATTATACTAAGCTAAGTATATCTCGCCTAGGAGCACTCTAATCGTCTTACCCCGTACTCCTAAAGGCCCTTTTTACTACTCTTTAATTATAAAATTAAAGTCAATTAAGAATACCGGCTAAGAAGGATTATTATCTTCCTTATTTATTATAAGGTTGCTTATTAAAATATTATATTAGATAATGCCGGCCCGCGTATATAAAGACTTATATCCTTTAATACTACCCTTTAATGTAGTAAGTATTACAGCCTAAAAGCTTGCCTTATAAAAAGGCTTTTTATAGTCCCTAGTAATAATACGTTAATATACTTAATTTAGGGTTATAAAACGCCTTCCGCCTTTAGGCGGAGAGCCTAAATATATACGCTTACTAGGCGGTAATAGGGCGTAGCTAAGTAACCTCTTTTTACTAGAACTTCGGCCTTTCTTTATACTAATTTTTACTCTAGCTAGTTTTAGAGGCATTATTAAGTCTCCTAGCTTATAGTTTACCGCTTTTATAATATCCAGCCCCTTATAGATGTTATTGTAAATATTATCTTCCTTACCGCCTATATAAACTGTCTCGTGGTGATAGTACCTAGCTATATTAACTACTTCTTTCTCCGTTACCTTACGTAGCAGTTTACCTTTTTCCTCGCACTATAGGTACTGCTATAAGTCTTTAATAATAAGGGGTATCTTAAAGGTATTCCCCTTACGGTATACTTTCTAGTAAGTAGTTGCTTAATTAGCGATATAGCGTGCCTGCTTTATAGGTTTATTAAAGATAAAACGCTCGGTTTAATTATTGCGTATAACCTTAATATATCGCTTGCTATTTAACGTTAAAATAATAGGGTTAAACCTAAGCTACTCCTTATTTATCTAGAGAAATCCTAGCATTACTAAGGTAAATTATAGTCCGTCTTTATTAATATTAAATAGTGATAATACAATGCCTTTTACCTAGTTATACTCCTATAGACGTATAATAGATCTATAAAGGGTAAAGCTTAGGATAAAGCGACGAGTGTTCTAAGTGGCGAAGACTTCTTTTACGTATTTCCCTAAATCGAACTGTGCCTTTAAGGCCATATTAGTGTTTAAATTACTCTTTAACTCTCCTAGTATAAGTATATATAACTAATAGCATTAGGAGCTTTTGCTAGCTATTAGATTATCTATAAAACAGATATTTAGCTTTTAGTCGGCTGTAGATCCTTATAAGAGCTACTAAGTATACTTTACTAGTTTTTATTATTCCTTTAAAACAAACCTATACTCCTTTATAAAGTCTAAAAATAATATAATTAGCTTATTAAACTACTTTAGGACTCTACGTTCTTTTGTATCTTTAGGCCAGTTACGCCAACCGCCCTTCTCGGTATATAGTGGATTGTCCCCTTCCTTATATTTCTTAAAAACGGCGGCGCTTACCGCCTTAAAACCTTTTACTTTCCTAAAGAATGCTTTATATAAGCTAGGAATCCTAATATAAAGGGGGCCTAGCTCCTCCTTTAGAATATAATCCACGTATTTCCTATATTTAGACGAGTTAGTAAAGCTACTTATATTACATAGATGCGGGGTTTAAATGTAGAGTGGCAGCGGTTGGGGTAGGGGGGTAGACTTTATTATGGTAGCAATAGTATTGCTCTAAACATCCTTATCTAATTTATAATTAAGAACTATTTTTAGGAGAGGGGTAAACCGTTTAATATTAAAGTTATTAGAATTAACCAAAGGAAGGAGTTAGAGAAGGTTACTATAAAAAGTGCCGCGGCTAGCGCTAGACGGGAGTAGTTAAGTAGTAGGAAGGTTTTATAATATTAGGACAAAGTTAATAATAAGATTCTTAAGCCCTATATATATTAGACGGGACCTATAGTAGACTAATTAATAATTACCTTTATTGCCTATCTAGTGCAATAAGTCTAAAGAGCTAGAGATGCCTAGATTCTAATAAGTTAAGTTAAATAAATTATAAAAGTTATTTAATCCTTCTCTAATTAAAAGAGATTTGCCATTGTGGGTAAACGCGCTAAGAGCTACGTTAAGAGGGCAGACATAGAAGGCGGGTAGGTAGGTAGGAAGGGTAAATTAAAGATACTAGTATATAAGGACGGTATAATAGTAGATAAGTGTAGGGAGGTTAAGAATATATTAGGCGCGTCTTATCATAAGGAAATAACTAAGGAGAAAAGTATAAGGAAGAAAGTAAGGTGCGAGTAAACGCGAGGATTAAAGATTGGGTATAAAAAAGTTAAGCCAACCTAATATAGTTTAGAGTGAGGCTTTATAGGGCTTAGTTAAATACTAAACTATAATAGGTAGGTAGCGTTTTCTAGTCCATAACTGGTTATATTTATTAGTTTTAGTTTATTCCGTAACGCGTAAGGCTTTAATATAGTAGAGCTCTTATATAGCGAGGCTAAAGGGCGCCTAAAAACGCTAATAAATAATTACTAGTCCTAAAATAAGCTAAATCTAATATGCCAAATACGGATACAGTTAACCTCTTTTTATAGCGGTTAATTAGCCTATTTTTTAAAAATAGATTTTAGTTTTTAGAACTAGATCTAGTATACGCGGACTCCCCCTTTACTAGTATATATTATAAGGGAAATATATTATTATTACTATCTCCTTAACAACGCCTTATTTATTCCCTTTAAAATATAACTCTTGCTAGTATCTATTTTATATAGGTAACAAGCGTTTATCTCTATGTATTTGCACTAAATATAAAAATCCCCTATAATATACCCCTTAGAATTAAACTAAATTAATAGTAATTCCCTCCTAAGTTGGTTTAGGTTTTAATATATTTTATTAGCTCTAGGGTATTATAGACCTTATTACTTCTTTAAGAGAAGCTAACCATAATAAGTATTATAGTAAAGGTTATTCTATTAATTATAGCGTGTAGCTATAAGCTTTACCGTCTTCTGCTTATTATATTAACGGTATATAAAACTAGTAGATAAAGTAAGCTAATATAATATCTATTTACCTCGCAGTTTATATTACTTTACTACTTTAAATAAGGGCAGCATTATATTTTAGTCGCTAGGTTCCTAAAGAATGCTAGTAATATTAGTGTTTTAGAAGGGCTCTAAAGCTATTTTCTTTATAAGAGGATATATAGATAAAATATGCTAAATTTTAGAGGGTAGTAGGAATATAAATACCGCTCCTTATATTCTTATAATACTAAGGCTAAAGAGTAGAAATTTTTAGGCATAACTAAATTGTAATTATATTAAAGCTTATCTATAACCTAGGCTCTAAGGCGTATATCCTTCTCTAATATATCCTACTGCGCTTAGTATTTGTCTGCTAATACATAAACACGCTTTTAAGTGTTGTCCTATAATTAGCCTTAGTAGTATAGTTATATAAGGCTAAGTAGGCAGCAAATACGGTAAAAAAGAGGTTATAGAAAAGAGGCGATAAGGACTATGGCCGGTAAAGAGATTAGTAAAAGTATTGCTGCTTACTTTAAACGCTAAGCTTAGTTAGATCTACTAACTTATTATTAATTAATTATATAAATGCGGTAAATACTTACTATAAAGGGCAGGGCTAGTACTAGCTTAAATCTAATATATAAATTTCCTTTAATAAGTAAATAATATAATAACTAAAAAGCGTACTATTTAAGCTAATAAATTCCCTCCTTAATTCTGTAGACTTTTCTATTCTTAGGCTAAGCGTACCCTTTTTCTCTTAAATGCCGTGATCTTATTTCTAGCCTTTATAACCCATTTATCTCTATAATTTAAAGTTTTATCACTACCTCTCTTAAGAGTGTAGATTTTATTTTAAAACCGCCTAATAGTATTTCTTATTTCTTCCCAGTTACTTCTTAGGCTATTAGTCCGATTATTAACCTTCCCTAAATAACTTATAATATAGCAGTTATTTTTTTTAAGGCTATTAATTTTCCTATTAAGTTAGTTAAGCTTATAGCTAAGTTAATTAACTAAGCTACTTAGTCTCTTTATTGCCCCTAATAAAGTAAGCTAGGGGTTAATAAGCTTTATTAGAAGGAGTTACTAAGCGGACTATATTAAGACGACTTCTTTATCTCGTTAGTGCGGGATAAATATTTCCTTATAATTTCTTCTATATTAGCCTTATTATTCTCTAAATTACTTTTACGTTTTAGTGCTAACTAGATATCCCACTTATATTAGTAAGCTAGTAAATAGATAAAACTATAGGGAAGTAACTATTATATACCTACCCTACTATATTAACGGCCTTATTGGAGCCCTTAGGATTAGAAGTAAGCGGTATATCCTAGCTTTATTAGCGGTATCTTATAAAGGATTTAATATTTAGAGCGCACCTTAATTTAATATAATGTGGTATCTACTATTATAGCATCTAAGTCGTCTAAGTCGCTTATTATTAAAGAGATAAGGCAGCTAATAGTTTAAGTATCTTTATAAGAAAGTAAGAAGGGATTTTCTTAAAGGATACTATACTTAATATAGGTCTAGTTAAAGGATATAGAGGCCTTTTATATCTTACTTCTCTCTACTACTTAGCTAATAGAAGAGCTAATAGTAGGCTTCGCTTTAACTATACCTTAAAAGTTAAGCCGATTTACTAACTTAGGGATACTAGTATAGTATTATAAATGCACTATAATATAGCCACGATAGGAGCATAATTCTTCCCTATCTATACCCTACTTCACTATACCTCTATAGGAGGGTTATATTAAATAATAAGGGCTAGCATTAACTCCTTTCTTCTAATTGTTTTAAGATGGCGATATTAAGGCAGCTAGTTAAGCGTTGCTTTATATAATAATGCCTACCTAGTTACGTAGCTTTACTTAAGCCTTATTATACACCTTAATATAACTTTTTATTACCTTAATAGCTAATAACCCTAGCTTAAGGTTAAGATAAGGTAAATAGGCAACTTAGCTTCTTTAGATAGCCTTAATAGTATAGTATTTAGAGGCGTTTATATAAAGTTATAAACTAGAACTAAAAGCTAATAATAACCCCCTAATAACGCCTTACCTAGTAGAAATAGCAGTATATAATTTACTCCTAACGCCTACCCTTTACGGAGTAGGACACTGCTTAAGTAGTAGACTTATCTTAGCCAGTTAATTTTATATATTCACTCCCTATCTACAGTAAAGGAGCTATTAGTGCGTTATAGGGTAGTTTAATTAGCATTTTAGCTAAGCCCTTTATAAGCGCTCCGCCTTATATAAGCGGTATAATAACTCCTATTAATCTACCTTACGTTAAGGGAGGACTTATATTTAAGACGCTAAGTAGCTAGTACTTAGAGGCATATAGACTTATACCCTTATTTATACATTTTACCGCGTCCTTATTTCTATAAGTAGTTAGTTTACTTTTTACTTATTATTTATTTATTACTCTATCTTCTCCTTTTTTTCACTAGCTATTCTATCTAGTTATTAACATTAATTCTTCCCTTTTCTATAATAACTATTTTAAAATTTGCTTTAAATCCTCGCTCGTAAAATTAACTAAAAAAAAAAGCTAAACGCACTATTGTGGATTTAAGGCATTAGTATTAGCCTAAGTACTATTAGACTTTTTAGTCTTTACTATATATAGGTACCCTCTAGACTATAAAATCGCCCTTCTCTATTATGCTCTTTTTAGGAATAATTAAAAACCGTGCTTATAATAGTATATTTATATTTAGCAACATTTTTAAAAGCCTATTAAGTAGCTTAGACGAGGCCTAATAATAAATAATATAATAAAGAGGCTAATATAGGCCTATAAAACCCCTTATATCTTAAGCTAATAATTAAGAAAAGGTAGAAAGTAGCTTTAGAGCGTAAGATACCTACTAAGAATTAGGTTTATGCCGTCTTATTTAACTTATAGATAAATATACTTTTTCTTACTGTTCCTATTAGCTTTATAGTTAATTATCTTTATATTAATAGCATTGCTATATTTATTATTAACTTTATTACTATTATCCTACTTACTGTAATAATTAGTTATACTACTAAAGAGATTACGCTCCGCGCTAGTAATATATTAGGTAATCTTTTAAACGCAACTTTTAGGTATATTTCTCCGCTTCTTATTTATCCTAATATTATCTAATATTTAGCACAGAAACGCTATTAAATTAATTATCTCTATTTTAGCCCTAACTAAGGGCCAGATTACCATTATTAAAACTTCCTTAATTAGTAATATACTTTTAAACTTACTTCTTATCCTTAGTATATACTTTTTCTTTAGAGGTATTAACTGGATAGAGTAATATTTTAATATAATAGTAGCAAATACTATAGCTAGCCTTTTAGCTCTATATGTTAGTAGTCTAATTATTCTAACTACCTTTTACTCTACGCTATTAAGTAAGTTTAATAATAGCTTTAGACCTATAATAGATACTAACCTATGTAGCTATAAGCCTTAATAGCTTTATACTTAATTGGGAGCTTTTCTACGGAATAGCTGTTATCCTTCTAATTATATATGTTTGCTACCTTATATTTTAATTAAAGTTATATACTAAAATATATAATACTTTAAGCTAAAGGGCTCCTAAGCGTAAATCTTCCTAAGTTAAGCAGGATTTAAACGTAAAAAAGGAAGATAATAAGATTAAGGAGCCTAAATTAACGATTTAGGGTGCAATTATAACCCTTAGATTCTTTACTACGTTAGTTACCTTTTGTTCTAAGTTTATGGTTAATAGTATTAGTAATATTACGGTAAGCGGCACTATCTCTATTACTTTTATTAGTTTTATTCTACTCCTAATTATTAGGAACGCTGCTAAGTATATAATAGCGGTTATAGTAACTTATAAGGATAAAATAAGCCTAGTAATTAATACTGCTATTAGATCCAGTATATAAATCGCCCTTTTAGTTCTCCCCTTTATTATTATATTTAGTTAGACTATAGGCTAGGATTATATAATGTTTTTATTTAATACCTTTCTAATTACTATTTTATTTATTGCTGTACTTTTAATAAACTATTTTATTTAAGATAGTAAATCTAGTAAGTTTTCCTTTTTATATAGGTAATCTACTTTAACTAACACTAAAATAGACTGGCTTAAAGACGTTCTTATTATAGTAATCTATGCTATTATTGCAGTTACTAGCTAGTTTTATCTAAAATAAGTTTTAGATCCTCTTTGTCCTGCTTAATTTAAGCCTTTAATTGCTATTTTACTCCTCTATTAGTGTTAACTAGTTTCTATTACCTAGAGCTAAATAGTATTTTTATAAGCTGTGTATATAGCTTTCTAGTAAGCCCTAGGCTAATCTTTTTGTATTTATTAAGCCGTCTAGGTTAACTAAAATATTACTTTCTTTTATCTTCTCTTAAAAAAAATTTCTTTAAGTTGTTGTAAAGTTTATAAAGGTCTTTATACGCACTAGTATCCCTTAACCTATTAATAGAGGGAAGGCCTATACGCGAACACTAATAAGCACGGCCACTAAATTCTATTAATTTAATTAGTAGACTCTTATTAATAACCTACGTGCCTAAGTTAACGGGTTAAAGTCGTATAAGTATTATATAAAGCTTTATATAGAGCTTTATATAGAGCCTCTATAGAGCTTTGTATAGAGCCTCTACAGAGCTTTATATAGAGGTAGAATTGTAGCCTTTACCGCGACGACTTCCTCTTAATGTCGCGCGGGTATAAGGAGCTAAGGATCTTATAACTTATAAAGTAGGCTTTTCTCTATAATTTGGTGTAATTTTAATATTAACAGGTATTGGAGGAGGGTAGATTAATTTCGTTAAAGTTAATAAGGTCTTCTTACATAAACTATATTTAGGTTTCCTATAAATCTCACCAAAGTCCCTTAGATTAAGAAAACGATTGCCGTCCTAAATTAGCTTAGCGGACGGTGCGGATATTTTTATATCTATATAATCGGTTTCTTAGTCTAAGCCTCTAAGGTAAGAACTAAGTAAGTTATAAGGCGGCTAATTTATCGCTGCTAAGTATATAAAGGTAGAGGACTTATATTACTGTAAGCGAGTTCCTAACTTTAATTTAACGTATATATAAATAATAATAAGATACTCTTAATATAGAAGTAACTAGATAAAAAAATAATACTAAGCTAAGGAAATCCTAATTAGCACCTTACTTCTTAACGCTAGAAAATAAGAACGTAATTACAAAAATCTTTTCTTATAAGAAATTTCTCATTTTTTTTAGCTTCTTGGAGGCTCTATTTATAATATAATCTACCTTTCTTTTACATGTTCCTCTCCTTAATAAATCTTCTAAATAATTATTTAGCGCCTCTTCTAGTTGGTCTCTTTACTTATATAGTTTACCCCTCTAAGCTATCTCTATTATAATATCTTTAAGCGGTTTATATATCCTAGTATAATAATAAAGGTAATACGGGTTCTTAGTATAGTATAATATAAGTTTCTTATACGGTATACCTGCGGGTAAAACCTAGGTAAAATACTAGAATACTACTATAATAGGACTATATATAGATATAACTAAGCTATATCTAGGGTTTTAGAGACGCTTTAAGTCCTCTATTATATAGTAAGTTAGCAACCATAATAAAAGATACTTTAGTTATCCGTCTAAAATTATAGTATTGGAAATTATTAACACTTTAGTTAGGGAGGTATATCTCTAAGAAAGTTTATAAGATTAGCTAAACTATTCTCTACTTAATTATCAGTATTGCTAAATAATATATAGGTGTTTTATAAGCATACCTAGAGGTACTAGCAACCCTTTAATATAAACCTCTTTTAGTTAAGGTAAGTTTGTTTTAGCCTCGCTATAGCTCTCTATTAGCTTAAATAAAACTATTTTAGTTTTACTATGACCTTCTAGGCTCTTAAGGTAATTAGTATACATTTCCGTATCTTCTTATATGTTACCCTCTATATTATTATTAATTTTATAAAAGTTAACCTTATTAGGTGTTTAAGTAGGCATATAAGGTATCTATTTTTGCATAAGGTCGGAAAGCTATAATTATTTCTTCTCCCTACTAGCAGATGCTATATCTTTATTATTAATGCAATTTTAAGATAATTTAAGGTTTCCAGTAAGTTAATAAATAGGTATATTATCTTAAGGGCGATAGCATATTATAATATTTTTATAAGTACTAATTAAGGACCTCTAGGTTATATTAGTAACGTATCTAAGCTTAGTTAAGGTAACATATATAATATCTAGTATTTTTATAAAGATAGTAAGGGATATATAGTTAAGAGATTAGATTTAAAGGTAAGTTAAATTAATAGTATATAAGAGCTAGGAGCACAACGTTTATATCCTATTTCTCTCTTAGGGCGGAGTTAGGATAAAAGGTAGAAAGAAAAGGCAAAGTATACTAGCCGCTCTTTTTAACTTTATGTAGTGTTTATAGTATAATATTTAGTGGCTATAATTACTCTTAGCTTATATATTGTCTGCGCCTAAGACTATAGGCGCCTAAAGTAATCTATAAGTAAAGCATTAAGTAAGGCATTATTAGGGGTAGCTATTAGCTAAGCTATTACTAAATTTAAATAGCTAACAATTTCTAACAGACGCCGCATGCCTTAGTAGGGTTTAGAGGCGTTTATATAAAGTTATTGTTCGGATCACGGTAGGGGGGGTTTTTGGTCTCAATTGATTTCTTTCTGTCTTCTACTTCTACAGGTGGAATTTAATGGATCTCCTAAGCTCGCTTAGCTCACGTAGTTAACCCAATTAGTTATAAGCAACCGTGTCTACTATATTACAGAACCTTATTCAGATAGTTATAAACTAAAACCGGAAGTTAATAATAACCCCTAATAATGCCTCTTTTAGTAGGAATAGCATTATATAATCTACTTCCGACGCCTATCTTTCCGGAAGCAAGATACTGCCTAAGTAGTAGACTTATCCTAGCTAGTTAATCTTATATATTAACCCCTTATCTATAGTAAAGGGGCTATTAGTGCCTACGGGGTAGTTTAATTAGTATTCTAGCTAAGCCCTTTATAAGCGCTCCGCCTTATATAGGCGGTAATTAACTTTTGTTAATCTGCCTTACGTTAGGGGAGATTCTTTACTTAAGGCGCTAAGTAGCTGGTACTTAGAGATCTATAGGCTTGTTTTATATCCTAATAACATTAACTATAAGTTCTCCTTAAGTGGTATCCCCTAACCCTAAGTACCTATAAGTATAGCGTCCCTAAATTGCTAGCTAGTTAGTAGGCGTTTATAAATAGAGAAACCGACTTTAGAGGTAACAACAGTAATATAGAGGCGTTAGCTAGTTAGGAAAGTAACGTAAAGATATTATATAATAAAGAAAATGGTTTAAATACTAAAGATTAAGAAATAGGGGTAGATAGTAATAAAGAGGTATTAAGTGATGAGGCTATATAGGCGACGGTTAAATACGGCAGCCTTAACTTTATAGTCTTAAATCTATAAGTAAAGGATAAAAATATAAAGAAGAGTTCTAATAAAAGCTAGTAAAAGGGTTAAAACTTTAGTCTTTTTTCGTTTAGCCTATCGCGAAATAAAATAATATTTTACTATTTTTACTAGAGTCTCTTGCCGCTTTACTTATAGCGAGCTATAAAGTATTTATAACGATCTATGCCTTCCCTTAAATAAACTTATTTACTACCTTAAAAGTAATAATAAAAGGTAAATCTATGCTAACGACCTAGGATTTTTTAATTTTCTTATAGACCTAGGATATATGCTACCTTAGTAAGTATTAGTTGTATTTAAGACTAAGGTACTTATAGATTTATACCTTAAGGATATAAATATACTATTTTATAGTACTTTCTTTTTATTTAAATTATTTCTCTACTTATTGTATATAGCGGTTATTTATCTATTCCGGTGTAGTAGGGAGGGGTAATTAGGTTACGTAAGGGGGCTTAAACTTATAGCTACGCTTATAGGGCTATTTATATAGGAACTTCTCTAAGTATATATAAGGGGGCTTTAAGTTATTGCAAAGTTTATAGAAGTCTTTATATAGGAACTTTTTTAATATTTTTAGATCTGGGACTTATATATTTCTTTTTTTTATAGTTCTAGTATTTTCCTAATATTTACTTCTTATTTATACACTAGGCATTAATAGAGGGCGCTAGGTTAGATTGCCTAGCTTATACAATTACCTAGCTTATAGGATTGCTTAGCTTCTATAATTATCTAGCTTATATAATTACCTAGTTCGCATAATTACCTAGTTTATACAATTACTTAGCTTCTATAATTATCTAGCTTATATAATTACCTAGTTCGCATAATTACCTAGCTTGTATAATTATTTAGCTCGTATAATTACCTAGTTTATATAATTACTCTACTTGTATAATTACTTAGTTTATATAATTATCTAGCTTATATAATTACCTAGCTTATAGGATTGCCTAGCTCCTATAAGCACCTAGCTCCTATAATTACCTAGCTCCTATAATTACCTAGCTCGCATAATTATCTAGCTTGCATAATTACCTAGCTTATAGAATTAGCTAGCTCCTATAAGTATCCAGCTTATATAATTATATAGCTTAAGAATTAAAGCCGCGAAGTTATTAAACTTATTAATACCCTATTTATACACTAGGCGTTAATTAAAGGGTATTAGGTTAGGCTACCTAGCTTATAAAATCCCCTAGCTTCTATAAGCCCCTAGCTTCTACAACCTCCTAGCTTATAGGACTAAAGCCACAGCCGCTAAATCTATTGAAATTATAGCTATATATTTGGAGGGCGCTACGCCTAGCTACTTAGCTCGCTCTCTTTATAGAATCCCTTAATTAATTAATAGTGCCTATTCAGAAAATATCTCCCAATATCTTTCTATAACAGAAATTTCTTATTACGTAATTTTATAAGGAGATTCTCTTCCTTAACTATCTATGCCGGCTCTTTAGCGCGTATAATAATGTTATAATAGCGCTAATATACGCCCTTTATTCTCCCCGGTAGGGCTTTTATAATATTATCCTATAATAAATTTATAAGTAATGCCTTGCGACCTAACTTTATAAGGATTTAATCTTTACGGGCTGTCTATATATTAGTTTTAGGCTTTAGCTCCTATAAGGCTTTATTTATAATAATAATCTTTAAAAATATTAGTAAAGCTATTAGAAGTTATATCTAAGAAAAGAAACTAACTAGTAATATACGCTAAAACTTTATATCCAGGTTATAGTGTTATAAGTAATTCTATATATTACTTAACCTAGCAAATGTAAGTAATATATAGCCTTAGTAGAAGAAGGTATAAGATATATATAGTTAGGTATATCTCTAAAATTTAAGCCGGCGAATGCAGTACCTATTTAGCAATATTTATAAATAGAAACCGCTTCTGCCTTAAATAGTATATAATAGCTTTATCTTCCTTTATCCATTTACTATTTGCTCTAGCATTAAGAAAAAGGCTATAATATTTCTGCTTATAACCTAATATTAGTCTATTAAACTTAGACAAAATACTATCTTAACTATTACTATCCTCAAAAGTCGTGTTTATTAACTTAAATTGTTCCTTAATTAACTAAGACTTATATACAGATGCTAAGGGCTTATTATTTATATAAGGGCTAGTTAAGTTACACTTTATAAAGGGCTAGTAGAGCCTTACTAGGGATAGGCTAATAATATAAACTAATAGTCTATATAGTCTTTAGAGAGCTAAGTTAATTAATATTAAGCGGGTAATTAATGCTAGTAGCTCTAGATTAATTATTATTAGTAAAACCCTCGCTAAACGTTAGACTAGTCGCTTTTCTTAACTTATTAAAAACATCTATAAAGTGAGCTTCGTTATCTAAATTAATAGGTTTATTAATATTAAAAATAATAGTAATAGATTGTATTGCTAGAGCGATTAATTAAAGTGTATCTTATATTAAAGCTATAAAAGGTATAGTAGGAGTATTAGTAGTAATTAGGAGGGTATTTAGCGGAATATATCTATTTAATAGAGTACTAGGCGGCTAATAAATGTAATAACGCTACTAGTATAGCTCCCCCTTAATATACAAGCACTATAATTTTAAGAATTTTAGGCGTATATACGTAAATTTATATTATAGTATAAGTAGATTTATTTAGAGACTAGAGGACTAATTTTAATTATATGCCGAAATCTTAACTTTAAGCTAGATATAAATAACTACTATTAAAGGTCTATAATATTAACAAGTTAATATAGCTAACTAAATTTAATAGAATATAGTAAGTCTTATAATAAAGTAGGGTAATTATTATAGGCTTATAATGAAGAGTGAGATATAAAGCTAGAATAAGCCCTTTAGAATATAAAGAAAACTAATAAACTAACTAGAGGTAAATGTAGGGTTAGGGTACTTAAAAAGGCACTAAATAGTATCGTTATATAGAAGGCGAAAGCGGAGACTAGTAGCGTTAGCCGGTTTTATATCACTAGCGGTTAATTAAGTTAATATAGTTAATATAGTTAATATAGTTAATATAGTTAATATAGTTAATATAGTTAATATAGTTAATAGAGTTAACGGAGTTAATAGGGTTGATAGCCCTACCTTAGTAGGCGGCACTCGCCTAGCGACACTAAACTTCTTATTTTAACGCTACTATATATAATAAGTCTTACCGCTAGGTCTAAAGCTAGTAATATATAGGCTATTGCTGGATATTCTAAAACTTAATAGAAGCGGTTTCTAGTAAGTAGGGATAAAGTATAGCCTTAACTTTTAATAATAAAGATTAGTAGATACTTATATAGAAGGAAGCTAAATAACTTTATCTATTATATCTAACACACTTTACTTAGTTTAAGATTTTTATAAATAAATAGGAGGAGCTTTTAGAGCGTTTAAATAACCTACTAGCGGCTAAGAATATACCTAAGGTAGCTATTAAAGTCCTTAATTAGCGTATAGCACAAGCCGTTAGAAAAGCCTATTATTAGTTTTATTATATTACGGCTAGGATACTTATACTAATTTATATTTAGCTTTATTAAATATAGTATCTAGAAAAAAAGTAAGCTAATTAACTAATTAACTTTAGGTATTAACTAGGCTATGTAACCCTGTAAGAGATATAGAATAAGTAACCTATATATTATAGACTCTATAAGGCGTAAAAGTGGGACTAATAAAGGGATATTGCTTAGAAAAGCCATTTTAGTTTTTTAAATAGTTTATATATTAATACTAGCAGCGCCCCCGCTTTTAAGTCTTTTTACTTAAAAAGGCTTATTTATACTAGACTTTATTAAAGAAATTAGGCTTTTAAAGGGTTAACGGGAGATAAGGAGCCAGATAGAAAATATTTACATTAGTATTAGTTTATACCTAGTATTAAGACCAATATTATAGAAACTGGCAAATCTACTTAAAAATCTTAACTATTAGGTATTTTTGTTCCCTAAGCCATTTCTTAAGCCTATTAATCTCCTAAAAATCTTATTTTCTCTAATAAAAAGCCCTTACGCCACACTAATAACGCCTTTTATTATATAAGGCATCCCTTTAGTATATATATAGGCCGTAGTCTTTAATATATTAATTACTAATTCTTTTAAACCACGCTAGGATATATAAGCGGTTATTTTTAGTAAGGATAATACGCATGCCTAGGATTATTGGAAACCCGCTATAAATATATCTATATTAGCTTCTTACCTAATTTAGAGCTTTAGATAAAGTAGCCTCCTACTATATTACCCGCAGTTATATCCTATCCTAAATCTAAATAAATTAATATTGCTATTCGCCTAGTCTACTTTATCTTAATAGAGAAACTAAATATAGTGTCTATAACTACAATTTAAAATTTAGGCGTAAAGATTATAAAGGAACCTTTTAATTAACTAATTGTTTATTTATACTTTACTCCTAAATAAAGAAAATATACTAACTATTTTATAAAATAGATCTAAGAATACGCGTGCGTATATCTAGGGTGTCTATATAAAAGCATATATAGGAATAATTAGTTCTGTTATAATAATTCTTAGCACTTTTAGATAGAGGTATAGGTATACCTATAAAAAATAGTAAGTAGCTAACAATATCTAGACCTAAGCTATAATATGTAATGCTTTAAGCAGTATCTTTAAATATATAAAGGTACCGTTCCTTCTAAAGATATTAAGTTATCTTATATAGGCTAGAATAGCTAATTCTAATATTAGTGTGGCTTTTACGCGTAACTACAGAAATTAGAAATAAGGCGTAGTAAGGCTTAGTATAAGCGTACTAAGTATATCCTTAATTATTTTAATAAAGGATATACTCTTAGTAATTGGTAGTGTTTAGAGTTAAAAGGATATAAGGGTAAAGTTAAATATAATAACTCTTAGCTTCTATCTGCCGTACTTCTATAGTCTTAGTTTTTAGATTACGGTGGCAAATATTATAGGGGTTAATAATTTTATAAAATATAGTTTATATTAGATTCCAAGGTCTTATTACCTAAACTTTATAACTATAATTTATTTATTAACCCATTAGCGCCTAATAAGTAAGTAGTCTAACGTAGTCTGCGGGCAAGTGGACCATGCGGGCATGTGGGCCACCCCACCAAACCACTAAGGGCAAATAATACGAATTGCTCAACCACAAGTAGTTATATTTAATATAGCTATCTGCTAGCTAGTTGCCTAGCGTCTAGGGCACATACGTGCCGTGTGTTCTATTAAAGTGCATATGCTGCACTTACGTGGTGCTCGTTGCGGTCGCTCGGTCGCTGCCTCTGCTACCCCCTCTACCGCCCCCTCTTAGACAGCTTGAGCACGAGAGGCCCCTTCTGCTCCTAATAAAACACCCCCCTTAGCTATATACTTACGCTTCTTTACCCTCTTTATTTTCTAGCGCTGATTTTCCATATATAGCTTCTCATTTTTGCTTGCAAGTAGTATAGCGCTTAATATTACTATTTCACAACCCTTAATAAACTAGCTAAGGGCTTGTTCTGTTAGACTCGGTAGGCTATATATATAGCGTTTAAGATAACGCCCTAGCAAGGCCGTCTGCTTCTATAGCTCAGCAATATTATAAGGTGTTTTAGCTACCCAAGATACATCTAACGGTGGACGCCGTTAGGGAGATAGTGTCTAAAATTTAGTATATAGCTGCGACAGCACGCAATTAGGGCTATATAGAACAAGGCCAGTAGCTGCAAATCCTGCCCGTATATTGTTTTAATGCAGCGCTATTTGCCTAGCCTGCCTATACAGCGGCAGAAATTCGAGTTTGTTAATATGGTTAACGCCACGGCCCATTATCTATTTAACGCCGCGTCCGTAGGCCTACTTTAGTGTCGAGAAACAGCCTATATTAAGTGGCTGCAGTATATGCGACAAATGCGCCGGCATATAGATAACAATAATCTTATAATCTAGGCAGAACTGGTTAAATTTGGGGTTAACGTAGCTGCCGTGGCCATCCAGCACAAGCAGCCGATACGTGCCAATAGTGCGATCCTTTATATGCTTATAGAATAGATTTAGCCAAGTAAGGCCAATCTTATTCGTTGTCCAGCCATTATCGCTAACGCCAATTAACCAGTTATGTGGAATAATGTCGTCCTTATACTAAGTAGCTTGGTATATTACTGCCTTAAAGATAATAAGTGGTGGAATTATACCCCCCAACGCATTAATATATTTAATAATTATAACCCATTCTCGATTACCTGGCTATATTATTCTAGGCCGGCTAGCCCTATTAGTCCCAGTAACAACTCTTGTAGTTATAATAACACCCATCTAGAAGCCAGTCTTATTAAAATTCTAGATATCTTTATCTAAAATCCTATATTGTATCTTTATGTCTAGAATGCGTTTAAACTAGGCCCGAATAAGTACAGGATCTTTATATTTAGCACGCTAGTAGTTATACTTACGATTCTATTTAGATTGTAGGTCGTTATAGCGCTTAATAAAGTTATATACCCATTACTCGCCAACTGGTCGTAAGCTAGGGTGTTGGGTAGCTAGTAGGCTAGCCATCTACCGTACGGTCGCGTTTCGTAGTAGCATACCGCGTTAATCCATTAATAGAATCCACTGCTTAAGGCTCTCTTCTTATGCGGGTATAAGGCGACGATTTAATGCAATAGAACCGCGCTTTAGCTTGGTGCCTTTAGCACATCGTCCTGCTATCATTCTAGGCACGTTATACGTGGCGGTAGCCTTCCGGAAACTTATAAATTGGCCTTGCTTATAGGCATTAATAGATAAAAAAAGTCTACCCTCTCAAAAAAGGGGGTTTTCCTGTTGTAGGGTGGCTATTGAGGTTTGTAGTTGTATAACGCGTCGCGTATTTCGCGATTTTAATGGGGTGGTCCACATGCCCGCATAGTTTACTTGCCCGCAGACTACGTTATATATAAACACTAGTTTTAAAATAATGTATACCTATATAGATTCCATTAATTAATTACCTACTATATTATAAAATACGGTTCTTTAAGAAGGATAAGTGCTAGCTACCTTATACTAAGCGACTTAACTCCTAAAATTAAGCGTATATATTAAATTACTATAAAATTAAAAGCTTTATTTCCTTAGTATAAGCGTTAAATTTTAGCTTTATTAATTGGCTAGTTCTTATTAATAACTATTAAACGCGAATTAACTAGTTAAAGAATAAATATAGTTTTAATATAAAATACTCTTAACTAATCGCTATAAACGCTATAATAGATACTACCCTAGCTTAAGTACTAGCGTAAAAAAGCGAATACTTAAACAGCTTTGGATATTAGAGTTTCTACCTCTAATCCTATTACTTTTCTATAATTTATAATTCTAAAAACCTATATATTCTAATAAAGATATTACCGTAAACGTTATAACGTATACCAACTACCTTATATTAGAGGATTTCTTTAAAGGTTAGATAATTTACTTACTAAAAGGTAATAATCCGTCTAAGGCAAGATAAGGAGAATTATATTTACTATAGCTAGAAAAAAGCTAATAGTTACGCTAAGTATAATTATCTACAATGCTTTATCTAACTAAATTTGTTTTACTATAACCTAGGAAGATATATTATAGTAATATATACGCTACTCTAACTCTATAATAAGCTAGGCTATAGTAAATAGAACCTATACTAAGACGCTTTCTAAAGCTATTAAGACGTATACTAAAAATTTGCTTAATATTAAAAATAATAGCACTATACTAGAAGGCTAGAGTAGGGAAGGGAATAAAATGGCGATAATAAGTACCTAGCGTACTAGGCGGGGGTTTTAGTAGTATTACTTATAAGAGTTTTATAGACTTACAACCTAGTTACCTATTAGTAGATTTCTTTAATATAGTAGCGTTATAAACTTAAATAACTAATATAAGTAATAATAGAGACTTTAGCAACTAAGTTATTAGCTATAATAGGTCTTAGGGTAGGTAGACTTTCTAGAGCTTTTTATACCGCTAAATAAAAAGCCTAATAATAAGTTTAGGAAAAATAAATAGGAGGAGTATTTAAAGCAAAAGATACTCCTAGAAGTAACTTAGCTTATAATACTAATAAAGTATAATATAAAATAGTATAAAGTAATTAAAAAACTATATATAGGAATACGTAGCATAGGTAAACTAATAATTATATATTATTATAACCGAAACAACTAAGAGTAGTAAAGGAAGAAGGTAACTATATCTTTAGCCTAGTTAACCTACCGCCTTTATATCCACGCTAGCAATACTAGAACTTATAAAAAAAGTGGCCTTAGATATCCTATTGCGACTTATAAAAGAACTAATATAATATTAGAAATACTTTTTTAGGGGGTTAAATACTATCTTTTAAGGTAAACAAAGCTAGTATAAGACTATAGATATATTAGGGTAGGCGGGACAGGCTAACTTTAGGGGGTAAGGGGGAGGCATTTTACGCGGTAACTACTAAATTCTAGATATAGCGTACCGCGACTACTAAATTATAGACGCCTTTACACTGTAACTACTAAATTATAGATATGCTAAAAATTAGAGCCGCTACTTATAGTTAATATAGTAATTACCGCCTCTTTTAGCTAAGTATATTTGAATCCAAATCTAAGCTTTAACGTAGTTATTATCCCTTAATTAAAGATTAAATAAGCTAGCAATTAATAAATAAGGATTAAAATCTATAAGTAAATATCTAAGTAATACTAAATTATAACTAAACCCGGCGTCTAGGATAAAACTTTATAACGTTTAGAAAATACTAATTAATACCAGTTAGAGATATAGTTAGATAGCTACTATTAAGTAGGAAAGGTTATATAAAAACGAGCTACTACCTTACTCCTAAGCAGTTAAATTAGAAGAGATAATTTATATTAAAGGTAAGTAATTTTAGGAATAAGGACTATCCCTTTAAATATATTAGTATATAATAAGTCCCACTTAACCTCTAATCCTTCTTATAAGTTAGGCGTAAGGCTTAGAGGCTAGGTTTAATTAATAATTGTCTTATATATATAAGAGCTATCCGCCTTTTTAGGTATATTATTAGGCTAACTTATATTTTAAGTGTATATATATAGAGTAAACGTAATAATAGATTTGGTGTTTTTTAGTTATTAAGCCTCTATTATACTAATACCCTAAATTAATTAAATATACTATAGAACTAAAATAAGGTTAGTAATATATATATAGCTAGATAATTATAGAGTACTAAGCTAATTACTAAAAAATGCTATTCTAAATAGTAATAAATAACTCTACCGCGAATATTTTCTAGTAGTTGGATATAATGCGCTAAGTAGTTATATACTTAGTATATAGTAATAAGAGCTAAGAGTATATTACTAAATATATAATATATAGGGAGTGCCTTATTATTAGACAAATAAAAGCTTTATTAAGGTATAGGTTGTTTCTTAATTAAATTTTACTCTTATTTATATATTTAGTTTTCTAGTTCTCTTAGCATTAGTAAGGCAACTAGCCCTAAATTTAAATTGCGTTATATAAAGGTTAAGATTTTTTTAAGTTAAAGATATAAGCGTTCTTACCCTTAAAGTCTATAAATACTAGGAGGAGTAATTACTAAACCTATCTAATAAGAACTTTACCTGTTTTATTTTATAGCTTCTGCAAAATTAAGGCATTATAGTCCTTAAAGGTATAACCGATATTATTTTAAAGTAGCCGCAAATTAATAAGAATAAGGTTATGCTAGTTTTTTTTTCTTTAAGGAAAAAAAGCTTTACTTACTAATACCTTTAAAGTTTATAAATGCCCTTATTAGTTTTATTAGGGACGGTAGTTTCTAAGTCTTATACGTTAAAGAATACGATTTCCCTTAATATGCCCTATTTATAATTAAATAATTACTAGATTAGGAACAGCTAGCTAATAATAATATTATTATTACTATTAGTTACTATTATCTTAGAGGAGATACTAATTAGAAATAGATTATATAATATAACCTAGCCCTTTAAAAGAAAAAGGCTAATAAAATGTCTATTATTAAAGTATACGGAGGGGATATATAAGTAATCGCGCCCACTAATTAACCTAGCTCTTATTAAAATCAGTATTATTTAAAATAGGTAGCTAAGATAATTAAGTCTAACTCCTACTATTAAAGAAGGGAAAGTAATAGTAATTTATTATATGTGAAATAGAAATAAGCCCACTTAATAAATAGTAAGACGCAACTAGTTTATGTTATTTAAGATATATTTTATCTAATCTCTTTACTAAAAGTCCTAAGGCTATAACCCTAGCCCACTCTAAATATAAGATCCTTAAAGGGAACGTTAGTGGCGTAAAGTTCCATCCTAAATTTAAAAATCTTCTTACTATAACCCCTTAGTTTACCTACTAGAAACTCTATATATAGAGCTATATATCCAAAATCCCCTTTAGTACCATTTTTACTAAACCTAACCGTAGTGGCACTCAGTAACCCTAACCTAAAGTCCTTTTTAGCTTTAGGTTTAATAGAAAAATTAGTTTATAGATCTATAGTAAATCTAAAACCCTCTTTAGCAGCGCTTAGTGCTATAGAGAACTTAAACACTCTTTTACCTTTTTATACTTTAGGTTTAATCGCACATAGCGTAGTACTTAGTGCTATAGTGAATTTAAAGTCTTCTCCTATAAAAGACGTTAGGATAGGTATCTAAGTGCTATCTTCGGCTTTTAAAGTTAAGGGACCTATTTTAGCGCTTAGAGAAATAGATTCTCCTTAGCTACTATTATTAAAGCTAGGTTTTAGCAAGTCCGTATAAGGTATATAAACGGTAAAGTCTTCTATTTATTTTATTTAATTACTAGCCTCCACTAGTTGCGAGTCTATATCTCTGTAAGCATTTTTAAAATAATATAATCTTATAATGTACTCTTCTTAATATATATTATAAATAGTGTAAATATTTAAGTCCGCAATAAAGCTTTTATACTATAAGCTTTCTGCTTATATTAAAGAAGACTAATAAAAGAGTTAAATTAGTGGCTATACGGCAGATACGTATCCTAGTTAAGATAACGCTTTAGAATCTTATACCTAAACCCCTCTAAAGTTTTAATATACCTATAATATAAATCTAAATATATATAATTTCTGTTACAATCTTTAATAGGATAATCCCACTCTCCTTTTAACTTTAAGGGTTAAAAATATCTAGCTCCTATATAATGCTTAAGGGCAAGAATACGACCGGTAACGGCCTTAATAAAGTTAACTTCGTCTACTTATATTATAGGCGATTGCCTAAATATCTCCTTTAAAACACTAACTTGCGTATTAAGATCTTTATATAATATAAACAAACGGTATAATTATAAGCTAGCATCTTTTCTCTTTAATAGATATTAACGTTTAGTAGGTTAGGGGTAAGGTGGAGATAATTCTATAGATGCATTTATCGTATATATTAGTTTCTTTATAAATATTAGTGTATATACCGTCTATAGCGTATAAAGAGCTACTTACTACTATTTTATTTAAAAGCTATTAGATATATTTAACGGGCGGGTAGTTAGTAGAACGTTATAAGTATATATACTAAGGTTTACCTAGCCTACGTCTAAGATCTTACTATTTAGGGGCCGTTTTATAGCAAGTTTCGGATATATATAATAACTATTACTTGTCGCTATATTTGGAACACATTAAATGCTTTATTAAAGATAGTTTGGTTTCTCTACCCTAAATGCTTATTTACAGTGTATTTACGAAGAAGAGAATTATATACGCCCTTTGCTAGCAATACGCAGCCCCCTTCGCGTTTGTTAAATTATTTCCTCCTTTATATATTTAAGTAAGCCTCTTAGTTTAATATATCTTTATAGTTACCTAGAAGAAATTCTTATATAAGCTTCTTAGGCCTCTATATAAACCTATAAAGGCGCTCCACAGTTTTTATTAAGCCTATATTTACTATAATAGAAAATTAGTTATATATTAATAGCTTAGGTGTTTGTTTTTATATTATAACAATATTTGCCAGATATCTTTTTTATATCTCCTAGTATTTTGTGCACTAAGCTCTTATAGTATAGCGGAGATAAGTACACTTATAGTAAACCTAGGTATAATTATATATTGCTAGTAGTAAATAGAAGGGAATGGATATTAAAGGATATTAAATAACAGCAATAAAATTAAGCATTTTATTCTTAAATAAAAAGGTTTACTAATTAAAAGAGCGTATATTATATTAAGTGTTAGAAAAGTAGGGTACCTAAAATCCCTATTACCACTAAAGAGTGCTAGGAATTAATAAAGTATTTATATAAGAGCTTATATTATACAATACTATATAGGGCCCTCTAGATATACACTAGATAAGTAATAAGTATATCCCCTTTACTATCTTAAGCTACTAGGATCTATTACTAATACTATTAAATCTAGTACGCATGTTATAATTAGATTAGATCTTAATATAGGGCTCTTTATACTAGTGCTTACGGTATAAAGCATTTATAATTTAATAGTCCCGGTACAAAAGTGTCTATAATTTAGTAGTTATAATATAAAGACGTTTATAATTTAGTAGTTATAGTGCGAAGGCGTCTAGGATTTAGTAGTTACTATAAGCCACTAAACTATTTGGGATTCCGCTATAATTTAGATAAGAGCTAATTAAGAAGCTAATATTACTTTTTTTCTTTTAATATTATCCCAGATATAATCTAAGCTAAATTATAAAAGATTCTTAAGATTAGATAACCTAAGCCTTATTTTATAACTCTCTATATTCTATAAGCCTTTAATATAATTATTTAATAGGCTTAGTAGGAGCTAATTAGATTTATCCCTAAAGCTTATTACCTATTTAAAAAGATAAGCCGTTTTAAAACTAAAACAATTTAGGAGTATATATACTCTAAATAATAGCAATAAGCATAACGTATGTTCCCTATAAGTATTATAGGTAATTAAAGTAGCCCTTTTTCCTCACTTGCTCCTTTTACCTATATAGCATTTCTTAAAAATAGGACTCTTTAAAACTTCTAAAGGTTCCACTTAATAGTCCGCTCCCTAATAGTCTATCTTTTTAACTTTTTATATTTTACTCTTCTACTATCTAGAATGTAAAATAGTAGAATACCTTATACTTTAAATAAAGAGAGATCTAGTGTTCTATATTAGGAATGCTTATATTACTATATTAATTATTAATACGTTAGATTATTCTATATATAATATTAGTATTAGCGCCACGTCGATACGTAGAAACTTTATATCCTACCTCCTCTTAGTAGTCCACATTTTTAATTTTATATATTTCTATATTTTAAACTTCTTTAATATCGCATATAAACTCAGCTATCTACTTTTAATTACTAACTGCTATAATAGAATGGAAATAGGTAAGTAAAAGAATGCTCTACCCTATAGTTACTAAAGTTAATGGTTTACCTATAAAGGGGCGGCTACCAATTTAGGAAATTTATGTATATAACTATAAAAATTATATAAAAAGCTATTATTAAGTAGGGCACTTAAACCGATATTAAAAATCCTATAGGTCTCTACTTTATTTAACCGTAGCGTATATTCCTAACTCTTATAGATAAAAAGCCGACCTACTATTATAATAAATGCCCTAAAACTTTCTTTTAAGGTAACCTCTTTAAGATATATAAGTAGCGTTATAGGGCAAGGGCTACTGCTAGCTATTGTTAAGACTTGCGAATTTAAGTACTAAGAAAAATAAGATTATGCTTTTAATGCTCCTTAAAAAAACTTAAGTATAATAGCAATAGCGACAAACCTTACTTAAGATACTTACTAGCGGGTTTATAATACGTTTATAAGTAAAGGCGTAACTAGGTAACTCTCTTAGATAAATTAAAGGAGGCTAGAAAACTAATAGGAAAGACGGATGAGAAAATAACGGGAAATAAGGGGGATAAATTAATATAAGGAGTTTAGTTCTACTCTCCGTCCTTAAATTTATCTACTATCTAATCTTTTTTAAACTTCTTAGTAGTTTTACCTAAATAACTATATTACCTAGAATTAAATTTTCTCTTTAAAAGTATATCTTAGTGCTAGTTTTACTTAAGTCTAGGGTTCTCTAAAAAAAAAAAACTACAATATCGCTATACGGGTGCGGCTATATAAGGGATAAGCACTATAGCAATATAGAGTATAGTTAGGCTCCTTTAGGTTTTATATCTCTACTATAAATATATAATAATATTACATTGCGTACCTCTTCCGTTATTTCTTAGTATTATTCTTTAATACTCTTAGCTAATTTTAGTACGTATAAGCCCTTTATAATATACGTAAAATATTAAATAAATATTTAATATACTAGGAGAGTTCCCTCTACTAATAATAGAGGATAGTAAATTATTTCCTAAAAGACATTTTGTTAATACTAATAATAGTAAAGTTATATAATTTTACGGTATTTTAAATATACTAAAGTATTATATAATTACTCTTTATAGTAAGGTAGTAGAGCACCACAGGTGACTCGCAGGCGCCTTGCAGGCGCCTCGCAGGCGAGTCCTAAAAGGCGGGGAGATGGATCACGGGGTTTTCTTAAATAGAGTTTTCTCCCCACATGTATATAAGGAGTAGTCCGCGTGGGCCCAATAGGGATCCGAATCGGACGTTAAGCAATGAATAATAATAATTACTCTTTATACTAGATTCTATTAATTTAAGAAATATATTTTTATCTACCGGGCTTTATATAGTAGTATATTCGTAAGGTTAGTTTTATTAATCTATTTACTTAGTTAGTAAATTATTAATAGGGAATATAGTATCTCTAAGACTTATAAAGTAATTAACTAAGAATTTAGTTAGTACCGCTTATCTAAAAAGTATACTTTAACCAGCTAATAATAAGAAGGTTAACAGCTAGGAAACCGCTCTTAAAGGTATAGAAATAGTATAATTAGCGGGCCGGTACGCAGAAATATAATACTATTTAACTTTACTTAATATAGCTTAGAGGAGTATAGAGCCTTAACCTAAGCTATAGAAATATATTCTTTAATTAAGCCTCTATTATATAACCTAACTGCTTCTAGGCGCTACGGCCGTATACTCTACTACTTACCCTTCTTAAAACTTTAAAAGTTATACTAGTCCTTAGTTAAGTAACTAACGTTTAAAGCTCTAACTAATTAGCTAAATCCGTTACAGATTAGATAAAGTTAATAATGACTTCTTAATATATATATAGAGGCTTTAGAGCCACGTTTAATAAAGTAAAGTTCTTATTTTTAATCGTCTTGTTTAACACTAAATTACTTCTTTAAATATTACTTAAGATATAGTTAAAACTAAAACTAGGAAAGAAAGCTAACAAAATATACTATTTAAAAGTGTTCCGTTCGGCTTAACGCAGCTTATAAATAGTAGGAAATATAGTAACTTAAAACTTATATACTAAAGGCTAAAGTTTAAAGTCTATAAAGTAATTATATACACCTAATCTCCTATACTTACAGCTGCCTATAATAAAGGCTTTTAGGTAAAAGCTAACTAAACGTCTTATAGAATTAACCCTAACTAACTAACTAATGGGTAAAAGGCGGTAATTAATATATAAATATTAACGAGTTTAATTGTGGTATAGTTAAGAAAATAATCTAATTTATATATAAGAGGGACTATAATAATAGCGAGGAGGAGTAAGGATCTAATATTATAAGTATAGAAACGCTTAGCCAAGGTAAGGGATATATTCGCGCACTAATCCAATTTATCCGTACTTAAACTTTAATCTATAAAATTAGAGGTAGTATAATTTAATAACGCTAATACCTTATTACTATCTAAACTAGATAATAGTGGTGGTGATTATAAAGATATAACAATATAGCCAATAACAGCCAATATTATACTTTACTATATCTATATTAATGCAATTGCCAATTACTATAATATACTATAGCTAAAAGAGCTTATAAATATAAAAATCTAATATATTTTAGGAACCAGCTAGTTTATAAATAGGTTCCCTAATATTATTAAGGATATCTTTAGCCTAATAGGCGACTTAGTATTATATAATATAATTACCTTAATAGCGGCTAAGTATATTAAAGAGCTTATTAAACTTAAGGACTTTATAGAGCTAGACGTTATAGGCAATTTTACTATCGGTATTATATAAATAGTAATTACCGCATTAAAGAATATGGAGGAAATTTTTATACGGAAACTTTAAGCTATTTAATCTTAGCTATAATAAATAGAATCACTACTTTAATCCGCTAAGGTAAGGTACGCCACAGCTAAGCGTAAAAGTAAAAATATTAATAACTATTTTTATACCCTCTATACAACTAGGGCCTATTATAATATTAATTATAGCGCCAAGTTTATACATTATATTAAGGATAGTAGTTATCTATCTAACCCTAATTACCCTTATATACTTTGTTATAAAAAGTACTAGTAAAGATATATAGGTTAGGAGATTAGCTTAAGTAGGAAGTTATTATATAATACTTCTCTTTCTCCGTTTAGGTTAATATAAGAAATTTAAATATATATCTTGTTTATAGTTGGTCCGTTAAATATTATATAGCAACTATATTATCTATCCCCTCTCCCCTTACCCCTTACTCTACCCTTTATCTTATCCTTTACTTTACCCTTACCTCGCCCTTACTTTACCTATTACCCTTTACCCCCTAAATAAATTATAAAATCCTAGTTATTATATCTATTCTACTAAATACTAGAATAGGATTAGATAATAATAGACTAAAATAAAATAAAAAGTGATAAAGAATAATAAGATAAGCGTGTAATAACTAGGAAAAGGTCCTATATATACTAAGCGCATAGTTCTAAAGATGCATTTTATGCTTAAGGGTTACTTTATAAACATTATATTTAATCTTACCTTACTATAGGAGTTTAAAGAGATATAATTGCCGGAAATGCTTTATAAGAGCAGTTAGAGTGTAAAACCTATATATACGCTTGCTAATTAGTAGCTTTTAGTTTCTAAGGTAGATAAAGTATATCTTTAGTCTTTTCTCCTTATATAAGGATAACTTTGTACTTTTTAGCGCTTTAGCCGCTTCTAAAATCTTAGTATCTTCTTTAATCTTAACTTAGCTAAGGGTGACACTTATCCTAGACTATCTCTAGCAATAACTTAGCTAATATACTCTACCTTTCTTAATATTACAGTAATCTATAACTGCATTAATAGTATTATTGCGTCTACGTATCTTATCTTCTAGTAATATGCTAAAAAGCGTTATAATTACTTTAATAAGGCGTTTGTGTTTAACCGATCTATTATTATAGGATTTTAAGGTTGCTTTAATATCCTCGCTAAATTTAACCTTGGAAAGTTGCCGCTTAATATTAATTATAGCTTATTCGCTATCCTAATTCTTCTTAATATTTTCTAATAGCGCATTTCTTTAACGTTGCCTTTTATTTATAATTTCCTAGCTAAGCTTTTAGTATTCTATACTTTCTATAGCTTTACGCTTAAGGCTGCGCTTTAGCTTATTTTAAACTTTAATTAAGGAATAAATATATAGGTTCTCGTTAACCGATAAGGATTATTCTTTTATTAGGTGCTATAGCCGCCATAGGTTAATTAATTGGCTTATTTAGTATACTGCTTTTATTAACTTTTTCTAAGGCTCTAAGCCTTAAATAATTGCCTATATATCTACGCTAATACGCCGCGGAAGGTAGTGTTTTAGGAATGTTTAAGCGTCGGCGTATTACGTTATTAGGTTCTAAAGGGCGTTACTTATATTACCTAGGTAGTATAGGCATTAAAAAGGTCTTAGTAAAACTAGCTCTATATAATAGAACTTACTATTCTTATTAAATGCCTTGCCTACGCTGTAATGAAGACTATATAGGCGCGCAACCTGCTAAAATCCTATAATTACGCTAAGGTCCTTAATCCACGGCAAAAGAGTTAAGTATAGTAAAGGCTGGTTAGGTAAGACCTTATAGCCCTAGAATGTTTTAATTAATTACTAAAATATAGGGATATTATCTAGGTCTAAACGGAGTGGTAGCGGCAACTTATTACGCCTAGGCTTAATATATAGCTTACTAAACTACTCTACGGACATTAGATTAGGGGCCGTAAAAGCTTTATTAGTAAAAAGAAGGCCTAGGAGAAAGACGTAAGGGCTAAGAATAAATAAAGGGTTAAAGATAATCTTAGGAATTAGGAAAGTATTACTAGTTCTCTATAAGCGTAAGGAGAAGAATAGGGTAGAAAGGGAATATACGCTTCTTTTATACCAAGATATTCCTTAGTAAATTCAAATGTAAACTTAGGTATAATCTTATAAGGCCCGCCTTCTAGGTCGCGAATAAGTATAATTATTATATATCGGTAGCATAGGTTAAAAAAAGCTTTAGGTTGGCTTATAGTATAAAAGCTTGGCTATAGTAAGAAATAGACTTATATCTAATATCGCCCAACTATATATCTCTTTCTTATTATAACTAAGTTGGTTTTAAGAACTAGGGCGAAATCCTCTACGTGTTACGGACGCTTTAAGTACAATGTTACGACTACTTAGAGAGGAGTCGGAAGAAGCTAGTTAGTTAATATAAGCACGGTCTAAAATAGAACCGGTAGAACTATGTGACGAGAAATAGTAGCATAAGTCACATAATGTGCTATATAAGGAACGTGGAGAATAAACGGAACGTACGTACCTTATATACATCACGTATATTACGTATAAGAAGGATTTTATAGAAGTACGGTCGTGTATTTAAAGGACCTTAGTCCCTACCTAGATAGTTCTTTCCTTATAGTAATTCTCAGAATATAATTAAAGTTAATCTATTAGGTAACCACTCTACTAGTTATTATTACGTTGTTAACTTTACGCATTACCTATATACCTAGCCTATTAACAGGACCTACCGTAGTACTTACTACAAGGTTCCGTTACACAATTACTACCTAGTTATAGTATTAAAAGTCGAATAATATGCCACCAAAAGCAGCCACTATAACGCTATTAATGGCAGCAACTACTTTAAGGTTAGGAGGTAATACTAGTATAGTAGATACTAACTTATAACAACCTATAACGGTTAGATAACTATAGGAAATAGTTAACTAGTTAATAGAAAATAATACAGCACTTAAATAAAAGGTTAATGGGATAGGAGCAGTAAAGGTTAAGTTACTATTAATTAAAAGATTTTTAGGAGAGAGATTAAAGCTTAAAGGATTCCTTATATAAATATACTTTAAGGTTATATAAGAGAAAGTAAAGCTAGTAACACTTATAGATTAAATAGCGTATATAGGATTATTCTTATTAGGGAGAGCACTTAAATAGTTTAAGTTTTACCTTATAGAGATATAAGCAAATGGAATAATAACAATAAACTAAGAAGTACGGTTTATATTCTTAAGCTAGAATAGATTTATAGAGCGACTTATATAGATATTTAGAGACCTAGAGGTAACAACTATAGCGGAAAAAAAGCTTTAAGATATTATATAATAAACCTTAGCTATTAAATATATAACGTAATTCTAAACGCTAGTAATATAAGTTAAGTGGAATAATAGGGCGCTTATAGCACAGTATAAATAGGGACTTAAGACTAAAGTCTAGAATATAATTATTCTAATAGAAGATATAGACACCCTAAGGGAACTAATAGATTAAGCGATAAAGATTAATAATAAAATCTACTAAAGGGAATAGACTAAGAGAGGTTAGGATAGAGTTCTATAGTTATATAAGGTGTAGAGTATACATTAACTAAAGCTAAGTTAGAAACTATAGTATAGCGTAGATCTAATAGACCTAAGTAGTACTAAAGAAACCTATAAGAGATGGAGTAAAACACTATAGAAACTAAAATAATAAGGATTAAGTAATTAAAGGTCTAGAGAGCAAAGGCCAAATTAGGGATCTTAGCAGTAGAAGATATTTAGGCGGACTCTATAATAAGAAAGATGGTTTAAAAAGGGAGCTTATATAAATTACGGAAAATAGGGTTATTTCGCTAGAGATTATAAAGATAGTTAAAGTTACTATATAATAAAGGGAACCGGATTAGTAGATAGTATATATATATAGAGGGATAATAATATACTACGAGGAATAAAAGACTATTTAATTAACTACTTTACGTTTTACTATAATAACGCATGCCGAATTTATAAAGATGCTAAATATGGCATAAGCTATTAGCTATAAGAACCTAGTTTAGAGAAACTAAGAGCTACCTAAGACTATAAAGAGTAAGATAGGCTTTATAAATGCAATAAAGATTTAATAGCAACTTTTAGTACAGTGTTAATAAGGCAGTATTTAAAAAGGGACTTTAGAAAGAATCTATTTAGCGATATTAAGAAAGAAAATCTTAAAACATTAGTATTAGAAGCAGAGACTAAAACCGCTATAAAGTAAGATTTAGTAACGGGTATTATAACACCATTAGATACGGCATCCATTGCTTTATAAGATGGTAGGAAAAGTATTTTATAAAAATTAAGCAAGCAAACAACTACTAGTGCTAATTCACCACTTAATAAAGGCAAAAGGCTAAAGGCTTAAGATTCTTAAGACAAGATAAAAAAGATCTAAGATTTTATAGATAGGATAAGGATAGCTTAAGGACCTATAATAGACGAAAACCGATAGAGTAGAGCAATAGCTTAGTTTAAGGATATATAAATAAGCTTAGGATAGAGTTTCCCATAGGCATTAAATTCTTAAGATAAGATAGATAATATTTAAGACTCTTAAAATAAGATAAGAACACTATGGATACCTAGTTAAACTAAGGCGAGAGCTAAGCTTAAGTTAGAAGTAAGCTTAGGATTAAAAAATCTAAGGGACTAAGAATTTAGAGTATAAATAAGGATACCTATAGGTAAGAGGTAAGGAGCTTCTTTATAGATTAAAGAATCTATAATCTAGGTAGTAGTTAGACTAGGAGACAGATATATAAACCTAGAGGACTTACTAGTTAAATATAGTATTTAGC
>Ga0307515_10002524_pt1 | contig 39558 bp, 40 predicted proteins | sample 17_EM_MG_FD_194513 | JGI IMG/M metagenome (GOLD analysis project Ga0307515, IMG submission 194513) | Populus trichocarpa ectomycorrhiza microbial communities from riparian zone in the Pacific Northwest, United States - 17_EM | ecosystem: Host-associated > Plants > Roots > Unclassified | place... | reverse complement strand
ACAGCGGTGTCCGGCCGTCGTTGTCCTTTGAGTTGGCTTTAACGTCGTCCCGCTCTACTAGCAGCTTTACCACCGTCTCACACCCTCCCTCTGCTGCCCGCGACAGCGGCGTCTGGCCGTGATTGTCCTTTAGGTCAACTTCGACATCGTCCCGCTCTACTAGCAGCTTTACCACCGCCTCATGCCCTCCCTCTACTGCCCACGACAGCGGCGTCCGGCCGTCATTGTCCTTTAGGTTGGCTTCAACATCGTCCCGCCCTACTAGCAGCCTTACCACCACCTCATGCCCTTCCACTGCTGCCCACGACAGCGGTGTCTGGCCGCCGTTGTCCTTTGAGTCGGCTTCGATGTCGTCCCGCTCCACTAGCAGCCTTACTACCGCCTCGTGCCTATACGCTACCGCCCACAACAGTGGTGTCCGGCCGTACCTGTCCTTTAAGTTAGCTTCGACGTCGTCCCGCTCTACTAATAGCTTTACTACTGCCTTATGTCCTTTCTCTGCTGCCCACAACAGCGGTGTCTGGCCGTCATGGTCTTTTAAGTCGGCTTTAACATCGTCCCGCTCTACTAGCAGCTTTACCACCGTCTCATACCCTCCCTCTGCTGCCCGCGACAGCGGTGTCCGGCCGTACACGTCCTTTGAGTCGGCTTCAACGTCGTCCCGCTCTACTAGCAGCTTTACCACCGTCTCGTGACCTCTCGCTGCCGCCCACGCTAGCGGCGTCCGGCCATTGCCGTCCTTTGCGTCCGCCGTGTTGTGTTCTAAATTAAGGAATATAGATAAAACATAGCAAAGTCCATGTATTGCAACAATGTGCAAAATTGTCATACCTTGGGCAGGACTGGAGGCTGGCGAACGGTCAAAATCGTGGTACAATTGAGTCCACTGCCTCATTCGGTATTCACACGACCCATGGAACTGGCATAATAGTCGGAATAGGTCCTCTTGAAGCGCTTGCTGCTCCCCTACCTGCACAGCATGCGGGACCCATGATACTATTGCATAATGTATCAGGGGGTACGTAGAAACGATCTGTTGAGCAGCAGCCGCCGGGTAGTCTCTGCCGAGATCATCCTTCCCTACGGAAACGATCTCATCCATGCTGAAATATTGTATGCAGGTCCAAGCGAGCTGCAGGTTCGCTCGACCAATAGTACTACCAAGACCGTTACCTTCCAGGCGTTGTAGGCCATCTTGAACGAGAAAATCCTTAACGGATTCATGGATAAATTGGACGAAATCATGTTCCTCGTGCACCCGGATCTCAGCGAGTCCTTTCGATAGATCGAGAATTCGCATCCTCATGCCTTCATCGGTTGCCACGTAAGATTCAGCATCCAAGCATTCTCGGAGCGTGATGTATGACGTATTTGGATCAACAACCATCGCATGCCGCATTTCTCGCAAGGACAGTGGCCTGAGTGCGAAACATATCCATCGCATTAGCTTCAATGACTCGAGCCGTTCATCGTTGGATATGCCTGCGAGGATTGTTCCGTAGAGGTTATGTAGCTTTATAGGTAGCCTTCTGATGTGGCTCTGAACCACCTCTATACGTTTACCTCGCCTACATTCGCGGATTACCTCAGGAAGCACAAGCGTAATCCATTGGAATACTCCATTTGCTCTTTCTAGGATCTCCACCGCTAATAACTTAGCTTTCCTTTCCTCAAGGGAATTTGCTCTGAGTCTTTGATAAATGTAAGCTTGGATGTCGGCAGAGTTCTCAGTCTCAACACAGATGGTAAAGCCGTCGAGTGCAATTATAGGATAATGCCGGCAGGAGAAGCAGACACCTAGGGAATAACCAGCGTAAGAGGCCCTGGCGACTAAGCTCTGGAACTGCTCCACTAGTTGTACTGCGACCGCTTCTCCGCCCTCGTCGAGGGCATCTACATAGAGTCGCACGGGACGAACCGCTAACGTAAGAAGTAAGTCCAATAACTGATCCTTAAGTTCTCCTTCGTGCCATTCCCATTCCTTCTTAACTTCCCCCCTAGTCTGACACCTTTCTTTGTAGATTTTGGCAAGTCTGCATAGCTGATAGGGCGCAAAACGGAGTAATTGATGGAGGATAGATCGATACAGGCCGAGGGGAGTTCTTTCCAGCTGAGAACCCCGAGCGTTGAAGAAGAATGAAGCTATTATAGTCTGGTCATCACCCTCCTGCCGGAGCGCGTATTTCATGAGCGTTGACTTTCCCGCTCCAGGCTTCCCTTTGATCCAGAGAAGCCCAGACCGAGCCTGCAGCCATTCCAGGTAGCTTAAATTTGTAACAAGCCATTCACATGTCCCATCAGTTGCGTTGGCGATATTGTTTACACGGAGATCCATTTCTGGAAAGAAGAGCGACTTCAAACACTCTAATAATCCAGTTTAGTAAACTTATCACCACTTTTGAGAGACTGGTTTACCTTGTTCCTCTGGAGAAAGATCCCTTTGCAGCTGTTGTGCATTGGAGTCCGTGGCAGCTACTTCATTTGGAATGGGGCTCAAGCTTAACACTAGATCAAGACATTTAGGGAATGCAACTTAGAATATCATATTCATGCCATGCAACTTTACGTACATGCATGTTCCCGGCTTTCGAGACTTGGGCCAGAATGCAGTACTCTCAACCTTGCTAGCCGTTCACGATCTGCCACGGCCTGAACGGCATTTGCGATCAGCTCCACCATATTGTCTGCTACTTGCTCATAAGCATCATCATCATCCCGCTCGAACTTGCAGATATGACTATGGTCCGCGTCCATGGCAATCTGCTTTTCGCGTGTTCCAGGGAGCCCGAGGGTAGCTGATTTCTTGTCCACGATCTACGCCTATGAGCTATGTCTGTTCCAAATGTTCATTCAGACTTACTGTGCCTAGTTTCCTGAAGGGACGAGTCTCATAAAAACTCAGGATGTAATAGTCCTCAAGTAATTGTCGGAAATGTTGGACAAAGGTATCCGCAAATAGGGAATCCTCTTTCAATGCTTCCATAAAATTGGGTCTCGGGTTTCGTAGTACCGCTCGGGCAATACTTGAAGCTATATCTCCAAGGTATGTGTGGTTACCGCCTTGATGAGGTGTTCCAAAAAAAGCAATGCCGTATGTTGCAGTCCGTATCTGGCGGTACGAATCATCGAGCTTCGCGTGCACGAGAGCCTAATGAGTTAGTTCGTGGTCTTATAGGCTTCACAAGCCACCTACTTGCTTCACAACAATACCGCCTAAGCTGTGGCAGATAAATACCAGTGGCCGATCAGGGGCCGTCTAGCCCGCAGTCAGCCTGTGATATACACACGTGAAACGGACCTCTTACGGCTCTCTTGGATTTCAACCGATTCAAGAGGTTCTCGGCTTGTTCCAGCACGCCGGCGGTCGAAGTTTCAAAAGCCACATTTGAATTGTATCCGAATAGCAACACCCTAGCTGTGGGGACCCGCGATGGAAGAAAGTCCCGTAGCCAGAGCTTGCCCTCAGCAGTCCACGTTTGCTCCGCATGGAACTCAGTATTTGTCGGGTTTAGGCCGTGCACAGCGACGAGACTTATGAGAACCGCATTAGCTAAAGACCGATGGGCTAATTGTACAAGGACCGTACTCGATTTGCGGCTGCGGTGGGTCGACTATTGTTCTGAGGAAATTCTGTGATGTCCTCGTCCGAGCCTATCGCATGTGCGCCGTTTTAGAAGCTGTGGGGAGAATTGTGATTGCTGTGATGCGTACCATTCTATACACCGCTTTACTCTACAAGGCTTTGGCTTCCGGTTGGTAATCTAAGCTGAGGATGTACTGTAGGGTCGAGACATTCGCATGGCTCCTGCCTGGTGAAGGCTGCAGTTTGAGTCGTCAACTCTCATCTTCAGCTGAGAAAAGCCCCGCAATAGTCTGCGCCTCTTCAAGCCACAGGCTCTATGCAAGGCAGTAATATGGCGCGGTAATATACTGGGCTGTAACAATATCGAGAGAGTTACGCGTATTTTATGCAAGGAAGCCCATGGCGCCATTACTGACGCTTGACTATGTCTGGTAAGGCGAGCAGCAAGGCTCAGATTCTTAAGTGGGTAAATGTTTAAAGAGCGCTTAATGGTAAAGCCAATTTTATAAGCCACTATAAGTTTTAGGGCCTGTTCGGTTGCGGCGTCATATGCGATACAAGGGCGTCATATTGGAGTTGATCTGGAGCCCCGATATGATCTAGGGGCTGCTGTTCGGTAGATATGGCGACTTTTCCATATGGAGCTCCTCCATATCGGCTGCCGCGTCAAACTCGCAAGCTATACCATATATAGTGGTTGAAATGGAGCTCTTAGCGTCATATCAATATGGAGGTCCGAATTCCATCCTCATATACCAACTACGAGTTGGAGCTCTACTTGTGCGTGCGCCCGATCGCCCACCCAACCCAGTATGCCTCCACCACCACCCCAGCGACGATACTACTACGGCAGTAGTCGGCGCCATAGTAAAACACCAAACAGGAAGCTGGTGATAGAGGATCGGTGGTAGGTACGTTCTAGCTGGGTAGTAATCAATATGGGAAGAGAACGTCGCTAATTTTTGAGTCTCATCTAAGGGCTTTTAGAGCGCTCAACCGAACACTCGGCTTCATATCATATTGAGTACGACTACCAGATCAAGCGCCGCTAAATATCTACCAGTTGACGCTGGTGAAAGCACGGTGCAACCTCATATTGAAAAAGCCTCATATTGCAACCGAACACGCCCTTATTATACTAAAAATAGGACCTCTAGCTTAAAATATAATTAAAAAGAGACACTACTATTTTTAATTTTAGTTTTTGAAATGATTTTATATATTTTTTTGTTCCAAATTTTAACTTTTAGAACTATTTTATACATTTAATTATTTATTAATAGATGACAAATTCGAGAGTAGCTCTAATTTCATGACGTAGGGAGTCTGAGATGCTCCTCCAACCCAAGCGCATTCATTCCAGTGGCTTCGGCCATATTCTGGAAGAGATCCGGGTTAGTAACTGAATTCCTGTATTCATTTTCTGCCGCAAGCCACTCATCCACGCGATCCTGGCCTTTATATGTTACCATCATGACGATGCCAAATTCGTCTACTTCACTGGCCTTGGCCTCTTGCAAAACGGTGTCAAAATTCATCCTCGGGACCCACAGCGGCGAACACTCGCGACAAGCTTTATTCCACTGGAACACAGACGCCGCGTCCCATAGTTGGCTCTGCGCAGTAAAAGAGTTGGCAGTGACTAGGTCGGCCACGGTGCAGTAACCCAGCTTTACAAGGGAATATATACCGCGTATCATGAAACTCATGGTAATGGTCCGTCGAACGCTTTCAGCGAACAGCCAAGCTCGCCATGAGGTTGTGCTGGACGTCGTGATGGCCTGCTCCGCCTGCGTCTGGGTTTTCAGTTGCTCGGTCCAGAACTCAAGGACAGGTTCGGCTTGCTCAGCTTGCGCCCGTTGTCGGATATCGCCATCAAAGAGACGGATGAATTGGAAAATGAGGAGGCCTTGGACAGCAGCAAGCAGATCGAGGGGTGTCCAAGACGACTGGTTCGGAGAGCGAATTAATTCATTCGCCTTTGACTCGATGACTGCGAAGGCAACAGTTGAGTTCTCCCCCGTCTTTGTGCTATAGATTGCACAGACGGCGTAGGCATCCTGAAGGGCTCGCGGCATGTTGTTTGCATATAGGCGGGGATGGATGAAAGGGGCTTTACCCTCTTTCAGCCACTTCTCGGGGTAAGTCTTGAAGTGGCGGACGGCGAATGTCATTTCTTGCCTTGCCATAGTTGTCATAGAAGGGCCTTCCACCTGCAGGAAATCTGGTAGTGGTGAACCGTCCGAGCTGCTTAGGTGATAGTGGTTTAGTGCGGGTTCCGCAAGCACACCCGCCCAAGCTGCTGTCTCGGTGGCCCCTAACAGGTCGTCTAACCACGGAAAGTCCAATTCTGGGATAGGCACCTCTGAAAGAGGAGGTCCACTCCTAGGGTAGCGACAATCTATCTTTTTCTTGGTGCATCGTTGGCATCGCGGCATCTGCATGTCACATCTTCTCTTGGCTTTGGCACATTCTCCGCAGGACTTGCGGCGGACCACGGACGTATCCGCCATTACAGAGGGCGTAGTGAGAGATTGTTGCTCGAGGCATGATGGAGCTCAAGAAACTGCTTAGTAGTTGGTCAGCAATCTGCGGCGATCTGCTGTCGTCTATGGTCCCCTTGCCACTCCGTACCGCAATACCCTCCACTTTGATTGGCTATAAATCGGAACTCCGCAACGCCAACGGCGTCCCCGCCCAAACGTACCGCACGGCGCTCCGCGCTGCGAAACGCATTGGAAATCTTCAGTTGTAGGGCCGTGGAAATCCACCTAACTCGCGGGGCAGTGGAGCCATCTGAACGCCATATTCCACCGGTACGAGCAAGGAGGCGAAGTGAGTCAAAAGTAATCATATTGTCTATATGTGTGCAAAATGTATATATATATGAAGACGTGAAAACGGGTTCTCTGCATGATTAACAATTAGAAAAATTACATTCCATCAAACTATCATCCGTTATCTCATCCATTAGACCATCATGAGTACTGGGTATTCTTCTCAGAATCTTCCCCTGCCAGTGGCACGCCTTATTCAAGCTATTCACGACCTCGACAGTGTTGGTTTAGCTTCGACGTTTGGTGAGAATGCTATCCTCGTCGATGAGGCTAAGGCCTATCATGGCCGACCTTCCATTCAAGAATGGTGCCAGGAGGCGTTGGTAAATCACAAGGCTACGATAAGTGTAAAAGAGGCAAAAACTGTGAGAGAGGAGACATGGATTCGCGTTGTGATGGACGGCCAATTCGAGGCAGACTACGGCATTACAGAGCCATTCACATTGTATTTCTATTTCACTCTCCAGGGCGACAATATCCGTCACCTCCGAATCAATGATATTGCTCCTGATGAGCCCACTATGCGGGCCGTGTGGGCCAGTAGAGGTAATCTGGAGAACCCTCTGGCATCGGTCCGTAACGATGTTCGCAGAGTACCGGAAGTCCCAAAGGGATGGGTCAAAGTCAAGGTCGCCGCAGTTGGGCTGAACTACCACGATATATTCACGCTTAAGGGACTTGGGATGCACAAGCTTACCTTTCCTTTGACTCTGGGGAATGAGGGGGTTGGATTTCTGGAAGATGGTACAGAAGTCATCATATTCCCTGTCATGGGCGACCGTGACTTTAAGGGTGACGTGACGATGGATCCTAAGCGGCATGTCCTCGGGGAGCTCACTCAAGGAGCGCTAGCAGAATATGTGGTCGTTCCCGAGGAAAATATTATCAAGAAACCGAAGGAGCTTTCCATGCTGACAGCTTCCGTCCTTGGAATTGCTTATCTAACAGCATACCGCATGCTATTTGGGCGCTCTGGTCTGAAGAAAGGCCAGAAGATGCTAGTTCAGGGTTCAACAGGAGGAGTAGCCGTAGCTCTAATCCAATTGGGTAGAGCAGCTGGTATGACCGTGTGGTGTACCGGTAGGACAGAAGAAAAGAGGGCGTTGGCTAGGAAGCTCGGAGCGCACCAAACGTTTGAGGCCGGAGAGAAGCTCCCAGAGAAGGTTGCGGCAGTCTTCGATATGAGCGGAGCGCAGACGTGGAGCCACTCGATTGACTCGATTGGTACTGGCGGCACCATTGTGACATGCGGACGTCACAGTGGAGGCAAAGTCGAAATGGATTTGCTTAAAGTATTCGCAGAGCAGATCAACATCCGCGGAGTGTATGCCGGTAATCGAGAAGAGTTTGAAAAGATGGTGGCATTCGTGGCCGAGCACAAAATCGAGCCACACATACCAGTTGTGTTTCCTTTGGAGGAGGCTGAGCAAGGGTTGAGGATGATACTAGCAGGGACGGTTCAAGGCAAAGTGGTGGTAAAACTTTAGAGACAAATTGGAGACGTCTTGTTCCATAATCTGCCTATTAATCTTAATAGAAAGATATATTCCTTTCCAGCCAAAGGGCGCAGATATGTTCGGTGAAGCGAGGCATTCAACTATTTTCCGGCCCAATATTTACGGATCAAAGTTGAAGTGCTTCGGCTCGGCGTATTGCGTGATGCATTGCGCGAGGATGTGGCTTCGTAGGATGATGATGCTTAGAAATCGAACGAGATGGCATCATCAGAGCGTGAGAAGAATATAGCTATTTGATAAACGCCATTCCAAGAGAAAAACTGCATATAATCAAGGGCTCTACTGAAGAGCTGACTTTCCGTACTCTCCCCGACTCAATTTAAGCACTGGCCTTGAGAAAGCTGACTCGTGCACCAACGTTAACCCACAAGCCACAAGCTCCTGCGACCATGACCACCAACGGAACTGCTCCTAAGATCACTTTTTACACCAATCACGGCTGCCCGTGGGCTCACAGAGCTCATATCACGCTGAAGGAGCTGGGGTTACCCTATGAGGAGGTTATCATTGACCTTGAAAAGCCCCGCGAACCATGGTATTTGGAAGTCAACCCCGTGAGTCACCTCAAGTCACGTAACTAGTTCTAAGCTTACGGAGCGGCAGCGTGGTCTGGTTCCATCTATCAAATACTCCAATGGCATTGTCAACGATGAAATCGTCACTGAGTCGGCCATTGTGAGCCAATTCCTCGCCGATACTCACCCTTCCCATCTTCTCCCAGCCTCCAACGACGGCCCCACCGCAGCCCTCACTCGGGCCCGCATCAACTTCTTCGTGGACACTTGGTTCACCAAAGCTGGATCTTACTGGTTCAATATTCTACGCAAGGATACTGAAGAAGAAAAGGAGACTCTCGCAAGAGAGTTCATAGCAGTCGTGGAGAAGGAGATTGAGCCGTTGTTGAAGGATGCTGACCCTTACTTCGGCGGTAGTAAGACCCTCACCTTTGCTGAGGTACGTCTAAATCTAAGCTGTCTTGTCACGCATCCAATTAACATTGCTCTTAGGCCCTCGTTGCACCATTCATTCTACGCATATATGCGTATTCGAAAAACGGTCGCTTTTTGCCTAAATCGATCCAAAACGGCCTAGATAGCCTGCCAAACTTTTCGAAGTGGGCAGCGGCGACTATAGCACATGACAGCGTTACGTATATTTGGGATGAGGAGACCGTCTTGTCAAAGACCGAAGCTCGCCTTGCAAAGTTGAAAGCCCAACCTAAGTAACTTGGCCCGGAAGGATATTGGTATCTTGAGTCGAGAAATGTGGTGTGATGGAGGCTCTAGCGCAAATCACTGCGTCTTCTCTATAGGTGTCCAGTGAGGTTTACAGATAACCTTAAATTGATCGTGGATTAACAAGCCGAGTCAAGGGCATATCAAAACAATCTCTCGAGGACTAGAAATATCGTATCATCGTAATACCACCACCATGTTCCAAAGCAGGAGTACCAGAATGCCAGAACCCCAAAAACCCGAAACAAAAGTCAAAATCAGAATCCTACCATAGGGTGAAGTCAAAAATCCAGCATGCACGCTAGAAGCTTGACATCATCCCTTCCCTGCTTAACTAATGCGACTAATTTGAAGCACGTCGATTTCTCTTAGCCGGGCGATCCTTCTGTAGTGCAGCATCAGCCATGCTGAGTTGGAGCATAAGCCTCGCCGCCTTCATTTCCCTCGTGCTCATACTCAATGATAACTCGTGTTCCAGCTTAGATGGCCCCTCGATGGATTGTACAGGACGTCTTGAGTCATCATCTGATTCCTTATTTAGATCTGACAAACCTCTCTTCGACCTTGGCGGATTCTCTTCGTAAGAGCTTGGGACTGACGAAAGCCACGGCTTAGGTGAAATAATAACTGGTAGCGTCCCTAGGTCCCTCGGCGAGCGAGGCCGATTTATAGATGTCCACACCTGAGTTGTTGGCGACACCTGCGGGGAGAACAGATACTTGCCGCTTTGGTCCGTATCAGTTCCATAGCCGCTCTCGACGTCGGTGCCCTTTGATTGACGCTTTTTTAAACTCTTGATTGTCCAAGGCGCGTATGCGAATTGAGATCTCGGTGTGCCGACAGTTACTGAACGTTGTCCTGCTGGTGTCCGTCTATCTTCGCTCTCTAGTCGCCATCGTTCAGACTGCACCGTACACCTATAGATGATATCTTGGTCGATTAAGAACTTTGCGAAATTCAGATCCTTGGGCGAAGTGCAAATAAAAAGAAAATCTTTCCCGAACACAGGAGTTAGCGCGTGGCGAATGTTATAGCAGAATGTTGCTGTTACAGCTTTTGCTGCTTCGAAAGGCATCCAGTACCCTTTGCTTTTGTCAGTGAATATTTACACCTGCCATTGGATGTTATGACGAACCTTGGGCAGCCAGTGCCCCTCCAGTGATACTATGGCTAATGTCTCGAAGGCCTGGGTTTATGTTCAACACTTTCGCCGGCGTTGTCTGTATATGTTAGTTCCAGTATCTTTGTGTCGATAAAAGGAAGATGGACAACCTTAGAATACTTGCAGCATTTGAAGAACGGCGTAATACGAACGAGTCCAATGTTGTAATCCCAGAGGATGGTATATTCACGCTCATCGCCGGGGACCTTGAACGTGTATTGAAAGACTATAGGAGGTATCAGCACTGAATGGTGAGACTATGCGGTGGGTCTAGGTACCTTCAAAGCTTTCTCTTCCAGTCTTCGCCATGAAGTCCTTTTTCTCACTGTTATAGGGGATATGGCGACAGTACTTCCCAATTTCTCCCATGGGATATATTTGGAATCTTCGATGTTGCGCTACAAGCTCCAGGTCATCTCCAGCCTCGTGCGGAGGATAGTTTATCTTGCCCTTAAATTTTGATCCTTCAGTAAAGATGGGCGCATCCTTCGGTAGCTTTTGACGCTTCGGCGCCGATGTGTATGTCGCAGAAGAACGAGGCATATTGATTTTGATTGGGCTTGCGGGGCTGCGGTATTCGTGATGGTCACCGCAAAGTGGATTCAATAGAGATTGAATCTTCATAGTCGTTCCTGTGTATCGTTGTGGCCAAAACCGCTGACGGATATTCGATATGATGTAAGTTGATGCTTATCAAGAGTACAAAGGAGGATGCCCTTGGAGCAAGGCTGGGGCGAGAAGCAAGACTAGGTAGTTGTGTCACCAGAGGTAAAGTTTGGCCAGCAAGTTTGGTGGAGGGCAGTGCTGTTAGAGAACAGAGGCTAACGACGAAGCGTTTGCAGAAAAGGCTCACGAGGACGAGGCGCTCGACTTATACTAGTCGCCAAAAGTATCGCGTTTCGAAAGACACAGTGGTTCTAAGGGAAAGCACTATATAACCCATTTAGCTGCACCGCTGTGCATGAAAGCCTGTCCGACGGGTCGAACCTTCTTTATCCCGGATATCAGAACGGGAGACTCCTTAGTTGCAGATGCTAGCCGCAGATTTTGGTTAGATGCTTGTGTGCGGTGTATGCCGCCGATCCGTTTCTATCTGCTGAAAGAATAACTTCGTTTGTCGGCGATGTCAGTCTTGTTCGCTTGGAGCTCTAACAGGTGTCCGGGTTGGGTATTGTTCGCAGAGAAGATAACAGCTGGAGAATTGATAGGCCAGTCTGTACAGTCATTAAGCCAGCCGACTGGCTTGCTGGCACGGCCAGATTGAGGAGAACTAACCGTCTTGCTAGTGAATCGATAAGCTTCTGTCTAGGATACTAGCAATGCTGACAATTTCCGGAGAAGCGTACTTTGATGAATGATCACCGAGGTTAGGTCACAGTCCAGCAAAGCCTTGACTGCGTTATTCACACGCGAATCCAATGCCCGGTATTTCTCTTGTTCTTCAAAGCGTTGGTTACTACGCCTACCCGAGAAGCACGTTGTAAACGATTGTTTAATATCCCAACGGAACCTGCAAGGAATGGCTCATATGAAAAACATTTAGCACTCACGCAAATGCTTAGTGAAGGGCTCAAAAAGAACAAAAGCCTAGTTCGGTTCGAAGAAGCAACCTAAGGTAATTCCTAACCTACGACGACGAGAGCAGGAAAATAGGATCGAAGGCAGCCGTTTCGCTGCATCGACCACCGCTTCCGCTCAAACCCTGCATCTATCCAGGTTATCTCCCGCCGTCCTTGTCCTGAGACACTTTCTTAGAAACTAGATCCATAGAACAAATCATGCGATGTACGTGCGAGCTTCCAGCATGACACAGGCTGCCAGGAACCCACCACATTCGCGTGGAAACCCAACCACGCAATCGCCCTAGTTTGACAGGCCTTAGTCCTGCCTGCCTTAGCTTTCCCCAGCTTTTCGGGAGATTTTAGCGTCAGGAAGAGCAACTACCTGACAGTTGCTTTTGCGGGTGTGGTGGGCTTGTTCTCTATCTCTCCCCGTCGTTTCCGTACACGAATCTACTCGGCCTTCCCCCAGATTACAGTTCCCTCCTCGGGAAATATGGGCTGTGGCAATCTAAATGAAAAGACTCTAGCATGGCTAGCTTCCAGAGAATGGTGGTTCATACTGGCCAATCGGTAGGGGTGTTGTGCTGCAGCCTCCCGCCGGAACAGCACACGTACATGGCCAGTCGCGCCGCAAACGTGGGTTGCCTTGCTGGTTTTGGGTGGCATCTTCGGCAAGATACGTAGAGATCAAGTCGCGGCGCGGAAAGTGGTTGGGTTTGAGGCACTCAGTGAGGTTGATATACACCCTTTTGGTTGGCAGGGGGACTCGAGGGAGTTGATCTCCAAGCAAGGTGGCTTGATCACCCGCCTCTATTTGGAAGGTTGTATACGCAGCCACATCACACAAATTGGAATTGTGGTGCTGGTGTTGGAGTACGTGTGGCTTGCGCTGGTTAAGGCGGAGAAAGGTACGTAGTGATTATCACTCGATTGCGGTGCGTTGTCTGCTGGTCCTTTGCCTCATAAGCTGGGCCGTGCCTTACCAGACTTTAAGAACAAAGAAAGAGTTTCAAGCGCAGTACCTGTTTCTTCACCGCCGCTTGTCTTCGTGTTGTCGGCAAGGCGGTGATTGCGTCTTATATTGACCGCTCAAAGCAGGAGGCAGGATTCTGGAGTGCTCGATGCTCTAACCCGTGACCCGTACCTGGAATGGAGGTGCTTCTAGAGCCCTTCTAGAAACCCAACAAGACATGCATCATGATGCATAGCAGGGAATGATGCGTTGCTTCCTTGGCACTTGCCCGTTTATCAGCAGGCGTTAATGGAACAACCGTGAATGGTCCAGAAGTGACGACTCTGGCTTGCAGTCTGACTACGCGGATATCACCGATTTCGGCCACATACACGTCTATACTTTGATGACCTCAAAGCCTGCTTGTGTAACATTTAGGTTGCTCTAACTGGCATAGTATGGCATACTAGGTGCTAACTTGGCGAGACAGTGTTCGCCATCGCTCCGGAGTGTGGCATTCGACGAATCCATCTGTTGTTTCTTGTAAAGACGTGCCACATCCTCGCCTACATCACAAAACCAGAATACTGGAATACAATTACTCTTTATAAATAATGAAACCGTGGACCATAGCACAATTAGTCGGTAGTTCGTTGGTTGCCATTATATAGGGATCGCTGGTGAGTCGTATTTCAACCGATCATCTCTTGCTCGTTTGCAAGTTAAAATTTTCTAGTTGAAATACAGTAGTTTCACAAAGTATTCTGTACACTTTAGTCGGTTGTTAGGATCGGTTGTCCACAACGAAATATGAACACAGTCGATAAGATCATTCGTATCCCCTAAGTCATTGTTTCGTCTTAAACACTATCAGTAGAATACATCTCCTCCGACCCTCGAGAGAGACCTACCACTAGCTCCGTTCCGTGCAACCCGTCTGCTACAATCTGAAGATCAGCCGAACCAAGGTTCTCCACCTAAAGAGGGCGGTTATCATTTCCCTGCCGCCCGCTCTGTTCTGGCGGTATCAATACAGATCGTACGTTTCCTTGCTCTGCTCCCATTCGTATCGCACAGAAACAAGCTGCGAGGTCGAAATTGGCCTCTAGCCTTGTGCTCTTCAACGGGACGGGGCGAGGTGCGGCATTGCTAGTAATTTGTTACTAGCAACTCAATAGCCTGACGCCGCGGTGGCACGAGCAGCGTGGACGACCACGATGCGGCAGGGTGAGTCGGTGCAACAAGGCTCTCCCCCACCTCCACAAGCCAGGCCAAGCCAGGCCAGGTCAGGCCATCCTCCCCCAATCTCCCCGCCACCAACGCTGACGATCCTCGCAGTTCACGTCGTTCCTGAAAGACCCACCGCGCAATCCGCACTCTTAGCGTATCCCGATCACATTTAGCATCCCGGCCTAGATCCTAGCAGCGTCCATAGCCTTAGTCCCACAGCGTAACTCCCCTTCCCTTCCCATCCCCTCCCGCCGGCCTCTCCCCCACATCCGCCGTGTGTCCCCCCGCGACACAAAAAGCCGCAACAGCAGCGCCCTCGAGCCTGCGTGCGACGCAGCTGTCAAGATCTGGAGACAAGGGCCGTAGAGACGGGCCTTTGCTGGCCCCAAGCCACAGTGCTACGATTTGGAATTTTCGGCGCACCCCAGCGGCCCTAGTTTCGCAAATCGGCGGGTAGCTGCAGGAAGAAGGGGAAAAAAATGAGCAGGGAGGTACGCGCTCGCGGCGAGCGGTGGAAATGGGACGTGTGCCGTTGGGCCGTCAAGCTTTCTGCGTAGACGTTTGACTGGGTGGGGGTTTTCTTTTGGTTCGGTCGTGGTTTGGTTGCTCTGTGTAGAGTGTTGCTATTTCACGTTAGGGGTTTTAGATTGTCGAAGCTCGACGCTTTGCGTTGCTCTACCGACTTGAGTTGAGGACGCTGCTATCGTGACGTTCAGCAAGCGGGACTCTTTAAGCAGTGTGAATACGAGGACCTGGATGCAACTTGCAGAAAAGGGCGTACAATACGTATCTGAAGTAAGGGGAGGTTGCTTCAAGCCAGATCGCGGATCCGTGCATGCTTAATCAATCGCTCTCGCTTTGCTCCCGTGCAGGGCAGGCCGTCTTGACAAATCGCGAGCAAGCAGTGGGCATTTTCCACGAAGCGCATTTGATTGGGTAGCTTCACAATACCATTCACCTTGGCAAGGGAGGGAGCGGCAATATCAAAATAGAAGCAAGCCAGTATTCTGGATATATCTGATCTGAGAGACAGCGGAAGTCTGTAGAAAGAGTAGAAAACGCAGAAGAAATGTGCCCCGCTCCAGCCCATTCCAAATAATACACGGCAGTAGAAGATTATCACCATCAGTGAATCAAGGAAAAGAGAAGTCATGAACAGATCGTAATACCCATCTCCACCCCCAGGTATCAAACGCCATTTCCGTCCCAACCAGCCCAACCCAACCCACTTCTTTAGTCACTATCATCATCGAAACTTGCCTCGCTGACATCGTCTTCGCTCTCGTCATCACTGGGAACTTGGTACTTCGGCTTAGCAGTCGCTGCACGTCGGCCGGGTCGGGCCGCGGCTCTCGGCGCAGGCTCAGGTTCAGCCATGGTTTCATCCTCTTCATCGCTCAGGATATCGTTAGCCAGGGCACTGACATCCTCCTCGTCATCCATATCCTCATCATCCATATCCTCATCAGAGTCGGCAGCCTTCTTTGGTGCAGATTTCGTGCCTGACTTAACCTTGCTGAGCTTGGCGGCGTAGGCCTTTGCAGCCGGCGAGAGCTGAGTCGCCCTTTTTGCAACGACGGCAGACGCAGAAGCCTTCGGCTTTGGAGCAGGTTTCGCGGCTGCTTTAGATGCTGTCTTCGAAATAGGTTTTGCGGCTGGCTTGGCGACGGCTTTGGCGGTCACCTTGGAGGAGGTTGCTTTTGGCACGCCGAATCCGAAGGCATCGTCATCGTCCGATCCAAGCATAGTGTCGTTGGCGTTCCGTGGTGCTGGCCTCTGGGGAGACGGCTGGGGCATGAGCTTGGTGTAGTCGGTCTCATCATCGGAGATGTCGACAATAGGCCTGGCAGCAGGTCGAGCAGGGATCTTAGCAGCAAGGCTGGTGGCACTGCTTGGCCGGTGGCCGCTTCCAGGACGCGCTGACGTAGACTCAGAGAAGAGGGGACGGTTATTGCTTGTATCGTTGGTATTAGCACCAATTCCCTTCACCATGGTGCTAACGTCTCCCAACAGATCATCCCCGTTGTCATCATCGCTATCATCCGAGAGGACGTATTTAGGAACCTTCTTTGCTGCAGCCCGAGCTTGACGGGCTGGGGCCGCACGTTTCGTCTCCTTGGCCTCTTTTGCAGCAGCAGCAAACACATCATCCTCGTCATCCTCATCATCGCTAGGGATAGACACCGGAGAAGGTTTCTTGGCCTTTGTTGTGGCAGCTCGAGGTTTCTTAGATGGAGCAGGGGGCTTGACATCCTCTTTTGGCACGACGTCAGATGCGCCATCTTTTGTCATGGCACTATTATCTACCGGCGGCTTTGCGGCTGTTGAATTCGATGCCGCACCTTCCTTCAATGCCTGAGTGGCGGACTTGGGAGGAGGCGAGTTGTTTTTGTTGAGATAACTCAATAGGCCACCCGTCTTTGGCTTGGTAACCGCCTTCTTCGTTTTCTTGGATCCGAAATCCGAGTCGCTAGGTGCGTCGCTATCATCGGCTTTACGCTTCTTTGACTTGGGTCCGCCTGCACCGATACGGAGTTTAGCAGAGGCGCGACGTCCCATATTTGCGATCTTCCGGGCCTGCTTGGCTTCGTCATCGAGCTGGTCATGCCACTCTTGGATGAACGCATCAAGATCACGAGTCCAGAGATCCTTTGGCGAGAGTTGGATGAGAGCATCTATCTCCATTTCCTTATCACCAATTTGCTTGAGAAGTTTCTCGACGCGTTCTTGAGTCAAGGACCAGATGGCCATCTACAAATAGTCAGTTTCAGTCAATTAGGCCCAAGAGACACGTATAAGTAACTTACGCCAAGAAGATAGTCATAATCATTCGCGCCGGCTTCGGCATCATTCTCAGTCTCCTCGTCTTCCGCAGCGTCTTCAAGTTCGCCAGCCTTTTGAGCATCTGCTACTTTGGGGAAAGGTTTGAAGTTGAGCTTCTGCAGTTCAGCTACAAGAGTCGATTTCTTTTTCTTGGAGATGACAAGTTTGCCGTCAATAATCATTTGTATGAAACGAGACTGGTTGCTCATCTTGTCGAGGTCTTTCTGCATCTCACTGAGTTGGTATTGCTAGATGTGGTTAGTCTTGTGTTCAGAAGTCCAAATAGGAAATCGAGTTACCTTGCGCTTCTCATAGTATCTCAAACGGATATGATAGAATTCCTCCATGATATCTAGCACGGTAGCGTACTTGTGAATCCGACCCTGAGCATCGAAAGCGACCAAATTGGATGTTGCCATAGTCTTTGACAGTTTAAATGTCTCTTCCAGACCTTTCTCGGTCGCATTCTTAAAGTGCTTGTCATCCATCTTGATAATGAAACGGACCTTGTCAGGAGTGTTGTATTCAGTGTAGTCCTTAATAAAAGAGGGGACCTTCTCGGCCTTAATGATGTCTTCTAGTCTGTCCTTGAAGTCCTGGGTCCATAGTCGGACGGGCAGTTCGGTGACCTCAACTTCGTTGTCGCCTGTCTGTTGAATAATACCAGAGAACTTGACCCGCTCGCCACCTAGATCGACAACCTCGCCGGTGAAGCCTCGGAACCAAGGAGTCATTGGCTTCATATCTTCTTTGGAACCTCCAACCATCCGCCGTTTCAGGTTGTCGACAATGTCGACTGGATTATAATTCGGAATAGAGGAACTCCAACCAGTTCCAATACCATCCGCACCGTTGACCAAAATCATTGGAAGGACAGGTACGTACATTTCAGGCTCAATCGTCTTTCCATCACTCTCACCATACTTGAGCAATGCATCGTCCTGAGCATGGAATATCCTCCGCGCAAAGGGGGAGAGCCTCGTGTAAGTGTAACGAGGGCTGGCCGCATCACTGCCACCTTGAAGACGACTTCCGAAATTTCCGCTGGGCTCCAGGCAATTGATGTTGTTTGAACCAACAAAGTTCTGAGCGAGACCAATGATGGTTTGCTGCATGGACGCCTCACCATATGCGTAATCCGTGGAGCCAGACACTGAACCAGCAAGGTCAACGACCTTCGTATCCTTCTTTAGGTTTCGCTTGAAGCAAGTATAAAGAACTTTGCGCTGGCCAGGCTTCAAACCATCAATGACTGAAGGGATAGACCGAAGATTGTCAGCCATACTGAAAAGGATGAGTTCTTTGTTGACGAAGTCTTCATACGAAATCTTGTTCATAGAGAGATCGAGATGATTTCCAGGTACGAACTCGCGCAACCATTCCTTACGAGCATCGGCCTTCTTCTTCGAGAAAGCTAGCTCGATGAGCTCGGATTCTTTTTCTTTCATAGTATGGAACTCCTTCAAATGGGTATCTAGATCCCGGAAGTAGACTTGAGCGTCTTCTGGGCGACTGGTTCCTAATCCCTTGTAGTATTTGTGATCCCAGCCTTTTTGATGTCCGGGTTGCTGCTTCCACTCTTCATACTCAGGCATAGAGAAGAACGATTTCAATTGCTTTGGGTGCTTGATATCACCTTTCCATACTTTGACGATGGGAGTGATGAATTCCATCAAGAACCCTTCAAGCTTCAGCAGACTGGGGAATTGGACTTGAAGGAAGTTGATGAGGAGGCCCTTGATATGGCTTCCATCGTGATCCTGATCCGTCATGATCATCAAATGGCCGTAACGGAGACTCTTTGTGTCGGCATATTCCTTCTTGTGCTGCAAACCCATAAATTTCTTGATGTTTTGGATTTCTTGATTCTTCGAAATTTGATCGACCGATGCATCGCGAACGTTGAGCAACTTTCCACGAAGAGGGAAAACACCAAATAGATCCGGATTGACCACAGCTCTTCCAGCCAGCGCAAGCAAACTGGCCGAGTCACCTTCGGTAAGGATGAGTGTGCACTTGTATCCATCCTTAGTGCCAGCCCTATTAGCATCCGTCAACTTGGAATTGTTCATACGAGTGCGCCTGTTGCCATCTGATTTCTTGAGGAGCTGATCGGCCTTCTTCTGGGCGAAATCCATAATATTGCTGACGACCTCGGTTTTCTCAATAGCCTTAAGGAACTTCTCGCTAACAGCGCATTTGCTTCCAAATTGGCTGGCTTTCGTAGTCAATTGCTCCTTTGTTTGAGAAGTGAAAGCTGGGTTGACAATCAAGCAGTTGACAAATAAGAAGATATGGTTGCGGATCTGGTTATTCTTAAGCGCAACACCACCCTTGTTCTTCTTCTTGACGGCCGCCATGAGCTTTTCAACAATTTGATCGGCAACGTAGTTCACATGGGTCCCTCCAGATGTCGTTGCTATGGAGTTAACGAACGAGACTTGCTGGAATGATCCATCGGACACAGCAAAGCCAACTTCCCACCGTTCGTTAGGGTTGTCGGTGATGATGACCTGTGCATCGGATTCGCCGCCTTCGCCAGTTCTGCCTTGTTCGGCAGCGATGGCTTTGGTGTACATCTGCATGTACTTCTTGAAGTTATTGACCTTGACTCTATCGCCATTAAGGTAAACTTTCACATCTTTGACAGTGCCTGCTAGATCGTAAACTCTGCGTTTGGCAAGCGCCTCGAAATCATCATCCATCCCGTTCATGTTGAACTTCCTGAAGTCTGCAGTGTACGTGACCTTCGTGTAGTCATCGCCTTTGCAGGAAGTAATCTTGGCCTTTCCCATCTTACTCATGTTATCCGTCCAAGTTTGTTTATATTTTTTCTGCACCTTGGAATCTGCCGTTTCGATAGTAAACTCGGTACTAAAGACGTTACACAGCTTCGCGCCGTAGCCGTTACGTCCACCGGTGACCTTCTGTTGGTCATCGTCGTAGTTTGAGGAAGTCAACAGATGGCCGAAAATCATTTCTGGGACGAATATTTTTTCTTTCTAGAATCTAAGTCAGCAAATGTTACATGGAGGAGAAATTAGCTACTTACCTCATGAATCTCGATGGGAATACCCTTGCCATTGTTCCGCACCGATATCTCTCCTGACTCTCTATCTATGGTGACTTTGATTTCGTTCATATTCTTGTCATTATGTTTGTTGTCCGCGGCGTTGACAAGAATTTCGTCGAATATTTTGTAAAGACCCGGTACGTAGCTGACGTCGCGGAATTCCATAGATTCGGTCGTGGAGTTATAGACCCACATCTGCCTTTCTGTTCGCTCGACCGATCCGATGTAAGTATCGGGGCGCTTAATGATGTGCTCAAGCTGTGTAAGCTGTGAGGAAGTTAGTATGAGGTTTCAACCATGAGATTATGCGCGTTGGTCTTACCTTCTGGAACCGCTCGGTCGCCGTTCCAGCGGCTTTGGACTGGGGTTTAGGTGCAGGCTCAGGCTCATCTGTTCCATCGCGTCCAAAGGTCTCGTTGTTGATAGTAGCTAGGGGTTTGCCGCTGGACTTCTTCGGTCCCGGTGCTTTCTTCTGATTTTTGGAGCTGGGAGGCGTGTTGGAAAGTAAGGAGTCGTCATGATCAGAGCCTAAGCCGTCATCCATATCGACATCAGAATTTTCTTCGTCAGAGTTGGCCTTTGCTCGCTTCTTAGAAGCCCCGGCTTTCGTTGTTTTGAGAGTTGTTTGCACCATGGTTTTCGCCGGTCTTCCTCTAGGTTTTGCTGCGGTGGTCGCTTTCTTTGGTGCTGCTTTGGTCTTTACTGCCTTGACAGCCTTTACGGGTTTGACAGGCTCGAAGTCGGAGCTCGCGCCATCGTCGAACACGGAGTCGAGTAAGGAGTCGTCCATGGTTCGTTGTCAGTAGAAGCGGCCCAAGAGAATTGGTAAGTGTCCGTAAGGACCGAGCGAGAGAGTAGTAAACAAAGTTCGAAGTCAGCACATGAAGGAGTGGAGGGGAGTATGCATAAAAACAAAGGCTGTGCGCGTTGTTTTGGATGCGCGTGTTTACAAGCAGTGGCGGTGGTTGCCGAGCGGAACGGTCACGAGGGTCCCTTGGCCGCCACACTTCATCTCCACCCCTCCACTTGTGAACGCAGCGAAGCCATAATTCATATTCCATCTCTTCTAGTGACTTGTACTTTGAGTCAATTCTGATACTCAAACTGGTCTATGCAATTCATATTGAGCATGCAAAAGTGAATTTGTAACTCTGACATTCCAGGATTTGTTCATTGAACCATGCTGGAGATGTCATAGTATTAAAGATGGTCACTGCTGAGTGATCTACGCATTTTAATTGTGCGAGTCGAGTTGCGTTCTGATCAGAGAAGAGCATTTTAAACTCTTACGAAGAGATGCAACCCTTGAGAACTGATACGCTCTATTCTGAAGCTTGCATGATGCAAGAGAGCAATGCTTCTGGAGTGAAATTTGCAGCTCTTAAGAGCTGATAACCATAACCTCAAACTCTCTATACAAGAGAAATGATATATCGAATACACGGCAATTGAAACGCCCTTTTTAATGCCTAGTCGATACCTGGATAGCACTTCTAGCCTTGGAACCCTCCGGTTTTAAACATACCGGGACACTCAAACGCCAATCCATATGCATAATCCGAATTGTACACACCACCGACAACCCTAGCAAATAACCCCATCATTCTCTACCTTGAGCTCCACATTCCCCATCCCATCCTTCGTCTTCCGCCTCTTCTCATTCCTTTTCCTCCTCTTCTCCTCCCTCTCCCGCTCCTCCCTCTCCTTCGCCACCTCCAACCTCACCCCCAAATCAACCACCTGCTCCTTACTCTCCTCCTCCCTCTTCCTCTTCAACCACAACAACCGCTGCCGCACCTCCTCCGCCGTCGCCCTGCGCACCTCCCCACTCTGCCCCGTCGCCACCAAATGCTGCCTACTATTCAAATGCTCGACGAACTGCAAATTATCCTTAAACGTAAGATCGCACGCCTCGCAATAGAACCCGGCGCCGCGCCCGCGCTTGCCCACCGCCGCACCGGCCGGCACCAGCATCGTCCTGCCGACAAAGCTCGCGACGTCGAGCCGCGCCGACCGCGCCTCGGTCTCGCGCGCATCCGGGGGCGTGCTCGCGCGCCGGACGTACTTCTTGCCCGCCAGCGCCGCTTCGTACCGCGCTTTGCCTTCCTTGCGCTGCCGGACGTCGTGCTGCGCTGCGCGCGCGGCGTACTCGTCGCGGTCCCACGTCTTGCGGAAGGCGGTGTCGCCGCCGGTGCTGCTGCCGTAGGCGCCTTGCTTGTTGGAACTCATGGTTGTCGGGTTGTGGAGGATGAAGAGAGGGGTTACTGGGACCGGGGGTCGCTGGGATGGGGTTGGGGAGAGCTTCAATAAAAAAACAAAGGCTGCAGCTGTTGTGGCTGCAGTGGACATCACGCGTTCTGCGCTAGTGGTGTGTTTCGGCTAGGGCGAGCCGGAGTTGAGCCATAGGATCCTTGTCGCTTCGCGACTTCATCTAATCACCGCCTGATACGTTCCCAGCCAGCGTGTCTCCAAATCCAAGGGTGTTTATCAAATTGGTATGTATTTAAACCACGTAAAGTTCTAGATATATATATGAATATGAAATGAATCCGTCGGTGTAATCCTCGTCTGCGAGAGAGCCCAGCGACATTCGGGCCGGCGTTTAGACAGCTAGAGTCTAAACGCGTTGGGCGCTTGGAGGGGATGAGTTAACATTAAGTATCTATAAGCCATAGTCATACCTTTCGCCTTTCCCAAAATAATCAATCATATCCTCCCATGCCCCCCATACCTTCATCCCATATCTTCATTCTAGTGTAAGGTCAGACCTCTGAGCGCCGTGCGCAACATCCCAGAGACAAAGGGACGATCAAACATGAACCGTAAGAATGGAGGGCATCGTAATGATGCGTTCCAGTAGTACTGATACCTGCCATTCGTCCTTATGTCTTCCAGGTATCTTTCGGAGGAATATACCAAATATGTGTAGAATAGGTGACCAACAGATATTGACGACCATATACTGTCGTCAGGTCGATTTCTTCCAGGGTTTCAAGACTTTGGCTGATGCTTCAGCAAAGCTTCAGGAATCACTGGGAAATAAACTTAAGGGTTCGTTAGTAGCCGAAATAAGCTCCTCCGGGAGGATATTGGTACCCCGGTTGCACTGGTATTGGCGGTGTAGGAACCATAGGTGGGGCTCTTGAGCGTCCTACCACGGGATAAGTGAGATCCTCCACTCGTCTCGGCCTACCCGCGCCCGGCGCGGGCGTAGCCGAATCTCTATCCCTCCTACTCTTCCTCTTGATTTCCTTCCCAATCCCCGATCGTTCGTATCCTCTATCCGCATACCCTGCTACTGCAAATGGGGGTTCTGCTACTTGTGGTGATCGTTCACTCGGCAACCGTATCTCAACAAGACTGTAAAAGTAGTCGAGGACCTCGGGATAGCGAAGAACGGAAGCACGCCAGTCAGCATCGATACCGCGTTTCAGCTCCGCGTGAGCCTCGGATATCTGTGCTTGTAGTTGTGCTAGAGCTGCTGGGTGCAGTGGAGGATGACCCGAGTATTGCATGTAGATGGAGTAGAAGGGTAGCGATGAGAGATAAGCGGAGTGGGCCGCTTTACGAGCGCTCGTAAGACGTTCGAAGGCGTTAAGTATATGCGTTCGAGCGTGCGAGATTACCCAGTCGCTGTTCATCGTTTGCATCAGCCTACTGCTTCGTTTGAGCGAGGCGATGGATGATGCTACTCACCGAATCTCAGCCAAGCGCGATTCCATGGCCCTTGTCTCTGCCTGTTTCACGGCTATCTGGAGCCGTTCTGATTCGCAGGGACATTCTGGATAAGCAGGCGCATTACAGATAGCACAATTCGGAGAGGTGTCCATGGCGGGTGTGGACTAGAAGCGTTGCGATGGCATTGTTGTGAGCGTTTGATCGAGGAAGATGTGGTTGGTGGCAAGGAGGGAGAGGGTGCGAACCTCACAGTGGGAGATGTTGAACCTAGGCGGAGAAGACGGGTGAACGGTCAAGACGCGAAGCTAGAAGGGCGGTGACGAGGTACATGATACATGACGCGGTGCGGCACTGATGGCAAATAAATTGCTGGTTAGCATGGGCAGCTTATGTATGTTGGATGAGTTGTTCTCAGTCGCTAAAGCACTGACTGTATACTTGGCCAGGAACTCCTTTTCCCGTAATGTCGTCTGCCAAGCCCACGCTCTTTCTGCCAACAATATTCACCCGCCTCTATTGGTGAGAGAGCCATCGAAAACGAGGCGGCAGAATCATTTTTGCGGGGAAAGATGCACAAGAGCACTGAGATCTGTCCTGAGATCTGTCCTGAATCTCCCGAATCTCTCAGACGCACACGCTGGCTTTTGTTGAGACATCGGTCGGACGTTGTCGGTGTCCATCGACGCCAATCGGTCTCTCCTCCGCACATTGGCTTACCTAAAACCATGAAGCTGTGATTAGCTGTATGAGATGCCAATGGGGTCTTGATGCTGTTGGAGGATCTCACGGCATTTGCTAACATCGGTGCTGCTATCAGAGTGCTTCTGCGCAATGGAGGACTGCAAGCCAGTCGGTGATGGTAGAACGGACAGTCTCTTTCGTATGAACGAGATCGGCCGGGAATGTCTACTGAAGTACTCCGGACATGATAATGTCCGGTTAATTTATGTATATGCACACTAATCTTTTCGCTTCAAGCAGCCTCACCGTTGGTTCTCAGCCCTCCCAACCACACATCCACCGAAAATTCGGATTTCCCACAAAGCAAATCGTGTTTCTAATTATTGTGCAACGGTTGATTTCGATCTTCCGAACACTTATTAGGTAGTTAGTGGAACATTGACCGGAACAGCATTACCCCTTTGATGCCATATTTCGTGTTCACTGTGGAACCGCAGCTACTTTTCTCTCCATTTTTAGTACTGCCTTATATTACACTTTCTGTAGTTTCTGGAACACTTAAATCAGGTCCTTACATGCCATTCTACACGTGGCATTGACCGATCTAAACAGACTCTGCCGGTGGATTAGCCCTCGTGGCAGAGAAGCCCCGAAATCTGCGCTGGCAACAGACATGCCAACGAAACCTAAGGACAAATCTACCTCATCTTCCCGCTGTGCTCAAAGTCAGCAACTCCTAACAGCCCGACTCCACACGCTTAGGCGAGCATTCTGTGCTACCTGAACTAGCTCTATGTCTGCCTGACCCTTTCCTGTTGCAACACGAATTCCAACCTCAAATCATTACCCCATCACCAACCTGGGCTCCAATAGCAAGGAAGAAATGGAGGGGAGTGTAGAATCCAATTCCATTATCCTATTACACTATTGAGAAATTAAGCTAGCTACAAGGCACTATTTTCCGGCACACCCAACACCGAATGAAATGAGGTCTTAAACACCAACAGTAACCGCACCTCTCTAATCCACTCCCCAGATAGGCCACAAATATGATAGCAAAGAAACCCAAATAGGAAAATAGACAAACAGATAGTCAAATCCAATTACCGCCCTCATCCTCGCCCCCCTCTTCCTCCTTGATAACCGGCAAGGGCCACTCTCAAGTGCTAAAGTCCATCCCAAGCGCCAACTCGCTCTCATCCCACCGCATCACCTGCGGCGCGCCCACCGCGCCCGCAAACTCTGGCAGCTGCTCCCATTGCTCAAACCGGAAGCAATCCAGCCCGCCATCCGTACCACCACCGCCAACATCTCCATCCTCGCCCACACAAATCTCCCCCCCATCACCCACACATTCAATCTCAGGAATCGCACCCCACCCCCCCGCCGCCGCCCCCTCAGCCGCCGCCACCGCCACCCCCCGCTGGACGCCCCACCGGCCCTCCTCCAGCAAGCCCTCAAAGGCCGCGACATCGCCCAGCACGCCGAGATCCTCGAGCGCGTCGCGGCGGTCGAACCCCGGCGCGGCGGCCTCGACGCCGTGCGCCTTCTTGAACAGCGCCAGCCACTCCGGGTTGTCCGCCGCCGTCTGGTTCCACGGGTCGTCGTCGCCGTACAGGATGCGGCGCGCCTGGCGCTGCAGCAGCTCGTCCGGGACGCTGCCGCCCTGCTCCATCTGCTGCTGCGCGAACCGGCCGAGCCGGAGCGTTAGGATTTCCCAGCACGTCGCCGTGCTGCTGTTGGGGGGTGGGTTGCTGCCGCTGCTGCTGCTGTCGCCCGGGGTTTGTTGCGGGGAGGTGGGGGCGGTGGTGGAGGAAGAGTGGGCGGTGGTGAGGTTGCTGGTCCAGGTGGAGGGGGTGATGGAGGGCCCGCTGGTGGTGGTGGTGGTGGGGAGGAGGGGGTCGGAGTGGGGGGTGTAGCCGGCGGCTTGGAGGGAGACATCGCCCCATTCCTGCGCGTAGAAACCCCCGGTGCAGCTCGCGGCGGTGGGGATCGCGGCCTCCAGGTCCGGCGAGGTGAGGTAGAGCGTGTGGTGCGCCATGCTGGCGGTGTTGCTGGCCGAGAACGGGAACGGGCTCTTGCTCTCGTTCGCGATGAGGTACGGCGGCATGGCGTTGGTGACCTGGGCCGCGACGTGCGCTTCGAGCCCTCGGCACCCTTTCCAGTCCTTCATCTGCGCGCCGTTGCGGAATTCCTTGGCCAGGTGGTCCGCGCGGTCTTGCCATTTGGTGAATTCTTGCGCGCAGAACCCGCAGCGCGATTTGATGTATGTGACTTCGGATTTCCAGTTTTCCATGCTGGGAGTCATTTTGCAGCTGTGCATGAGGCGGAGATGCTGCCGGAGATGGTCTTTGCGATAGAAGGTTCGTGCTTCAAGACCTTTCTCTTCGCAGGCTGAGTGGTTGTGCGTTTCGAGATGCTCAGCGGTGGGGTCCAACGCATCGCAGTAGACGCATTTGCGCTGGCCAGAGGCTGAGCATGCTATTACATCCCCAAGCGGAGCACAGATCCACTTCTCTAAGCTCAGGTGCAGCGATTTCTCGTGCCGGGACCAGTCATACTTTGACTTGAATCTGTCCGTGCAGAAGGTGCACTGGAAGAGACGTTGGCTGGCAGAATTCAAGTCTGGTTTTGGCATTCGAGGAGGGACACGATGGCGGCGGCGGTCTTTCTTCGAGTTGCTATTGAGCGAGTTGAAGGAGTTGAGGGAGTTGCGGGATCCGTGGGACCATGCGGAGTTGAGAGATTGGGCGGATCCAGATGAGAAGTTTGTGAAGCCCGTTTCTAAAGAGGTCGTCGAAGGGGCGCGGAAGATGGAGAAGCTTCCGGAGCTGCCATTCGAGTCCTGCTTGCGCGCACCGTAACTGCTGGAGAGGCTAGGAGGTTCTGGTGGATCGAAGTTTTCCACGGCCTTGGCAATGGCCGTTAGAGGCGCAGGTTCGTTTTCAGGGGGAGAGTGCTTCCATCGTTCGAAGGGATTCATGGATTCCCAATTTCGGTCTGAGGGTATGTTGATGGCTGCTGTAGATGGACGAAGGCTAGGTGACGCGGCTCGTTTCGGTCGAGCCTTCTGCCTTCGCCTCGTGTTAGCCATCCAGTTTGAGATTTGGCTGCTAGTTAGCCCAGTTTTATTCTTGAGCTCCTCTTTATCTTTTTCAGTTGGGTAAGGATGGTCGATGTGCTCGTCCATCCAATCCTTCAAGATCTTGACTGCTGATCGCGCGAACCTGGCACTGCCTTTTCTTGAGCCTTTATCGTTTTCATCATCATCTCGTTCAATTGGCCCAACGTGACCAAGACATCGCATGGGCTTGATGCCGGTAAGGCCACCAAAGCAGTGAGCAGTATCTTCCCTGACCACATCTAATGTGTCGAGGGCATGCTTTGACTTTTGCTGGCGGGCACCAGGCTGGCTGAAGCTGCAAGGCCGGAAAAGGGCACTGCACGGTGAACAAGCGCTCTGACCCTCATATGTGATGAAGCACTCGAGGTGTCGCGAGCTGCAGTAATCGCAAGCATGTTCGGGCTTCGAATATCGGGGAATCCAGCTGGAGAAATCGTTGTTCCACTCAGCTTTCACCGAATCCTCGAGCGTGGGTTCTTGGATTTCATAGTCGCCTATGAAGCCATGGCATATGCATCTGAGAACCATTAGTAAGGGCACGATGCGGCTACGCGTGACTGATTGAAGACAGCAGATAGAAGGATATCATGAATAATCAGGCAGAGTGGAACCGTCTTGGTCATAAGAGGCCCCGCTGTAATGCCAAGACTTGAGAGAAAGACAGCTTTTGAGATGGTTCTTGCCCACGATAAGAGATGCGGTAAAGAAATGGACACAAAACGGTCTCGGCAACTCAAGATGCTCAGGAGAATAGGTGGACTAACCCATCTGCAGAATCGGTGCCATGTGCTGGACACAAACTACGCCCTGTGGAAACAATAGTGGGAACTTCGACATTATCCGTATGGTCTTGTGGCACATCAGGCATGGCGGCCTCGCCAAAGTCAAAGTATTCGGCCATATCCGACTGGACATTGGAGTTATCCATGGTGGTGGCAGGATGAAGCACGCACGCGAGAAACCAGAACAGCAAAGGGGCTCGCCCTACGGACGATTGACAGAGGACTACACGCCCTCCGCACAACAAGGTGACAAGATTGATTACGCCGGGTGGAGAGAAATAACGGGAGACGGGAGAGGATGTAGGGACAGCAAGGTGTAAATGCGAGTTGATTCAGGCTTGAGCCAGCAAGAGTCACATCATCCTCGGATCTGCAGACCGAATCCGGTGTGGTAGGGAGTGGAAGGGCGTGCATGGTTGAAGGCCTGTCCGACGCTTACCAACGATCCCGCCAATGGTTTAGTGTCGCCCCGCTGACCATGAATTTCAGCCCTAGACATTCCGTAATCGGAGTCGCAGCCTATCACGTCCCCTCCTCCGGCCTTTTTAGAAGCCCGACAAACCTTCTAGAACCCGCGGAGATGCCGCGTTATGTGGGGATGAAAACCCCTCCTGGATGCCTTTGGGGATGCGCCGGGTTTTGCCGGTGCCATGACCTGCATGCTGCCGATTTAAGGTAAGACGCAGTGCTTTGCAACTTTGGGCATAGTCCCATCAACATTTCCAACTGCAAAAAGTCTCCGATTCGGTTTTTGAAGGCTGAAGGGATACGAAGAGAACCGAATGAGATGGAACCACCTTTGTTTTTAGAGAGGGGGGAACGATAAAGAAATGCGATGAATGCGAGCGCTCCACCGTCTCTCAATCACGTGCTCTTTTCTTGGCAGATTCATCTGTGAACTTATCTCATAAATAGGATTAGACCCGCCTCTCTTATATATTTAGGTGCGATCCACAGCCTATAAATAAGTAGATTAATAGGCCATTAATCCAGAAAGGGACGTCGCGGGAATATAGTAGTTACCTATGCAATTAGTTGGCGCGCGGGTCTATATTACCACTAAAACGTGGATAAACTAATTCAAGCGATATTGCGATCGAAATAGTAATACAAAAGGTTCAATTTGGCCTATTTGAAATATATATAAGCTCGTTGTTGATTCTATTACAATTAATCAAATATCACCTGTATGTGGCTCGCTACGTGGACTCCACCGCTTTCCAGAGCCTAACGGTAGAATCGTACGATGCCGACGCCAGCTTGCCGTCCGGCGAGAAGGCGACGGCGTAGACCAAATTCGAATGGCCCTCGAGCGTCTGCAGCGCCGCTCCCGTGGCTGCGTCCCAGAGCCTGACGGTGCGATCGTCCGATGCTGACGCGACCAGCTTGCCGTCCGGGGAGAAGGCGACGGCGCGGATACGATTCGCATGGCCCTCGAGCGTCTGCAGCGCCGCTCCCGTGGCTGCATCCCAGAGCCTGACGGTGTCATCGTCCGATGCCGACGCAACCAGCTTGCCGTCCGGGGAGAAGGCGACGGCGTTGACAATGTCCGAATGGCCCTGTAAAACTTTTAAAATATGGTATATTACCGTAACAGGGTTGCAGCCGACGCTGTCTCTTTCATGGCTTTGGGATTGGGAGGGTGAGCTAAAGATAATATGGTCGGATTCGTTACTTAACGAGATTAGGTTTCGGTGATGCTTGTCGCGCTCATGCTTTTGAAGTTCCTGCGTGGTTTCAAAGCGCAATGTGCAGCCACGGTAAACGCAAGTGTAGGTATCGGGGTCGACGGCAGAAGATGCTGGCTGTGTCGAGACCCCGTTTTCAAGTGCCGTTGAGGAAAGCTTAACAGAGCGTAAACGCACGGATCTTGGAATTGTTGGTGGTGTATCTTCGTGGTTCTCCCTCATGTGGCGCTTGAGTGCTTCCAAAGATCCAAAACTTAAACCATAAGAACAACTAGAGTTATTACATAGCAGTGGCGGAGCATGGATGAGTTCGTGTTGCCTACGAAGCTGATCATTTGCAAATCCAGTCGTCGATTGTGTGCAGCCGAAGAAACGACAGATAAAGGCTGTTGGCCCGTATGTAGATTTGAATATAGACAATTGTCCATTCGTAAGACCGGGAAAGCTGTCGGACCCAAGTAATTGATGTACCCGATTCAGATAACTATGCAGCATATTGCTGAACGGGGTGGGGTCCCGCTCTTGAGACCGTGTAGTATCTACGTGAGCACGTTTAATTAGCAACTATCTTTGGTCTCGTCCCAAAGATACGGAAGCACAGCGCAAATAGCCGTGGACGTGGGCGTACGCCCAAGCGGTTCCGAATATCTTACAAACCGAAAGGCACGTACTGATTCCACGCGCAGAGTGATCACAAAATGTACTCATGTTTCGCATACATGAAATAGATTAATTGTACATACCAAAGTTGGTTTCTAACTGTTTCCTCTGTTGCGAATCTCGGAATGCAACTATTTTGCTGGCCAGTCTGTGAATCTCAGGGCAATCCGCTAAATAAGCAAGGCGTCCATCGACCGAGAGAAAGCGATCTCGCGGAGGCGCAGAATTGCTCAAATTTTGCACTTCGTAGCGCTTTTGTAAATCAACAAGTCGGCCAAGTTGATGGTGAAGGGAACCGGATTCGTTGGTATTGAGGCTACCACCGGCATGAACATAAGAGGAGAGATGGTCAATCCAGTACTCATTTGCATACAAGTAGAGTGCGTGAAGCCCTCTACCAACATTGGCGGTACGGTGGTCTTCCGGAGACCTAGCATTAATGAGGCCGATACTAAATCCAATGCATGCAACGCATGCTGTTGTGAGATCATATTCCGCTTTCGGTTGCTTCAAAAACGGGCCGCTAAGTTTATGCACAAGATATCTTACGGAAATTAGCCGTCGCCAATGTTGAGCAACGTGTCGCCCTTACTCGTGAACGGAGAAGTGAACAAATGTCACTATCCCGTTAAAGCCATCCTCAATCAGCGGTCTGCAAAGGTGCAATACTGTCTCTGATAGTTTCTCGCCCTCATTTGGAGTATCGCCAGCTGTAGGGAAAGCTAGAGCATTTTGGAGTTCAAATTTCTGAAGGGGTCGTTTTGCGAAGGCAATCCACTCCAGAATACGAATGGCCTTTTTAAAACTCTGGGGGCTGAGGTTCCTAATTCTATCAAGGATCCGCTCATAGCTAGTAAAAGAGTAAGCAACAACCCAACAGATTATGTGTAGGCCATATAGCGCACTCACAAATCCTTCAGACCTGTTGGAAGACTTCGAACAACAGTTTTCAACTCGCTGGTGCTATATACATCATCTTCCAAGACACCTAGTACAAGCCGGACCCACAGAAACATCCCTTTTCAAATATGCAGATTATCAGTAGCTTATTATTTGACGCTATATGGGCGGATACTTAGCTAACCCTCGGATTTCGTGACAATCTCCTTTTCAATACCAGATATTACACGTTCGTCAACTTCGAGGTCTTGGAATTTCTCATACATTTCGAGAATTCTCTGATGTACAAAGCTTTGGATAGCTGCGTTGATTGAATTGCTTTCATCGTTGAGAGACAGAGTAGGCCCTTTTGAGAGAACTGCAGTGATATAACGAACATCTCTGCTTGCAATCAAGATTTTGCACGCCACCCCTGACACACCACCTGACGCATAGGGTAGTATATCTCTTAACACAACTTTTTGCTCTGCATCTTCACATTCGTCGAGTCCGTCTATGATAATACGAGGTCCTTTTACGGAGGAAAGAAGATTTGCAAGTATCTGCTTTAAGTTTTGCACGGAAGACGTGAGACCTTTTAAGATAAATTCGTCGTAAATGTATGACGAGAGGTCCCGATTGTGCCTTAGGAGTCGCGCGGTTAACGACTTTAGAACTAGAGCAGATTGGGTTGAGTTAGCCGACAAGTAGCTGCAAAAGTGAAACAAAACCGTAGATTGACGATCCTGTCGCAGAAACTGAATTAGCTTGGAGCATAGTATGCTTTTGCCTGGCTAACGTTAGTGAATCTATTTTTGATTATTCGATAATGAACTTACCAGATCCTGGCTTCCCCTTTAACCACAATAACGGCTGGGTAGGCTGGTCTTTTGACCACGCCCTGATCTTTGAGTTCCTCACTATCCACTCCGATGTTTCTGGATAGCAACTGCACAAAAGCCGATCAAGCCGATCATCTTGTTGGTCCTGTTTAGTTGCTGTGCTCCCGAGCCAAGAAATTACTGATTGGACTTGGGCAGCAGATTGCTCCATCTCCCTCTTTGCCGCCGCCTGGATTGCTCGCTGCCTCCATTCCCTTGCTTCAGCAATTGCAAAAGCGTTGGCCTCACGATCAACCATATCAGTATGTTTCGCCAGGCTCTCTAAAATACACTTAAAACGTGCGTCGAATCGTCCCCACGAGGAACTGAAGAAGCATTTCCACCCTAGTCTAAGTCAGTTAAAGACATATAGGCCAGGAATGAATGCCACTCACCACGTCTTCTGAAGAATTTATAGGCACTGTGATGGAACTCCAGTATGTCGGCATAGACAATAGCAAGAACTTGTTGAAATTCCGGATTATCACTGAAAGTGTCGCTTAAACGATCGAAGCGAGGAAGGTTTTCTGCAATTTGGCCGTACGCAGATATAAGTTTCTCGAATGCTGCCGTGAAGTCTGCGGCAAGCTGATGCTCTCGTTAGTTTCAAGAGCTGCTAAGTTTGGCAGCAACAATACGGGTTGAAAATGATAAATTATTGGCTACGAATACCCATAGTCAGATTCGACAGCTGTACCGCGCAATTTTGGGATATCAACTGTTTCTCGGTAGAATTCCATCTCCTGCGAAAACACTATAAAAAAAAGGTGTAGAGAAGCTATTCCAAACTGTCTTGGGTTGTATTTTGGATATTTTGGTGCTCACTGGATGATACCTTTCTTTTGCATGCCAATGGAATTTAGAGAGGCCTTCGTTTTCTGATTGCTTGACTTATCAAAATACCACCGGTTTCTAAAGTAGTAAAAGTGCTTAACAGGACGAAACTTTAGATTACCTGTAACATCAGCTTTACTGGAGCCTGCGAATCCGTAATTATTAGAAGCCACCACTAAGAGTCGTCGGGTGTTCCGGTTTATAACTTACCCAGATCCAAGGAAGATATGGCGTTCCGTTGCAGAGTACTTCGATTACTTTCGAGTAGTGTTCGAGTCCGTCAAGAAAAGGTTGGACCCGTCGCATATTGCGAAGACACTGCCTTGCAGCAAGTTGCCGCTCAACTTCTCTTGCTGCATTTCGTACATCTTCTAGACTAGAAGACTGGAAGTTATGAGAATCCTCAACAGAGGATTTCCGTACCGTTTGCTCAAATTTATTGAAAGCATCTTGGAACGCAAGTCGAGCTTGTGGAGCAAGGGCTTTCGGCGAGGTTGAGGCTGAGGGGCCCGAGCTCCCGGACACCAGGCACATGGCGAGATGCCTTTCCAGCAGACTTATTATTGTCTGTGAGAAAGAAATCAATGTTTCTGCTTCCGTTGTGATGGGCTATTCGACAGTCTTTCTGAAGAGCGGTTCAAAGAAGTTATGGAGGCGTAATGAACGAGGCGGACTCGCTTTCAGCCTTGCCAACAATGTGCACCAATGCGTCTTACACTAAGCTCCCTCCATGTAGCCTTTAGCCTCGCTTTGACGACTTTTCGCTTTCTATGTGCAACCGGAGTAGCTCATAGTGTTATTGACGACAATGGGTGTTATGACCCCTCTTCGCTGACTGGAGTGCCGGAGCTATGGTATGACTTCATATACTTGTATGAGAATACAGTGTTAACTTCCTCAGGCAATCTTCCACATGCCATGGCATCTCCGCAAGCTTTCCCTTCGAGTGTACCTGGCGAGACAAAATCGCAGATGAGGACGGCTGAAGATTACGCACAGCGAGGGTCAAATACTACCCTCGTACGCTCCGACGAATTTGAGCTGCATCAATCCAAACGCCGCCGGCTGGATACTCATAATGAGAGAAGCGTGTGCATTACCCCAACGGAAGCAATAAAACACGAACAATGTTATACACTCCATGGATCGGACTACTATGATCAGCAGGCCAACGCTTTGATACCAGCCTCTGTACAAGGAGGTCTATTGGAATGGAGTACAGCAGGATGTATTTCGAGGGAAACACTTCCTAACCAAAAGGACGAGATGTATTCCTTTGGATGCCATCAGAATGATCAGGCCTCCTTCAACTGGAGTTTGGAGATGCCTTTGGAAATTCAGTATACTGCTTCAAAATCTGCTGAGGCTTCACCAGGACTACATCTACCGCAAGATGCAACTCAGGTGTGCTCTACTAATGAGGTGTTATTTCAAAGCTTCGACTCTTCTACCGTGTCACTGTATTACTCCCAACGTTACCCACCCCTCTCTAATCACGGCCATGCTGCTAAACTAGCTTATCTCTCCACCGGACATCAATCCACTGGAGTACCGAGGGAATTATCAGACTCTCCTATCAGCTGTTCAATTGTAAATGATCAAGTCTGCTTTGGTATGGTGAGTTGGTGTGCCTCCATCAGCTCCCTTCCCATATACTTTTTACTTACTTCTGCCAAAAGGTTACTGGGGTGCCCGCTCGTTTATCTTCTTGCCATCTGCCGCAGAATATTTTTAGACATCCAGTTCAGCTACTAGAAAGTGGAAAATTCTCACTGAAAGGCATACCATTTGCGGAAGGCGTCGTAGGTCCACGAGAAGCCCAAGTACTCTGCGCACTTTCACAGGACAGTCAACTCGACATGCAGATCTTTTTCTCACTTTCTGATAACGGCATAAAAGAAGGAAGAAATCAACAACGTGCCGCAGCGCTTACTATAATTGTTTATGGTCCCTTAGGCCTCTTTGATGATGTGGGAGATTTCTTCCAAACGTGTAATATGTATCTACAGGACCCTGTGGGTTGTGATCGAAACGTCAGATATTGCAACCCCCATCGGCTGTCTGGCCTTGACGTAGAAGCTCCCATGACTCTTGATCTGGATTCAGCTCATCATATGCACATAAGCGAGATAAGCGGGAACATCGATCTCCTCGAAGGATTAAATGCTCACATAGATCTACCGGAAACTGAATCTCCTCCGGCATTAGTGACTTCCCTTCTCCGGTAAGTAATCTGTTTTTTGTTCGTCTCTAAAATGCTAACTATGGACTCAGACATCAAAAACAAGCTCTGTATTTCATGGTTAAGAGAGAGCGTGGATGGGCTTTGGATGAACGTGGAAAGGACGTGTGGAGTGAAGTGATGACTCCGAATGGTAAATTGTACGAATGGCTAGCTTTTCTTTCGCAATCAAGCCCTAATCATGCTAGATACATGAACAACATTACCAGAAAGACACAAATCTCAAGACCGCCACAGTTCTGTGGAGGTATACTTGCAGACCCAATGGGACTTGGGAAATCATTGAGTATGATATCACTTATCGCAAACGACTCCTCAAATACTTCTCAGGATATGTCAGAAGAACTTAAAGATATGAACTGCTACGAATCGTATCACTTTACCAGCGCTACCCTTCTCATCATGCCACCAACTTGTGAGTAATCTTTCACCTTTGCCGCAGTTAGAGATCTAATATTTTCGACAGTGATACCGACTTGGGAAGATCAATTCAAAAAGTAAGAATTCGGCTAGCATGCTACAATGCCTGTACTAACAGCTTAGACACCTAAAGGAGGGCACGCTTGTCATCCGTCGGCACCATGCCGGAAGACGCATTACAAAGAAGTCACAGCTCGATAATTGTAATGTCGTCATTACTACATATCAAACTACTGAGTCGGAGTGGAGGAAAGGATCAGGGTCCTTATTGTTCTCTCTGCACTGGCGTCGTATCATTCTGGATGAAGGTTTGCAGACATCATACTGTTATAACATTCCTAGGCTAAATCTCCACAGCGCATTACGTTCGAGATCGCTCAACAAATACGGCAAAGGCAGTCTGCTCCCTTCACTCTGCTTCACGGTGGGCCGTCACTGGTACACCTTTGCAAAACCGCCTAACTGACCTCGCAACGCTTTTTCATTTTCTGCGCGTTAGCCCGTATGATGATCCGAAAACATTCGATGCTGACATCACTCAAGTTTGGAAGTCCCGCCAAGACACACATGCTATCGAGAGACTAAAACGACTTCTCCAATGCATATTGCTCCGGCGTTCAAAGAATTCCATTGAACTTCCTTCAAGAGTTGACAAGTTGTGCGCCTTGGATTTTAGCCATGAAGAACGTTCACTCTATGAAGAGTCAAGAACAAGAGCTGTGCGTGTTCTGGACAATGCATTGAGCACGCAGTCCGGATCATCCTTCCGAGCATCGTACATGAATGCTCTACAGAGAATAAATGATCTCCGTCTAATATGCAATCTGGGAGTGTATAAACGATGCACTAGTACAGGCCAGATTAGCCTCGACGTTAACCGGACGAAATGCGAATGGCATACTGCCGCAGCGCAAAGAATGTTCGACTCTCTTGTGATAGTTGAGAATGTCTCTTGTTTTTTATGTTCCCTGGACCTGGATGCAACCGAGGACGACGTGTTAGCTGGAGGACCCGGAAATCATTCACATCTGCACTTTTCGCGTTGCCTTCGTATTATATGCTCGAGTTGCATTCAGCAGTTTTCAGAGCTCTCAAATGCTAATATATCCCTATGTGGCCATGTACCACAGTGCCCTGTGATCCCTGTCTCGAGGGGCTCTTTTTCGAACAATTCTTCAAATGTGTCCTCACCAAGGCCATCCGAATTTTCGCAAGACCAGGAGGCACTGCCAACCAAAGTCAGGGCTCTCATTACCGGTCTGCAAAATCTACAAAAGGGCGTGAAGAGGTGAGTATTACGAAAGCCGACCTTTGGATAGGCGTACAGGAGTAGAGCTTACTGTATTAGCGTTGTATTTTCCTATTGGAGGTCGACCCTCGATTTAATTGAGCAGGGACTTGATCAAGCTTCAATCTCTTACGTCCGATTCGACGGCAAAGTTTCTCCAGAAAGTAGGCTAATTGCGTTGGACAAGTTTCGGCGCGAGCCGATGATCTCCGTCATACTTATGACCATATCATGTGCATCAGTTGGGTAAGGATACCATGCTCATTACATTATTCAAGAAACCCTTAACAAAGCGTAGTCTTGATATCACTGCAGCCTCTTGCGCCTATATCATGGAACCACAGTGGAACCCTACGGTCGAGGAGCAAGCCTTGGCTCGGATCCACCGAATGGGTCAGAAGAAAGAAGTTACAACCGTCCGATTTGTGATGAAGGGCTCTTTTGAAGAGGTCTTTCCACCGATTCTCCACAGCAACGATTGCTAACTATAAATAGCATGTCTTGGAGGTTCAACGCCGGAAAAGAGAACTAGAAAACCTGCTTCTTTCGCAGAAGCCCCACACAGATGAAAATGGTGTAAACCGGTTGGAAGTAAGATAATTCGAGCCTCTTCGATTGTCGAAACGGTCTAATAACTGCATAGTATCTCCGCTCACTTCTCAGGTGAACTAATACTTCAGCTGCATCTAAAGTTCTGATAATGGCTGTGCCCAGTGATCTTTTAGACTGGGTTAACTCTGGAGCTCTATCGTGGAGCCGAGGCTGCGCTGGAGGCGGATCCTTTAGTATTATATATTACTATGTAAAATTTTGGAGCTCTCGTTAAGGGGGGGGTAGAAGCTGGTCGTGCACATGGCTGTATCCTCGGCGGTTAAGTTGAGCCCTCCCGGCATATCCGCGTTTGTAGATCGGCGCCGCGGCCTCGGCGTGCAGCGGTCTTCAAATTACTTAGGACTTCCTCTGATCTTAACCTTTCCAATATTTAACATTTATTACAGTGGTTTTTCCTACGACTGTTATTCGCTACGAATAGTATTCAATAGAAGCTACAAGGATGTCTCCGCCATCTACAACGCATACAGATTCTAACGGATCAAGTGACAAGGAACCAATGGCGATTGCCACCCACGAACCAGGTTTGGCCGAGCATGAAGCAAAGGCCAAAATGCCAACTTTTCCCGGACCACCGAAGTTCGATGATCCATATAAAGAGCGTGCGTATCTGAAGGGCAGACTTGCGGCTGCTTTCGGGATCTTTGGCAAATATGGCTTCGGTGAGGGAGTTGCGGGGCACATTACCCTCAAGGTACTGCCATGATGAAAGTCACGAGACCAAATCCAAGTTGCTAAGAAAGCTTTCCAGGATCCTGTAGATCCAACAACATTCTGGGTCAACCCGTTCGGCGTATCGTTCAGCCTTATCAAAGCCTCCGATCTTATTCTGGTGAACGAAGAAGGTCAGATCATCGATGGCGGCCCAGTCCGGCTACTCAATTCGGCCGCTTACATGATCCACTCTGCCATTCACCAAGCACGGCCCGATGTCATGGCTGCAGCGCATAGCCACAGCATCTACGGACGCAGTTTCTGCTCACTAGGCAGGAAGCTTGGCACAGTCACGCAAGACTCATGCGCCTCCCATGATGTGAGCCCTTCTTAGTCATGACTCCCACCCATACAGCTAACATTTCGCAGGACCATGTACTCTACGAATCCTTTAACGGCATCGTGCTCGCCGAGGAAGAAGGCAAGAACATTGCTAAGGCACTCGGCAACAAGAAAGCTGCGTTGCTGCAAAACCACGGCTTGCTGACATGCGGCGGGACTGTTGAGGAAGCTGTCTTCTGGTTCGTGAGTCTAGAGAAGTGCTGCCATGCGCAGCTGCTGGCCGATGCGGCGGCCGGGGCCGTGGAGGAAGTACGACAAAGATTGAGGATCAGGAGGCGAGGTTTACGTATCAAACAATTGGAACGCCGACAGCGGGATGGTTTAGTGCTAGGCCACTCTTCGATCTGATTCATAAGGAGACTGGGGGTGATTATTTGGAGTAGCTAGGGAGCATTTCGAATGTGAATATTTGATTCGGCTAGCCCTGAATAGCACTTGAAAGCCAAGGGTGTTAAAGGAGTTTCGTTAGAAGCTTCTTGCCAGAACACTTTCTTAATCCTTAATCTCTACCTTTTATTAATAATATTATGTCGTCTCTTCTCTAACACCCTGTAAAATTGATCAGGGGGATTGAAGTTCATGTCTCTTCAAGACGTGATCATATTTATCTCTATATGTGACACCTAAATATACTGTAACCGACTACCGGACCTTGCATATTACCCTGTTTCACCTGCGTCAGCACTACCCTCGTATGTCTCAGATACGTTGGAAATGAGTCATGGGCTTCGGAGTTCGGGGTCTACTTTCATGTATTTA
>Ga0307515_10002523_pt1 | contig 39559 bp, 48 predicted proteins | sample 17_EM_MG_FD_194513 | JGI IMG/M metagenome (GOLD analysis project Ga0307515, IMG submission 194513) | Populus trichocarpa ectomycorrhiza microbial communities from riparian zone in the Pacific Northwest, United States - 17_EM | ecosystem: Host-associated > Plants > Roots > Unclassified | place... | reverse complement strand
AAGTAGCAACGCTTGGACTAGGACTAACCCGTCCCTCGATACTGCTACTACTACCGTTCGCAGGACCTTGGACGTTGATCAGGCCCTGTAAACCGCGGATGCTCCCTCGTTTGAGGTTAGCAATCCGATCATTCCCGGCGCGTCGCTGCGAAAGTCCGCGGCCGAGTGAAGCACCGCCAGGAGAGAGCATCCCTGTGGAAGAAACGGGCTGGAGTATTTGCTGTTTCTTGACATCGGTATAAATATCCTACAGTTGCGGATCAGGACGACCCCTTTAGTCGATGAAACTAGGTCCAACGCACCTTGAGGTAGCCTTGCACCTCAGCTTCCCATCCCTTCGTAAATTGGATGCCGCTGATGCTTCCCTGCCCACTACCGTGTTTCCGCCCGAGCGAGCTGAGTGGCGTGGCGTTCAGCCCGACCTCACTAATGCTCGCATTGGATACATTGACGCTGGGAGAACCAATAGGTGCGCTGAGATGCACCGCAGATCCCGAGGCAGCTTTCCATGAGTGCATACTCCCCGATCGTTTTGACTTGATAGTCGCAAGTGGGTCCGCCAGCGGGCGGCCGTGTTCCAAGGCGTCGTCTGCTATGGGCGCTGGGGAAGCGGAGCGCACAGGCGTACTGGACGTGGAAGGTCGGCTGGAGGAAGACGACGCGACCGGGTTAGAGGTAGAGGTCGAGGAGGGCAAGTGGGCTGGTCGCTCGAGCGTCCCTATCGTATTGCTTAGAAATTCCTGCTTTGTCATGTGCGAAGAGAGCTCGGCGATGTGCAAATCAGTGTTGAGCAAGAGGAGAGAATAGACGACTTGATGGACGTTGCCTGTACAAAGCAGTGACATTTAATGAACCGGCAGATGCAGAGGGGCAAGAAGAAGGGACACACTGGCGCTTCCCAAAGGGCAATTTAGATTATGCTCAAAGTATCTCCGACTAAACTCGATGAGTATCCGATCGATGACTTGCGTCTCTCCTCTCAAGTACAACTTCGCACACAAGCGCCTGGGCAATCACCCCAATAACTCATCAGTACCCCGTCGATGAAAGGAAAAACAACACACCGGAATGCCATATCAACTCGCAACCCCCCAAACTCAAACTTGTCCATATACTTCCTTAATACCACAGCATTGAACTGCTCCGGCTGACCCATCCACTCACTAAACCGCTCCCTCGCTCTGAAGGTTTCATCCTCCTCCCATATCCTCTGGGCGACCCGTGCGGCTTTGAGCTCCACGGCCTCTGGTTCATCCACACTATGGCTTCCACGCGTGGGGAACTTGGTCGATACGAGGTCGTCCGCTGTGATATCCCTATCCCTATTGGGAGACGAAGTCGAGTGCCGCCCTGGGATGAGGCGGACAGTTCGTACCCCCTCATCCGCGTAGGTGGCCCCAGGCACGAGGGTAGGTTCAGAACTACTAGCCGCACTCCGTGGCTGCACCTTCGCCTTGCCAGGCAACAACGAATCGCGCGAGGGGCTGGTAAGTGACACGGTCGGCTCTCTACGGTCTCTTCCACGCACGGTGGCAGTAGAGCCTGAGGGCGGCATTGTTACAGCTGACGGCCTGCGCTCCAAGTTTGCGCCTCCTCCCGATCCCGAGGTAGAACCGGATCCTGAGCCGCGTAGAGTGGCCACGCGTGGACTTTGTGCTGGTATCGTTCCCACGCCCAGGCCGGTTACATTGGCAGCTCGGGTGGAGGAGCTAGTCCGACTCCCTCTTCGGACTGTACCACTTCCCCCACCTGAGACTGGGGCGGAAGCCGTAGAGCTAATGCTCAGAGCAGGGCTGAGGAGTGCACCACTATTCGGCGAATTTGAGAGCACGGGCGATAATGTGAGGCTCGGTGCGACACCCACACTAGTGCTAGGCAACAATAGGGGTAAGAGATCGGGTTTGGACCCCTTCCTCTGTCTACTTGCAGTCTTTTGGCTGGGTGCAGGTAATATCCCTTCCAGCGCAATCTTCCGGCGTACCTTCCCTGCAGGTCTAACCCCCGATGAAGAAGCACCAGTGCCTGAAGTGACAGAACCGGGGTCTTTGATCTCCAAACTTGCGATGTGGGCATCGAATCCACTAAGCGCGTTCTCCCAGTCCTTCGCCGCAGCGGTTTTCGAGTCTGATACCTCCTTCTGGTGTGGAGGATTGGACGGGGAAGAAAGGGGTGAGCTGTTACCGAGGATTTTATGCCACTGCTCAACATCGCCGACGCTCATACTCCGTCGTCTCCTTCCGTCCCGGGAGCGATTAAGGCCTCGTTGCGCAGATGATGGGGCGAGGGTCTGCTTTACATGTGACTGGGATGTACCTTGGGTAGAGATAGAAGGTGATGGCGCGGGGGAATGCTGCGGCGTAGGCTGGAAATGAGACTGCGGCGTGCGTGTCTCAGCCGGACTGGGTGGGTTCGAAATGAGCACCATGGAGCTCGTACCATCTGTCGCATCGACATAGACGTCCCCTTCGGAGTCGCTCGATGTGGCTACGACAGTGGTGGTCAGGGTGGTTGCCAGGTTGGCAGGGTCCAGGCAGGGCTTCTTTATTTCTTTCGGGGGCCGTGGGGACAAGGCGGTTTGGTGCGAGGACCGGTATGCCTCCGGAAGCGCAGGGACGGGTGGTGAGGCGGATGACGGATGTTCCGTGTATGCCATGTAGTTGTGATTGTAGTATGGGAGGCCTGCACGGGAGGAGGTGGAGGGTTCCAACTATGCATATTTAAGCATCAGAAGAAAGAAAGATGAGAGGATGAGGGGCGTACGCCTTTCTCTCGCATGGAGCCGTTACCACCAAAGACTTTGGTGAAGAAGTTTGAGGTTTTCGCACGCATGGATTTTGGAGGCTGAGTGAAGTGGGTAAATATATATGAAGGTATAGAGGCGCAGGGAGGGGCAAGCCCACCTTTCCGGTTTCTCGCGAGACGGTTCTCTGCCTAGCATTGACTGTGCCCCAGGCGTCTGCAGCCGACGTTGTGGTCGGTAAACTTGGCAGTGGGGTGTTCCTCTCTCGTTGTTTACGGACAAGGGTCGCGAGGTCGGGGCTGCTGGCGGTGCCTGGGGATCGAAAGAGGCTGCGGCGCTTTAGGTCGAAGTCTTCTGCGTCTTCCGCAGGTTGATGTGGTTTGGGAGGTCTCGGTACTGGTACTGAAGATGACGATAGACCATCTGCGGGGGGTTCTTGTCTCAGAGCGGTATTTTGGATCGAGCAGCTAGGAGCGCTGCTGCCAGCGAGGGCATTAATAGTGTTCGATATTGGAACAGGTGGTGTAGTGTCTGTATTTGTACATTTAGCGGCGGGTGTATGTGGAGCGTTGGGGAGCGTTGGCTGTGACTTTCTAAGTCTCCTAGACGACGCAGGCGACAGCGGGCTCGCGATAGACGCAGCTGGTATTGGACTCATTAGATCGATGTCCCGCTGTTGGTCGTCTATCGTCGGTGCGGTAGGCGGGTCATGCTCGTTTCCGAGAGAGTTTACGTCTCTCCCCTCACAAAGGGTGATCGTGTCCGTGGAGAGCAACGCTTGCTCAAAGTCGATGTCAATGCGTGATGTCCTTCGTAGCGTCTTGTCTCTGTCCTCGGCCAAGACGCCGCGTCGAAACGACGACGGCGGAAGACTCGGGTTTCGCACTCCAGCTCCAGGCCGAAACAGCGTGCCCATGCTCCAGTTATCTCTTTCCGACTGAATCTACCGAGCTGGGTATATAGGCAAAGGCGCGGCCAAGGACGAGAATTTGATCAGGTCCAAGTGGGTAAACAACGAAGGCGAGAGAGGTGCCGGTATCGATTATTATTTGGTAGCAACCATTGACGGTCACATACACCAGTACACCAAATCAGTACACCAGTCAGTACACCAGTAACGCCCTGTCCTTATCTAATTTCCAATACCCCCATCCGTTCCGTTTCAGCATTTACGCGACTCCCACGTCCTTCGGCTAGCCGGGAGCCCCGGATCATTGTTATTGCTCGTAGTATTGCGCCTAGTCAGACCAATGTCCGAATAAGCTCTCCTCATTCGCAATGACTCTCTCCCTGTGTTCCGAAGTCAGCCTCAGTTGCAGCACCGAGCACCGATTGTAGATGAGTGAACACGGCCATTCACAGATGTGACAATACCATAGCCACGGGACTGGTTCATACACCGATAAGCTCAATCACAAAAAGTTATCCAACGACAGATGAATTGCAGGGTCCGACACAGAAATAAGGTGGTCCCTGAAAATGCATTATCAGCTTCTACTCTATATGGTTTGATTTTGTTAATAATCTAAGAACCTAAAACCTCGGTGAGGCCACCTGGCCACGTACCACAACCGTCTACGGGCCACAAATGTGGTAGGACGACCTATGAAGGCAATAGCCTGCAATATTCATGTGTATGGACACGTAGTTTAGGCCGGGCACTAGCGTTCATGCCCTGTCAGCCTGGTTTCTCCAACAGAACACCTTCTGTAACCCACCATGTTAAATCACATAACACCCGTATTCCACCACCACGTCTTCCTGGACTTCAATGTGCCCCAACCTGAGAAGGTTAATGCGGTCCGGGAAAGAGGGGCGCCGTACATTCTCACCAGTACGCGACAGCATGTCACGGATCGGTGCGCTAATATGCTTGAGGATATTACGTGAGCAACAAAGAACGGGACTAATCGGTCTTGTCATCGCATCGCAACATTAATATCATTTAGTGATAAGCGTCGGCAAACCCAGACGTCGAGGCCCCATGGGCTGTGTCTCGCCATGCATGTAGACGTTATATCGACACATTCTCAGCTTGGCAAGCTCAACGCGCCAGCACTGCTGCCATTCTTAGCTTCTAGACTGTCTCTGCATTCCACACATTACAACGGATATCCCCAGGAACACCTTCAGACTGTGAGGCGCTGGTTGGACATGACAGGAGGGGAGCTTGAGTTGCATTATATGATTGGACGCCTCGCTCTTTGGATCAGATACATAGGGGTACTTATGAGGGTAAACCTATGTTCAGATATATTGCAGATATCGAAAGACTCGCCTTTATACAATACTTATTGTAGCATCCATGTATAAAGGGCCTGTATGACATCACATATGGAAAGGTTTTGAGATGATTTCTCTCCACGGCACCGGCCTGAAACTCAGTCCTGTACCCGTCCATCGTGACTTTCCGTACCATATCGTGCTCAAAGCCCACCACCTGAGGTCAACCTATCTCAATCAACCATCCATTCAGTATATGTATTATGCTCGAGTGAATAAGAATCCCACTTTGAAGGGGTTTTCCCCTTTGTAGAAAACAAATCGAAACCTTTGAAACCTTGTTCTTCAAATAGACGATCCCACTAAGCCTACCACCTGACCATAGCTGCCTCCTCCCAACCGTTCACTGAGTAGAACGGCGATATCCCTAGTACGTCCAAAGACAGCCGGCGAGTAACACTCTTCATGGCTGGTGGTCTTTTGGTAAGAGGTTTGTCATATGTATAGCATACATGTGAACACGAGTGACCCTCACGGCTCTTACCCCCTTTGCACTCGTGTGCCATTGACGACGCGACGGACCATGCAGGTGCAGGCGCAGGCTGGCAAGCGCGGACGTGTCAGCCTTTGACCTGGACGACAACGATGCATCCAGAAACACACCCAGATCAAGTCCTACTTGCTGAATCCCAACGTTTGGAACCGTTTGTGGACTTTTGGCGACGACGGTATGCGCCCCCCAAATTCGTAACATAAATTCTCCCTGACTACTGGCATAGAGTTGAGATCGAGAAGGCATAGTAAGTAGCACCTTGTGTCCCTCTACCCACCTATCATCGTTCTGGGTAGCCTCGATAATCTCAGTGGACTACGGATTCCCGACCCACCTGGCAATGGGCAGCTGCAAGGGTTGGCTCAGAAGACACGCGAACTCCTGCTTGATGGTAACAGCAACCTCTTGAGATACATTCAATATTCTTAATACCCTTTGTAGAACTAGAAGAACGAAGGCGGGGATTCGCAAAATTGAACGCAGCGTACAAGGCCCTAACGGACGAGTTCTGGACGGAAGAGGGTCCCAGTCATCTTGAACGGTGGGGTGTGGTAATGAAACAGTCACTACTGCGACTGGACTCCCCAGCTGCAGAGGTCGCAACTGCCGAGTCTCTCGCCGAAAGGTTGGCTGCTGAAGTACGGGAGAAGGAGGTAAGCCACCAATATTGTAATGTGTAGAGTCTGGGTACTATTTCCATTTAGAATCCCTCCATACCCTCATCATCAAAGAAAGAAAACAAGCCTCGTTCGAACGTTCTATCTCGTTTCCTGGACAAAACTAGAAATGAGAAGCCTCATGATACTCCAAGTTTCTTCAGTGCAGGTAAACAACATAATAATTTCATCAATCATTGGCTCACCCGTTCAGATTCCACGTACCGGCAGAAAGTTCAAAAATTCAATGACGAGACATATAACGTTCAAAATGACATTGCACAGCAGACTGTGGTTAGTACACTGGGTCTATATCCAATAGTCACTAACCATGATAGGTAATAGGGCTGTGTAGAACACCATAGGAAATACGTTGTTGCTCTAAAGCACATTGTATCCGTCTTCTCTGCTATGCACAGGTACGCAGTCCCACACCCTCACTTATAGCTGCCACCTGATGACCATTATTTTCTGTCAGCGACCTTGCGCAAGTTCTGAATTTGACATCATCGCAACTCTGCATTGTATCATCCTCCGTGGACGTATCGATGGAATCTGCGTCCTTGGCTGAAAGGCTGGACGAAAGTTCTACCTCCTTGATACGACCATACCGGTACACAAGCTATGGAATCTCTTCCTCCTTGCGGCCAACCGCCATGATTTTTGGCTTTCCTCTTCCTAGTGACCTTGTGGGTGTCAGCATTGGACAACGTGCTGTCTCTAACGCATTTGAGACGATATTGAGTTCAGCCGCTAAAGTGCACCCCGATTCCTTGTATCAAGCAATATGCGATGCACATAAACAACCATGCAATGATATTGAGCTAGTAATGTACCTGATTATGTGCCTGCATGCAGTGTTCGCTCATATCACTGTTGCATAGTCAGCGCTCCAACTGGAATTCTTATGGGACCCGTCTCAGCCAGATGGTGGTCCGGGAGCTGTTGATTACTTGACCAAGGCACCCATTGCTAGTCTTCTAGTAGTAAGTTTACACCCTTGGTTGCTATGGGAACCACTAACGACATGAAAGTATTTTTTGATCCGTCTTCCTGAGCCATTTTTGCCACTGCAGGATTCAGATATCAAAGAGCTTGCTAAACCGTCGAATAGCATTTATTGCAAAGGTCTGATGCGTGTCTTTGCCGAGGTTGGTAACAGGATGGGTACAGCAAGACGTTGCAACCTTGCCAAACTTTTCATCACACTCCAGAGGCGTCAACTTAATGTGGCAACATTTGTGTTGTCCAATCCTGAAGGGTTTCAAGTCCTCATTCAGGTGAGTGGTTCTGTACTATTCCATTAGTATTCTCCTCACCCACCTATATTCTCCCACCAAGACCTCAAGCTTGCTCCGACATTCTATCATAGCGTGGAGATTTGACATAATGATAGCGAATGTCGATAGCTTAATCAGTGGTTCGATGGGTCATTCGTGGGTGCTGCCAGATACCTTTATCCAAGAGTTGAAGGTTGCTGGACTTTACAGTTGAGATATAATAGCTTTGTGTGTCTCTGCAGAGGCCAATGTGTGTACTCTATTTTTTAGCGGCAGACGATATTGACTAGCTAGTCATTCTGCCTTGTCGTGAGAGAGTTAGTGAAGAGGAATTTTGAAGCTTCCCGTTTCGTTCATGACCATACTCATGCCTATAATTCGTCTGCAAATCCGAAACTACGCGTCAAGGTTGTATACATCAGCGTCGGAAATTGGAATAACGGTCACCCGTGGCATAGCAGTGCACGTAGCACGCGGAGGTTGTGCCACTTCGCCTCCAACGACTGGACATAACCATCGGACAAAATAAAAATTAGCCAAATCAGCGTAGCATGGCCATTTGGGTACGCACGGGCATAGAAGACGTATGGAGCCTGACCTCGAACTTCTGATATTGAACAATGAACGTGCTTGCGCGCGACCTCCTGCTCGAGGTCAGTAGCTATAGCTTTGGCTCTTGTGCTTCAAGGTGCCGCTTGTTCTCTTGGACACTCAGTACAAGTAATGATAGTTCCATAAGAGGATATTTGGGAACTTGTTCCATGAGAAATTGTTCCGCCTGCTGACGGAAAATGAAACTCCCTTACTTCGTTATTCTATCTACTTCTACGATAGGACTACTTATATAGCGATAACAGCCGAGCCACAACATGAAACCAGTATCAGAATACGCGGAAGCGGGTCGACAACCCTGTACACAACCGATATTAAGGAACCGTAATTAAACCCAAACCGTACCTACTATGACGAGAACAACAATATTCCGACACCTGCTTAGAAGAGACGTGGGGGTGACATCGTTTGGATCGAGGGTGTGTCAAGTAACTGGCGATGCGGCCATCCCTTGAAAATTTTTGACCCAGAATTCAAAACAGTACCCATTGTGAGTGTGATAAAGACAAATTTTCACGTGGAACCGCGATGGCCTTGCCAGCGTTAGACATGCGCCTTGTTCTGACTCTTCAACTCTCCCTAAATGTCGGAATTTGTGTTTTGCGATTTAGTTTATTGCTGTATGTCCTCGTTATTGGTTAATTTATTTACATGCTTGTTAGACCCGACCACGACTTGGGCCATTCTAACATGTCCTCTAGCGAGTACGCCTCGGTCAAGCCTGTCCGAGAACTGTGCAATGCGTTCGGGGAGACTATCAGTACACTAACACAGAGAGAATTTGAATGATTTGTGGCCGGCACCTTTACCCTCTCACAAGAAATCTCTGGAATTTACTCAAGCAGTATTCAAACTTCACGCCATCCAAGAACACCGACCTTGTTAAGTCTCTGCGGGAGGTGCCTTCTGATGTCGAATGACCACCAGCCCAAAGTCATCCAGGCTCGATTGAAGGACGCTCATAGCCATCGCATGTTCATATGCCCCTGAGAACAGATTCAGCAGAGATTAAAGATTTCATTCAGCCCACTCACTTGGCAAGGTTTCAAGGTTCTTACTCTCCTCTCCCTCGTGCGTTTCCAATTGACGAGGATATGCAGACCACATGTTACCACCACCAGGCTTGCACTTAGCACAAGGTTGATCAAGTTTAGGCGGCGTCTCCTTCTCGTCTCCTTCTCCCCAATCTATAAAGCTCTTCAGTTCAAAGTCCCATGGCAGGCACACTTCACCCACCTGAAAACCTAGGAACTCCTTCCAAAATCCACGAAAGGCAGCCTCAGCGCCTGCCAACCGTGTTTTGTCTTCTGCCCAATCGCTGACGTTCACTGGCAGTGCATTCGATAGCACGCTCGTACAGCACAAGCACGAGCCCGGACTGTACCTCCTTGCCCTTCCTCTCTGACCTTCCCCACCCTCGATGGAACCACTCTGAGCTTTGAGATCAAGCTGCTCGCGAGTGTTCCTTTCTTTCCACGAGCGCATGTGTAAGGCGTATTCTCGAGCTTTAGTTGCTTGGACCATCTTCCGCTCGTACTCCTGAGGTGGGAAGTGGGCATTCACGAGGGTCGAATAAGAATCGCTGGTCGCGATGTAGTCTATTGTAAGATGAAGAACCGCACCTACTGCAGTGTATACTAAATACGGACTGATATGGGTCTGGCGCATACGTTCCAGGAACACCGCATCCACTCTTGCAACAGGTTCGACTCTTGCCCCGGTATTTGAAGAACCCTGGATCTTTCCCACTTCCCACTCATGCCTCGAGTTCCATATTTCGTGGCTCTGTATCGTGGGGGCGATTAAAAATATCGGGTTGTCCTTGGGGGTGTGGGCCGAACCAATTTTGGAATACTTGTACGCATTTGCTCGTCTCCCCATATATCCCTCACTTCTTCGGAAAGATCTTGGCAAGAGTTCAAGTCAATGAGTGTCTCAATATGCAGTTTAAATCGGAATTGCTGATGGTGTTCATGTCAATTCGGATATTACCCATTGAACGACTACGTGAACTCACAGAGATAGTCGCTCTTTATATGTGCAAGAGCTCCAGAAACGATCCTGCTCTTTCTGTAGTATGTGTTCAGGTTGAGTGTTGGAAATTTGTGCCGCTGTAATGGTAACCACACATCTAGATATGAATGGGATTGTTGGGGCGACTCTAAAACGTGCCTGATAAACGTATGACCTGCCGTCGGTTGCTGGTACTGCGTCGACCGCGCCTCTACAACCATTTCTCGACCATTTTCCATCTGTAGCGCAAGCCAAATATACGCCGCATGCTGACTAAGATTGAAGGGTTCATTCGTGACCGAGTCCAACGCTTTCGATAATTCGTCCTCCATCGCTGTCAGGTTCAAGGCGCAATGCAAACAACAACCAGCACGACTCCAAGAAGTAGAGCCGTGCCTGGGAGCAAATAGGATAGGAGTAAGAGTAGTAGTATCTGTCACCAGGACACTGTACACAGGCCTAACATTATGACAATCTCGCTTTCAAAAAGTACAAAATATTGGGGAAGTACCAAGGAAATTCGTATTAGTAGGTTTGGGCAACAGGGACGTAGGTGGAAAGTAGTAAGAGTCCCTATTCCTTCGGTTCTGGAACCAACGCCGGTTTGGAACCGACAATTAGGGGCGGTCCGATGGCATACCTGTTGACTCCCAACTTCTGGTGTTCGCGTTAAGATAAGGTAGTTGTGATATGAGTGCGATATTCTATCGTCCGTAAAGAGGCGCCGTGCCAGTGGTGATTTCCAGTGCAATGAGATCGGGGCATAGTGACGAACCAACGTACTCCGAATTGTGGTGCTGTCGTAAGTGTGCTTCTGTTGTCGTTCACTGCTGATTGAAGGTCCTCGACCGGCACTATTCGCAATCGTATCATTTCCGCGGCCAGCAGGTTATAGGGTCAGTCTCCACGAAGAATATCGGACGCGGTGGGGACTTTGGGCTCGTGTCGCCGCACTCGAATCCTCCAACACCAAGCACATCATCAGGAGCGGGACCTCCGTTGCTCGTACGCATTCCAAGTCACGGAAGCGGCCCATGCCATCGTAACCGCCAAACCCTCACTAGGGGCAAGTCGTCATAATTGCCACCTCCGCCACCGTATCCACCTCTGTACGGGGCAGGGCGGGCAGAAGAGTTCTGGAGTCTGTCGCCGTAGGTGCTTAGGAGCTGAACCTTGAGGACAAGAGGACGGCCCAGCCCCGACTCCAGTAGCTCCATAAGCAGCGCAACTCATTCCCACACCGCCTCCGTAGCCCTGTGCAGGGTGCCCACCGTATCCACTACCAGGATAGTAGCCATATCGATCGCCTCGGCCGAACTCACCACCACGGGATGGCGGGGGCGGGTACATCCCGCCATGTCCGTACTCCTCTCCTTCGTTGTGCGAATAGCCATCTCCAGCGCCTTGGAATAAGGCGTGTTGTAGGCGTTGGGTGGTGGCGAGGGAGACGCCCAGATGACAGGACGGGCCGCAGTTGATGAGGTGCTCCTCCGTTCGGGCTTAGACCACCACCATTGTTGAAAATCATATTCAGAAGGCATTCAGTGATAGGGATGGCTTGATCATTGGACAGGGGTACGGAGTTGCGATACTGGGTGGGTAGCGGTTCCCGGAAGGTCCGCCATTAGGGGTTGAGGCGACTGGACACAGCCGGAGGGGCGGAGATTGGGTCGGCCGAGGAACGATCTAGAGATGGACAAGTCGCGGTCAGATAATGAGGTATCAGCAGTAGTAAAGGTACACACTGCGGCCCCGTCTCAGGCAGACCTCACTGTATCCAATTGAATAGCCACTAAGTGCCTCAATAGCGCGCTCTGCGTTGGTGTTACGGACGAATTAGACGATCGCATACGATTCTCCTGGAGACTTTAACCTAGGGAGACACGTGTATCAGGGACAATAGAAAAACGCACAAGAGATGAGGTGAACATACAATGAATTGGACCAAATGGCATGAAGATTTACAGGTGTCCTCGGGGGTGAGTGGTGAAAGACCGAGCTAAACGTTCATTAAAGTCGAAGCTGCCAGTAGGGTGGTACACGCTGTTGTATTTGAGTGGCTCCGAAGGGGCACTTGGGTCTGGAGCCCGGACGGCCGAGCAAGTGCTTAAGCAAGCAAAGTATAAGTGCCGGAGTTATGGTGGGCCCACCGTTGATCCTAGCGGAAGTCAATCCAGAGGCGGGCAAGATGCTGGGGTTATTTGGATATGGACGTTGTAGGCGGTACTGGCCATGCTGGGCCATGATGTTGGACAGATGCGCGACGCGGGCGACGAGACTCGGTTGCGGTCATTGCTCTTTGAGAACTGAGAATCAATGGCTGCTCGTGACGCTACAAAGGCGTTGCGTCGTCGTGGGGTCGATCAACGGGGACGACAACGGGGATTTTGCTGGCATTGCTGACTGCGACGCCACCTTATCTTAACGCGAAGATTAGAAGTTGGGAGTCAATAGTTATTCCAACCACTTCGAATGTGACCACGTCTACGTCGGTTCCGAAGTGGTGGTGCTTTGTCTTTTCTCTCTCAACTCTGGTCTGTACGTCTTCAACACCTCTGTTCTTCGATTCCCGCTCGCCTCCTGTGCCCCATTCCTCAGATGTGTCCCTTTGGAGTAACAAAGGCCCATCACTGGTCTCGGGCCCACCCTTGCCGTTTCAAACTCATTTGATCCGCGGCCAATTCCACGGTGAGGTGCTCCTCAGGACATAAAGGGTCTCGTTAAAAGCTGGGAGGGACCCTGTCTATATTTCCGATCGTGGGCGTAAGAAAGAGCAGACCGATGCAGGCGCGAAGGACATTCGCGTCACCAGCGTTGCTAAGTCAGTGAAAAAGTCGGATCTGGAGAGCCCGTTGTTCAAGGTAAACCCGAGTCCCTCTGGTGCCGAATTTGACCAAGGTGAGTGTTGCAATATGGTCAAGTAAATGAGGTGCGATTGGTTCCCGCCGCTGGTGGTAACTAAACGGCCTTCGGATATTTTCCATGGCCACGGAGGTTGGTATTCCAAACAAGATACTCCACGAATATATATTTAAACTTCAATGCAGGAAGTCGCGCAAGTCGCGCCTGCTGTGAATAACCGACTTGATGGACCTACGAAGGTCCAGCACAGATCTTCCACTTTTCTAGACGGTGTATCTCATGAGTGTGATTAGCAAAATGAGTGTTCTGGTGGGTTAGGCCTGCGTTTACTGAGTCAATCTTGAGTGTATGCCGACGAACGACATGTTGGCCGATCTCCTCACCAAATCCCCGCCCCGTGCTCATCGCGTGCATTTGTCCAAGAGTATCGGAAACGTTTGATGAACTACACGCTTCTCTCACAGCGAGAGCGTGTGTTGGTGATATTAGGTGCGCCGTGCGCCGAGCTGTGCACTGTTCTGTTGCATTCTTGTTTCTTGCGTTGTAGTATCGCCGACGCATTTTTCACGTGCTGTGCGATTTAGCATATAAACCTCACACCGTCGATCGACTTTCAGACTCAGGTTGCTGTCCCGCACTGAGCCTAATGACCTTGTAGTATTCGACACTAAGGGTCTGTATGGCATCTCATAAGAGGATGGAAAGGTTTTGAGATAGCTTCTCTCCTGGCCATAAACTCAGTCCTGTACCCGTCCATTGCGTCTTTCTGTTCCGTATCTTGCTCAAAGCCCACCACCTGAGGTCAACCTATCTCAACCAACCACCCACTCAACATATTACCCTCCAGTGAACAAGAAACCCACTTTGAAGGGTTTTTCCCCCTTCGTAGAAAACCAATCGAAACCTTTGGAATCCTTGTTCTTTAAACAGGCGATCCCGACTAAGCCTACGGCCTGACCATAGCTGCCTCCACCCAATCATCCACTGAGTAGAACAACCATCTCCCTAGTGCGTCCAAAGACAACTGGTGAGCAACACTCTTCATGGCTGGTGGTCTTTTAGTAAGAGGTTTGTCATATGTATAGCATCCATGTGAACACGAGTGACCCTCACTGTTCTTACCCCCTTTGCACTCGTGTGCCATTGACGACGCGACGGACCAGGCTGGCAAGCGCCGACGTATCAGCCTTTGACCTGGACGACAACGATGCATCCAGAAACATACCCAGATCAAGTCCTATTCGCTGAATCCCAACGTTTGGAACCGTTTGTGGACTTTTGGCGACAACGGTATGCGCCTCCCAAAATTCGTAGCATAAATTCTCCCTAACTACTGCCATAGAGTTGAGATCGAGGAGGCATAGTAAGTAGCACCTCATGTTCCTCCACCCACCTATCATCGTTCTGGGTAGCCTCGATGGTCTCAGTGGACTACGGATTCTCGACCCACCTAGTAATGGCCAGCTACAAGGGTTGGCCCAGAAGACACGCGAACTCCTGCTTGATGGTAACAGCAGCCTCCTGAGATACATTCAATATTCTCAATACCCCTTGTAGAACTAGAAGAACGAAGGCGGGGACTCGCAAAATTGAACGCAGCGTACAAGGCTCTAAAGGACGAAATCTGGACGGAAGAGGGCCCCAGTCATTTTGAAACGTGGGGTGTGGTAATGAAACAGTCACTACTGCGAATGGACCCCCAAGCTGCAGAGGTCGCAACTGCCGAGTCCCTCGCCGAAAGGTTGGCTACTGAAGCACGGGAGAAAAAAGTAAGCCACCGATATTGTAATGTGTAGAGCTTGGATACTATTTCCATTTTAGAATCCCTCCGTGCCCTCATCATCGAAGAAAGAGAACCAGCGTCGATCGCACATTCTATCTCGTTTCCTGGACAAACCTAAAAATGAGAAGCCTCATGATACTCCAAGTTTCAGCAGTGCAGGTAAACAACATAATAATTTCATCAATCATTGGCTCACCCCGTTCAGATTCCACGTACCGGCAGAAAGTTCAAGAATTCAATGACGAGACATATAATATTCGAAATGAAGTTGCACAGCAGACCGTGGTTAGTCGGCTGGGTCTATATCCAATAGTCACTAACCATGATACGTCATAGGGCTGTGTAGAACACAGTAGGAAATGCATTGTGGCTCTAAAACACATAATATCCGTCTTCTCTGCTATGCACAGGTACTCAATCCCATACCCTCCCTCATAGCTGCCACCTGACCCCATTATTTCCCGCAACGCTCTGTCAGCGACCTTGCACAGGTCCTGAATGTGACATCATCACAACTCTCCATCGTATCATCCTCCGTGGACGCATCGATGGAGGCTGCGTCCTTGTCTGAAAGGCTGGACGAAAGTTTTACTTCCTTGATACGACCATACCGGTACACGAGCTATGAAATCTCTTCCTCCTTGCGACCAACCACCATGCTTTTTGGCTTTCCTCTTCCTGATGACCTCGATGGTGCTAGCATTGGACAACGTGCAGTCTCGCAGGCATTTGAGGCGATATTGAGTTCAGCTGCTAAAATGCATCCCGATTCCTTGTATCAAGCGATATGCGATGCATGTAAACAACAAGGCAATGATATCAAGCTAGTAAGTGCCTGACCATGTATTTGCATGCAGTGTTCGCTCATGTCACTGTTGCATAGTCAGCACTCCAACTGGAATTCTTATGGGACCCGTTACAGTCAGATGGCGGTGTGGGAGCTGTTGATTACTTGACCAAAACACCCACTGCTAGTCTTCTAGTAGTAAGTTTACACCCTTGTTTGCTATGGGGAACCACTAATCATATGATAGTATTTTTTGACCCGTCTTCCTGAGCCCTTTCTGCCACTTCAAGATTCTGTTATCAAATATCTTGATAGACCGCATGGTAAAAATAGTTACTTTGAAGTGTTGGGTGTCTTTGCCGAGGTCGGCAACAAGATGGGTACAGCAAGGCGTTGCAACCTTGCCAAACTTTTCCTCACGCTCCAGAGCCATCAACATGGGGTGGATGATTTGGTGACGTCCAATCCTGAAGGGGTCCAAATTCTCATTCGGGTGAGCGATTCTGTACTATTTCATTAATATTCCCCTCACTCACCTAAATTCACCTACCAAGACATCAGACTTGCTCCCTGGTTCTGACATAGCGAGGAAGATCGGAGAGTCCATTGACTTTGCGGGACATTTGTGGGAGCTGCCATTTGCCTTTATCGAAGAGTTGAGGGTTGCTGGACTTTACAGTCAGATATAATAGCATTATATGTCTCTGCAGAGGTTAGTGTGTGTGTGCTGTATTTTGAGAGTGTCATGCTATATTGACTAGCTAGTCATTCGGCCTTGTTGTGAGAGTGGTGCAGAGGATTTTGAAGCTTCCTGTTTCGTTCATAACCGTACTCATGTCCATAATTCACCTGCAAATCCCTAGCAAGGGGTCGAGCTTGTATACACCAGCGTCTGATAACGATAGTTCGTTGCATTGCAATGCACGTAGCATGTGTAGGTTGTGCCAATTCGCCTCCGGCAACTGGACCGCAGCGCATTCGATAGCACGCTCGTACATCACAGGCATGAACCAGGACTGTACCCTCTCGCCCTTCCTCTCCCACAGAATATATGCTTTCCAATCCTCGATGGAATCGCTCTGCCTTGAGATCAAGCTGCTCACGAGTGTTCCTTTGCTCTTTCCACGAGAGCACGTGTAAGGCGGTTTCTCGAACTTTGGCTGCTTGGGCCATCTTCCGCTTGTACTGCTGAGGTGGGAAGTGGGCATTCACGAGGGGCGAATAAGAATAGCTGGTCGCGGTGTAGTCTATTGTAAGATGAAGAACCGCACCTACTGCAGGGTATACCAAATACGGACTGATATGGGTCTGGCGCATACGTTCCAGGAACATCGCATCCACTCTTGCAACAAGTTCGACTCTTGCCCCGGTATTTGAAGAACCCTCGATCTTTCCCACTTCCCACTCTTGCCGCGAGCACCATATTTCGTGGCTCTGTAGTGTGGGAGCGATTAAAAATATCGGGTTGTCCTTGGGGATGTGGGCCGAACCAATTTTGGAATACTTGTACGCATTCGCTCGTCTCCCCATATATCCCTCACTTCTTTCGGAGAGATCTTGGGAAGATCTCAAGTCAATGAGTGTCTCAATATGCAGTTTGAGAATCGGAATTGCTGATGGTGTTCATGTCAATTCGGATATTATCCGTTGAACGACTACGTGAACTCACAGAGATAGTCGTTCTTTGCATGTGCAAGAGCTCCAGAAACGATCCTGCTCTGTCTGTAGTACGTGTTCGGGTTGAGTGCTGGAATGTTATGCCGCAGCCATACGTTTAGATATGAGTCAGATTGTTAGGGCGACTCTGAAACGCGCCTAATAGACTTATGACCTGCCGTCGGGTGCTGGTACTGCGTCGACCGCGCGTCTGCAGCCATTTCTCGACCATTTTCCATCTGTAGCGCAAGCCAAATATACGCCGCATGGTGACTAAGATTGAATGGTTCATTCGTGACCGATCCCAACGCTTTCAATAATTCGTTCTCCGTCGCTGTCAGGTTCAAGGCGCAATGCAAACAACAAACAGCACGACTCCAAGAATCAAAGCTGTACCTGGGAGTAAATAGGATACGAGTAAGAGTAGTATTATCTGTCACCAAAGACACTGTACACAGGCCTAACATTATGACAGCCTCGCTTTCAAAACGTACAAAATATTGGGGAAGTACCAAGGAAATTCGTATTAGTAGGTTTGGGGCAACAGGGACGTAGGTAGAATGTAGTAAGAGTCCCTACTTCCTTCGGTTCTGGAACCAACGCCGATTTGGAACTGACAATTAGGGGCGGTCCGATGGCATACCTGTTGACTCCCAACTTCTGGTGTTCGCGTTAAGATAAGGTAGTTGTGAAATAAGTGTTATATTCTATCGTCCGTAAAGAGGCGCCGTGCCAGTGGTGATCTCCAGTGCAATGAGATCGGGGCATGGTGACGAACCAACGTACTCCTAATTGTGATACTGTCGTAAGTGTGCTTCTATTTTTGTTCACTGCCGATTGAAGGTCCTCGATCGGCACCATTCGCAATCGTATCATTTTCGCGGCGTGATAGGGTCAGTCTCCACGAAGAATATCGGACGCGGCGGGGACTTTGGGCTCACGTCGCCGAACTCGAATCCTCCAACACCGAGCACATCATCGGGCGCGGGACCTCGGTTGCTCGTACCCATGCCAAGTCACCGAAGCGGCCCATGCCATCGTAACCGCCAAACCCTCCATAGGGGCAAGTCGTCATAACTGTCACCTCCGCCGCCGTATCCACCTCTGTACGGGGCAGGGCGGGCAGAAGAGTTCTGGAGTCTGTCGCCGTTAGGGTGCCTAGGAGCTGGTCCTCGAGGACAAGAGGACGGCCCAACCCTGACTCCAGTAGCTCCATATGCAGCTCAACTCATTCCCATATCGCCTGCGTAGCCCTGTGCAGTGTGCCCACCGTATCCACTACCACGATAGTAGCCATATCCGTCGCCTCGGCCGAACTCACCACCACGGGATGGCGGGGGCGGGTACATCCCGCCATGTCCGTACGCCCCTCCTTCGTTGTGAAAATAGCCACCTCCAGAGCCTTGGGATGAGGCGTGCTGTAGGCGTTGGGTGGTGGTGAGGGAGGAAGTCCAGATGACAGGATGGGCCGCGGTTGATGAGGTGCTCCTCCGTTCGGGCTTAGACTACCATCATTGTTGAAAATCATATTCAGAAGGCATTCAATGATGTGGTTGGCTTGATCATTGGTCAGGGGTCCGGAGTTGCGGTACTGGGTGGGTAGCGGTTCCCGGAAGGTCCACTATTAGGGGTTGAGGCGACTGGACATAGCCGGAGGGGCGGAGATTGGGTCGGCTGAGGAACGATCTAGAGATGGACAAGTCGCGGTCAGATAATGAGGTATCACTGCGGCCCCGTGTCAGGCAGAGCTCACTGTATCCAACTGAATAGCCACTAATTGCCTCAATAGCGCGCTCTGCGTTGGCGCTACGGACGAATTAGACGATCGCGTACGATTCTCCTGGAGACTTTGAGACTTTGACCTAGGGAGACACGTGTATCAGGGACAATAGAAAAACGCACAAGAGATGAGGTGAACATACGCAATGAATTGGACCGAATCAAGTCAAATGTTGTCGGGTCTAACAAGCATGTTAATAGTCAACTAGTAGCGAGGACATACAACAGTACACCAAATGGGAAAACACAAATTCCGACAGAGATTGTTCCGCCTGCTTGGGAGAGACGTGGGGGTGGACATCGTTTGAAGAGTTTGTCAATTAAAAATAAACTGGCGACGCGGCAAACACTCTAACACATTGACTCCAGAATTCAAGGTACATGATACCCATTGCGAGTGTGAGATAGACAAATTTTCATGTGGAACTTGTCCTGACACTTCAACCCTCCCTAAGAGGCCACCTAATCCACTATGGACCCTTCCATAATGTCTGGTGGTGGGGTGAGCTTCGCTACTCTCGCTTTGAAACTGGTAGTTGGTGCCCCCGGCATGATCGACAAGACCGTCGCTGCATATGACGAAGCAACGGGCGAGGGACCCAGAGCTACATCAAACCCAAATGTTCTGTATTCATGGGACGCTGAAGATGTGTCTAGTACCAAGGATCGCGGATTCAAAAAACAACTTTCAAGAGTAAGTTTTCATGGTTGACTTGGACTATATCGATCTAACATATCCTCTAGCGAGTACGACTCAGTCAAGCCACTATCCGAGAACCGTGCAATGCGCTCGGGGAGACTTTCAATACGCTAACACACTTGACGGCGAAAATGAATGGCCGGAGCCTTTATCCTCTAACAAGAAAGTTCTGGGATTTACTCAGGAGTACTCAAGCATAGTTTCACGCCACCCAAGAACACCGACCTTGTTAAGTCTCTGCGGGAGATGCTGCCTGATGTCCAATGAACACCATCCCAAGGTCATCCAGACTCGATTGAAGGATGTTCATAGCCATTGCATGTTCATATGCCCCTGAGAACAGATTCAGCAGAGATTAAGGATTTCATTCAACCCACGAACGTACCAGGGAAGGCTTCAAGGTCCTTACTCCCCTCTCCGTCTTGTGTTTCCAATTGATACAGACCACACGTTACCGCCACCAGGTACGCTCTTATTGGCTTTTCGCACAAGGTTGATCAAGTTTAGGTGGCGTCTCCTTCCCAATCTATCAAGCTCTTCAGTTTAAACTTCCATGGCCAGCGCACTTCACCCACCTGAAAACCTAGGAAGTCCCCCCAAAATCCACGAAAGATGGCCTCAGCACCTGCTAACCGTGTTTCATCTTCTGCCCAAATCGCGGCCCATCGTGCACTCGCGTTGCGTTCGATAGCACGCTCGTACATCACAGGCATGAGCCCGGACGGTACCTTCTCGCCCTTCCTCTCTCACAGAATTACGCTTTCCAATCCTCGATGGAACCGCTCTGAGCCTTGAGCTCAAGCTGCTCACGAGTATTCCTTTGTTCTTTCCACGAGGGCATATGTAAGGCGGATTCTTGAACTTTGGTTGCTTGGACCATCTTCCGCTCGTATTGCTGAGGTGAGAAGTGGGCATTCGCGAAGGTCGAATAAGAATCGCTGGTCGCGGTGTAGTCTATTGTAAGATGAGGAACTGCACCTACTGCAGGATATACTAAAGACGGACCGATATGGTTCTGGCGCATACGTTCCAGAGCATCGCACCCACTCTTGCAACAGGTTCGACTCTTGCCTCGTCATTTGGTGAACACCCGATCTTTCCCACTTCCCACTCATGCTACCTGTTCCATATTTCGTGGCTCCGTAGTGTGGAAGCGATTAAAAAATATGGGGGGATGTGCGCCGAACCAACTTCCGAATACATTTACGCATACGCTCACCTCCCCATATACCCCTCACTTCTTCGGAGAGACCTTCGCGTGAGTTCAGGTGGATAAGTGTCCCAATTTGCAGTTGGAGAATCGGAATTGCTGATGGTGTTCATGTCAATTCGGATATTGGCCATTGAACGACTACATATACTCACAAAGAGAGTCGCTCTTTGCGTGTGCAAGAGCTCCAGCAACGATCCAGCACTGTCTGTAGTGTTCAGGTTGAGTGTTGTAATTTCGTGCGGTTGTAATGGTGACCATACGTCTATATATGAGTAACATTGTTAGGGGGATTCCGATACGCGCCTAATACACATGTCACTTGCCGTCGGCTGCTGGTACTGCGTTGACCGTGCGTCTGCAGCTATTTCTCGACCATTTTCTATTTGTAACGCCAGCCTAATATACGCCACATGGTGACTAAGATTGAAGGGTTCGTTCGCGACCGACTCCAACGCTTTCAATAATTAGTCCTCCATCGCTGTCAGGTTCAAGGCGCAATCAACAAACAGCATGACTCCTAGGTTTAAAGCTGTACATGGCAGCAAATAGAATTGGGGTAGGAGTAGTATCCTCTGCCATCAAAAGACACCGCACACAGGCGGTCTTCGCTGGAGATTACGACAGCGTTGCTTTCAAAAAGTACAAAACATTGGGGAAGCACCAAAGAAATTCGTATTAGTAGGTTTGGAGCCACAAGGACATAGCTGTAAAGTAGTAGGAAACCCCACTTCCTTCGGTTCTGGAACCAATGGCGATTTGGAACCGACAATTAGGAGCGGTCTGTTGACTCCCAACTTCTGGTGTTCGCGTTAAGGTAAATCTGTTGTGATATGAGTGTAATATTCTATAGTCCGTAAAGAGGCGTCGGGCGAGCCAACGTGCTCCTATTGTGGTGCTGTCGTAATTGTGCTTCTACTTGCGTTCACTGCTGATTGAAGGCCCGCGACCGGCATCATTCCCAATCGTACCATTTCGGCGGCCAGTGCTGGGGAGGTTATAGAGTCAGTGCCCACGAAGGATATTGGACGCAGCGGGGACTTTGGGCTCGCGTCGTCGAACTCGAATCCCCCAACACCGAGCGTACCACCTGGCGTGGGACCTCCGCTGCTCATACCCATTCCAAGTCATCAAAGCGGCCCATGCCGTCGTAACCGCCAAATCCTCCACAGGCAGCACCCCCGCGGTATCATGGCCGAGGGGCAAGACGTCATGACTGCCGCCTCCGTCCCCCGTATCCACCTCTGTACGGGGCAGAGCGGGTAGAAGAGTTCTGGAGTCTACCGCCGTAGGGACCTAGGGGCTGGTCCTCGAGGAAGAGGACGGCCCGGCTCCGATTCCAGCAGCTCCATATGCAGCGCGATTCATTCCCATACCGCCTCCGTAGCCCTGCGCAGGTCGCCCACCGTATCCTCCACCATCATAGTAGCCATATCCGTCGCTTCGGCAGAACTCACGGGATTGCAGGGGGCGGGTACATCCCGCCGTGTCTGTACGCCCCTCCTTCGTTGTGGAAATATCCACTTCCGGTGCCTTGGAATAAAATGTCCCATGGGCGTTGGGTGGTGGCGGGGGAGGACGCCCGGATGGGTGGATGGGCCGCATCCGACGAACTGCTCCTCCTTTGGGAATGATATTCAAAAGGTATTCAATGATGCGATTGGCCTGGTCATTGGTCAGGAGTCTTCAGGGGCTGGAGTTGCGATACTGGGTGGGTGGCGGTTTCCGGAAGGTCCGCTATTAGGGTTTGAGACGACGGCAGGTTGCGGACACAGTCGGGGGGGCGGGGTCTGGGTCGGCAGAGAAACGATATAGAGATGGTCAAGTCGCGGTCAGGTAAACAGAGGTATCAGGAGTAGTATAAATACGCACTACAGCCTGAGCTCAGGCGGAGCTTACCGCCTCCAATCGAACAGTGGCTAAGTGCCTCAATAGTGCGCTCTGCGTCGGCCTTACGGACGAATTGGACGATCCCGTACGATTTCCAGGAGGGACGTTGACCTAGGGAGGTGCATGTATTAGGGACAATAGACAACGCACAAGAGATGAGATGAACATACGTAGTGAATTGGACCGAATGGCGTGAAGACGGTTCTCAGGGTGTCCCCGGAGATGATTGGCGAAAGACCTAGCTCAACGTCCATGAAAGTTGCAGTTGCCGGTGGGTTAATACATACCGTTGTAAATGAGAGGGTCGGAAGGTGCGCACAGGTGTGGAGCCCTGCCGAGCAAGTGCTCAAGCGCAGTACGAGTGTGGGGATTTTGGTGGGCCCACTGTTGAATCTGAGCGGAAGTCAATCCAGGGAGAGGCAAGGTACCATGGTTATGTGGATAAGGGGCGTTGTGGACGGTACTGACCGGGCATGCTGGGCCATGATGTTGGACAGCTGTGTGATGCGGGCGACGAGACTCGGGTGCAACTCGTTGCGGTAGTTGTTGTTCGAGAACTGAGAATGACGACTAGCTGTGCTCGTGACGCTACGAAGGCGTTGCGTCGTCGTGGGGCGATCAATGGGGATCGACGATAACGGGGACGATAACGGGGATATTGCTGGCATTACTGACTGTGACGCCACTTTATCTTAACACGAACACTAGAAGTTGGCCGGGCGTCAAAAGTTGTTCCATTATCCAAATTTATGTCGGTTCCGAAATGGTGGTCCTTTGTCTTTCTCTCTCAACTCTGTACGTCGCCAATTTCTTTGTTCTTCGATTCCCGCTCGGCTCCTCTGCCCCATTCGTCACGTGTATCCATTTGGAGTACCAAAGGCCCGTCACTGGTCTCTGCCAAACTCATCTGATCCGCCGCGTGCCGCCAACATCCTCTCAAAGCTCTCGTCCACAGATAGGAGAGACCTTGCCTCAAGAATTGATGATCAAGGTAACTATTAATTAGGGACTCGTGGATACATCTGAAACATATATTCGTGTGTTGGTGATATGAGGTGCGTCGTTCACCGAGCTGTGCACTGTTACGTTGCATTCTTGTTTCTTGCGTTGTCGTATCGCCGACGCGGTTTTCACGTGCGGTGCGATCTAGCATATAAACCTCACATCGTCGATCGACTACTCAGTTTGCTGTCCCGCACTGGCTGAGTCTAACGGCCTTATGGTATTCGTCTGTATGGCATCTCACAAGAGGATGGAAAGGCTTTGAGATGGTTTCTCTCCTTGCCCTAAACTCAGTCCTGTACCCGTCCATCGCGTCATTCTGTTCCGTATCTTGCTCAAAATCCGCCAGCTGAGGTCAGCCTATCTCCGCCAACCACCCACTCAATATACCACCCTCCAGTGAATCAGGAGCCCACTTTCAAGGGTTTTTCCCCCTTCGTAGAAAACAAATCGAAACCTTTGAAATCCTTATTCTTTAAATAGGTGATCCCGACTAAGCCTACGGCCTGACCATAGTTGCCTCCACCCAATCATCCACCGAGTAGAACGGCGATATCCCTAGTATGTCCAAAGACAACCGGCGAGCAGAACTCTTCATGGCCGGTGGTCTTTTGGTAAGAGGTTTGATATGTATAGCATACATGTAAACATGGGTGAACCTCACAGTTCTCACCTCGTGTGCCAGGCTTGACAATGACGAGGCGACGGACCATGCAGAGGCAGGCCGGCAAGCACGTGGCAGCCTTTGACCCGGACGACAACGATGCATCCAGAAACATACCCACATCAAGTCCTATACGCTGAATCTCAACGTTTGGAACCGTTTGTGGACTTTTGGCGAAAACGGTATGCGCCTCCCAAATTTGTAACATAAATTCTCCCTAACTACTGGCGTAGAGTTGAGATCGAGAAGGCATAGTAAGTAGCACCTCATGTTCCTCTACACACCTATCATCGTTCTGGGTAGCCTCGATGGTCTCAGTGGACTCCGGATTCCCGACCCACCTGGCAATGGCCAGCTGCAAGGGTTGGCCCAGAAGACACGTGAACTCCTGCTTGATGGTAACAGCAGCCTCCTAAGATACATTCAGTATTCTCAATACCCCTTGTAGAACTAGAAGAACGAAGGCGGGGATTCGCAAAATTGAACGCAGCGTACAAGGCGCTAACGGACGAAATCTGGACAAAAGAGGGCCCCAGTCATTTTGAAAGGTGGGGTGTGAAAATGAAACAGTCACTACTGCGACTGGACTCCCCAGCTGCGGAGGTCGCAACTGCCGAGTCCCTCGCCGAAAGGTTGGCTGCTGAAGCACGGGAGAAGGAGGTAGGCCACCGATATTGTAATGTGTAGAGCCTGGGTACTATTTTCATTTTAGAATCCCTCCATGCCCTCATCATCGAAGAAAGCAAACCAACGTCGATCGAACATTCTATCTCGTTTCCTGGACAAACCTAGAAATGAGAAGCCTCACGATACTCCAAGTTTCAGTAGTGCAGGTAAACAACATAATAATTCCATCATTTATCGGCTGACCCCGTTCAGATTCCACGTACCGGCAGAAAGTTCAAAAATTAAATGACGAGAAATATAACATTCAAAATGAAGCTGCACAGCACACTGAGGTTAGTATATTGGGTCTATATCCAATAGTCACTAACCGTGGTACGTCATAGGGCTATGTAGAGCATGGAAGGAGATGCGTTGTTGCCCTAAAGCGCATTGTATCCGTCTTCTCTGCTATGCACAGGTACGCAATCACATACCCTCACTCATAGCTGCCACCTGACCATTATTTTCTGCGACGCTCTGTAGCGACCTTGCGCAGGTTTTGAATGTGACATCATCGCAACTCTCCATTGTTTCATCCTCCGTGGACGCATCGATGGAATCTGCGTCCTTGGCTGAAAGGCTAGACGAAAGTTTTACTTCCTTGATACGACCATACCGGTACACGAGCTATGAAATCTCTTCCTCCCTGCGACCAACCACCATGCTTTTCGGCTGTCCTCTTCCTGATGACCTTGATGGCGCCAGCATTGGACAACGTGCTGTCTCTCAGGCATTTGAGACGATATTGAGTTCAGCTGCTAAAATGCATCCCCATTCTTTGTATCGAGTGATATGCAATGCATGTAAACAACAAGGGGATGATATCAAGCTAGTAAGTGCCTGATTATGTATTTGCATGCAGTGTTCGCTCATGTCACTGTTGCATAGTCAGCACTCCAACTGGAATTCTTATGGGACCCGTCACGGTCAGATGGTGGTCTGGGAGCTGTTGATTACTTGACCAAAGCACCCAATGCTAGTCTTCTAGTAGTAAGTTTACACCCTTGTTTGCTATGGGAAACCACTAACCATATGACAGTACTTTTTGACCCGTCTTCCTAAGCCCTTTCTGCCACTTGAAGATTCTGTTATCAAATACCTTGATAGCCCATATGGTATAATTTACTCTGAATTGTTGCGTGTCTTTGCCGAGGTTGGCAACAAGATGGGTACAGCAAGGCGTTGCAACCTTGCCAAACTTTTCCTCACGCTCCAGAGCCGTCAACATAGGGTGTCCGAATTGGTGAGTTCCAATCCTGAAGGGGTCCAAATTCTCATTCGGGTGAGTAATTCTGTACTATTTCATTAATATTCCCCTCACCCACCTAAATTCACCCACCAAGACACCAGACTTGCTCCCTGGTTCTGCCATAGCGTGGAGGATCGGCTATTTCATTGATGACCTTAGGGGAGATTCGTGGGCACTGCCATCTGCCTTTATCGAAGAGTTGAGGGTTGCTGGACTTTACCAGTAAGATATAATAGCTTTATGTGTCCCTGCGGAGGTTAGTGTGTGTGTGCTGTATTTTGAGAGCGTCATGCTATATTGACTAGCTAGTCATTCGGCCTTGTCGTGAGAGTGGTGCAGAGGATTTTGAAGCTTCCTGTTTCGTTCATAACCGTACTCATGTCCATAATTCGCCTGCAAATCCCTGGCTAGGAGTCGAGCTTGTATGCATCAGTGTCTGATAACGATAGTTAGTTGCAGTGCAGTGCGCGTAGCATGTGTAGGTTGTTGGGGGAAGAGGAGGGAAATGCGTCATGCGCGTTGTGAGGGACTCCAGTACGGTTTGCCGGTGAGCCTTCTCGCCTGTTGGGCATTCTGCCGCCTGACCTACCCCCGAAAACCCCCATGTGTAGGTTGTGCCACCCGGTAGACACCCGCCTTATCTCGACTCTTCAACGATCCCTACAAATTTAAATGGTTCACCATGGACCCATTCAGTATGTCTATTGGTGTGGTGAGCCTCGTTACTCTCGCTTTGGAATGGTCGTGGTGCCCTCGGCATGTCGACAAGCAAGATCGACCGTCGCTGCAAATGACGAAGCTGAAGCAGCGGATAAGCTGAATAAGGGTCCGCAGACCTGGAGCAACTTCAAACCCAAATGATCCGTATTCATGGGACGCTAAAAGTGCTGTCGTCTACTACCAAGGACCGCGGATTCAAAAAGCTGCTTTCTATAAGAGTGAGCTCTATGTAGTTCAATGGACGACTTGGGCATTTCGAACACGTCCTCTAGCCAGTACGGTAAGGCTACTATCCGAGAACTGTGTAATGCGCTTGAGGAGACTCTCAGAGATGACAAACAAAATGAATTCAGATGATTTGCAGCCGGCACCTTTACCCTCTAACAAGAAATCTCTGGTATTTACCCAAGCGGTACTCAAACATAGTTCACGCCATCCAAGATCACCGACCTTGCTAAGTCTCTGCGGGAGATGTGTTCTGATATTAGGCCTGCCTCACAAAGCTGGAAACCACCTTCTAATATCTTCATACTCTCTACGACATTATATTATGGACAATGGGCTGGCGCGCATTGCATCGCAAACACCGATCTTCTCAATTGAATCTCAAAGTTCGCGTCAAATTGTCTGATTGGCTTAAACGGCGTGAAAGGCCGTGGGCTCTGCCTAGCCGACGTAATGTGACTCCGGTGAGCCACACAATTTACCGTCAGACATCGCGTAGATCTCACCTTGATTTAATGTGACGTGAGGTGCATGATTACAGTCTTTAAGCTCGCACACACTCGCACGATTTCTTCAGTGGGAGTAACCCATGTCACGAAGACATATCTTTGGATATAGTTCTGCCTCAGGTCCCAATGGGCCAGTGGCTAAACCGCACTTGACCGTGAGGGAACAAAGTCGAGACTGACGAACAGTGAGCACACCCGTGTCACGACTGAAACGAGTAGACTATTATCAAACTATATAGCTCAAGAGACGGACCAAATGCACGCGATATATGTTCACAGCGTTCTCCCTTATCGGAGAACAGTAGGTCCAAGAGATTCAGGTTGGCGGCACGCTGTAGAAAGCAGCAAGTGAATGTATCAGACTAAGTTAGCCTGGTTTCAATTGGCGCTCGGGGACTAAACGGACAAGGCTTCGCCCTTCAAGGACAGTCCCATGACCACAGAAACGTAGGTTTGTGTTACTCCTCTGAGTAACCACTGGTGGGATTTCCGTGAGGCCATAATACGAAAATTACCGTGTTTGCATACTCGGTGTTAAACGGGACAATGCGCGCTTACTCCCACCAATCTAGGCACACGAACTTGTAAAGCATGATGGACCTACCACGGTTCAGCACCAATCTACACGGCGTACCTCATCGGTGTGGTTATCGAAATACTCTGGTGGGCTTACTTCTTCACACGTCGTTAACAGGGCCCTGGTACCTCATTCCACATTGGGTATCAACGTCCGGCGATCGTATTATGGTTGGGTTGATTGTCATTATTTTGCTTAAACGCTAGAACAACACCTGGTCGTGGAGACCGAGACCTCATGTGGTTCTGGTTTGGGACGACGGCCCCAGCCTTCGTAATGGCGAAACGATCAAAACCACTTGTACGAAGCATATCGCCGTGGTATCCGTGATGGCCTTGTGAGCATTTGGTGGCGAATTACCGGCCTGTCCTTATCGACGGGTACCACTATTAGTGCCGCAAGTTTGCTTTATAGTCTCAATGATAATTGTTGGAATTTGTGTTTTCCCATTTAGTTTACTGCTGTTCGTCGTCGCTACAAGGTATTTTATTTACATGCTTGTTAGGCCTGGCCACATCAAACTTGCACCTGCACCTGGCGAAGGCACGTCCGATAATAACCAGTGCTCTAGTCTCGTGACCAGCGCGACCATTCATTCTTCCTTCTTTTAGTGATATAAGAGATGACGCACCATTGGCTTCTCACCGCCGCACACCCAATCTAAGAATACAGTCATTTACAAGTGCCGAGATAGAACCTTACTCCAGAGTAATTTGAGATTTTGGACGAACGTGCATACCTGCCATATACTCGTATTTCGTATTCTGAGCGATAGTCGTCTAAGACGTTGAATAGATACCGTCAGCCCTTCTCTTTGCTTCGTGAAAAAGACAAGTGCATCAAATGAAAAACTCGAGTCCAGCCGATGACAGCCGATGACAGCCGATGACAAAGATAGACGAAATGAACCGTCTGAACAACGTTTCCTTCGTTGGCCACGGTTGCTACTGAGACGGTCAGGTCCAGGAAATGGAGAGCCCGATTCCGGTCTCCACAGGTGTCCGAACCACTTCGTTCTTCGGTGCCGTGGCCGACGTCTGGACATGCTTTTGGTAGACGGACTATAACACTGTGAGCCATAGTCAGCCTCGAAGGGCTCCCGTAGTCAGCCTCACGTCACCGTAGACGGAATGGCTCGAGGTTCAAGAGAGTCCGGACTTTACCGAACAAGCTTGAACCTGCCGTCTCCCGCGATGCTGTTCAGCAACGGGGAAGAACAACCATCAACGGCCTCATCCCCGCAGAGTACATCAGAAACGCCAGACTCAACGTCGTCCGACATCGCGGAACCGAGCAGCCTCCCATCCCACAACTGGAACTTATGGAATACACTATCAAACTCTAGCAATCAAATCACCCTTGAAGATATCATCCATGAGAGTGCTATTATTGAGTTAGTTCCTGCTAGAATTTTGCTACCATTCCACGCTGACAGTGGCCCAGGGAGAACGCGTATCTTCAGCCTACAAATCCCGCCCTTGCCTCGCAAAATATTTTATTCGATCGTAACTCGTATCCACCACAGCACCCTGTATACCAGGCCCAAACTGCTACCCTCAAGACCGAAGCGCCTGCTCAACCTCACGCACTCCCACCAGCCGCTTTCTTCAATGCTTCTCAGACCGCGCCCGTTCAACCGGCTCTCGCGGTCACCCCACCGTGTGTTCTATGACCGTTTGCTTCGATTTGCTACTTACTTTCGGCTTCAGTATGCAATTAATCATTCGCGACATCCCGGCAAAATCGCGCATCGAAACCCAAGTCAAGCTACAATTTGAGCTTGCTGACTGTATATCCCTCAGCAATCCTCATGGCGCCAACCTTGTCAAGCGGTGGCCGTGGATTCGTGTTCCCAACACTCCCTCGGTCAAGCACCGTACCCGAGAACCTCCCGGTATGTCCTTGCCTACTTCTCTTCCCACCAGACATGAGCCCTATCAGGTGGGAGTCCAACATGGCACGCCTCGATGCATGAGGACCCACTCAGGCCATCAGGTTGCGCATCGCTCCCACGTTGCTCCCCTCAGTACTTTTACTTACACGTCTTGCAGCCCCGCCCCCAGAGGATGTGCTGGTTCTTGAGACTGTCGTGATATGTGCGACTCCCCCAAATCTTCGCGCGTGGTGTTGTCAAGCATGTCAAACCCGTGAGGGCAAAAGGAATGCTCGCAAACCGAGACCGCCCTCGCACTCTGACCACTCGGCGCGAGGGGAGAGCCTCGTCAGCCCTGTCGATTTTACGTGCTATGAGCATTTGGACTTTTCCAGTGGGAGGACACCCCTATCTTTCCGTGTCGTTTGTTACTGCCGCCATCATCGGGAGAAAGTTGGCTTCTTGTAAGGAGTACATCTACATGCATCACTGGTATACTGACCAACCGTTAGCATCGAATTTATCCTCAAGGACTGCTATGGGCAGGTCGTGGCCCAATGCCGAACTACACCGATCATGATCACAGACGATCACAAGACAGCAGGACTGAAGGTCTCCGTAACAACGACGACCGCGGACGAAGACGACGGGGACTCTCCCGCGCCTCCAAAGCGGAAACGACGCGCGATCGAGCGGGACGATTCGGAGCGCTCACACGCACCCGCGATCCGGCGTCGCGTCAACCGGGTCTCTGGCATGTCCAAGTTGACTACTAGCGCCCCTCCTTCCAAGATCGAAGCGACTCCGTCCCTGCCGTCGACGCTTTCGTCCCCTGGTTCGACATCTCTCTCATCGGGGATGGGCCCTTTCACGCCGATGGGGTTCCCGACAGTATTCCAGCCCAATCTCCAACCCGCGTTCCCCCCACCGCCGCACCAGCTACACCCCAAGATTGACAGGCTCATCCCCGCGCAGGGACCGATGCATGGTGGGATCGAGATCACAATACTCGGTTCCAACTTCCGACCTGATATGAATGTGCATGCGCTCTTTGGAAATTCGCTGGCTGCGGAGACACTATTCTGGAGCAACAATGTGCTTATTTGCAAGCTGCCTCCTAGCCAGCGTCCTGGGCCTGTCACTGTCATGCTGATGGGTGTACCCGATGAGGCACAGCCTGCTTCAACTGCCCCCATATTTACTTATACTGATGACGGAGACCGTGATTTGTGAGTGGTTGATTTACTTCAGTACGAAGTGTTGTTGAGTGCCCTGCAGAATGGCCATGGCCCTCCAACTCGTCGGTATGCGGATGTCTGGGCAACTGCAAGATGCAAGGAACGTCGCCATAAGTATTATCGGACCTGCGCTCCCCGGGCTCGATCCTACTCAACCGCCCATGGATATTGGATCAGTGATTAACCAGACGCAAGTGGGAGCTACAGGATCCCCATCCTCGGCTCCAGACTTCCAGCACCTGGTCATCAATCTGCTCAGGACTGCGCTTCACCACTCTTCGCGTGGTGTTACCTCCCTCCCTGGTATCTCCACCCCCAATGCAACCGGCCAGACGCTCCTCCACATTGCTTCCATGTCCGGCTATGAAGATCTTACAAGAGAGCTCATCGGATGGGGTGCAGATGTCGATCGCAGAGACGCCAACGGATGGACGGCACTCCACTTTGCAACCGCTTTTGGAAATGTTGCTATCATGAAACTCCTTGGTGGTTCTGGTGCCGCTGATCTGTTCGTGGTCGACGGATGGGGACGAACCGCTATGGATATTGCCTCTGACGAGTTGCGTGATTGGCTGGAGGACATAAGTGAGAGACAACATCGTTCCTCCAAGAATGGTAGTGACGTTGAGAGTGGTGGGGACGGAGATGACGAAGCTTGGTCGGAGGAGGATTCTAACCCCTCTATTGGACACGAAAAACCGCCACTCCCTGTTCCAAGTCGTGCAATCTCAAGGGTCCCTTCTCGTGTTTCGCTTGGAGGATTACCGCCTGTCTCGCCCATCATGGCTGATTCGCCCCCTCCATCAACTGCTGACGTCACCGTCACCGTCCCCGCTGCTCGACCTAGGCCGTGGCACCAGCGGTACGGCCTTCCTCCCATGCCCTGGGCCAACATGCACTTCCCAGGGTTTAACCCCATATCAAACATTGGCTTCCCGGATATGCCTTTCCCCTTCGTTCGGCCGTTCGGGGCGGCGGTGAGAGAAAATGAAGAGAGAGGTGATGAGGAGGTTGTTGGCGTTGGCGTTGATGTTGAACAGGAGGCCCAGGCGCAGGAGCAGAGTATGATGATGATGATGACCTGGTGGGGGATGTACATCCGAGCCAGTTGGGAGAAACTGGCGTTACAACAACAGCAGCAGCAGCAGCAGCCCGAGCCAGATGGCCCACCACCGTACTCTGCAAATCCGCCTGAGAATACCACGGTACTTGCCACCGCTACCACTACCGCTACCACTACCACCGCACCAGTGGACACCACCGCTGCAGACTCATCTTCGCCCGTCGTATCCGGAAGCCAAATTCAGAACCAGAATCCTGCAGCTATTGCTGCCCCAACTCCCCCAATACAACACACATACCCGCCACCGCCACCTCCACCGCCACCTCCAGCACCAGCTCGTCCCCAAAGGAGGGTGGATTACGATCCCGCTGCTATCGTCAAAGGTATTCCAGAGCACGAGATTAACAAGTATGGATACCGTTCTTTGGTTCGTAGGGCGAGGGGCAAGAAGAAGGACAAGATGCTCATTTTCTTCTGGATTCCGTGGTTGTTCGGTATGTCCCCCACCCTCTCTCCCTCTCCCTCTCCCCTCTCCCCCGCACCTCTACTTTTTTCACAAAATTGCGGTTACTGATTTGCGTGCCCCTTTTTTAAATTTACAGTCGTCCTCACATGGGCTATGTATAAACTACTCCCCATCGGTGCCCTCCTCGTTGACGGATTCATACGACCGCACTTTCCTCCTTCCTGGTCCGAGAGTTTAAATGGCGGTCAGTGGTGAAGCCGGGCTGCGGGATAGGCTGGGTTGGACTGGGAAGTAAGATATATAACTTTTTACCATACTGTTTTGTGCTCTGCAGTTTGTGGTTTGCAGTTTGTGGTTTGCGGTTTGTGGTTTGCGGTTTGCGGTTTGCGTTTGCGTGGCTACGCGTAGGATACTTTTGCTATACCATCCTGACTGGAAATATATAGGCCTAGGTGATTTTGTAAATTAAGGATTGTGACAGTATGCCTAATTGTACAACTAGAGCAGTGCCTAAGCTAACGGCCTTCTGAAAATATGATCTGTGATCTGTTACACAAAATGGATGACGTGATGATGGATGAAAAGTGAAAAGTGGAAATACAGCCCAAAAATAAAGGAATCAAGAAAAAAGTCAAGCAGGCATTTATCCAAGAGTGTCAAGCAAAAGCAAAAAGGGAAATACATCAATGACGAGGCCGCGCATATATTCTAGTCGAGATCTTCGTCAATAAAATCAAGATTGACAGAAGCGGAGAATTGCTCTTCGTCCCAACCATAATGAGCTTTCAGCCTCTTGCCAAATTTGACCAACATCTTCGGGTGGATGGTAGAGTCAGGGTGGGGTTTATGGAAGGTGATTGGGTGGTCCAGGCCACTGGGTGGGTCAAAGCGTACACTGGATCCCTCGGTACTTCTGACCTCTCGAAACCCAAGTAGCTTCATCGCCTATGGAATTTTAGAAATTGATCGTTAGCCTCAGCTTCATACGCGAGAAGCGAGAAGCGAGAATCGAACAAGACACAGAACACGTACCTTGACGAAATGTTCCCACTTCATCCCGGTCTGCCCCTTCTTCTCATCCGCTTTCCCACCAAGCACGCGCCCAATCAAACTCGCCGCTTTGGGTGGTAAACGTAACGTGGGCTTAAACCCAGTACGGAACCTTCCTTTCTCCTTCTCCTCCTTTTCCCCATCCTCTTCATCCTCCTTGTTCCCCTCCTCTTTTATCTTGCTCTTGTTCTTGCGCGTAAAGTGGGAAAAGAACCCTTTCTTCTTCTTTTCCTCCTCTGGTGGTTGTGCAAACGAAGTAGAAGGGTCCGCACGAGTCTTGGTTTTGCCCTTAGGTTCGGCGTCCAGGCCCTTGGAGGCGATGTATGCACGCCCAGATTGGGCAGTGCCAGGGGTGGGTTGAACGAGTGAAATAGAGGATCCCGAAAAGGTACATAAGTTAGTTGTCGAAAGGAGTTGTATACTCGGTTTCGGGAGGGCGTGCATGGAGGACGTTGTACGACCGTTTGGCGAGATTGTACTTTGTACTTTTTGCATCGTTGGCAAGATTTCCTTGCTTTTAAGACGCCTCTTCTTCTTCTTCTTCCTCTTTGCTTCCTCGTCTGATGTAAATAAGTACTTCATTATAAAGGGAATCAGGGGAATCAGAAGACTTACTCTTGACGTCCTCCTCGTCATCTGCCTCGTCACCTACAACGTCCCCGGGTGCATCCCCCACAGTTGGCACCTTTGGGAGCGGAGTAGAAGGCGCGCCGTTCCCTGTACCACCGGCACCAGCAGCACCAGCACCGGCACCAGCACCGGCACCAGCACCATTAGTCGCCTTGGCGCGGACCTTCTCCCCAACCAAGAAAGGAAGATCATCCTCGTCTTCCACCTTATTTCTCCTGCTAGACGTCGAAGGCTGCGACTTCCTACTCTTTGCCAGATCGGGTATCTCAAGTGAGAAAAACTTGTTCGTCTGAACCTGCACTTTGGCTGTACCAGTCGCGGATGGCGGCTTAAGATCCGAACCAGCAGGCGCCTGGGGTCCCATCTTTGAGGGGCGAAGCGTTGAGTCGGTAGTGAACATTCGTCCTGCCGAACCGACCGACTCAAATCAGAGACCACAGTCAAATATGGTATGGAGAAACGTACCCCGCAAGTTACTCAACAGCCTGATATAAGGGTTACTGTCCTTCTTCCCCGTGCCACTCGTCCACGCGGCACTAGTAGCATCTTGCGCCTCCTTCATGAGCCGCTCGAGTACAGTTTTTTCACGGGAATCATAGTCGCTCTCAACATCGCTCCCCCAGTCTGCATCACTGTTCTTCTCGCGCCCGTCCTCCTCGAAATCCGTGTCTACATCTGAAGAGGTGGATGAGCAAGACGTGAGGTGGGGTATATCGTCATCCATGATCGCCATTCGGTGGGGGTTCGCCCGTCCTTGAGTACGCTTCTTACGTACAAGCGCGTCAAGTCGGACGTTCTTCTGTTTCTTGGATTTGCCTTTGCTCCTTCCTGCAGCGGCTCCATTGGCATTGCGAGGGGCGTCGTCATCGTCTTCCTCGGACGAGAGGTCATCGTAGTTTGCTAGGTCGGGGATCTCCCATGTTGACCATTGCGGGCGCGGGTGGCGGTCGTCTTTGAGGTGCCAGAGATCATCCACCGTGCAAGACGTAACATCGAGATAGGCCTAGCTCAGATCGGTCAATTTTCAGTCCAACATAACCAAAGGAGAAAGGGACGAACCGCATCGACAGCCTCCCATAGTTTCTTCAGCATAGTTTCATTCTTCGTCTGGTGCAGAGGCCAAACGAGGTGCCGCCATCGATTCGCCTTGAGGGGTCCCACAGTAGAACTCTTCTGTATCGCGTCATAAAACGCGTCCACCTCGTCCTCGGGGCCCCTCCTGGGGGCGTCTTTCCACGCCTTGCCCTCGTTACCCGCAGCGAGGAGCGGCCCTTCGAGGATATTCCGCATCTCGATCAGAATACTCAGGTTGCCGAGGTTATCGACGACTGGCTGGGAGAACTTGCGTACTTCCTCGTGTGGGGTCGTCGAGAGCGCGTCGGAGAGGATGGCGAATAGTACATGGGGAGGGTGGGTCGAGTGTGGGAGGACGAGTTCGAGGATGGTGGCGTCTATGAGGGAACGGTGGGCGCTCATGAGCAGTGCGTTGGTCGGGGAGAAGGCGGCTACTCCGGCGTCGGTGGTTACGAAGTATTTCCCGAGGGCATCTGGGGATTGTTATCTATTAGAGGTGAGGGCCATGGGTAGTAGAGTTCAGGCGGCATACCGGAGCCCGCTACATCCGTCTTCAGCTCTTGCAGGCCGCATTCGAGCAGCATGGAGACAGAGTCCCAGACGAGAAGGTAGGAATCGCGTGTGGCGTCGTCGCATTTGAGCTGGTCACGCACGGTGACATCGCTCAGGCCGCGTTCTTCCAGGTCGCGCAGGGTATCGCGGATGATCTTCCAGGTCGCAGCGAGGAGATACGCGTTGTGTATGCTAACTTGCAGGAATTAACATCATTGTAGTGGGCAGCGGGAAGCGGGAAGTGAACTCGGTCCGAGGACTGAGTCAGGCAGTCTGGCTGGGACGCACCGTGAACCGATAACTCTGGTGACAAAGTCTGGTAACTTGTCCTCCCTTTTCGGTTTATGGCGTGGGTGTGCTTCGATGTAGGCGTCGATGGTGTCGTGGAACGTTTCGGGGTCGCGGAGTTCTCGTATCTTGTCGATTTGTGCGCCGAATTGGCCAATTGCGGTCCTACGGAGCGTGTCGAGGTTGAAAGGAGGGATTACGGCGTTCCTCGCGACTTGCTCTGTTGTCCGATGGTTAGCCTCTTATTATTGGACTGGGAGGGTTTGTGGGTGGGTGTGTGGTTCGAACGAAGGCGGGGTGGCAACCACCTCTTGTTCGTGGAGGTGAAGGGCAAAGGTAGAACGAACGTACCAGCCTTGAGTGCGAGCTTCTCCTGTCCGCTCAGCTTCTTGAAGGTGGCGAGTTTTCCGTCGCCCCAGATTCCATGCCGTCCATGTCGGAGGACAATGGCCTTTGAGCTCGTGCTCGTTACTGGGTCCTTCGGCCCTCGACCGTGCATGCTGATCGCGCGGGAAACGTCCTCGCCATCTGGGGTGCGCTTGCGTTTGGAGTGGGGAGCGGGGACGACGGAACCAGAGGGACCAGCGGGGGAGTGCATGTGGCGTGTGGCGGATCGGTATTACCAATATCGGTAAGGCGGGAGACAGAAGACGGAAGATGGTGTGATATCGCGAGGGCGGGATGGCGGCGAGGTGGTAGCGTGGCAGGGTCCAACGATGAGTTGTCTCACTCTCATGTGACGGTCACAGCACCAAGCCTCAGAATATTAATTTATGTAAGTAATTAATTGATGCCCTGAACACGGGGACACAGAACACGGGACACGGATCACATACACCGCGATCAATTTATTTATCAATAATAATAATAATAGTACAATTGAATTGTAACTAACTAGCTAAGCGCTTTCGTCTTACTCTTACTCTTACTTTTCCTCTTACTCTTCGCTCTTTACCACCCACCAGCGTTTGTTTTAACCGCCAGGGCTTCGCATCCTCCACCACCCCACCACCCCCCAACACAACCACGACCCCCGCCAGCCGCCAACCGCCGCCAGTTACCCCAGTTCCTGCCAACCAACCAAGCTTTCGGTTATCCTACCCTTTTCTATTTTTGAACGACCTTGATTCATGGCCGTCGACCTCGTTCAACTAAAGGTAACCTCGTTTGAACACTTTTCACAATAGTCTGCTCACTCACTTCGTGACCGTAAATCACAGGCTCAGTTACGGTACGTAGCTCACCGCACGATCACTTCAGATGCAGAACAAGGCCTACGCGCCCATTCGCATTACTCAAACTCAACTACCACCCTTCCTTATCCACAAGCTAACACACCGTTACGTCTCACAGATCATGTGCAACCCGCCTCCAACACGCCCAATCCAAATTCGAATCCGACGCACAAGTATCAAAACGAGACATCTCAACTCTCCTCCGACAACATGCTCAACAGCGTGCCCAAGCCTCCTTCTATCACTCTACAAATGACCCACTCAACGCCCGAAGCAAAGCAGACGAGGCCGACCGTTCACTCGAAATCGCCCGCCAAAAGGCAGAAAGGATCATGAGCGACGACCGCAAGGGCCAGATTATGAACTTGCTCGAAAGGAGTTGTGATGTACTTGCCGAGGCTCGAGTCCTCCCCAACGAGTGAGTCCTCCCCCTCCTCGCGCTCCGCAGAGACCTGCATTTGGCATTGGCGATGTTGATATTGGTTTGGTTTTGCTGTTGGGCAGCTATCATATGCTCGATCACGACCTTTTAGTCTCTGTGTGTACGATTATCGAAGGCGCTCCAAGGGTCGATGCCAAAGGTCGGTTCCGATTCCAATTCTTTGACACCGTTTACCCGACTCGATCCAAACCTTTCTCCTTCTTTCTTCAGAACTCCATACCCTTCGCCGCCTTCTTGAGGATATCTACGACCCTCTCACATCGACCACAAGACGACAGTCTCATGTCCACCCCATCGTACGTTCGGTTCATGCAACGCCAACGAATCTAACGTTGTTGGGGTATTTCATAGGTTGTCCGACCGCTCAGGCGACCACCTCTACATAAAGTCGATGCCTTTCTCGCTTCCATCGCCCACGCGTACCAAGTCGAATGGCAGCCACCTTACCTGCTTCCCGCACAACGGTAGCCTCCTACATCTCTTTGCCCTTTTTCAGTCCACTGAAGTCTTATGCCACGCTCTTTTTTTGCAGGTTACAATACATAGCCCAACTCCTCGACACGAACTCTTCAGCCTCTGTCGACCTCGTAACTCTCAGATCCCTCTGTACGATGGGTCTACCTAACCAACCTCCCTCGCTCCGTCCAGGAGCATGGAGGCTCCTCCTCGGACTCATACCACCTGACAAGGACAAATGGACCGTCGCACGACAACGTTCTCGAACGGATTATGTCGTATGTCCCATCTTATCCCGTGCTATTCTTGATGTGTGATACTCCTCACCCAGGCACTCGCCGGACCAATTCTGACCTCTGTACAAAACCTCCCCCAACCATCCTCGACAGCCAACCCCGAACAAATGGACACGCACCTTGTCCAGTTCTCCAAGGACATCGAGGCTCTTCCACCAGGCATCCGACAAGGACTGGACGAGATTGACTTCCCAGAACCGTACCTTCAGACCGACACCAGAACCGGAACCGGAATCGGAACCGAGTCCACCCCTCCGCTGCTGCAATACGCAAACGCCGTCTCTGCCCGCCTCGATGCGATCCGTGCCCAACCCGGCTCTGGAGCAGCCAATTCTGCACCACTCGTACCCTCCATCACATTAGAGGGCGATCCTTCGTCCCCAGCCGATGTGGACGACGCCAAAGCATCAACCACGCTCTTTGCGTCGAACGGAAAACCAAAATCAAGTATTTGGGAGGGCGTGTTACTGCGTTTATTGCATATCCACTGCGTGCTGCATGCCTCGTATGGCGTCCCCGAGGGTCCGAGTAGCGGGCTCG
>Ga0307515_10002522_pt1 | contig 39562 bp, 7 predicted proteins | sample 17_EM_MG_FD_194513 | JGI IMG/M metagenome (GOLD analysis project Ga0307515, IMG submission 194513) | Populus trichocarpa ectomycorrhiza microbial communities from riparian zone in the Pacific Northwest, United States - 17_EM | ecosystem: Host-associated > Plants > Roots > Unclassified | place... | reverse complement strand
TCCTAGTCCTTTAGACTAAGATAGTCCTTTTTAAGCGTATTAAGGTTACGCTTAGTATATATATTAAGGGCAGACTCTTTCTAAATTGCTACACTAAGTATAAAATACCAGCTATTCCATCTTATACAATTATTAAGCGGAATTCTTCTCTCTATAAGACCTTTAAACTCCCTTATATAACTAGCTAAGCTACGGGTATATACGGTAATATTATAAAGCTTTCTAAGTGCACCAAGTTTCCAAAATGTATTACTCTTCTCTTTCTCCTCTTTTAGATCTAACTTTTTTCCTTCTTTATACGACTTAATATCATTAAGGCTAATTAAGCTTTTAAAGAGGAAAGCCTATACGGCAAGGTTAAGAATATAGCCCTAATAGCGGATCCGTTAATAGACGGGATTCTATTTAATTTCTTCTTCCTAAAGAAGCTAGTCGCTTATTATACAACAAAGCTTATTATTTATAGTATAGTTATTAGATATAACGGCGCCCAGCTTTTATATAATCCCGTAGTCCTTAAGCACTAAAAGAAGAGTATTTTATTGCTTATCCCTATTATAAGAGGCTACCGTATAAAGGCCAAAAAGGGCGTTTATAAGCTTTTCCTGGCTATTAATAAAATGGCCATAAATCGCGAGGAGAAGGTGATTATTTAAAGAGGTCTAGATATTGACGGAGAGATAAATACTTGTTAGTGCAGACTGCAGCCTCTTTTATATAATATCCTTTTACAATAGCTATAAGTTATAAATCTTTTTACTAACTGCTAAATAGGCTATAGTTATATAGCCGTCTACTTTAGGATTAATTGACTATAGAAGAACATAGAACTCTAGCCACTTAACTATCCAAAATAGTAAGTTTTATATAACAATTAATGTAATAAGGGCCTTATTAATAACTTCCTTATTTAGGACCGCTCGGAGTACTTCTAAATCTAGCTCTTCTATCTCGTTTTAAGACGACGCTTTAAGGTAAAGGTCTTTTAATTAATCCCGTATTGCTTCTTTCGTATAACTAGTTTTAGGCTCGACTATAATACTATACTTTAACGCTAAGTAGTTTCGGAAGTTGGAAGTTAACTATATAGTATATAACTCCGTACAGTGTTTATAATAGAATAAAAGACAGGCTTTTTTATTTTGTACGGGCTTATTACTACCTAGTAGACGGGTATACTCCTATGTTAAAAGAGCTAAGCGACCTCTTATATTTTTTAATTTAGAGGTATTAATAGAGTTAAGAGCTTCTAATTCCACTTCTAAAGCCATATTTATACGATAATAAAGAAGAAAAAGGCGACTAAAAATTTATTTGGGGTATGCTAAGACTTATCGCAATAAGACGCAATGGATATCCTTATCGCGATAAGGATATCCATTACATCTTATCGCGATAAGATTTATCTAAAACCACCCTAATTTATTGCCGACGAGGTAATAATGGATATTTTAAGCAGGCTGTAGTATATGGGTAAAGTAAAATATTTTATAAATTAGAAGATCAATTTTTAATATAGGCTATGTTATTATAGAAAACTTAGAGTAATTTTCTTAACAACTCGTGACTTGATTTCGGCATATTGACATACTAAACCCTTTTTTTTTTACCGATACCACCTCAATTCCCTATAGGGAGCAATTAATGCAAGGTTTATAGTCCAACGGTAACTATAGTGCTATAATTTAGTGCTCTTACCAATATTTAATATTAGTTAGTGCTATGACGTACCTATATAGCGGGTATATACTGCCGATAAACAATGGCGGAAACAAGCGTAAAAGGAAAGTTTATATCTCCTAAGGCGTTACGCCTAAGGCTAGAATTAATATAGCTATAGGCATTTAATTATATAGAGATAGGAGATAGCGTATTAGGGTTATAATAGAGGTTTGCTAAAACCCGCAGGCTGGAATACAACACGAATTAATACTAGCAGCGTTAATAACGGTAACAATAAATACTAATAGTAGTAGCACTTAACTGGCTAACTGGTTTCTATATTACGATCTTAATTATAAAGTACTAATATATAAAGAGCATGGCTATATAGTTTAAAATCTGTAGTTATATCTACGTAGCTATTCCTTAATACTGTAAAAGATGTAAAAGGAAATCGTTAAAAAGTATAGTAAATATGCTTTTTTAGGCCTAAGGGATATGCTACTGCCAGCACTACTTAGACTATTATTTGAAATACTATAAGACACTTTTTATGCCATAAGGAAGTATATAGGTTTATTAGTATATAATAGAGTATAGAAGTATAGCAAAAAGATATATAAATAGAAGTCAACTTAGCAAGACTTTACTCTTAAACTCTAAGTTAAGAAGAGGTTTAGTTTGATTTCGGTATAATAAATATACTAAAATCAAAATAATAAAACCTTTTAAAGCTTTGGTCTAATTTTGGCATAATAAATATACCGAAATTAAAACAATAAGACCTTTTGGTAAATTTTTTTACCTAGTTTTAATATAAAAAGCTATTCCTTTCTGTTAAAATATAATGCTTAACTTAATTTATTTAAGGAAGGCTAGTAGCTATATAATATAATATTAAAGAGGCTGGCTTTACTAACCTCCTTACGCCACTAATATTACGGCACTAGTAGTATTACGGTACCGGCAAATTGCCGCAAATTGCTATAGATAGCGGTTACGTAACGTAAGGTTATATAAAACTTTAAGCGGCACTACCTATCCTTCCCTTTCCTTTTCCTTAGCTTTTATCGACCTAAATTAGAGTTCCTTACTACTATTATAATACTATCTAACGACCTAGATCGTCTATACGAACTATATCTTAGTTATCTCGTATCCTAAGCTCGTATATCTTATTAAACGTCTTATTACCTATTTCTCTTAACTATAACCTACTAAATAACGACGTCGTTAATATTGTATTTAGATCTACCTAATATATATAAGAGAGCTTCTAAAGCCCTTTTTAATAAACAGAGTTCTTATTCCTAATCGTCCGTTTAATAGCTTTAGATCCTCATTTATAGACAATCTAATTGTATAGGCTTGCGCGTCCATCTTACCATACTTATACCTTAATTAACTAAGTCGTTAACAACTAAAAGATTAATTCTTTATACTGTTAGTATTACGGCACTATAATGCGTAACCTAGACAGAAAGCCTAGTTAGAAGTTTAGCTAAAGACTTAGCGTCCTAACGCGTATATATTATATCTCTACCTCCTATATATACCTCTTCTTTTCTCCTTAGCTTTATATCTTTATAATACAGCATTTGTTTAAGCTTTGGTTTAAAGGCATTTATTTAAGCTATAATATTCGGCATGTTAATATGCTAAAATTAGCCTTTTTTAATATATTAATATATTAAAATTAATCTTAGCGACTTAGTTAATTAAACTACGAGTATGGTAAGGAGGATGTATATAAGCCTATATAATTAGATTGTCTATTAATAAAGATCTAAAGCTAAAGAAAAGGAAAGGAGAAAGATAAGTAGCGCTGTTTAAGGTTTTATACAATTCTCTAGTCATATAGGGGTTACGTAAGCCCTACGTCTACTATAACGTCTACTATAACTACTATTTTCTACTAGTGCTATAATAATTAACCTTCCGTAAACGTAGAGCTTGTAACTATATTAGGGCCTATATAATAGCTTATAAAGGTCTATAAAGTAAATGCATTATATATAGAGAGGGATATTTATAAAGTTATAAAGTAATATTTACATATCGCTAAGGTTATTTTAATTTCGGTATATTTATTATGCCGAAATTAAACTAAAGCTCCAAAAGGTCTCGTTGTTTTAATTTCAGTATATTTATTATACCGAAATCAGATTAAAGCTTAAATTTTTTTTTTTTAAATTATACGCCGTTTTAGCTGCCCTAAGGGCGCTATACTAGGTCTTCTATTTTATAGAGGTAGTCCTAGGTAATCACCCGTCTTACTTACAGCAGTAATTCCGTAAGGCTCTTATCCGCCTATCTACTACGTACTGTAGGTATATAGTGCCCAAGAGAGAAGCAAACGCCTAAAATCGCCAAGTCTAAATTAAACGCTAGAGTAATGTAATTATAAGGATATATATAGGTAGGGTAAGTTCCTATATAAAGGAGATAATTAAAATTAAATAATTAAAAAGTAGTAAGTACCTAAATTACCTCCGTTCCGTACCGTATATTAAAGCCAGGCCTATTTTACAGGCCTATTTTCTTACCGTAATACTATCTGTCTTCCGCCAATATTATATATAGCGTCTACTATTAAGAAAAACTTAAGTAGTTACTTCTAGTCTATTCCTAGCCTCTAGAAACTGCCCTAAGAGGCCTTCTTATACTATATAGATTGCTACCTTTTTTACTAACTATATTTCGTTTAAGATCTCTTAAATGCTCTAAGGTTAGCTATTATACGACTATATTTTTTTCCTTAGTTCTTTAAAATTAGGACACTTAACTAGGACGTGTTGTCCTGTCTATTTATCCCTATATATATACCTTAAGTTAGGCGCACGTTTAATCCTATAGAGGTAGCTCCTTAAAGCCACCTTTCCTATTTAGATCTAGGTAAGTATAGCTAAAAGGGCCTTTAGTAGGTCGTTATATATCTTAAGTCTCTGCTTTAAAATCTTTAGTGCTAATCTATATAACTCCCTTTTAGTTTCACCTCTTTCCTATTTCCTCTTCTAGTATACTTCTATTCGGGCTTTTATATCTCTTTACTGCCGCTAATAGGCTTTATAAGGAGGGGAAGGTAGGGGCCTTTTATCCTATCCCTTCCTTTCTCTATCCTATTGCTTACTTTACTAAAATATCCGCTTATTTATTTCCTTTAATCTCCGCGTATAAAGGGATCTAGTATATTATAACTTTTATACTTATTATCTATGCTACTAAAAGCCTTTGCCTTATTCTATATACTAAGTACTATCCTAATTAATTCCAAGGCTTTACCACTGCTTAAATCGCTACTTAGCTGTCCGTGAATATCATAAGTCTTCTAATTAGTAGTAAATATTTTAGTACTAGGTCTAGGGCCAGTTAAAGGCCTCTTAGCTCTCCGGCGTATATACTACTAACTTAATTTATCCCTATATAATTAGTTACCTCCATTTCTAATTAAGGTATGCATACTAACGCTCTAACCTCCCCATTAACTTTGCTTCCGTTAGTATACGCTAGGAAGTATCTTAGGTTGTCTTTAGTTTCCTATACAATCTAGTTATGCTTTTACTTTGCTATTTCTTTATCCCTAGTAATATAGGTTTATAGTAGTTTGACCTAGGGGCAGAGCCTCTCTAGGCGGATCTCTTCTATAGGTAGTGTTCCCTTAGGGAGGTATAGCATAGCATTATTTTCCAGTTTCTAGAGAGGGCTATGCTATTAATATTTGGTTAAGGTAGATCTTCTTAGTTATAGGATCTTATAGTATAGCGGTAAGCCTCTAATACGATTTAGGGAGGACTCTACTGCGTGGTAAAGCGCTACTTTAATAAGTGGGATGTGTATATTAACTTCCACTTCGGCTCTAGCTATGGTCCGAAATTATTAGACGGATAAGTCACTTATAAGAACTCTGTTAATTAAAGCTAGCTCTAGAAGCTCTTTATATATATAAGGTAGGGGCAAAGGACTAATAACGACACTAATAATAATTTAGAACTATTACTCAATTGCTATAAGATTAGTATTGCCACTTAGTTAGTAATAGGTAGTAGGGACAGGGTATAAGTTATAAGATAGTACCTAATAGTAACCTTAACGTTTAATAGAAATGCTCCCGTTATAAGGCAGAGCGCTCTATATTAAACCCTTGCAAGCACCTAGTAGACTTATTTAGCTCTTTTAATAAACCTACGTCCTCCTTCCGGTATATACTAGTAGGAGGCTGTATATAGTATGCGTAGTATAACTATAGCAGTATATAGCCGTCTTATATATCTAGCTGTAATGCCCTATATAGTTCCTATAATGCCAAATAGATATATAAGCTGGCCTGTTAACTGTTTAATAACGTAGCCTAGGTGTACCTTTTTAGATAGTTAATTATCTAAGATAACTCCTAAGTATTGGGCCTTTGTTATTAGTTAGATCGTCTATATCCTTCCGTTCTTTAGTTAAAGTACTAAAGAACGCTTTCTATTCTCTTCTAATATCTTCTTTTTTAGGGGGATAAAGTATATAAGCTTGTACTTCTATAGTGCGAATATTAAGGCGTACTGGTTTGCCTACTTTTCCGCCCTTTTATATAGCATCGCCAGCGTCTTTATTATTTCTTTAGTAGTTTTTCCATTTACTATAATGCTTATATCGTTAATATAGCCTATAATAAGTCCGTGTCTAAGCCCGTCTTCGTCTATAGCTATATCTAAAAGGTCGACGTTATAAAATAGGTAGAGGATTAGTGATATTGGTAAGCCTTATAGGATCTCTATTAGTGTAGGAAACCTTTCTAATATGCCTTCTAGTAGCTTAATATAGGTAGACTTTCCTATAAGAAAGCTGTTAATCCAGTTAACTATTAGGGTGGGTATTTTTCGTTTCTGGAGGTAGTAGATAAGCCTGCAGTATAATACGTTGTTAAAGGCTCTGCTTACGTTAAGTATAAGTAAGCTTACTATGTCTTCTTCTCCCATTTACTACGACGCGTATACCTTCTCCAGGAGGAGGTGCACCGCGTGTTTATAACCAGCTGCTGCTCTTCTATCTATATAAGTGCGTGGTAAGAGGCTATAGGCGTCTACTATAAAGAGTAGTCGTTTTATAAGCAGATTAAAGCTTTAAAAGGTCTTGTTATTTTAATTTTAGTATATTTATTATGCCGAAATCAAACTAAAGCTTTAAAAGGTCTCGTTATTTTTATTTTAGTATGTTTATTATACCAACCAAAGCTTTAAAAGATCTTATTGTTTTAATTTTGGTATATTTATTATACCAAAATTAAACCAAAGCTCCAAAAGGTCTTATTGTTTTAATTTCGGTATATTTATTATGCCGAAATCAAACCAAAGCTTTAAAAGGTCTCGTTGTTTTAATTTTGGTATGTTTATTATGCCAAAATCAGACCAAAGCTCCGAAAGGTCTCGTTGTTTTGATTTTAGCATGTTTATTATGCCGAAATTAAACCAAAGCTTTAAAAGGTCTCGTTGTTTTGATTTCGGCATATTTGTTATGCCGAAATTAAACCAAAGCTTTAAAAGGTCTCGTTATTTTAATTTTAGTATGTTTATTATGCCGAAATCAAACCAAAGCTTTAAAAGGTCTCGTTATTTTAATTTCGGCATGTTTATTATGCCAAAATTAGACCAAAGCTCCGAAAGGTCTCGTTGTTTTGATTTTAGCATATTTGTTATACCGAAATTAAACCAGAGCTTTAAAAGGCCTTATTGTTTTAATTTTAGTATATTTATTATGCCGAAATTAAACCAAAGCTTTAAAAGGTCTCGTTGTTTTAATTTTAGTATATTTGTTATACCGAAATTAAACTAAAGCTTTAAAAGGTCTTATTGTTTTAATTTTAGTATATTTATTATACTAAAATCAGACCAAAGCTTTTTAAGGCTACTTTTAGTTTAACGCCTCTTATCTAACTTATATCTGTAATTTATTATACATTAAGATTAGTAGCTAAGATACCCCTAATCTATATCTAATATAGAAGAGCTAAATTAATATAGGTAGTTATAATCGTTTAATAGTAATATATATAAAGGCTTAGTTAATAAAATAGGATTTATTAGTAGCTAGTAAACTAGAATTCTAAAATAAGGACTAGAAGAAAGTTGGGGAAAGGATATATCTATATATATAGTGCTAAGTCCCTAGCTAAGCTCCTAACTAGGGTCTGTAATAGTGCCGTAATAATATCTATAGCAGTAAAAATACTACTCTTTACTATATTAGGTTAAGTAGCAATAAGGCTAGCTTCTATTATAAGAATAAATTATAATCCCTAGCTTAACGTAAAGCTAATTCTATATAAAATTATATACTACGTCTATACTATCTTTTAGTATGCCTTTAACTAATTTAATTTATATCTCTATATCTATTCTATAAAATACTTACTAAATAGTTTAAGGCGTAACGGCCCTAATAGAGAACTTTAGCACTAGCATTATTCCTATTTTACCTCCTGGCGTTATAACTAAGTAAGCTTATCCTACTCTTCTTTAAATTATTGCTAAATTTTCTAGGCTAAACCGTTAGAGAAACTAATAGATAGCTTTTATTTACAGCTTACTAAATAGATAAGCGCCTTTTATTAACCCTATATATACATTACTCTAGAAATATATATACTAGCCGATTAAAGCTAGTAAGGCTATTACTATTAGGCAAATTAAGACAGGTATTAAACAACCTCTTTTAGAAGGGATTAACGCGGCGGTAGGAGAAGGTAAAGTGTTATATACTGGCTTAGAAAGTATATATAGTAGAGATTTATAAAGTACTACTATAACTAATTAGGTTACATCTAATTAGGATTTTAAAGGCAGTAGGCCTCTAAATCGTAAAAGATAATTAAATAGGTAATAATTTTAAATAGTAGTATATAATACAACCTAACGATCAAATTTGTAATTACTATAATATTATATATAACAGCTATACTAAAGGAGTATTTGTTAGAGTGTTATACCTAAGTAGTTCTTAGCATATAAATACGCTAAAATAACTATTTTCTAACTCTAGTTTTGATAAGGCTATATATAGTTATGCTTAGTATAGCAAGCTAGTTTATATCGATTACCAGCTTTTATATAAACGTATCTATTTAAATAGCAGCCTAATTGACAATTATATCCCTATAGTCCGTATAGCTTACTATTTTACTCCTTAACGTTTATATTAGAATATATTATGGACTATATAAAATAAGGGCTATGCTAAATATACCTCTAATAAGGCCGAGAACTTAACTAGCTTTTCTACAGATCCCTATAGCTAAGCTTAGTGCTGTAAACTCTATAGCCGTTTAACGTTTTAAAGTTTCGCCCTAAACTCTTTTACTAGATCTTCGTTTGTTATCTTTAGATAATATAATTTAAGAATTAATTAACGTATAACCTATACTATGTTTTTAAAATCCTAACTTATAGTGCCTAATATAAGTACGTTACTAATAGAGTATAGAGCGTAAACAATCCCTATAGGCTATACTATGTCATTACCTTACTCTAGGTATAATGCGAACGGAGCTAGTTATAGCACGTCGCTATTGTTATTCGCCTATTTCTCCAGCTCTGTTTCCTATAACTTTAGCTATATAATCTATAGCTTATATCCTTCTTCAGCCATTATAGTTATTATTACTCTATAATAGTTTATATATGGTAGTAAGAATATATCTACTTTACCGCAGATCTAAAAGGCCATATAAGAAGACAGGTCTGCCAGCTAGAACTCTATACATTTTCCGCTCTAGTCCAACTCCTTTAAGTCCCTTAATATAGTATACGCTAGTATATTCGCTAAGCATTTAGGTACCTTATTCTATTTTCATGCTTTAAGATTTAAGAAGTTAACTGGACCTACATATTTATCGCGAAATATTGAAATCGCCTCTTCCAAAGGGAGGAATCTAGGTTTTAGGTATTCTCCTTCCTTATCTATTAGTTAATTATAGGTATATACGTCAATACTAGGCTTAGTTAAGAGGTACATTAGATACTCTTTAGTTAGTATTATTAGTATTTTTGGCTTTAATACAGCTAGTATAACTAGTAGCACTATAGGACTTCCGGTTTCTAGTATTTTATATGCTTTAGCAGTAGAACAAACTATATATTTTTAATAGTGCGAGTTATTATACTTATAGTTCTTCCAGTTTATACGTATATACTTATTATAGGATATCGGCTCTCTTGGCTTACAACGCTCTAATATCTCCTTATAGCGAGGTAGCTTATATCCTAGCCTAGACTTTATATATTATAGGCTCTCTACCTACTTACGCACACGTGTATATACTTTATTTTTTGCTACTTTAGTTATAAGTTTACGTGCTTTTAGTAAATTAACTACACTACTGCCAAAGGTTGTATTCTGCTGGTGATTTGTATATATATTTAAACCAAGCTATATAACTCGGCTTAAGAGGCTCCTAGTAGCTAGCATAACTACAGAGCTATAGCGTAAGCGGTTATGTTAGGCTTTCTAACTTTAAGACACTAATTAGTTACACTTATTACACAAGTATTGTTCGCCCTTAATTATCTATACAATAATGCTTTTAGGATAAAGTTTTCGCATATACCGAGCCCAATTTGCTATTATAATATCCTTTTCGCAACTTTTATAGTATCTACTAACGGTAGGGAAGGCGTTTAGCATATTGTTTTTATAACAAAGAGTATAGATAACTAGAAGCCAATAACGCTAGTTATAAAGGTAAGTCTTATACGGTTTTAGTATAACAATACGCTAGAATCCTAGTTATAAATACTAAGACTAATTAATCTGGGGGATATACCGGTTAATAGGGTTACATTACGTAGCGCGGTTTGTTTTGGCATAATAATATACTAAAATTAGATTTGCGAAAATAGAGAATAGTTAGTCTAAGATAAGTATTAAGATAAGTATTAAGATAAGTATTAAGACGAGTATTAAGAGTATTAAGATAAGATAGGTGTTAAGATAAGTATTAAGATAGGTGTTAAGATAAGTGTCGAGATAAGTGTTAAGATAAGTGTTAAGATAAGTGTTAAGATAAGTATTAAGATAAGTGTTAAGATAAGTGTCGAGGTAAATATTAAGGTAAATATCGAGGTAAATATTAGGTGTTAAGATAGGTGTTAGTATAGCGACCATTAATAAGCTAAGTGCACTTATTAGATATAGGAGATAGAAGATAGGGACTATTACGGGACACCCCCGTAATACCTTATATACGCCCACCTGTTTTTACTAACTTAGCAACTAAAGACGGTAATTTGCGGCAATCTAATAGCAATTTACGGCAATTTAACGGCAATTTACGGCAATCTAACGGCAATTTGCGGCAATCTGACGGCAATCTACTATATTCTGCTATATTCCGCCAAGTTCTACTAAATCCTGCCAAGTTCTGCTAGGACCACCACTTAAATCCTATTCTACTCCGTATACGTATTAATTAAGCAACCAAGCTAACGATATATACCCTTTCTTCCCGTTTCCCTACCTTCTCTCCTTACGTAACGTTTTAACCTTATTACACAGTTTATATATATAGCTTAATAGTATCTACTTTACTATATATTATCGCCGCTTATACTTACTCCGTAACACTACGTTACGTTAACCACCTACACTATTATTAAAATACAGACTAAACCCAAAGCCCCTATAACAACCGCTGGTATTATATCCGCACTTTAAAAACAATTAGTAGAAATATAGAAGTCTTTTATAAACGCCCTTGTATAAAACTAAGCCACTTTAAATTAATAATAAGCTAAACAAGAAACACGACACTAATAATTAATTAAGGACCTCTAAGAAGAAGTCCATACCCTTAAAATACCTACGCTAGGACCTTAAGACTAAATACTATCTCCGGAAATAAATACGCGGAACGCGAGCCCTAAACCTATAGTAGTTACTTACCTTAAACTGACTACTACACTATAACGATCTAAACGACTACTAAACCCTCTAATATTTACTAGTAAATAATAAAAACTCCAATCATTTTTAAGCCAGCTTAAAAATAAGCTAACTAGTAATACTAACCGCTACCTAACTAAAGCTAATTAACTCTGCTACGCCCTAAGTTAACTAAAAGGAGATACAGCTAACCTTATTAAACCCCTTTAACCGAACTTAGTACTAAGTCTAGTTATACTTCTTAAAGCTATATACGGTGACCTAAACCGCTAAACTACTGCTTAGAGAAAGATAAACCACATAACTTAAGGAACGAAAAGCTTTCTAGTATACTTCTCTGAATTTAACCGTTACGTAAAGGAAATAGGCTAGAATAACTCCGCACTAATTAACAGCCTTATTAAATCCTTAAGCTCTAAACTAAAAACCTCCCTAATAGGCGTAGACCTACTAGAAGCCCTTAATGCCTATATAAATATTATTAATAAACGGTATAATGATATACTACGCCTAATACTAAAGCCTGCCCCCTAATATAATACGATAACCCCATAAATATTTACTAAGTTATTATCTCAGCCTAAGCACCCCGACGCCATAGATATTAATACTAAAATCCTAGATTACGCCCTACTAGGGTCCTTTAAATAAGAACAACGCCTTAAGCTAGGCCTCTACTTTAAATATAAAAGGAAGGATTATATCTTAAAACACTACCTCGTCCCCCTACCTACGCACTAAAATAATTTACAAACGGCTAACACTAATAGCCGTTTACCGCATCGATCTTCCGGTTACTATCCCTAATCTTTATCTAGTTCCAGCCCCATATCTAGTAAGCACTATTTATAAGGACGAAGCTCTAACTAACGCTCTATAAGAACCCCGCCCTAATCGCCTTTAAAAGGAAGGTTTTAGAGCTAAGTCGCTCTCCAGGACGGCTCTGCCTTAGGATCTTATTAAACGCATTTAACGTTATAAACTCCAACTCTTAGGACCGTAGCATAACTATTAACTGCCGTCTTTAGCAGAATAGTTAATAGGCTAACGCTTAAATCCTAATTAATATAGAAGCTAGCGGCATAGGATTTATTAATAAGATCTTTATGTAAGATAATAGTTTTACCCTAACCCCCCTTAACCGGCATATTAATATATTTGGATTTAACGGCAAACGCACTATCTTAGGCCGTATCACCTATGTGGCAGCCCTAAGACTCTAATACCTAAACTACGAAGAACTAATTAAGCTTTTCGTTACCACCTTAGGTTACTTAGTAATCCTTAGACAACCTTGGATAAAGCTATATAAGGTAACTATTAACTAGGATAACCTTAAGCTTCTATTTACCGCCTCCCGTTATAAGTAGAAGTGCCTTATAACTCGCTACCCTAACCCTAAACTAAAACCTAGGAAATCCACTAAGATCTACTAGTCTAAGATTTCTACCGATATCTACCCCACGCCTAAGGAATTTACTAGATTCCACTAACCCAAGAATTCTACTAAATTCCACTAATATAAGATTTCTACTAATATCTACTAAAGATCTAGAAATCCTACCGAACCCTATAAACTAACCCTAACTACTACATTACCCCAAACTAAGTAGAAGCTTAAGCTTAGTATATAGGAGTACCAGAAGAACTGGTACCCTATAATAAAAAGAATACTTAAAGAACCTAAACCTAAATCTAATACTAACTCTGTACCTAATACTAAACCTAAACCTAAATAAGAAACTATATAAGAGACTATAAACGATCTAAAAGAGCTTAACACCCTAAATATCCGCATAATTGGAGCTACTCCGCTAGCTTAGCTTGCTAAAAAGCCTAAATATACGATTTTCGCTGTCACGATAGCTAATATTAAGAAAGCCTTAGCACTAAAGAAGTATACCAACCTTATTATAAAGGTACCAGCAGAGTACCATTACCGCTTAGACGTATTCTTATAAAAGGAAGCCAATAAGCTACTAGAACACTGACTATATAACTATAAGATTATACTTAAAGAAGGAAAGCAGCCCGGATTTAAACCCCTATACGGAATATCCCAAAACAAACTCTAAGTGCTATAAAAGTATCTAAACGAGAACCTAAGTAAAGGATTTATTAGAGTAAGCTCTTTACCTATAGCTGTACTAGTAATCTTCGTTAAGAAACCTAGTGGCGGTCTGCGCTTTTGCGTAAATTACTAAGCCCTTAACGCCGTTACTATTAAGAACTGATATCCGATCCTATTAATATAAGAGACGCTAAACTAACTAAGTAAGGCTCGCTACTATATAAAGCTTAATATCATCTCTATATTTAACCGCCTCCGTATAGTAAAGGGAGATAAATAGCTTACTGCATTTCGTACTCGGTATAGATTATTTAAATACTTAGTGACGCTATTTAGCCTCGTAAATACTCTAAGCTCGTTTTAACATTATATAAATAACACCCTACGCCCCTACCTGGACATCTTCTGTACTGCTTATATTAACAATATTTTAATATATAGTAATAACCTAACCAAATATTGGAAATACGTTAACCTTGTCCTATAAGCCCTATATAAAGCTAGTCTATAATTAGATATAGATAAATACGAGTTTTATAAGACGGAAGTCTTATACCTTAGGCTTCTTATTTCTACAGACGGTATATAAATAGACCTAAAGAAAATCGAAGCAATTATAAACTGGTAAGAACTTAAGAACGTTAAGGACGTAAGAGCCTTTATAGGATTTGCCAATTTCTACCAACAGTTTATTAATAACTTCTCTACCCTAGTTTCACCCCTTATAGCTCTAACCCAAAAGGATAAAGCCTTTATCTTTAATAAGGAATATAAGAAGGCCTTTACTTATCTAAAGGTTATATTTACCACCGTGCCTATACTCTAACACTTTAACCTAAACTAAATAAGTGTTATAGAAGCTAACTTATCCAACTACGTCACTAGAGGTATCCTATCTCAATATAACAAAGAGGGAGTATTATACCCCGTAGCATATTACTTAAAATAACTAAGCCTAGCTAAATATAATTACGAGATCTACAATAAGGAACTGCTAGCTATTATTAGATACTTTAAGCAATGGCGACCCAAACTAGAAGGCGCTAGATTCCTAATTAAGGTCCTTAGCAATTATAAGAACCTACAGTACTTTACGACCACGAAATAGCTAAGTTATTATCAGGCCCGCTAGTCAGAATACCTATCTTATTTCCAATTCTTAATTACGTACTGCCTAGGCGTTTAAGGCTAGAAGCCTAATACCTTAACCCAACGCTTATAAGACGCGCCAGCACTAAAAGAGGCACGTTCTTACCGAAATCAGACCCTACTTCGCCCTAAACTATTTAACCCTCCTACTAAAGATCTTACGGTATAAGTCCTCAAAATAACTAATCGATTAATTAAATAGATTATAACTAATAAATACCCAAATAACGAGTTTATCTAAGAGACGCTTAAGCTAATTTAAGATAGCGTTAGACGCTCTAAGAAGATCTCTCTAAGTAAATATAAAGCTCGCGGAAACCGCTTATATTACCAGAACCGTCTAGTTGTCCCTAATTACGATAAACTTAAGCTTAAGCTCCTTAAACTCGTATATAACCTACTAGTAGCCAGCCACCTAGGCTAAGGAAAAACCCTAGAGCTACTTTAACGGGAGTACTACTAGCCAAATATATATAATATAATATAAAGGTATATCTCTAGCTGTCATATCTGCCGATAAGCTAAAGCTTTGCATAAGATATATAACGGCCTTTTAAAGCCACTACCTATTCCGGACTAAAGATAGAAGGACATCTTAATCAACTTTATTATTAACCTCCCTATAAGTAAGGGCTGCACAAATATTATAGTAGTTATAAACCGACTATCTAAGATAAGACACTTAATCGCCTACCCTAATATATTAACACCTACCGTCACCTAACTGTTCCTAGATTATATATAGAAACTCTACAAACTCCCCAAAACGATTATCTCCAATAAAGGCAGCCAGTTTATCTCTATATTTTAGAAAGAACTAACTACCCAACTCTACATTAAAGTACTATTATCTACGGCATACTACCTAGAAACGGATGGTTAAACGGAACGTGTAAACGCTATAATGGAACAATACATTCGGATATACACGTCGTACTTATAAGATAACTAGATTAACTAGCTTGCATTCGCTAAGTTTACCGCAAATAATTCCGTTTTAGAAACCACAAAGGTCTCCCCGTTCCTGGCTAACTACGGCTAGCATCTATAAATGGGTTTCGAACCCTTTAGTAATATTCCTCACCCTGCTTATTACGCCTTATAAGTTACGGAAGCAAATAAATTTATAAAGAAGATAGAGGAACTACAACAGTTTCTTACTAACGAAATAATATAGGCTTAATCTGTTTATAAAGCCACAGCAAATAAGAAACAAACCCTAGCACTAGCCTACTAAATTAGTAACTTCGTCTGGCTAGATATAAGAAATCTAAATATAAAACGACCTGCTAAGAAGCTTAATTAAAAGAACGCTGGCCCTTATAAGGTCGAGAAGGTTATCTCCTCCCATACCTACTAACTAAAGCTCCCTAATACGGTTAAAATCCACCCCGTATTCTATACGTCAGTCCTCTACCCCACTACTCCCACATTAGACGCCCTGCCTAAATAGATATAAGACCCTCCCCTACCAATTAAAGTGGATAGTAAGAACGAGTACTTTATTAAAAGAATTAACGACATTAAGTATAATAAACGGAAACGTTAATATATATATCTCACGAAATGGAGAGGCTTTATTAAGCCCTTATAGGAACCTGTTAACTCTATAGGACTTATATAAGCTACAGAAGACTTTTATAAACTCCATCTAGAACTACCACAGCCCTATTTCGCAGAAGCTCAAGTTTAAAGGGGGGGTACTATTATAGGACACCCCCGTAACACCTTATACACGCCTACCTATTTCCACCAACTTAGCAACTAAAGACGGCAATTTACAGCAATCTGACGGCAATTTGCGGCAATCTAACGGCAATTTGCGGCAATCTAACGGCAATCTGCTATATTCTGCCATATTCCGCTAAGTTTTACTAAATCCTACTAAGTTCTGCCAGGACTACTACCTAAATCCTATTCTGCTCTATGCATGTATTAACTAAGCAACTAAGCTAACAATATATACCCTTTCTTCCTATTTCCCTGCCTTCTCTCCTTACGTAATATCTTAACCTTATTATATAGTTTATATATATAGCTTAATAGTATCTACTTTACTATATATTATCGCCGCTTATACTCACTCCGTAATAGGGACCTAGGTTAGAGCCCTAGAATAAAACACCTAGATCTTTTTCTATACATCTCGCTATCCCTTTAGGGTGGAAATTATACTATAAGTAAGAGGCCTATAGGTATATATATATATATAGGGCGATTAAGGGAGTAAGGGTAGGCATACTATTAATTTTACAGCAATCTTAATTTAAGTAGAAGTATGGTATAAGCAGTAGGGCAAGATAGGTAATTAGGATACTTCTTTATAGAAGTCTTAAAGTAATAACCTAACGGTATTTTCCTCCTATTAATATAGTATAGGTGTTACCTAGGGGGTATATACTATATACCTCTTACGTCTCCTTTAGAGTTTTTTTATACCTAAATTAGTAGAATTAGTCTATATAGACCTAAAACGGGGACCGCATCGGATGTTAAACAAAAATTAATAATAATAATTATTATTATTTCGCGATATCCCTAAAATTATTACGTGTAGTTGTGATCGTAAATCGCGGTATTTGGAAACGGTGATCTTGTTATAAATCGCCCAACTCCTTATTATTGCGTACTACTATATTAAATAACAGATCTATTAACTAATATTTTTCTTTAGTCCTCCTACCTATACTAATTTAGTAAGACCCTATATTCTTTAATAATATATATACAACGTATATCTATCCGCGTATACTTATAGCCTAACCTATACCCTTAACACCGCCGTCGTCACCTCTATTACTATTAGTGCCCTTAATATCTAGCCTAAACTTAGAGTGTCTACTAGTTATAAGTTAAAGAGTTTTAATATACTAATTCTTGTTACTAACTACGGCTTCTTGCAATTATAGGCTGTACCTATACTAAGTATATATCCCTTAACCGACGAAGTTATAGATCTGCCGTTATTATATACTAACCGCTAAATTAGCAAAAGTAATAGCAAAAGTTCCTTAATAAATGATAACAACGACTATTTTTGGGAGTTTTAACTACAAGAACGCAGTAATAGCAGTACCGGTTATAAATATAGCATATCTTTTACTAGGTAGCGACACCACTATAGTCTTTAACTGGGATGCTTTAATAGAAATAGATTAGCCGTCTTACGCGCAGCCTAAGGACTCTTAGCTAGATATAATACTAGCTAAATATAATGTTTTAAAGCTCTGCTAGGCTGGATTAAGTGGAAACAACGTCAATTAAGCTACTAGAGCTGCTTACTAGAAACTAGGCTAGGTGTTCTAAATAAGAGTATTAAGTAATATATAACCGATATAGCGGTATAGGGCGTGTTTTTGGCGTAAATAGAGGTTTTTAAGCCTAACTGCGTCTTAGGACCACTATATCTTCGCTACGCTTTAACGTTAATAGTAAGTATAGTGCTAAGAGGGTAGGTAGAATACCTAGATTCCATCCTTAAAAGTTTAACTAAGTAAAGGAAGATATTAAAATAGTATAGTGTAAATATAGTTATATCTAAGCCAAGTTTGTTATAAGCTGTTTAGTAGATAGCCTAAGCCTAAAATAGTTAGCGTAACGCGTTAATATTACTATTTTAGTATATCTATATACCAAAAGGTCCAACTCGCTCTAATTATCTACCTTCTCCCCTAACCTATTAACTAATTCTCTATACGATTATATATAAAATTCTTTATTAAGTCCACTATATTACACTGCCTACTAATAAGCCCTAAGACGTAAGCGCTAGAGAATTTGTAAAGACTTTAAAATGGCGTTAAAAAACATCCCTCTATACCTTCGCGAAGGCTATAAATATAACCCGCCTCCTATTCCAGTTTCTATAAATAAAGTAATTATAGTAGCTTCTAATTATACCCGTTTAGCCTTAAGATATTTCTTAATTAATTATAGCCTATTAAAAGTTAAGCAACGCTTATAATAAGTGTTTAATGTATTATCTTACTTCTATACCTTGTGTTTTTTTTCCATTCTTTCTAGCTAGTACTTATAATTGTATAGATATAAAGTGAAGTAAGTATTCCTAACCGCTGCCCTGCAGCCATTATTATAAAACCTCCCTAAGTTACCCTAAATTTCTAGCTAGCAACAGTATCCGCTTAATAAAGTCTAAGAGACTAGCACTAAGCTTATAAAGCAAGCAACTGGCATTACTATTAGGATTAGTAATAATACGCCAGCATTGCCTTCTCCTCGCTATAACGTTAAGAAGTATACCACTACGAAGAACGCGGAGTTTTAGGTAATAACCGGACCTATAGCGTTTAAAGGCTACGGATGGCCAAAAAAACGGGATATAAGAACTTCTATAAAGGGTGGTAATAATAATAGTGGCGTGTTATTAAAGTTAAATAGTAATTAGGACCCTACCTATTACATTAAAAAGATTACTAATTAGGGGGGAAACTGGCTCTTAGCTCTGGTAGAATAGGAAGGCCGTAAAGGATTTTTAGGCCGCAATTTCTATAACCGTATTAAGGCTTAAATAAATAAGTCAGAAAAGGTAAGTAAGGAAAATATAGATATTAGCAATCCTGCTTTTATTACTAAAACCAACGGTAAGATTACACTACGCTTTTAGATCCTATTTACCCTTAATATAAAGTTACCACAATTATTTTAGCGGATATACTAAGGATAAGCGCTAGCTCTATTGTCTAATTACAATCCTACTAAGCAGCTATAGTAAGAGACCTATATATTAGCCACCCCCGCCCTTCTTCTACTAATTAACGTCCCTAAAGTAAAGCTTAATACTATTGAATTTACCTACGCCTTAGCAATTAAAGACTTTGGAAGTAATAGCGCTATAAAGAAACATAAAGAGGCTAAGAATACGAAAAAGCTTAGCGCCGCTAAGAAAAAACAGCTTAAGCTCTAGAGGAAGCGTAACTACCTAGAAATTACTAAAACTTTTATACCTATCAATAGGAGCCTAAAGCCTAAGGCGAATATATATCTTCGCCCTACCTATTTTAGAGATATTGTCCAGATAACTAATCTCTATAACTATTACGTTACTAATACTATATACTATCCTAAGTTTAATCCGCGTATAATATAGAATTTTATTAACTGCCTTACCGATATCCTAATAAATAGACTGCCGTAGATTGTTGCGGTTAATTGGTCTAAAGATACTAGTTTTTATAGCTTGTAGGTAACCTATATCCCTAAGAAAATAGTAGGTCTTATATACGCCGATAATTTCTATTACCCTAGAAGTATATACCGCTATACAGTTAAGTTAGATATCTTCACCTACCTAAATTACTGTAATAAAGGAATTAGTAGCTGCTTAATAGACAAGATATTAAATCTTATAGATATTAAGTATTAGGCCAGGGCCGGATATAAGTAAATAGCTAAAGCAGACGTATCTAGGTCTATAAGTAGCTAAATTATTAAAACCGTAATCTACCAGGTGCCGTATAGTATAGGTAATAGCACTAATATTCTCTAAACTACTAAATTTCTTTAACGCTTCGGCTTTAAGAAAGCAGGTAATATTTAGTGTATAGGTTTTAAGTGCGATAAGACGTAAGTGGTGCCTTCTAGTTAAAACTAATACTAAATAAGATAACTATACCCAGAGTTAACGTGGCTACGTTTTAGTACACAACCGGTAAGGACATTAATGTAGGATTTAGTCCTATAAACCCGCTTTAGTTAACTATAGTTACCTTTCCGCTTAATATTCGCTTCGCCTTATAAGTCGCTATCTACCTACTTCTTAATTATCTAAAAGAAGCGGTCTATCTTATAAAGCTTCCACAGTTTCCTACTAACAACATTATAGAAAGCGTCGCTTATATAGACCTTACTTATACTAAAATACCTATAAGCTTTTATATAAAGATTAGTTAAAGATAAATATATAGCATTATAGTTCTAGGCTATTTCTTTTACTAGCCTTTTTTATTTTATAAAATTAAGCTCTAGATCTTACCTATAGTATATATCCCCTAATCTTATTTTCTAAACAGCCTCATACTTATTAATCCTGTCCTTTAGGATTAATATAAAAATGCTTGCTATAAATATTTAGTAAGTATTTTAGTATTAAAGACAAGGATTGCGTTAATGACTTTCTTTTAGAGGCGAGACTATAGATACTTTAATTTGCTACTCTGGCTTAGTCTTTCTTTTGCTTATAAAATAGATATAAAATAACTAAGTTCCTTACTCTAATACATTAAATATACTTAAAAACGTATCTTGTTTAATAACTCCATCTAAAATAGCACTAAACGACTACACTTAAGCATGCCTAGAGTAATTACATCCTTCTAAACCGCTACTATGCCAAAATTCCTATCCTATATCTATCTTACATTATATCTAAGAGCTTTATTAACAATGTCTATAATACTCTATAGTATTTAAACCTACCGCTTTCTAACCACCTTTCTAACTTTAAGGGTATCCGATCCGGTAGATACCTTAAGATTTCTTCTCTTACTTCTAGTCACTTTTTAAGGAATCTTAAGACTTAAAGGGGAGAGTAATAATTGCCGCTATTTGCGCTTAGGTACTTCTATGCTTTTTAATAAAACCGACCTAACCTTAGCGTTTCCGTATTTGGTTTCACTATATTCTAGCTCTTAATCCCACCTACATATTATAGTATATTAAGTAACCTTATTATAGGACCCCCTTACAACTAGATCCTAGCAGTTTTTAAGGTCCTTACCCTTAGGTACTACTTCTTTACTAATCTAAATAGTAATACTACCTACCTAGTCCCTTACCAGCCTATATATTTCCCTAACAATCCTTCTTACACCTAGAACCTTTAATATTATACTAGCAATAATAAAAGCATCTAGCCTTACTCTTAGGTTAGATATAATAATAGATCCAATTACCTTATTATTAGGATTCTGCCCATTATATAATACTATCTAAGGACGAAGATTTCTAACGCCATGGCTTCGTTTACCGGCTTTTACACGAAACTTATCGTTATCCTTATAGTCTGCGCATATAGGTTAAATAGGTCCATTAAAAAGCTTGGCTTAGAAATTAGAAACCCTATAGCACTTTAAGTAGACTATTTTCCTAACGCATCCATAAAGCTAAATGGTCTTTAGCTAAGGTGCTTTCTTCGGTAAAGGTACCTTAGTCCTTAATAGTTCTATTATAGTGTTAATTCCATTAACGTTTTGGGAGTATAATTGTAATAGACGGCCATCGTAAGCCAAAGTCGCAAGTAAATAATAAAAGGTAGTTGGTTTTGCTAACCTTGCGCTTACCGAGAGGGTTCGTAACATATCGTAGAAAGAGGAAGTAGAGACGTCGTTGTAATACACAGAAGTATTAAAGAGATCCCTTCCTAAAGATGTCCAAAAGGGCCTATTACCAGGAGTGTTAAATAGCCCAGCTATAGATCGGAAATTAGGAACTATTTAGAAAGTTAGCTATATAGAGTAGAAACGGTATTTATTTAGGATTGACGTACTCCTAGCGGATATAGATATACCCGCACTAATAAATGCGATAATTCTACGCTTTTTATGCAAAATGTTAAGAAGTTAGTTAAGTTAGATTCTCTAAGCGGCATTAAACCCCCTATATTGCAAATTAAGGTATTTGGTCGTCCGCGATATAGACTTTACCATACCTCTTTTCCTAGCTAGTAAGCTAGTATTATAACCAAAAGCTTCTCTAGGGGATGCACTGCTCTTATAAAAAGGATATATAAAGGAGAATATTATAACAAAGGAATAATTTAAAGTCTTATATTGTCTGTAAATGTTTTCGCGTAAAATACACTAGGCGCGCTAGACTTAAGGCAGCCTAATAAAAACTTCCTATTTTTGGTATAATTATATACCAAAATAAAAATAAATTCCGCGACGTGACTTACTCTAAACACTTATCCACTAAGCCTACCGTCTCTATATATTAAACACTATATTAATACCTTCTAATGCAATAGAAGGCCTTACAGTTAAATGGGTAAGGGAAATAGTAAGCGTACGGCATTAGCAATTAAGATTAACTTAAGTTACTAATTGGCAATAGTTACACCTTAGTCTTAAAGCGTTTCTAGCCTATAGTGGCTCCTCTATTCTTAGTGTAGTTGGTAAAGGTAAGCTACCTATACTTATAACCGTTTTAGATTAATACTATTACCTTTTATAGCATTCTTTACAGAGGAGAATACGTATTTTATTTAGAATACTTAGTAGCGACGACATGCAAAATAATAAGTAATTCCGATCACGTTATTAGCTTAAATTGGTTTTAATTTATAGCTAAGCCTTACTAGATTAAACTCGCCGTTTAAGCGCTTTCGGAATATAATAAACAAGCTATTCTTAAAGTAGTTAACGATGGTAAGTTATATAGTCGCTATTTCTATATTCTAGTACTAATATTATCTTTAGTTATCTGCGGTAAATAGTCTAATAAAGAAGCTTACCTAGTAGCCGGGGTTAACGGTAAAGACTTTAAAGAGAAAGACGACATTGGTGCTAAATATAAACTTAATACCGCTAAATATAAAGGAGCTATATTTAGGTTAGATAAGTTAACTAGCTAGCCTAAAATGGATTGCAATATGCACTTTAATAAGGCTATTTTAGAATATAACACAACCTCTAACAAGTCTAGGCTAGACTATAATATTAGTTCCGTTAAATATAGGCTAGAATATAATATAGGCTCCAACGAGTATAGACTAAACTATAATATAGGGTCTAACAAATTTAAGACAGTAGCTGGGCTAAATTAAAATGCGATATTAAACCTAAATATAAGCACTAAGAAGTATATAACAGCTAAGGACTAAGAGGGTTTTAGAGCGTCTCGGCGCGTTATAAGTCCAAAAATCCGTAGTAGTGAAGAGGTTAAAAACTATAACACTAAATTAGACGAGCTAATATATAAAGCTAAGGTATCCAATATAAGGTCCGATAATTCTTATACACTAGCCGAGCTAAATAAGACTACTAAAATGAGCGAAAACGATAATAAGCTAGCAGCTACGGGAGAGAGCATAAACTATATTACGACTACGCTAAAGGTACCTAATATAGTTATTATAAAGAATAAGGGGAAAGGTTAGGGCCTTAGGAGCACTAAAATAGGTAAGACTAGTCCACCTATTATAGATTTGGTATTATCTAATTCCTCGCCTAGCATACGTAAAAAAAAGCGCCCTACTTTAGAAATATTTGCGCCGGGCCTAATTACAAAGAAGCCTAAATAATATTATTATAAGGGGAAGGAAATAAAGCAAATGCTGCAATTTACTGAATTGGGCTAGGTAGGGGCTAAAAAGGCATTTATAGCTTTAGAATTATCATTAGGAAGTAGCTTCTAAGCCTAATTATATCTAATATTAAGCTTAAAAATAGAAGCTAGCTATACACTTTCCAAGCACTTATAATATGCCTTTTAGAACACCATATATAAGTAAAGGGTAGTTAATTAATAAATTATGGCATAGGAACTAAAAATGTATTTATACCTTTTAAGGTTATAAAGGACAGACGGGCGCGCTAAACTAGAAAGAGCCTAGCTAATATACTTTTAATATAAAAATATACTAAAATTAAAACAAACCCTCTATAACGCGACCAACTATCCTTCTAAAAACTCTACTCCTCTACTCTACTTTACTTTATAGTAACAAAACCAAATGCTTTAAAGAAGGCTTACGCTTTCTATTCTCCTTATTATAATTACCTACTAACTAAATATATAAAATAGGAGACCGTAAGCTTAAATAGGCAAAATAGATAGTAAGTGCGCGGCATAACAAATAGGTTAGGTACATTTTACTAACCAATAATAGCTAACGCTTACTACCGAAGATTTATTTCAATATGGTGGTCTTTATATACTTAACGTAATTACAAATAGTAAGTTCTATATATTTATTACTGCGATAGAATAACGCTAATATACTCGTAGTTCTTTTTCCGGAACTTAATAACAAGAAGGAGAAGTATAATAGGGAAAAGTTTTGGGCACAAGTAAAAGTAGAAGCTATTACTTAGACTAATTACCCTTTTTACTAACTTATACTAGGTTAAACTCACTATAGAGACTTTAATAGGATTTAAGAAGCGGGCCGTCCTTAAGGTTGTTAATAATAGTAAGTTATAATTATAGATGCCTGCACCTTATGCTAATACCCTATTAGTTCTCTATAGCCTAGAGGCTGACTTAGAAAGCATAAGCCTATAGTCCGAAACTAGTAAAGCTAAAAGGCTTATATTAAGGAAGAAGCTAAATAGCTATATAGAGCTTAATAAAAAGCATACTATATTAACGCAGACCAATAATATCGTAGAGCTTAAGGAGAAGGGAACTTCTACTAGTCCTTCTCCAGCCAATCCTAAAAGAAAACGAAAAGATTAGGTAGAGTTATTATCACTAAGTAATAAACCGAATAAATAGCGCCAGGTGAAGCAGACAAATTAGGGGTAGGAAAGATAATAGCACGTATTACGAATATAAGAAGTTAAAATCAGTAGGCTCTAAATACCTAGGTAGCTTTTATAGCGAACCTATATAACTTTTTAATAGCAGTTATAGTTTCGGCATATTTATATGCTAAAAGACCACTTAATTATTAATATAAATTATTCTAGTTACAGTACAAACTAATATAATGCGCACCAACAGAACTATCCTTTACTTTTTATGCTATATCGTAAAGCCTTTTAGATTGAAGCTATTATTAGTAGCGGGGTATCTAGTAATGCTGTTAGCGTTTTAAAGACGCTAGATAGCTAGGCCTCTATAACCTAGTTAGGTATATTAAAATAATTTACAATAATATCTACATTCTAATAATATATTGTTGCCGTTTTATAGTATTATAGGAACCGATTTTGGTATAATATTATACTAAAGGGTTATTAGCGGCAGGCGCTAAAGTTTATTAGCTACCTTTTATAGGACAATTAAAACAACCTCTATGACGCGACCACTGTCTTAAAAACTCCACTTTTCTCCTCTACTTGTTTTATAGCAACCAAAACAGCTACCTTAAAGAAGGCTTATATATACTACTTTCCTTACCATCTTTATAACTACTAAAACGCTCTAGTGCGATAAAGGACTAAGTAAAGGAGTAAGTAAGTACGTAATATTATTAAAACTAATTAAATTTATACCACTAATCAATAGTAGCTAAAGCTTTCTATTAAGGAGATAATAGAATTTAGTAGGCGGATAGTCCTTTACGGGATTACCTAGAGTAGGTCTTACAAATTTATAGTATTAGAGCAACACTAATACCCTTTAGCTATATACCTAGACAAGTTAATATACTTTAAGGAGCCCACTAAAGGGTTTCTTAATGCTAAGAAATAGGTAAGCGATATAACATTACTAAGACGAATCGGCTTTAGTATATAGCTAATTTATACTAGATAAAGTTTGCTACTAAAGCACTATCAGAATATAATAAACGGGCCGTTCTTAACGTGGTTAATAACGGCAAGCAATATAGTTATTATATTAGTATTGCAATGCTAATACTTTATTAGTTCTTTTCGGCGAAAAGATAAATAAAGAAACTATAAACGCGAAGAGCCGTAGGCCTCTAATAGCTAAGAAAGGTTATAAAGACTTTAATAATAATGAAGACCGTTATGCTAAAGGGAATAAGGATATTAACACCGAAGAGGATAAGGGTATTAATATTAAAGAGGATAAGAACATTAGTACTAAAGAGGGTAAGGGCGTCGGTACTAAAGAGGATAAGGATATTAGTACTAAAGAGGATAAGGATATTAATACTAAAGAGAATAAGGACACTAATACTAAAGAGAATGAGGATTATAATACAACATTGCATAAATTAATAGCTAGGTCTAAGGCAGATTCTAATATAGAGTCTAATAAGTTTAGTATACTAACTAAGCTAAAGCAAAATACGAGCCTAATAAATACTAGAGCATTAACTAAGGTTACTAAAAGTAATACGGCTAGTAAATATATTGCTAGTATTAATAAACTTACGGATTTAGTAAACTAGAGTGGTCCTTCTAAACTTAATTCTACTCCTATAAAAGATTGCAAAAACCAGAAGGCTATTAACTTAAAGTAGGAGAAGGGATGTTTACCGGCAACTAGTAAGATATCTTTCTCCAGAACAAACAAGAAGTAAAAGCCAAGATTATTTCCTATCTAGTTAGAAATTAGTTAAGTTAGGTAAAGGCTTAAAAGGCATTTCTAGCTTATAGAGTATTATAGGGAAGCGGCTCCTAGGCCGGATTACGTAAAAAGCTAATATTAGGCTAAGAAATAGAACCTAGCTATTTACTTTCTATACATTTACATATATCTTTTAGTAAACTATACTAGCTAAAGGTAGATAATTAATAAATTCTAGTATAAAAATATACTAAAAGCGTATCTATACCTATTAAGGCTGCAGAAAATAGGTAGAGCGCGCTAATTAAAAAGAGCCTAGCCGGAGCTAATATACTTTTAATATAAAAACATACTAAAATTAAAATAATCCCTCTACCTCTAACTATCCTCTTATAAACTCCACTCTTCTTTTCTTCTTTATTCTATAGTAACAAAACTAAAATACTTTAAAGGAGGCTCCTGCCTTCTATTCTCCGCGCTATTTTATCCCACTAGCTAAATAATATATAAAACACCTTAACGTAATAGAAGACTAAGATAAACTCAAGCGGGCAAAGGAAGTAGTAAATGCGTAGCACCACTATAATAGATTAGGTTCGTTACACTAATTAATAACAGTTAAAACTCTATACTAAAGATTTATTTTAATATAGTGGCTATTATATACTTAATATAGTTAGGGACGGTAAGTATTGCATATATAATACTAATTTAGAATAATACTAATACTATTATAGCACTTTTTCCAGAACGCGATAACAAGAAGGAAAAAAGCAAAAAGAAAGTCCGTATGGAAATACAAGTAAGCGCCATTACTCTATTTAGACAAATCACCCTTATTCTATTAACCTATACTAAGTTAAACTCGCCATAAAGACGCTAATAGAATTTAAAAAGCGGGCTATCCTTAAAGTTATTAATAATAGTAAGTCGCACAGTTATAGATGCCTGCACTTATACTAATACCCTATTAGTTCTCTATAGCCTAAAGGCTAACTTAAAAGGTATAAACCTATAGTCCAACCTATAATTTAACCCGTAGTCCAACCCACAGTCTAAAGATTATACTAAAGATAAAAAGCCTGCTATATAAAAGAAGTACAATAATATTATAGAGCTTAAGAAGTAGGTAGACTAGCTAATTACTATTACTCCTTCTCTATCTAAGCCCAAGAGAAAGCAAAAGGATTAGGTAAAGTCACTATTACTAAATAATAGACCAAATAAACAGCGCTAGGTAAAGCAGATAAATTAGAGGCAAAAAAGGCAATAGTATATATTACGAGTTAAGATTAGTAGGCTCTAAATACCTAGGTAGCTGTCTTAGCGAACTTATATAACTTTTTAATAGTAGTAGTAGTTTTAACATATATATATGCCAAAAAACCACCTAATTATTAATATAAATTATTCTTATTATAGTATAGACTAATATACTATATATAAATAGAACTATCCTCCACTTTTTATACTGCGTCGCGAAGTTAGTAACTCTATAGATGCGATACCGTATAATATCCCTTAGGACTTACCTAAAGTTATATTCGGGACTATGCAGTATTAACAATAAATATTAAAGTTATAGTGTTCCGAAAAATCACTAGAAGATTAATAATCGTAGTTTTAGTATATTATTATACTAAAAAGCAGTAAGTAAGCCAGTTGTTAATAGCAACCTTAAAGTTTTTAAAAACATTTACAATAATATCGCCTATTTTCCCCTACTACCTACTTCTAAACCTATTATTCCAAAAAATTTAATATTCTCTTTATAGCTAAGCTTATTTCTTTAACCTAGCCAACTTCTTTTAACCTAGCCACTCTCTATAATAATAGATCTAGTTATTTTAAAAAACAAGTCCATTCCACGCGAAGTTCCGCTAACGCCTACTATTAAAGAAGTAGTAGTTAAAGTAGGTCCTTATAATAAAGTAAATCTAAAACCGCTTACTAATATGCGCTTAGCTCCTTAGGGGAATATCTAAACTTCTAGAAGATTTTTATAATAACCTAGTATAACATATATACTATATCCGCCTCTTTAGAATATACCTTAATATTTTAAAGAAAAAGAGTAAAAAAGAGGTAGATAAAGCCTCTAGAGCGAAAATAGTTGCTATAATAGATACTATAATAGTAGGCGACTATAGTTCGGAGTATATTAGTAACTAGTATAATAGTGTAAAGGTAGCTAGAGAACCCTTAAAATAGGAACCTAGTTATAATCCAGTTAGCAATTTAAGATATTTTAATTCTGGGAAGTATAAAGAACTTAAAAAGAGTATTAAAAGTCTACGTACGCCGGTTATCACTACGTCTTTAATAAGAAAAGTCCTTCTCCCTATTATATATAGCCTTACCAAAGCTTATAGCGTTAAGCATATTACGGAAGTAAGAGACAATTTCTTTATAGCTATCTAAGATATCTATTTTACCGTTATAAGGGATAATAAAGCCGAATTAATAGATATAAGTAATAAAAAGGCGGTTAATATTACCAACTTCTTTTTTTACCACACTATAGGCAAGCCAGCACTATAACGCTTAAGCTCCTTAGTATCCTTATGCAATAAAAAGGACGCAGATAAAGATAATAGAGCTATTTCTAAGAGAGCGGATATAGCGGTAGAAAATACCAAAAACCCTAAGCTTAAGAAGTTCTTTAAAACTATAGGGAATATTATAAGATCTTTAGGAAGCAGTAACAGCGTTATATACTAAATTTACGTCAATTATATATATATAGAACTTGCAGTTATATACTTAGAGCTTATAGCAAAAGTAATAAAGAAGAAGATTTTAAAAAGGCAGAGAGCATTAAATATAGCGTTAGGAAACGAACTCTTAAAAAAGGGTTTTAAAACTAAGAAAGGAAAAGGGCTAAAAACGGCGCTTATAGACTATATTTATTACAAACTTATTATTAATAGGAATACACTAGATAACAGAATCCAGGGCGGAAAGGCACTTTAGTTATTAGTTAACCACTTTAGCGCCGGAATTATTATAGTAATACCTAGAAATAGCATAGCCGTATAAATTAACGCCTTCTTAAGAGTAAGCAAATACTAATAGTTATAAGACTGCAACGGTTCGGAGTATAGGTTATAGCCTAAGTTTATCTAATATTGCTTAAGAAGGTACGGTTTATAATAAAGCTTAGCAATATTATAGGCAAAACGGTCTATTAGCCGATAGTTATAGGCTAACCCCTTAGGATTTAAGAGATTAAGATTACCGGTAAGGTACTTTTAATAACCCTATTTAAGGATACTAATAAAGCAAAGAGCGCAGATAAGATAAAGGTGGATTTATAGTAGATCTATTAACCTAAATCAAGTTATCTTGTTACCAACTTAACTACCTCTTATTAACTCGGTCACCTACCCCTTATTTCTATTACCACCCCCTACCCCCTTCTTATTTTTATTTCTTATACCTTTCCTATATATATATAGAGGCTCTTAAAGCTATATTTAATAGATAGAGTCCTTATTCTTTTCTTATAATTAGTATATAGATATCTAATTAACACTACTAAAGAAAACTAACAAGTAAGAATATATTTTAACCACATAGCACTAAGTAGTATTAGTATCCTTATATATATTATATAAGCACAGCATAGCAGTTACTATTAGACTATAAAGTTTATATTAATTGCTCCCTATAGGGAATTAAAGTGGCATTAGTAAAAAAAAAAGTTCAGTATATTAATATGCCGAAAGCAAGTCGCAAGTTATTAAAAAAACCGCTTAAGTTTTCCATAACAATATTGCCTATTTTCCTTCACCGCTTACTTCCTCTCCCTACTACCTACTCCTAAATTTATTACTTTCTTTAGAGTTAAACATTGTTATTCTTTAAGCGAGCCCACCACTTTTAACGCGGCCGCTCTTTATAATAGCCAATTTAGTCACCCTAAAAAACAAGTCTATTTTACTTAAGGTACCAGTAACACTAGCCGTTAAGGATATAGTACTTAAAGTAAGGCTTTTTAATTTACTAGACTAAAACATACCTCCTAATATATCCTTAATAAATCGGCCGCATAAATAAGGTCCTTTAAGCTTAGGATAATCCTACACAAACTAACATTATAATTTAAATAATTAATAGGTATCTTAATGGAATTAAGGAAAAGCTAAAAAGTACAACTAATTAATTCTCTAGTACCGCAACAGCTACTACTATAGGCTCGTTACAAGATATAGCGGAGGTTAAAGCCGGCAATAAGAACTATATTAATAGCGGGTATAATAATTCTGCTAAGGATAAAGTAGAGGAGGAGGAGGTTAAAGATAATGTGGATAATAACATTTTAAATTTTCTTAAGGAAGCTAAGAAGGGAGAAGCTATAAACTAAGAAGAAACTATAAGAGAGGAGGAAGATAGATATAGAGGTAATGCATTAGTAGAATAAGGAAAGGAAGCTAAACGTAAAGATAATACTCTAGTAAAATAAGAAGCTAAGGGTTTAAATACAAAGAAAGCTACTATAAAAGTCTCCCAGATAAAGGAGAAGAAACTTCTTCTAATTATACTAGATATCTCCAATAACTAAAACGTTAATAATATTACTACTATAAAAGATAAGTTCTTTATAGCAGTTTACGGTCTAATAGTTAAGATAAGGAAAAATAATAAAAACATTATTAAGGAGATTACGGAAGAGGAAGCTATTAATATTACAAACTTCTTCTTTAGTTAGATTATAGGCAGGCTAGTACTTAGTTATTTCTCTTTACTTATACAGTTATATAATAAGTATAGTAATAGTGAACCGGATAAGGGAATTTCTAAAAGAGCTAACAAGGTAGTAAAGAACACTAAGCATACTACCCTTAAATACTTTTTTATAACTATAGGAGCTGTTACTAAGGCTAGTAGACTAAATAATAGTATTATTTAATAAATCTACTACCTTTATACGCTTAAGGATCTAGCAGAAGCTTATATAAAGCTTATTACTAAAGTATCTACTAAAAAGCTAACTATAATAGGGAAGGAAAAGAAAAAGAGACTACTAGAGGAACTTAAGACTTAGGGCTATAGTACTAATATTAGATAAGGCTAAAAGACTGCTATTAATAAGTATTCTATAACAAGCTCGGATATACTTAAACTATACTTTCCAATAAAGTATAAAGCGGGAAGGTTGTCTAAGCATTAGTAAACAAATTTAGCACTAAAATTATTCTAGTAATACCTATAGGCGGGCTTTATAAGTAAGTTAGCACCTAATAAATAAATAAGCACAGTGCTAATAGCTATAAGTCTATAAAATTTCAATGCTCTAGTCTTAGCTAAGGTCTATCCAATTTTAAACTAAAAGGCACCTATCTTATAAGAGCTCTACCAAATTATTAACAATATTATCTATTAGCCATTAATTATTAGTTAGCCTCTTAGGGTTTAGGAGATTAAAACCACTAGCAAAATATTTATAGATAGCCTATTTAAGGATGCTAAGGAATTAGAGGCTATAGAGGTAGAGAATACAAATATAATAGAGGTAGATTTGTAGTGAAGAGCACCCATTTTAGAGAACTACTGGATAATTACTTAAGTAATAGTTAACTTAATTGCTTAGTAGTTCTTAAGCTATATTTTACAAAAATAGAGAATAAGGCGAATGTTTTGGCATACTAATATACCTAAATATTTTATATAATAACATAAAAATACTAAAGATTACCTAGCATAAATAAAGTACCTTACTATGCTAGTAGCTACACTAATCTTTATATCTCGTTGTAAGCGCGTATTAGTCGCGCTAATTAAATAGCGTAAATTTATCCCCTTTAGAATTAATACGCATAGCTACTTCTTTACCAAACCGGGCCCTCCGGATTGGTTTTTAAGCCGCTACTATTAGTATACCCACCCTTATTACTCTACGTATTAGAATTTATAATTCACAAGAAAATAGTATAATATTCGTAATTTTGGCGTATTAATATGCTAAAAGGAGGTCAGATAGCAGAAGTTAGGTAGGCCTATTATTAATAGCAACCCTACTAAGTTTTTAATAACACTTATAACAATATTGCCTATTTAAATTTTCCCCTACCACCTCTTCCAAACCTATTACTTCCTTTAATATTTACTTTAAAGCTAAGCTTATTTCTTTAACCTAGCCTATACTTTTAACGCTACCGCTCTTTATAATAGCAGATTTAGTCACCCTAAAAAACAAGTCCATTTAACGCGAGGTTCCGCTAACGCCAGCTATTAGGGAAGCGGTAGTTAAGGTAGGGCCTTATAATAAAATAAATCTAAAACTACTTACTAATACGCGCTTAGATCCTTAGGGGAATATCTAAACTTTTAAAGGGTTTTTATAATAACCTAGTATAATATATACACTGCATCCGTCTCTTTAAACTATACCTTAATACCCTAAAGGGAAAAAGTAAGGAAATAGAAGATAAACCCTCTAGACTAATAACAGCTGCTATTAAAAACTCCTTAGGAACTAAAGAGGAACCCTAATATAATAATAACAAATATATTAATAGCGGGTATAATAGTGTTAGTGAAGACAAAGATAATATAGACAAAGATATTCTAAACTTTCTTAAGTAAAGTAATAAGGGAGGAGCCGTAAAAGAAGATAAAGCTAAAGATAGAGGAAAGGCCGAAGCTAAAGCTAAAGATAGGGGGGAAGCTGCTGCCGAAGAGGAAGCAAAACGCTTAGATAGAGCTAAGGATATAACAACAATCTCCAAGCTAAGAAAGAAGGGATTTCTTCCTATTAAGTTTAACCTAAGCGAGGCTGTTAATATTGTATACATTACGGAAGCGCGAGATAAATTCTTTACTATAGTTCGCCTCCTTAAGTTTAACGCTTTAATAAATAACAAGAAGACCGTTATAAGGGTAACCAAAGACAATGCGATTAAAATTACTAACTTCTTCTTTAGTTAGATTATGGGCAAGCTAGCACTTAGTTATCTCTCTTTATTTATACAGTTATATAATAAGTATAACGACTATAAACTAAATAAGGGAGTTGCTGAGCGAGCCTAGGAGGCCGCAAGAAGGACGATTAATCGTACTCTAAAATACTTCTTTAAAACTATTAGAAAATTCAAAGTATTATCTAAAGGCTCTAATAGTATTATTTATCAGATCTACATTATTCGTATATATATTAAACTTACGGACGCGTATATTAAGCTTATTAAGGAAGCTATATACACAAGTAAAGCCACTAAAGAGGAGAAAGTAAAGAAGAAGGCTTTGAAAACCGAGCTTAAATTAAAGGGGTGTCCTACTGCGAAAGGAAAAGGCCTAAAATCGGCGATAATCTAGTATATTTATCGCGAATTAGTTATAAAGAGAAATGTACTAGACTATAGAACCTAATACGAAAAGTCTATTAAGAGCTTAGTTAACTAAGTCGGCCCTAGGATTATCCTAGTACTGCTAAAAGGTAGTATAAATATATAAGTTAACGCCGTCTTAGAGGTTAATACCATACTAATAACAGCAAGCCTACATTGATTTAATGCTTAGGTTATAGCCCAAGTCTATCTAATTTTACTTAAAATGGCATCTTTCCTAAAACCAATTTACGAAATTATTAATAAGACTATCTATTAGCTATTAGTAATTGGCCAGCCCCTTAAGGTTAAGGCAATTAAGGCTACTAAAAATAATCTCTTAAATAGTCTAAATAAGGCCATTAAAGAAGTAGATAAAATAGAGGTAGATTAACCCTAATAGAGCAGGGTAGCGTAGTAGCGTAAAATAGTCTACTTTTTATTTTCTAAAATTACGTAGCATAGGCCTTATATAGGGCTAAGGAGCTTAAATTCTAGACTCTACCTTACTAATACAATATCTTCACTAGGCTAAGATTTCTTCGTAATTATAGGGCTGCCTACTAAGAGAGTCTTATAATATTAATTACGTTAACAATAAGCGATAGATAATATAGATATCACTAATATAGATTTAAACCTGGTCTTACCTATAGTAGTTATTAGTGCCAACTAACTAAGGCGGAGTTTTTACATTTATATTAATATATAGGACACTATTATATAGAGTGAGATTTATATAAAATACACTAATAAGGATAGTTAATAGTAACTATAAGTATTTAATATACAGCAGCGAAGTATACTAATATAGAAACTAGGTTTATATTTACACTTAAAAGCTCTAGCTCTAACCGTATAATAAAGAGGGCTTATATAATAAATAAAGCCGTTAATAAATAAACTATCCATCCAGCTAAATCCATTTCGCGCCGTAGTAAGAATTATAGGAGTATTAGTATATAGCTAGCCTAATAGCCTAAGAAGACCTACTAGTAATATTAGTAACTAATCCGCAGTTATTAACTTTTTTAGAGTTTTACTAGAAGTACTAATAGAGTATTTAGCTTATTATCTACGCTTAAAGGATAAAAAGGATCGGTATCGCCGTATTTATAGCCTAGTTTTTCATTCTCTTTAAATTTGCAAATATTGTAACATAATTAGCTCTTATATAGCATGACTTTATTAAATAAGGCGAGTATTTAAGCTCTTTCCCACTCCTTCTCCCTCGCTACTAGTTCTTTCTCTCTTAACACGTAATACTCCTCTATTAAGGCAATACAGCTACTATAAAAGTAGTTATAATTATTATCTGCACTAAGTAGATAAAAGATATCTATATTGCAGCATTTATAGTCTAGTTCTTTATCCTTAATATATTTATCAATATTGTTATATATATTGCCCAGACGTAGTAGGACTTTATTAACTAATATATATAATCTTTCCATAGCCACAGTACTACTTAGATATTAGCGGTATAAATATATCCCAAGATGTTCTATATACTTACTAAACAGTAGGGATTACTAATTAGGAAGTATTATTCGGAGGCAGCTAGTTACTAAGAGGTAAATAGTATTAATAGCGTAATAAGTATAATAGTATCAAACTAAAGGAGCAGTGGCTTTAAGGAGTCTTTATTTCGGCATATTATTATACTAAATAGGGCTATACTAAAAGTAGATGCCGCGCTAACTAGTTAAGGCGTTAGGCGTAAGAAGAAAGATAGAATCTAGATTTTAGCATAGCAATATACTAAAACCCGCTTACTTAATAACGCAGCCCTAATAATATTAATTCACTATCTATATAAAACACGCCACTCTACAATTCACCCTACCTCTACTCTAAACTACTACTTGGCTACTTAATACACACTATAACTAACCTTCTACAGAGCATATCTTATAATCTTTTATATAGTATTCACTATTACTACTTTTATAAATATAGTAGCCGCGATAATAGAGCAAGCAGTATTAGAGGTAAGTGCACCAAAATAGTAAAGGTTAATATTTAATAGCCTAATAACTAGATTTAGATAGAATAACAGATAGCTATTATCTTAAGATATAACTTAAGTAGGAGTATAATCTACTAAGTCGCGTTCCGGGGTCAGTCCTAATAACCTTTAAATCTCCTAACTAAAGCTTATTAGACCTAGTTATATATAGAGAAGCTCTTAAGAACTATAGAGATATAATTGCTAACAATAAGCCAAAAACCAAGAAGGTGGATATAGTAGCTGTATCGCGTAAGAAGAAAGCCTTACTGAGCAAAACGCGTAAGAAGAAAATCTTACTAAGTAAAGCGTAACCGCCGCGCAAGGTCCGCGTTAATAAAATCTTATCTAGCGATAATAAGGTTAGGCTAAGCCTAAGTAAAAAAGGAAAGGAAAAGGAGGGTAGGGTTTATACTATATAGGGATAGCTAAGGCAGGCTGTGCTATAGACTCGTAGTTAGGTGGATTTATAATAATAGCAAAAACCACAAGGTTAAAAAATAGGCTTAGCTAAGGAGAATGTGCTCTTATAAAGATACTATTTAATAATAGTAATAGAACTAGATTAGAGGCTATTTGGAGCTCTAAACAGAGCACCCTTTTCACTAAATTTAGATCGATTAATTTAATTAGTAGAGTAGTGTAGATTAAACCTAATAGAGCTCCTAGAGCTCTACAGCTTATACCTCTTTAGGAGGATTAAGCGTCTAGTAGTTAGTACGTAGTAAAGTCAATTAGTGGTGCTCCTTATAGTAGGGCGTCTAAAAATTATAATCTTAGCCACCTAATATTTAACTCGCGTCTATCATCTAGCCCTTACCGCTGCTTACCTATATCAATACCCTTCTTAAAGCTCGTCCTTGCCTACCTACCTTACTATTACCACCTCTTCCTTAGTATATTCGCCATGTCCTAAGTATAATAGCGCTTCTTCCCTCCATATATATCTTCTACCTCCGACAATATTATCCTCGCCCCAACGTTAGTTAATTTAAACGCTATTAACGCTATAAAGGATATAGAGTTCTAGCTAGACAGTAAGGTGTATATTTAGTATAGAGCTATTAAACAGGCCGATTAGTGATAAGAACTCTATTAATTAAAGATAGCTTTAGAAGCTCTCTATATATATAAAATCGGTATAGGCGACAGAAATAGGTAGTAAGTAATATAATAGTAAGAGACAGGGTAGTAAAACATAGGGTACTAGGCATTAAAAATAGTTATAAGACGGTGGTAAGGAAATCCAATTTAGGTCAATAGGAGCTTTAATAAAGCTAATACTGCATATAAAGTAGGGCACGTCCTTTAGCAGAGCAACTAGTTAATTTAAAAGGCAACAATATTACTAGCGATAAGGATTAAGGGCGTTAAATTAATAAGATTCGCACTAAGCTTCCTTAACACCAAAAGGTTGCGAAGACTTATATATATATATTATTAATAGTATAGTTATATACTAAAACTCCTGGGGCTCTACCAGCGATTTACTAAATAGAGTAGATTTAAGCCTTAATCCACTCCACTTCAATCCATTTCTATTACTATTTAATAAATAACCTATAAAGCATAACTAAATAGTATATAATACAATAAGCGGGTTAAAACTAAATCATATTTTTTAATATAATTTGTTCGTAGAACATCGCGATAACACCCTACATTAGTTCAATATTCTCCCACTAATTATTTATCTTATAACATACTACATCACATCTAGCTATATTATCGTAATAGACAATTCTGCCTTTATTAGGCTCTCTACTAACCTAGCAAGCAATATAGTAGGTCTTACTAATATAAAAAACGCACCTAATAGGTTTATAACATATAGTGCGAATACCCTTTATAGTGTAATACTAAATCTCTATCTTCTTAAACACCTTCCGATATTTTTCCTTTTTCCTTTTAATATCTATCCTAAAGAGGACTGCCATAACTAGTAGCATCTAATCTACCACTAATATTATCTTTAAGGTCGCCTCGGTGCATTCCCGCCTACGGCTGCACTTAGGATTAGTAGTATTAATAGAGAAGTCTTTTACATTAAATATATAGCCAAGCATCTATTAAATAGATTCTCTCAAGTTTTCGAGTAATAGGTTTAGAGTTATATATTAAACTAAACGCATGCCTTCCTTAATTATATATTAGTCGTCATAGCACTTTAATCCGTATATAGTCGTAAAAGAGAGCTATAGAAGCCCCATTAAACACTCCTTAAGTATAAAGAGAATGCATTTATAGGCGCCCGCTTTACAGCTAGGCACCTCTACTTATAGCAATTCGATAAATATATAACAGCTCTTCTTCTAAGATTCTTAGCTAATTAAACCCTAAGGCAAGGCAATAATGTAATATATTAGCAAAGTAAGCGGCTTAATATTAATAACTTCGGTTACTAATAGCTAGTTAATTTAAACGCGGCTAGTATCTAACATAAGCGAAACAAATATTGCAACATCCTCAGCATATAAGTTGTTCTCCCATTTAAGGAATATTATATATCTTCTAAGATTATCTTCCTAGCCCTACGGCACGGTCCCATCTATTTTATTTTAGTCCTTCTTTATACTTCTAAGGAGCTGCATATAGTAGTCGCCGTATAATATGCCTATTCTTTTAGTTATATCCCAACTAACGCTAAGCTATTACGCTGTATTCCCAAGCTTAAGTAGCATCTTTATTATTATACCCATACGTTAACAGAATAACTAAACAGCTTTATTGTCCTTAACGATATATATAAGGTCGATTTCATATACATTATACAATCTAGCCCTAGGTAAGTTAGTTAGGGTTTAAGAATATTTAGTTAGAGGAAAGGTTATTTACAGTAATTTATTATAATTAAGCTAATGCGATATTCCCAGCTCCAAATTACCTCTTATATCTATTAATGTCGTTATAAATAGTGGTAGAGGATACGGTTTGGTATCTTCCGACTACTAAGAGCCACAAGCACTTAATGCTTAACGATATCTGTTTAGATAAAGGTATAACAAAATTCTAAGTATTTATAGCTAGTTGGTTTTGGTATAATAATATACCAAACTTATATAACGCGCTAATATAGGCTTAGTAATAGAAATCACCCAGCTAATATAATCCCCTCTATCTAACACAATCCTCTCTATCCAACACAATCCTCTCTATTTAACACAACCCTCTCTATTTAACACGACCCTCTCTATCTAACACAGTATTCTCCTTAATATAACTACAATCTCTATATAACTATAATCACGCTATAAACACTGC